>WBZS01000037.1_pt1 | contig 302393 bp, 295 predicted proteins | sample 5204201 | NCBI WGS metagenome assembly WBZS01 (sample SAMN12344357, study PRJNA552823) | activated sludge metagenome | biome: Activated sludge suspended growth; feature: Nitrification reactor; material: Wastewater; isolation source: activated sludge from nitrification reactor of wastewater... | reverse complement strand
CCGAACCCGGAAGCTAAGCCTTTCAGCGCCGATGGTACTGCACGAGGGATCGTGTGGGAGAGTAGGACACCGCCGGACACCTTTTCGAGGGTGGCCTCCCAGGCCGCTGATCGATCCTTGAAGGATCATGATCAGCGCCGGGAGGCCATCACTCGTTTAACCCCACCCACCCAACGCCGACCGCCGCTGGCCGCGTGATCCGCGATTTGGTTCCAGGGCGCGGGCCCCGGTAAGCTGGACGACGCCGAAGACCGCTGGTGCCGGCCCGGGTGACCGGGCAGCAGAAATCCCGCGCAGGCGACAGGTTCAGATCCGCAGTTCAAGCGCATCCGTCCCCGTTCGCCTCGCGCGAGCGGGGTTTTTGTTTTCCAGGGTCTTCGGGTTGACGAGACAGAAGTGGAGGAGACCTATGGCGAGGCCGGACAAGGCAGCATCGCTGGAGTCGATCAAGGAGCAGTTCGCTTCTTCCGACGCCGCTGTGCTGACCGAGTACCGCGGTCTCACCGTGAAGAGCCTGAAGGAGTTTCGTCGGGCTCTCGGTGAGAACGCCACGTATGCCGTCACGAAGAACACGCTGACCCGGATCGCGGCCCAGCAGGCCGGTATCGAGGGGCTGGAAGGCCAGCTCACCGGACCGACCGCTATCGCGTTCATCCACGGTGACATCGCCACCGTGGCCAAGGGGATCCGTGACTTCGCGAAGGCCAATCCGCTTCTGGTCATCAAGGGTGGCGTCCTGGACGGTCGTGTCCTGGACGCCGAGGCGGTCAAGAAGTTGGCCGACCTCGAGTCGCGCGAGGTTCTCCTCGCCAAGCTCGCCGGAGCCCTGCAGGGCAACCTGCAGCAGGCTGTGTCCCTGTTCGCAGCCCCGCTCGCCCAGGCCGCCCGTGCCTTGGGCGCCCTGGAGCAGGCGGCCGGGGAGAACCCCGCCCTGATCGGGGGCGCCGGTGCGGCGTCCGCCCATGACCAGAAGCCCGAGACCGCCGAGGACACCTCGGCAACCCCCGCCGAGGATGATGCCCCGGCAACCGATGCAGCGCCCGCTGCGGAGGCCACCGACACCGCGGCTGACGCTGCAGAGTAACTGGAAAGGAAGCCAACATGGCCAAGCTCACCAATGACGAGCTCCTTGACGCTTTCAAGGAGATGACCCTGCTCGAGCTCTCCGAGTTCGTGAAGCAGTTCGAGGAGACCTTCGGCGTGACCGCCGCCGCTCCGGTGGCCGTCGCGGCCGCCGCCGCCGGCGCCCCGGCCGCCGCCGAGGAGGAGGAAGAGGTCAGCAACGAGGTCGACGTGATCCTCACCTCCGCCGGCGACAAGAAGATCCAGGTCATCAAGGAGGTGCGCGCCCTCACCAGCCTGGGCCTCAAGGAGGCCAAGGACCTCGTCGAGGCCGCCCCCAAGGCCGTCCTGGAGAAGGTCACCCGCGAGGCCGCTGCGAAGGCCAAGGAGCAGCTGGAGGCTGCCGGCGCCGCTGTCGAGGTGAAGTGATCCTCGGCTCCTGAGCCGAAGGACGAAGGAGGGGCGGGCCCACACGGGCCCGCCCCTCCTCCTTCTTGGTCCACGGGGTGCACTTGGACGCCGGGGGGGCGTCCGTAGAGGGCCGAGGCGCCCGGGGGCCTCAGGGCGCGCGGCGTCCCACGGGTGGGCTCGCCGTTGGGAGGGGCCGCCGCAGCCCGACCTCGACTCGTCACCCGTGGCGTCCGGGGAGGGGCGCCACGGGCCGCCCGGGGCGTCCGCCGGTCGGCCGCCGTTGCGCCGGCACCGCGGGCGCGGCCGACGCAGGCGTGCGGAACACCGACCGACGCTGGAGCGCGAACCCGATCCCGAAGAGCAGCGTCTCCACCAGCAGCTTCGCGGCGGGGAGGGGCACCCCGCCCAGGTGCACCAGGACCGACAGCAACGTGTAGTTGGCCCCCAGGACGCCCGCCGCCACGAGCGCGTAGCGGCGGAAGGCCGGCACCGGGTCGCCGCGGTCAGCGAAGACGAAGTCACGGTTCAGCCGGAAGTTCACTGAGGCGCTGACCAGGCGGGCCGCGACCACCGAGAACAGCAGGTTGCCCGTCGCCGCGGTCAGGGCCAGCACGCCCACCCAGTCGATCGTGGCGCCCGCCAGCGACGCCGCCCCATAGCGCAGCAGCGGGGCGTAGATGCGGGCCGAGTCCGCCACGGGCCGGAAGTGGGAGCCGCGGTTCTCGTCCAGGTAGATCGTCTCGATCGGGATCTCCACCACGGCCAGGCCGCCGGCGCGCGCCTCCAGGAGCATGGTCGACTCGTACTCGAACCGTTCCCCGGGAACGCGCAGCAGCCACGGGAGGACCTCGGGGGCATAGCCGCGTAGGCCGGTCTGCGTGTCGTGGACGGCGAGGCCGGTCAGGACCCGGAAGACCCATCGGGTGACCGCGTTGCCGATCCGGCTGCGCGCCGGCACCCGGCCGGAGAAGCGGCGTCCACCCAACACGATCGTCGCCGGACGCACGGCGGCCGCGACGCGCAGGATGTCGGCCGGGGTGTGCTGGCCATCGCAATCCGCGCAGATGACGGACTCGTCGGGGTGGCGCGCACGGGCCCAGGCGAAGCCGCTCTTGAGCGCGGACCCCTTGCCGCGGTTCAGCGGGAGCCGCAGCAGGTGGGCGCCCGCGGAGGCCGCCACGGCGAAGACGCCGTCGAAGCCAGCGCCCGAGCCGTCGTCGACGACGAGAATGGACGCCGCCGGTGCGGCCGCGCGCAGCTCGCGCACCAACTGCACCAGCCGCAGATCGGGCTCGTAGGCCGGGATGAGGACGAGCACCGCTCAGCCCGCCACGTACAGGATGTCGCTGGTGCCCCGCTCGCGGCCCGCGCCGAGGGGGTTGCTGATCACCGCGCCGTCGTGGAACATCACCGACGATCCGCCGCCGTCCAGGTTGTACGCGACGTCGGCACCCAGGTCGACGAACATCTGCGCGAATTCGGGCAGCGTCACCCCCCGGCTGTAGCCGGGGCTGCGGCCGTCCACGACCAGGGCCACCAGGTGGTGGGCCGAGATCATGCCGATCCCGGTGCGCGGTTGTTCTCCCTGGATCGAGTGGTTCCCGACGTTGGTGTCGACCTCGACCGAGGCGATGCCGGGCACGATGGCCGAGTCGGCCACGATCCCGGGGCCGAACGACAGGGTGTGCCAGGCGCCGTCCGCGATCAGCCTGTCGGCCGAGGTGGCCGTTTCGTCGAAGAGGCGCAGGGAGCCGTCGCGGCTCAGGACCAGGCCCTGCCGGGTGCCCCGGTCACGGAAGGGGACTCCGTTGCGGATCACGATGCCGGTGTCCCGGAAGCCGTAGTAGTCGCCGTTGACGGCCCACGCGGCGCCGTTCTGCCGCGCGATCGTCGACGTGGTGGCGATGATGTTCTGCCCGAAGGTGTCCGCTGCGAACGCCGCCCGCAGGGCTGTGGCGGCCTCGAGGCGCAGGTCGGCGACGTATGACGTCACCGTCGCGCTGCCGGTCCCGGTGACGACCTTGCGCACGGCGACGGAGGCGCCGGCGGCCTGGGCCGCGGTGCCCTCGGCGGTGGCGGTCGCCTGCGCCGTCGCCCACTGGCTCGACGCGTTGGCGACCTCGGGGTGTTCGAGGACGAAGCGGTCCACGGCCCACGCCGTGCCCGTCCCGCCCGCGGCGAGGACCGCGACGGCTCCGCCCAGGAGGCCCCGTCGGGTGATTCGAGTGTCGCGCAGGGTGTCGATTCGCATGCCCCCAGGCAACCGGTCCGTGCTGAGTGCCTGCTGTGCGGCGGCTGCGCCCCGGCCGTGAGCGCCGCAGCGGCGGCCTCACAGGGAGGGGTCACGGGAGGCACAGGAACCGCACAGGCGGGGATGGGGGAATGGGGTCCGACGACATCCGATCCGACGAGGAGTCCATGATGCTCTCCACCAACGCGCTGCTCTACCTGGCCAACGTGGCCGCCATCACGATCCTGGCGCTCGGCCTCTACTTCCCCCGGCACCGCCGGCGGGACCTGGTGGTGGCGTACCTGGGCGTCAACCTCGGCATCATGGCCGTCAGCTCGGTGCTGTTGTCGACCGCAGTCGGGGCCGGCCTGGGACTGGGCCTGTTCGGCGTCCTCTCGATCATCCGCCTTCGGTCGGATGAGCTGGCACAGCACGAGATCGCGTACTACTTCAGTGCCCTTGCGCTCGGCTTGTTGAGCGGGCTCGGCGCCGACCCCGTGATGGCGTTGAGCTTGATGGGCGTGGTGCTGCTGGCCATGTTCGTGGCCGACCACCCGCTGATGCTGCGCGGCTACCGCCGCGAAGTGGTCGTGGTCGAGCGGGCGATCGCCGATCGCGCCGCGCTCACGGCCCACCTGGAGCAGCGGCTCGCCGGGCACGTGCACCACCTGACCATCCAGAAGATCGACTTCGTCAACGACACCACCTGGGTCGACGTCCGGTATCGCGACGGCGCCCACGTCCCGAGCCGGGTGCCGCAGCAGGACGCCGAGGGCGTCCGATGACCGCGCTGCTCGACAGGGCCGGCCTGGACGCCCACGCGCCGATCTCGCTCTCCGAACTGAACGGCTCCGCCGCGCTGCTCACCCGCGTGGATCGCAAGTACCTGCTCGGACCCGCCGAGGCGGACGCCCTGGTGGCCGCGCTCCCGGCCGACGTCCGGGTGCTCGAGATCGACGGACGCCGCAGCTTCCGCTACCGCTCCACCTACTACGACACCCCGGACCTGGTGTGCTTCCTCGACACCGCCCATCGGCGGCGCCGGCGGTTCAAGGTCCGCGCCCGCAGCTACGTGGACAGTGGCGAGCGGTTCCTCGAGGTGAAAACGAGGCGGGCGGGGGTCACGCTGAAACGGCGGACGCCGTGGGCCGGCACCGGCCCGCTCGATCCCGTGGCCCTGGCGTTCGTGGCCGACGCGCTCGCAGCCGAGGGCACGCCGCTCCCGGATCGCCTCGGGCCCGTCCTCGAGGTGACCTACCTGCGCTCCACCGTCCTCCTGCCCGGCGTCCCGGCCCGGCTGACGGTCGATCGGGCGCTGGCGTGGCGGAACCTCGGCTCGGGGACGGCCTTCGCGGCGCCCGACCTCGCGATCCTGGAGACCAAGTCGGGATCCGCCCCCTCCGCGGCCGATCGGCGACTGTGGCGGGCAGGCCACCGGCCGGCGTCCGTCTCGAAGTACGCCACCGGCCTCGCCGCGCTGCGTCCCGATCTGCCGCGCAACCGCTGGAACCGCGTGCTGGCCTCAGCGGCCTTCGCGTCCCACCCCTGACCCCATCCCCTGCAACCCGTCCGACCTCAAGGAGACCCCCATGCTGCCCCACCGACTGATCGCCTCGCTCGCCGCCCTCGCCACCGGGGCCGCCCTCACCGGCTGCACCGTCGCCGGGGTGACCGGCAGCGCCGGCGCCGCCGCGACCAGGTCGACCACCTCCAGTGCCGCGGTCAGCACGTCCGCCGCCGCGGCGGGCACCCCCGCCATCACCGTCGCGGACGCCCGCGCAGCCAACGCGACCCCCGACGCCGCCGACACCTCCTGGGACGCCGCGGGCGCCACGACCGTCACCCTCGCCGGGGGCGGCGCGACGGCGTCCGGCCCGGGCGTCACCGTGGACGGCGCGACGGTGACGATCACGGCCGGGGGCACCTACGTGCTGACGGGGTCGCTCGCGGGGCAGGTCGTCGTCGACTCGGCCTCGGACGACGAGGTCCGCCTCGTCCTGGCGGGGGCCACCATCACCTCTTCGACCGGGCCGGCCCTCACCGTCGCGGATGCCGGCGAGGCCGTCGTCATCCTCGCCGACGGCACGACCAACGCGCTGACGGACGGCACCGCGTACGCCGACACCGGCCAGGACGCCCCGAACGCCGCGCTCTACTCGAAGGCGGACCTGACCATCGGGGGCGGCGGCGTCCTCAGCGTCACCGGCCGGTCCAACGACGGGATCGCGGGCGTCGACGGCGTCGTCATCAGCGGCGGCACCATCAGCGTCCGCGCGGTCGACGACGGTCTCCGGGGCAAGGACCACGTCGCGGTTACGGGCGGCACCGTCACCATCGACGCCGGGGGGGACGCCCTCAAGTCCACGAACGAGACGGACAGCGACGCTGGCTTCATCGACGTCTCGGGGGGCACGCTGACGCTCACCGCGGGGGCCGACGGCCTGGACGCCTTCTCCGACGTCATCGTCTCGGGCGGCACGATCGCCGTCACGACGGGGGGTGGCGCGGCCCGCACGCTCGGTTCGGACGCCTCCGCCAAGGGCCTCAAGGCCGGCAGCAACCTCGTCCTGGGCGGCGGCGACGTGACCGTGGACGCCGCGGACGACGCCCTGCACTCCGACTCGGTGATCGCGATCGCCGGCGGCACCTACCGGTTGGCGAGCGGCGACGACGGCGTCCATGCCGAGACGGCCCTCTCGATCGCCGACGGCACCCTCACCGTCACCCGGTCGGTCGAGGGCCTCGAGGCGCAACAGATCACCATCGCCGGGGGCACCCTCGACGTGACGGCCACCGACGACGGACTCAACGTGGCCGCGGCCGGGACCGCCACGACGACCCAGGGTCGCGGGGGCGGGGGCATGAACCAGGTCATCGACGGGCGGGTGACCGTCAGCGGCGGCACCCTCAAGATCCACGCGGGAGGCGACGGGTTCGACTCCAACGGGGACGCCGTCATCACCGGCGGGTCCGTGATCGTCGACGGTCCCACCTCCAACGGCAACGGCGCGCTCGACGTGAACGGCTCGTTCACCGTCAGCGGCGGCACGCTGCTGGCCCTCGGCTCCGCCGGGATGGCCGAGGCTCCGGACGCCTCCTCTCCCCAGGGCTGGCTGCAGGTCGCGGTCACCGGTTCGGCCGGCGCCACGATCCAGGTGCTGTCGGGGACGAAGGTGCTGGTCGAGTACACGGCCGCGAAGAACTTCGCCAACGTCGTGTACTCCTCGGCCGCGATCGCGCCGGGCCAGCAGTACACCGTCGCGGTGAACGGCCGGGCCACCTCGGCCACGGCGGGGACGGCCACCGGGGGCGGCATGGGGGGCGGCATGGGCGGACCGCGCGGCTGACCCCGGGCGCAGGCCCGGCCCCGGACGCCCTGGCGGCCCAGGCCTTCGGGCCGTCGGCCCGGGGCTCGGGCGCTCGGGCCGGTGGGGTGGGTGTAAACGCCGCGAGGGCGCGCTATGCTCGGCGCAACCGCACGACGGCGTGGTGGGCGGCGAGGTGGCCTGGTGTTCCGGTCCACGCCGAGGCGGCGTTGCCGCGTTTGCAGCGAATTGGTTTGCGTGGCGCGCGCCGGTCGGACTATGCTCAGGCTTTGCCCCTCTTGACGACCCGTGGCACTTGACACGGGCCGTTTCGCATGCAAAGAACCGCTTTGCCCGGGTCTTGAGGAAGGACACCGAACCTTGGCCGTCTCGCGCGCTGCGTCGAAGAACACCAACGTCGTCTCCACCAGTGGACGCATCTCGTTCGCGAAGATCGCGGAGCCACTGGAAGTCCCGAACCTGCTGGACCTGCAGGTCGACGCCTTCGATTGGCTGATCGGCAACGACGTGTGGCGGGCCCGCGTCGCCGCCGCCCAATCGCAGGGCCGGACCGACATCAACACCAAGTCCGGCCTCGAAGAGATCTTCGAGGAGATCTCGCCGATCGAGGACCTGTCCCAGACGATGTCGCTGAGCTTCCGCGACCATCGCTTCGAAGACCCCAAGTACTCCGTCGAGGAGTGCAAGGACCGGGACGTGACCTACGCCGCCCCGCTGTTCGTCACCGCCGAGTTCATGAACAACGACACGGGCGAGATCAAGAGCCAGACCGTGTTCATGGGCGACTTCCCGCTGATGACCTCGAAGGGCACCTTCGTCATCAACGGCACGGAGCGTGTCGTGGTCAGCCAGTTGGTGCGTTCGCCGGGCGTGTACTTCGAGCAGACCCCCGACAAGACGTCCGACAAGGACATCTTCACCTGCAAGATGATCCCCAGCCGCGGCGCCTGGCTGGAGTTCGAGGTCGACAAGCGTGACATGGTGGGCGTCCGCGTCGACCGCAAGCGCAAGCAGAACGTCACCGTGCTGCTCAAGGCCCTGGGCTGGACGACCGAGCAGATCCTCGAGGAATTCGGCGAGTTCGAGTCCATCCGGCTCACCCTGGAGAAGGACCACACCACCGGGACCGACGACGCGCTGCTCGACATCTACCGCAAGCTGCGCCCGGGCGAGCCGCCCACGCGCGAGGCCGCGCAGGCGATGCTGCAGAACTACTACTTCAACCCGAAGCGGTACGACCTGGCCAAGGTGGGTCGCTACAAGATCAACAAGAAGCTCGGCCTCGAACTGCCCTTCGACCAGCAGGTGCTGACGATGGACGACATCGTCTCCGCCATCCGCTACGTCGTCGCGCTGCACGAGGGGCGCGAGGAACTGAAGGGTCTTCCCGTCGAGACCGACGACATCGACCACTTCGGCAACCGTCGGCTGCGCACGGTGGGCGAACTGATCCAGAACCAGTTGCGCATCGGGCTCGGACGCCTCGAGCGCACCGTCCGCGACCGCATGACCACTCAGGACATCGAGGCGATCACCCCGCAGACCCTGATCAACATCCGGCCGGTGGTGGCGGCGCTGAAGGAGTTCTTCGGCACCTCGCAGCTGTCCCAGTTCATGGACCAGAACAACCCGCTTGCCGGCCTGACGCACAAGCGCCGGCTGTCCGCGCTCGGTCCCGGAGGCCTGTCGCGCGACCGCGCGGGCATGGAGGTCCGCGACGTCCACCCCTCGCACTACGGCCGGATGTGCCCGATCGAGACCCCGGAAGGGCCGAACATCGGCCTCATCGGCTCGCTGGCGTCCTTCGCACGGGTGAACGCGTTCGGTTTCATCGAGACCCCCTACCGCAAGGTGGTGGACGGCCACGTCACCGACCAGATCGACTACCTCACCGCCGACGAGGAGGACCGCTTCGTCATCGCCCAGGCGAACGCCAAGCTGGACGAGGACGGGCGCTTCACCGAGGAGCACGTCCTGGTGCGGCAGAAGCACGGCGAGGCCGACGAGGTGCCGCCGACGCAACTCCAGTACATGGACGTGTCGCCGCGGCAGATGGTGTCCGTGGCCACCGCCCTCATCCCTTTCCTGGAGCACGACGACGCGTCGCGGGCCCTCATGGGCGCCAACATGCAGCGGCAGGCCGTCCCTCTGATCCGCAACGAGGCGCCGCTCGTCGGCACCGGCATGGAGTACCGCGGGGCCATCGACGCCGGCGAGGTCTCCGTGGCCGAGAAGGCGGGCGTCGTGACCTCGGTGTCGGGCGACCTGATCGACGTGGCCAACGACGACGGCACCAACCGGACCTACCGGCTGGAGAAGTTCGTCCGCTCCAACCAGACGACGTGCATCAACCAGCGTCCGCTGGTCGCGACCGGCGAGCGGGTGGAGGTCGGCCAACCGCTGGCCGACGGCGCCTGCACCGACCGCGGCGAGATGGCTCTGGGCCGCAACCTGCTCGTGGCCTTCATGCCGTGGAACGGCCTCAACTACGAGGACGCGATCATCCTCTCGCAGCGGATCGTGCAGGAGGACATCCTGACCTCGATCCACATCGAGGAGCACGAGATCGACGCCCGCGACACCAAGCTGGGTCCGGAGGAGATCACCCGCGACATTCCCAACATCGGGGACGACATGCTGGCCGACCTCGACGAGCGCGGCATCGTGCGCATCGGGGCCGAGGTGGGCACCGGCGACATCCTGGTCGGCAAGGTGACCCCGAAGGGCGAGACCGAGTTGACCCCGGAGGAGCGCCTGCTGCGCGCGATCTTCGGCGAGAAGGCCCGCGAGGTGCGCGACACCTCGATGAAGGTGCCGCACGGCGAATCCGGCACCGTCATCGCCGTCCGCGTGTTCGACCGGGAGGCCGGCGACGAACTGCCCCCCGGCGTCAACCAGTTGGTGCGCGTGTACGTGGCCCAGAAGCGCAAGATCTCCGAAGGGGACAAGCTCGCCGGCCGGCACGGCAACAAGGGCGTCATCTCCAAGATCCTCCCGATCGAGGACATGCCCTTCCTCGAGGACGGCACCCCGGTCGACATCGTGTTGAACCCGCTCGGCGTCCCCTCCCGGATGAACGTCGGCCAGGTGCTCGAGATGCACCTGGGGTGGATCGCCCACTCCGGCTGGGACATCACCGAGTGCGACGAGCCCTGGGCCCGCCGGCTCAAGGAACTCGGCCTCGGCCAGGTCGCCCCCGACGTCCGCGTGGCCACCCCGGTCTTCGACGGTGCGAACGAGGCGGAGATCGGCGGCCTGCTGCAGTACGGCCTCCCGCAACGCGACGGCCTGCGGCTGGTCGACACCGACGGCAAGGCGCAGCTCTTCGACGGGCGCTCCGGCGAGCCGTTCCCGGACAAGGTCGGCGTCGGCTACGTGTACATGCTCAAGCTGCACCACCTCGTCGACGACAAGATCCACGCCCGCTCGACCGGCCCCTACTCGATGATCACGCAGCAGCCGCTGGGCGGTAAGGCCCAGTTCGGCGGCCAGCGCTTCGGCGAGATGGAGGTGTGGGCGATGGAGGCGTACGGCGCCGCCTGGGCCCTGCAGGAGCTGCTCACGATCAAGTCCGACGACGTGCCGGGCCGCGTCAAGGTCTACGAGGCCATCGTCAAGGGCGAGAACATCCCGGAGCCCGGGATCCCCGAGTCGTTCAAGGTGCTGGTGAAGGAGATGAAGTCCCTCTGCCTGAACGTGGAGGTGCTGTCCTCCGACGGCCAGGTCGTGGAACTGCGCGACTCCGAGGACGACTACCACCGGGCCGAGGAGTTCGGGATCGACCTGTCCCGCCGTCCCGGGGCCGACTCCTTCACCGCGATCGACGAAGTCTGACGCCCGCGGGGCCTGGCCCCGCGGGCCGTCCCCGGCCCGGCGCGCCGTACGGCGTCCGGGCCTCGGGGCGGGACCCAGTCCACGAAACATCACTGGAAACTCAGACGCAACCACCGCCGGGGGTACTCCGGGGCGGAGCCCCCGAGCGGGGGAGAAAGTAGACACAACGTGCTGGACGTCAACTTCTACGACGAGCTGCGCATCGGCCTGGCCAAGGCCGACGAGATCCGCGAGTGGTCGCACGGCGAGGTCAAGAAGCCCGAGACCATCAACTACCGCACCCTCAAGCCCGAGCGCGACGGCCTCTTCTGCGAGAAGATCTTCGGTCCCACCCGCGACTGGGAGTGCTACTGCGGCAAGTACAAGCGCGTCCGCTTCAAGGGCATCATCTGCGAGCGCTGCGGCGTCGAGGTGACGCGCAGCAACGTGCGCCGGGAGCGGATGGGCCACATCGAACTGGCCGCCCCCGTGACCCACATCTGGTACTTCAAGGGCGTTCCCAGCAGGCTCGGTTACCTGTTGGACGTCGCCCCGAAGGACCTCGAGAAGGTCATCTACTTCGCCGCCTACATGATCACCGCCGTCGACGAGGAGGCGCGGCACCGCGACCTGTCCTCGCTGGAGGCCAAGGTCGAGGTCGAGCGGCGGCAGTTGGCCGCGCGGCGCGACGCCGACATCGAGGCCCGCATGCAGAAGATCGAGGAGGACCTCGAGGCGCTGGAGGCCGAGGGCGCCAAGGCCGACATCAAGAAGCGGGTCCGGGACGCCGGTGAGCGTGAGGCCAAGCTGCTCCGAGACCGCGCCCAGCGCGAACTCGATCGGCTCGACGCCGTGTGGACGCGGTTCAAGGGCCTGAAGGTCCAGGACCTCGAGGGCGACGAGATCCTCTACCGCGAGATGAAGAACCGCTTCGGCAAGTACTTCGAGGGCTTCATGGGGGCCGAGGCGATCAAGCGCCGTCTCCGCGACTTCGACCTGCAGGCCGAGTCCGAACGCCTCCGGGAGATCATCCAGACCGGCAAGGGGCAGCGGAAGACCCGCGCCCTGAAGCGGCTCAAGGTCGTCGCGGCGTTCCTCAACACGACCAACAGCCCGGCCGGCATGGTGCTGGACGCGGTCCCCGTCATCCCGCCGGACCTCCGGCCGATGGTCCAGCTCGACGGCGGCCGCTTCGCGACGTCCGACCTCAACGACCTGTACCGCCGCGTCATCAACCGGAACAACCGGCTCAAGCGGCTGCTCGATCTCGGCGCGCCCGAGATCATCGTCAACAACGAGAAGCGGATGCTTCAGGAGGCGGTCGACTCGCTCTTCGACAACGGACGCCGTGGGCGTCCGGTCACCGGCCCCGGCAACCGGCCGCTGAAGTCGATCTCGGACATGCTCAAGGGCAAGCAGGGCCGGTTCCGCCAGAACCTGCTGGGCAAGCGGGTCGACTACTCGGGCCGCTCGGTCATCGTGGTCGGCCCGCAGCTCAAGCTGCACCAGTGCGGCCTGCCGAAGACGATGGCGTTGGAACTGTTCAAGCCCTTCGTCATGAAGCGGCTGGACGACCTCAACCTGGCTCAGAACATCAAGTCGGCCAAGCGGATGGTCGAGCGCCAGCGGCCCGTCGTGTGGGACGTGCTGGAGGAAGTCATCGCCGAGCACCCCGTCCTGCTCAACCGCGCCCCGACGCTGCACCGCCTCGGCATTCAGGCGTTCGAGCCGCAGCTGATCGAGGGCAAGGCCATCCAGCTGCACCCGCTGGTCTGCACGGCCTTCAACGCCGACTTCGACGGCGACCAGATGGCCGTGCACCTGCCCTTGAGCGCCGAGGCGCAGGCCGAGGCGCGCATCCTGATGCTGAGCACGAACAACATCCTCAAGCCCGCCGACGGCCGCCCGGTCACCCTGCCCACGCAGGACATGATCATCGGCCACTACTTCCTCACCCTGATGAAGGACGGCGCGAAGGGCGAGGGTCGGGCGTTCTCGTCGAAGGACGAGGCGCACATGGCCTTGGACGCCGGGGAGATCGAGGTCGGGTCGCGCATCACGGTGCGGATGAAGGGCATGATCCCGCCGGCGGGGGTCGAGACCCGCGCCGACGGCTCGTTCATCATCGAGACCACCCTGGGCCGGGCTCTGTTCAACGAGGCCATGCCCCCGGACTTCGCCTTCATCAACAGCGAGGTGGGCAAGAAGAAGCTCGGGCAGATCGTCAACGAGTTGGCCGAGACCTACCCCAAGGTCGTCGTGGCCCGGACTCTGGATCGGCTCAAGGACATCGGGTTCAAGTGGGCCACGCGGTCCGGCGTGACGGTGTCCATCGGCGACGTCCAGACCCCGCCGAACAAGCCGGAGATTCTGGCCACGTACGACGCCCGGGCCACCAAGATCACCCGGCAGTTCGAGCGCGGCAAGGTCACCGAGGAGGAGCGCCAGCAGGAACTCGTCCAGCTCTGGACCGACGCCACGAACGAGCTCACCGCAGCGATGGAGGCGAACTTCACCAAGGACAACCCCATCTTCATGATGGTGCACTCCGGCGCCCGAGGGAACATGACCCAGATGCGTCAGATCGCCGCCATGCGAGGCCTGGTGGCGAACCCGAAGGGCGAGATCATCGCGCGCCCCATCAAGTCGAACTTCCGCGAGGGCCTGTCCGTGTTGGAGTACTTCATCTCCACCCACGGCGGCCGCAAGGGCCAGGCCGACACGGCCCTGCGGACGGCGGACTCGGGGTACCTGACGCGGCGCCTGGTGGACGTGTCGCAGGACGTGATCATCCGCGAGGAGGACTGCGGCACCGAGCGGGGCCTGACCAAGGTCATCGCCGCCGAGCGCGACGGCCGACTGGTGCCGGCGCACAACGTCGAGACCGCGGTCTACGCGCGCACGCTGGCCGTGGACGTCGTCGACGCCCAGGGCGAGGTGCTGGCGAAGGCCGGCGTCGACCTCGGTGACGAGCTGATCCGCACGTTCGTGGCGGGCGGCGTGCGCGAGGTCAAGGTGCGTTCGGTCCTGACCTGCGAGGCCGCGACCGGCACCTGCGCCCTGTGCTACGGCCGCTCGCTGGCGTCCGGCAAGCTCGTCGACGTCGGCGAGGCGGTGGGCATCGTCGCGGCGCAGTCGATCGGCGAGCCCGGCACCCAGCTGACGATGCGGACGTTCCACACCGGCGGCGTCGCGGGCGACGACATCACCCAGGGTCTGCCCCGCGTGGTCGAGCTCTTCGAGGCCCGGACGCCCAAGGGCAAGGCCCCGATCGCCGAGGCCGCCGGCCGCGTGCGCATCGAGGAGGGGGACCGGTCCCGGAAGCTGGTCATCACGCGCGACGACGGCGAGGAGGACCTGGAGTACCTGCTGCCGCGTCGCGTCCGCCTCGAGTGGGAGGACGGGAACCAGGTCCGGCACGCGCTGACGGACGGTGATCACGTGGAGGCCGGCCAGCAGTTGTACGCCGGCACGCTGGACCCGCAGGACATCCTGCGCGTCAACGGGCTACGCCGGGTGCAGGAGCACCTGGTCGACGAGGTGCAGGCCGTGTACCGGACGCAGGGCGCCCCGATCCACGACAAGCACATCGAGATCATCATCCGGCAGATGTTGCGCCGCGTGACGGTCATCGAGTCGGGCGACACGGCGATCCTGCCCGGCGACCTGGTCGACCGGAAGCTGTTCGAGTCGGAGAACCGCAGCGCCATCACCGAGGGCCGCACGCCGGCCCAGGGGCGTCCGGTGCTGATGGGCATCACCAAGGCGTCGCTGGCGACCGAGTCGTGGCTGTCGGCCGCGTCCTTCCAGGAGACGACCAAGGTGCTGACCGACGCGGCGATCCACGCCAAGTCGGACTCGCTGCGGGGCCTCAAGGAGAACGTCATCCTGGGCAAGCTGATCCCGGCGGGCACCGGTCTCGACCGCTACCGCAACATCCGGGTCGAGCCCACCGCCGAGGCCCGGGCCGCCGCGTACGACCTGTCGTACGACCCGTACGACTACGACATCGCCGGCACCGGCCCGGCGGTGTCGCTCGACGAGTTCGACATCGGCGACCTGCGCTGACGACGAGCGCATGCGCGGCCCGGGCGGCTCACCGCCCGGGCCGCTCCATGTCCGATTACTGCTCCCGCCCTCTGAGGCGGTAGGCTGGCGTCCAACGTTTCGGCTAGTCATGCCCCGCGCCCGGAGATTTGTCCGACAGTGGGGCTAACCACTAGTCTTGTTCGTTGTGTTCGGGCGACCGAACACGGTGCACGCAACCGCGCCTCCTTGCGAGAAGCGCGGGCGTGGACGAACTCGCGACGATCCGACGCACTGCAGGGCCTTGGTGGCTGTGTCTGGCTCGGGACGCCGCACAAGCCAGGGCCGGCGTCCGCGAGGGCGTCCAACGAACCACCAACGAAAGAGATACCAGCCGGTGCCTACTATCCAGCAGTTGGTCCGCAAGGGCCGCACGGACAAGGTCAGCACGAACAAGACGCCCGCGCTCAAGGGCTCGCCCCAGCGACGCGGTGTGTGTACGCGCGTCTACACGACCACCCCGAAGAAGCCCAACTCCGCCCTGCGCAAGGTGGCGCGTGTGCGGCTCTCCTCGGGTGTCGAGGTCACGGCCTACATCCCGGGCGTGGGCCACAACCTGCAGGAGCACTCGATGGTGCTTGTTCGCGGTGGGCGCGTGAAGGACCTGCCCGGCGTCCGGTACAAGATCATCCGCGGCTCGCTCGACACCCAGGGCGTCAAGAACCGCAAGCAGGCTCGCAGCCGCTACGGCGCGAAGAAGGAGAAGTAATGCCTCGCAAGGGTCCCGCCCCCAAGCGCCCGGTCGTCGTCGACCCGGTCTACGGCTCCCCGCTGGTCTCCCAGCTGGTCAGCAAGATCCTCCTCGACGGGAAGAAGACCGTCGCCCAGAGCATCGTCTACGGCGCACTGGAGGGCACCCGGGCCAAGACCGGCGTCGACCCGGTGCAGACCCTGAAGAAGGCACTGGACAACATCCGTCCCGCCGTCGAGGTCAAGAGCCGCCGCGTCGGTGGCGCCACCTACCAGGTGCCCATCGAGGTGAAGCCCGCGCGCGCGACGACGCTGGCGATGCGGTGGCTGGTCGGCTACAGCCGGCAGCGCCGCGAGAAGACCATGACCGAGCGGCTGATGAACGAGTTGCTGGACGCGAGCAACGGCCTGGGCGCCTCCGTCAAGAAGCGCGAGGACACCCACAAGATGGCCGAGGCCAACCGCGCCTTCGCGCACTACCGCTGGTGATCCAGGTCGAGGCTCTCTCTCGCGACGCGGGGGAGGGCCTCGTCGCTGCCCACGTCGAACACCAACCGCAGAGCAACTTCAGGGAGACCAACCGTGGCCATTGATATCAAGACCGACCTGGCCAAGGTCCGCAACATCGGCATCATGGCCCACATCGACGCGGGCAAGACCACCACCACCGAGCGCATCCTGTACTACACGGGGATCAACTACAAGATCGGCGAAGTGCACGACGGCGCCGCGACGATGGACTGGATGGAGCAGGAGCAGGAGCGCGGCATCACGATCACGTCCGCCGCGACGACGTGCTTCTGGAAGGGCACCCAGATCAACATCATCGATACGCCCGGCCACGTCGACTTCACGGTCGAGGTCGAGCGGTCCCTGCGCGTCCTCGACGGCGCGGTGGCGGTCTTCGACGGCGTCGCAGGCGTCGAGCCTCAGAGCCAGACCGTGTGGCGCCAGGCCACCAAGTACGGCGTGCCGCGCATCTGCTACGTCAACAAGCTCGACCGCACGGGGGCGTCCTTCGACTTCTGCGTGAAGACGATCCGCGAGCGCCTCAACGCGACCGCCGCCGTGCTGCAGCTGCCCATCGGCGCCGAGGCCCGGTTCCAGGGCGTGGTGGACCTCGTCCAGATGCGTGCGCTCATGTGGCGGGGCGAGACCCAGATCGGCGAGGACTACACGGTCGAGGAGATCCCGGAGGACATGCTGGCGGCCGCGGAGGCCGCGCGCGAAGACCTCATTCACATCCTCGCCGAGAACGACGACGAGTTCGGCGAGGCGTGGCTGCTCGCCGAGGATTCGGGCGAGGCGCTCTCGGTCCCCGCGATCAAGGCGGCCGTCCGCCGGGCGGTCCTCGCCAACAAGATCACCGCGGTGGTCTGTGGCACCTCGTTCAAGAACAAGGGCGTGCAGCCCATGCTGGACGCCGTGATCGACTACCTGCCGTCCCCGCTCGACATCCCGCCGACCGAAGGCTTCCAGCCCGGCAAGGAGGATCGCGTCGAGTTGCGGAAGCCCTCCAACGACGAGCCGCTGAGCGTGCTGGCGTTCAAGATCGCCGCCGATCCGCACCTGGGCCGACTCACCTACGTGCGGGTCTACTCGGGCGTCCTGAAGTCCGGCTCCCAGGTGCTCAACGCCACCAAGGGCCGCAAGGAGCGCATCGGGAAGATCTACCAGATGCACGCCAACAAGCGCGAGGAGATCGACGCGATCGGCGCCGGCATGATCTGCGCCGTCATGGGTCTCAAGGACACCACGACCGGCGAGACCCTGTGCGACCCGCAGCACCCGATCATCCTCGAGTCGATGGAGTTCCCGAAGCCCGTCATCGAGCAGGCGATCGAGCCCAAGACCAAGTCCGATCAGGAGAAGCTCTCGATCGCGATCCAGCGCCTGGCGGAGGAGGATCCGACCTTCCAGGTGCACACCGACGAGGAGACCGGGCAGACGATCATCGCCGGCATGGGCGAGCTTCACCTCGAGATCCTGATCGATCGCATGCGGCGCGAGTTCAAGGTCGAGGCGAACATCGGCAAGCCGCAGGTGGCCTACCGTGAAACCCTGCGTCGCGTGGTCGAGAAGGCCGAGTACACCCACAAGAAGCAGTCGGGCGGCTCGGGCCAGTACGCCAAGGTCATCATCTCCCTGGAGCCGCAGGAAGCGGGCAAGGGCTACGAGTTCGTCAACGGCGTCACCGGCGGCCGGATCCCGCGGGAGTACATCCCGGCAGTGGACCACGGCGTCAAGGACGCGATGGCGTTCGGGCCGTTGGCCGGCTACCCGGTGGAGGACATCAAGGTGACGCTGCTCGACGGCGCCTACCACGACGTGGACTCCAGCGAGATGGCCTTCAAGATCGCCGGTTCGATGGTGTTCAAGGAGGCCGCCCGCAAGGCCGACCCGGCCCTGCTGGAGCCGCTCATGCGGGTCGAGGTCACGACCCCGGACGACTACCTGGGCACCGTGATCGGCGACATCAATTCCCGGCGCGGCCACGTGCAGGGCATGGAGGAGCAGCACGGCAACCAGCTGGTGCGGGCCCTGGTTCCCCTGTCGGAGATGTTCGGCTACGTGGGCGATCTGCGCAGCAAGACGTCCGGCCAGGCGTCCTACTCGATGGAGTTCGACTCCTACGGCGAGTGCCCGAAGTCGGTGGCAGACGAGATCATCGCCAAGGGTCGCGGCGCCTCCTAGTCGGCACCGCTTCTCACCCCACCCGGAGGGGCCGGGCACGCCCGTGCGTGGCCGCGAGTTTGACTCGCCCCTCCGGGGTACAGGAAACTTGGTGGGTACGTCCTCGGACGAACCCACTCAGTAGTCAGACAGAAGAATCCAGCGCCGTACAACCGTGCGTGCGCGACACATGAAGGAGCCCACGTGGCAAAGGCCAAGTTCGAGCGGACCAAGCCGCACTGCAACATCGGCACCATCGGTCACATCGACCACGGCAAGACGACGCTGACCGCGGCGATCACCAAGGTGCTGCACGACAAGTACCCGACGCTGAACGCGATCTCCGCGTTCGACCAGATCGACAAGGCGCCGGAAGAGCGCCAGCGCGGCATCACGATCTCGATCGCTCACGTCGAGTACCAGACCGAGAACCGTCACTACGCCCACGTCGACTGCCCCGGCCACGCTGACTACGTGAAGAACATGATCACCGGCGCCGCGCAGATGGACGGCGCGATCCTCGTCGTGGCCGCCACCGATGGCCCGATGCCGCAGACCCGCGAGCACGTGCTGCTCGCCCGCCAGGTCGGCGTCCCGGCGATCGTCGTCGCGCTGAACAAGTGCGACATGGTCGACGACGAGGAGCTCATCGAGCTCGTCGAGATGGAGGTGCGCGAGCTGCTCTCCCAGCAGGAGTTCGACGGCGACGACTGCCCGGTCGTCCGCGTGGCCGCCTTCCCGGCCATGAACGGCGACGCGAAGTGGTCCGAGGCGATCCTGGAGCTCATGCAGGCCGTCGACGACTACATCCCGCAGCCCGAGCGCATGACCGACAAGCCGTTCCTCATGCCCATCGAGGACGTCTTCACGATCACGGGCCGTGGCACCGTCGTGACGGGCCGCATCGAGCGCGGCATCGTCAAGACGGGCGAGCAGGTCGAGATCATCGGCATCCGCGAGAAGAAGCAGACGACGACGGTCACCGGCGTCGAGATGTTCCGCAAGATCCTCGACGAGGGTCGTGCGGGCGAGAACTGCGGCATCCTGCTGCGCGGCACCAAGAAGGACGATGTCGAGCGCGGCATGGTCCTCTGCAAGCCGGGTTCGGTCACCCCGCACACCGACTTCGAGGCCAACGTCTACGTGCTGACGAAGGAAGAGGGCGGTCGTCACAAGCCGTTCTTCTCCAACTACTCGCCCCAGTTCTACTTCCGCACCACCGACGTGACCGGTGTGGTGTCGCTCCCCGAGGGCACCGAGATGGTCATGCCCGGTGACAACACCCACATGACGGTCCACCTCAACAAGCCGATCGCCATGGAGGAGGCGCTGAAGTTCGCCATCCGTGAGGGCGGCCGTACCGTCGGCGCCGGCAACGTGACCAAGATCATCAAGTGACCTTGCGTCTCTGACGCGCAATGGCCCCCACGTTTACGTGGGGGCCATTCGCTGTCCCGACCAGAGGAGGGAGCCCGGTGGCGATCCACTCCACCCCGCCGTTCGACGAGGGGCCCCGCGACCCGGCACGCCAACTCCGCGGACGCCTCGTCTCCCCGGTCACCCTGTGGACGGCCGGCGACCCCGACCACCGGGCCGGGATCACCGTCAGCTCCACCGAGGTGGTGCGCGGCGAGCCCGGACGGCTGCTCGGCCTGCTGGACCCCCTGGCCGGCGCGCTCGACCTGATCCGCGAGCGGGGCACCTGGGTGGTCTCCGTGCTGACCGGGGCCGAGCGGTCGCTGTCGGACGCCTTCGGCGGACTCGCCCCGGCGCCGGGCGGCCCCTTCGCCCTGATCGATTGGGAGCAGACCCCGTGGGGCCCGCGCCCCGCCGGCGTGGGCACGTGGGCCGCCGTCCGCCTGGAGTCCATCGCCGAGGTGGGCTGGTCCGCCCTCGTCGTGGGCAGGATCGAGTCGGTCGCCCTCGACGACCGGACGCCGTTGGCCCACCTCCGCGGCCGCTACGGGCACTGGGCGCCCGGCCTCGACAGCTGAGGCGCTCCCCGGACTCTCAGCCCTGGCGCCGCCGCGCCGCCGCCCACTCGTCCTTCAACCCGACGGTGCGGTGGAAGAGCCCGGCGGCGTCCGGGTCGGCGGCGAAGTAGCCGAGCCGTTCGAACTGGACGACCTGGCCCGGGGCGCAGCCGCCGAGCGCCGCCTCGGCCCGGCACCCGCGCAGCAGCGTGCGGCTGCGCGGGTTGAGGTCGTCGAGCGCCTCGCCGGTCGTCGCGCCGGGGGACGCCGCCGTGAAGAGCCGCTCGTACAGCGCGACGTCGACCGTCGTCGAGTGGGCCGCCGACACCCAGTGCATCGTGGACTTGACCTTGCGGCCGTCCGGGGCGTCCCCCCCGCGAGTGGCGGGGTCGTAGGTGGCGTTCACCTGGATGACCGCACCGTCGGCGTCCTTCACGACATCGGTGGCCGTGACGAAGTAGGCGCCCCGCAGACGGACCTCTCGGCCGGGGGAGAGCCGGAAGAACTTGGGGGGCGGCACCTCGGCGAAGTCGTCGGCCTCGATGTAGAGCTCGCCGCTGAAGGCGACCTGCCGCGTGCCCGCGGACGGGTCCTCGGGGTTGTTGACGAGGTCGACGTGTTCCACGGCGCCGGCGGGCCAGTTGGTGAGCACGAGCTTGATGGGCTGCAGCACCGCCATGCGGCGGAGGGCGACCCGGTTGAGTTCGCGGCGAACGAACGACTCGAACTCCTCGATGGCCTTGACCGAGTTGTTCCGGGTGGTGCCGATCGCGGTGCAGAAGTCGCGCACCGCGGCCGCCGGGTATCCGCGGCGCCGCATGCCGCGCAGGGTCGGCATCCGGGCGTCGTCCCAGCCCTCGACGAGGCCCTGGTCCACCAGGGTCTTCAGGCGGCGCTTGGACGTGATCGTGTGGGTCAGTTCCAGGCGCGCGAACTCGTACTGGCGCGGCGGCTCGGCGACCGGCAGGTGGGCCAGGAACCAGTCGTACAGGGCCCGATGGCTGTCGAACTCCAGCGTGCACAGCGAGTGGGTGACGCCCTCGATGGCGTCGCTCTGTCCGTGCGCCCAGTCGTACGTGGGATAGAGGCACCAGGTGTCGCCCGTGTTGTGGTGGTGGGCGTGCCGGATGCGATACATGACGGGGTCCCGCAGCCACATGTTCTCGGCCTGCATGTCGATCTTGGCGCGCAGGCAGCGCGACCCGTCCGGGAACTCGCCCGCCCGCATGCGGCGCAGCAGGTCGAGGTTCTCGGCGGCCCGACGGTCGCGGAAGGGCGAGTCGACGCCGGGGGCGCCGAAACCGCCGCGCTGGGTCGAGATGGTCTCGGTGTCCTGGTCGTCCACGTAGGCCAATCCCCGTTCGACGAGGTACTCCGCCCACTCGTAGAGCGTGCCGAAGTAGTCGGAGGCGTGCACGACGACGCCGGGGGTGTAGCCCAGCCAGGCGATGTCGTCCTTGATCGACTCGACGAACTCGGCCTCCTCGGTGCCCGGGTTGGTGTCGTCGAGGCGCAGGTTGCACACCCCGCCGAAGTCGCGGGCCACCCCGAAGTCCTGGACGATGGCTTTCGCGTGGCCGATGTGGAGGTAGCCGTTGGGTTCCGGGGGGAACCGGGTCTGCACCCGCCCGCCGTATCGGCCGGCCGCCACGTCGGCGCGGACGATGTCGCGGATGAAATCATTGTTCACTGCGGGCGGTTCGGTCACCGGCACAGGCTATCGCGCGGCGACGGACGCTCCCGCGAGGGCGCCGACGCGGCCCGGTAGGCTGACCGCCGCTATGACCTCCTCCTCGCCTGTGCGCCTGCGCGTCGCCCCGTCGCCGACGGGCGACCCGCACGTCGGCACCGCCTACATGTCCCTGTTCAACCTCGCCTACGCCCGCCAGCAGGGCGGCCGGTTCATCCTGCGCATCGAGGACACCGACCGGGCCCGCTACGTCGCGGACTCCGAGCGGCAGATCTTCGAATCGCTGCGGTGGCTGGGCCTGGCCCACGACGAGGGCCCCGACGTCGGCGGCGACCACGGCCCCTATCGGCAGTCGGAGCGGCTCGACACCTACCGCCCCCACGTCGAGCGGTTGATCGAGGAGGGCCACGCCTACCGCTGCTGGTGCTCGGCCGAGCGACTCGGGCAGATGCGGCGGGAGCAGGAGGCGTCCAAGCAGGCGGTGACCGGCTACGACCGCCTCTGCCTGGGGATGACCCGCGACGAGCGCGCCCGACTGCCGGGGTTCTCCGAGACGCCGGTCGTGCGCATGCTGGTCCCGGAGGACGTCGACCTCACCTTCACCGACCTGATCCGCGGGGAGGTGAGCGCGCCGCGCCCGGACGACCAGGTCATCCTCAAGGCCGACGGCTTCCCGACCTACCACCTGGCGGTGGTCGTCGACGATCACCTGATGGGCATCACGCACGTCGTGCGCGGCGAGGAGTGGATCTCGTCGACGCCGAAGCACCTGCTGCTGTACCGCTGGCTCGGGTGGGACGCCCCGGCGTTCGCCCACATGCCGCTGCTGCGCAACGCGGACCGGTCGAAGATCTCCAAGCGGAAGAACCCCGCGGCTCGGCTGCTCTGGTTCCGCGAGCAGGGGTACCTGCCGGAGGCGCTGCGCAACTTCCTGCAGTTGCTCGGCTACCCGCCCGCGGACGGGGATCAGGAGGTCGAGTCGTTCGACGACTTCGTGGCCCGCTTCTCCTGGGATCGCGTCAACACCGTCGGCCCGATCTTCGACCTGAAGAAGTTGGATTGGCTCAACGGCCACTACATCCGCAGCCTCACCCCGGCGCACCTCGCCGACCGTGTCCTCGACCACCTCGCGTACACCGGCGGCCCGGTCCTGGACGCCGCGGGTGCGGCCCTGCTGCGCCGGGCCACCCCGCTGGTCTCCGAGCGGCTGGTCCTGTTGTCGGAGGCCCTGCCGAAGCTCGCGTTCCTGTTCACCGCGGACGCCGCCCTGGTCGTCGCCGACGACGCCCGGTCCTCGTTGCCGGAGAACGCGGCGGAGATCCTGGACGCCGCGGCGTCCGGTCTGCGGGACGTCGTCGAGTGGGACGCGCCGTCCATCGAGGCGGCCCTGCGGGGCGCGCTCCTCGACGGGCTGGGGCTCAAGCCGAAGGTGGCGTTCGGCCCCGTCCGGGTGGCCGTCACCGGGTCGCGCGTCTCGCCACCGTTGTTCGAGTCGCTGGAGCTCCTCGGACGCGACTCCTCGCTGACCCGGCTCGGGGCACTACGGGCCGGCCTCTGACGGGCCGGCCCGGCGCCGGCCTCAGCCCTGCACCACCGCCCGGGTCACCAGCGCGGTGCTGCTGGAGCGGCACGCGCCCTGGGTGACGGCCGCGATCTTGACGACGGTGACGCCGTTGAGCGGGGCCGTCAGCTCGGCCGTCTGCTTGAACGTGAGGGGCTTCTCGGCGACGGCCCGGCCGTCGGCGATCAGTTGGAAGAGCACCGTGTTGTCGGAGGAGTCGGACAACAGGTCCTGCGCGACGGTGACCTTGATGTTGCCGCCGGCGGGCGCGAACCGGTACTCGATCTCGGTGCCGGGCTGCCCGCAATTGGCGGTCGTCGCCAGGGCCGGGATCTTCGACGGAGCGCCGGCGGGCTGGTGGAGGCCGGCCACCCAGCCGTTCGAGTGGAAGGCGTTGGTGAGGTCGAGCGTCACCGTCGAGCCGGGCAGCGCCGTCACCAACGGGGGGGTCGGGACGCCTCCGGGGGCGGCCGTCTCGGTCGGTGACGGGGCCGGCGCCCCCAGCGTGACGGACGGCCCCGCGGAGGGGCTCGGCGCCGCGGTGCTGGGCGCGGCGGACGCCGTGGCCGAGGGGGTGGCGGCGACGGACGGGCTCGGGGTGGGCGCGGGGGCGGCGGTGCAGCCGGTGGCGGCCAGCGCGAGCGCGGCGCCGACGATGCCGAGGCGGGCGGTGCGGGGCAGGGACATCGGTGTTCCTCCGTTCGTGGTCAGCCGGTGACGACGGCCCGGGTGATGAGCCCGGTCGCCGTGCCTTGGCAGGGGCTCGGGTTGGTGAGAACGATCTGGACGGACGTCGCCCCGGCCAGAGGCACCGTCAGGTCGGCCGCCTCGGCGTAGCCGAGGGTGCGGGTCAGGGCCTGACGACCGTCGACGACGACGAACCAGTCGAGTTTCTCCGCCGAGGAGCGCGAGGCGGACGACTGCGCGACGCCCAGCGTCAGGGTGCCCTGGGTCTGGGCGAAACGGAACTCGAGCGGGCTGGAGGTGGCCTGGCACCCGACCGTGTTCGCCAGGGCGTAGATCCAGCCGGACGTGCCCACGGGCTGGGCGGGGCCCTGGATCCACAGGTTCGCCTGGACGGCGTCGTCCCGGCTCAGGTTCCGCACCTGACCCGGGCCGACCGTGATGACGGGGGCGGAGTCCACCGGCGGGGTCGCCGGAGCGCCGATCGTCGGCCCGGTCGGGGTCGTCGCGGGGGCCGTGGGGGCTGTGCTGGTGGGGAGGGGAGCGGACGTCGTCGGGGCCGCGCTCGGCGCGTCCGTCGTGACAGAGGGGCTGGGAGCGGGCACGGCGGCGTCCGACGTCGTGGGAGCGGCGCTCACGCCGGGCGTGCGCGTGCCGCCGGGCAGGGTGCAGCCGGCGAGGGCGAGGGCGACCGCCGAGACGGCGAGGCCGCGCCGGAGTCGGGCCGACGGTGAGATCATGGTGTCCCTTTCCCTGGGCGTGGCCCCAGTATTCACCCCCCGGGGGGCCCCGGGACCCGGGTTGGCCCGCCTTCCTGCGGGCCCGGCAAGGATTTGCGCGCTCTGGCCGCCCGTGAAAAGATAACCCGGTTGCTTTGACGCGGGTTGCGGCGAGGCCGGGTGCTGCGGCGTCCGGACCACCGTGGGAAGACCCACTCGGCATGCCAGGCGGTCACGCCGGGCCCTACCAAGATCGACGAGATCTCGCGCGGCCCCGGACAGGCGCGACACGCCCGGTAGCGGGGGTCGTTGCGACAAGGGGTTTCTCACCCGAGAAGCCCAGAGGTTGGGAGCAGATGCTGGCTCCTACGAACCGAAGGAAGACATGGCGGGACAGAAGATCCGGATCCGACTCCGGGCCTATGACCATGAGGTCATCGACTCGTCGGCGAAGAAGATCGTCGACACGGTCACCCGCACCGGCGCGAAGGTTGCAGGCCCGGTGCCGCTGCCGACCGAGAAGAACGTGTACTGCGTGATTCGGTCGCCCCACAAATACAAGGACAGCCGCGAGCATTTCGAGATGCGCACCCACAAGCGGCTCATCGACATCCTCGATCCGACGCCGAAGACGGTCGACTCGCTCATGCGACTCGACCTTCCGGCCGGTGTCGACATCGAGATCAAGCTTCCGTGAGGCCGCTGAGATGACCACGAATCGAACCGTCAAGGGCCTGTTGGGCAGCAAGCTCGGCATGACCCAACTCTGGGACGCCAACAACAAGGTCGTCCCCGTCACCGTCATTCAGGCGGGCCCCTGCGTCGTCACGCAGGTGCGGACCCCCGAGAAGGACGGCTACTCCGCCGTCCAACTCGCCTTCGGCGCCATCAAGGGCAAGAACGTGAACCAGCCGATGGCGGGCCACTTCGAGGCTGCGGGTGTGACCCCGCGGCGCCACCTCGTCGAGTTGCGCACCGCTGACGCCGCCACCTACACCCTGGGCCAGGAGGTGACCGCCGACGCGTTCGCCGCCGGCGAGATCATCGACGTGACCGGCGTGTCGAAGGGCAAGGGCACGGCCGGCGTCATGAAGCGGCACGGCTTCAAGGGCCTCGGCGCCGCGCACGGCGTCCACCGCAAGCACCGCTCGCCCGGCTCGATCGGGCAGTCGTCCACGCCGTCGCGCATCTTCCCCGGCATGAAGATGGCCGGCCGGATGGGCGTCGAGAAGGTCACCGTCCAGAACCTGACGATCCACGCTGTGGACGCCGAACGCGGGCTCATCCTGGTCAAGGGCTCGGTGCCGGGCCCCAAGGGTGCCCTGATCGTGCTGCGCAGCGCCGCCAAGAAGGGAGCCCAGGCATGAGCGAGTCGATCCAGGTCGACGTCATCGGGGGCGGCCGCGCCGAGTTGCCGGCCGAACTGTTCGACGTCCAGGCGAACATTCCGCTGATGCACCAGGTGGTCGTCGCCCAGCAGGCCGCGGCCCGCCAGGGCACCCACGCCACCAAGACGCGCGGCATGGTGGCCGGCGGTGGAGCCAAGCCGTGGCGCCAGAAGGGCACCGGCCGGGCCCGGCAGGGCTCCCGCCGCGCCCCGCAGTGGACCGGCGGCGGCATCGTCCACGGGCCGCAGCCCCACGGCTACGCCCAGCGCACCCCCAAGAAGATGATCGCGGCCGCCCTGCGCGGCGCGCTGTCGGACCGGGCCCGCGAGGGTCGCATCCACGTGGTGGCGGACTTCGGTATCGAGAAGCCCTCCACGAAGGCGGCCCTCAAGAAGCTCGCCACCGTCCCGGGTGGCCGCGTGCTGGTGGTCCTGACCAGGGACGAGGACATCGCGTGGCTCAGCCTGCGCAACGTGGCGGAGGTCCACATCCTGTCCTACGACCAACTCAACGCCTATGACGTGCTCGTCGCCGATGACGTCGTCTTCAGCGCCGCGGCGCTCGGCGCCTTCGTGGCCGGCCCCACCCGGGGCAAGTCGGTCAAGGCCGTGGCGACCGAGTCCGAAGCCGAGGAGGCCGAGAAGTGAGCGACGCCCTGAAGATCCGCGATCACCGCGACGTGCTGCTGGCGCCGGTCGTGAGCGAGAAGAGCTACTCCCTGCTGGACGAGAACAAGTACACGTTCCTCGTCCCGAAGAGCGCCAACAAGACCGAGATCAAGATCGCCGTCGAGAAGGTCTTCGGCGTCAAGGTGCTCGCGGTCAACACCCTCAACCGGCCGGGCAAGGTGCGGCGCACGCGGACGGGTCTGGGCAAGCGCCCCGACACGAAGCGCGCGATCGTGACGGTCGCCGAGGGCCAGCACATCGACATCTTCGGCCAGGCCAACTGAGTCGGCCGGCACGAGAGGGAATCGAAGAATGGCTATTCGCAAGTACAAGCCGACCACCCCGGGCCGTCGTGGCTCGTCGGTGTCGGATTTCGCTGAGCTGACTCGCTCCACGCCGGAGAAGTCGCTGCTGGTCCCGATCAAGAAGACGGGCGGCCGCAACAACCAGGGCCGCGTGACGACCCGCCACATCGGCGGTGGGCACAAGCAGGCCTACCGGATGATCGACTTCAAGCGCTACGACAAGGACGGCGTCCCCGCCAAGGTCGCGCACATCGAGTACGACCCCAACCGGACCGCCCGCATCGCGTTGCTCCACTACGCGGACGGGGAGAAGCGCTACATCATCGCCCCGAGCGGACTCGTCCAAGGTGCGCGCGTCGAGGCGGGGGAGGGCGCGGACATCAAGCCGGGCAACAACCTGCCGCTGCGCAACATCCCGGTCGGCACGACCATTCACGCCGTCGAACTGCGCCCCGGTGGCGGAGCCAAGATGGGTCGCTCCGCCGGTGCCCACGTCCAGCTGGTGGCCCGCGAGGGCCGGATGGCCACGCTGCGGCTCCCCTCGGGCGAGATGCGCATGGTGGACGTCCGCTGCCGGGCGACCATCGGCGAGGTCGGCAACGCCGAGCAGAGCAACATCAACTGGGGCAAGGCCGGCCGTAACCGGTGGAAGGGCATCCGCCCGACCGTCCGTGGCGTCGTCATGAACCCCATCGACCACCCGCACGGCGGTGGCGAGGGTCGGACGTCCGGTGGCCGTCACCCGGTCACGCCGTGGGGCAAGCCCGAGGGCCGCACCCGCAAGAAGAACAAGGCGAGCAACGCCCTGATCGTGCGTCGCCGCAAGGCCGGCAAGAAGCGCTGATCGAGGAAGGGAGAAGAGAGAAGATGCCCCGCAGTTTGAAGAAGGGTCCCTTCGTCGACGAGCACCTGGCCAAGAAGGTCGATGCCCAGAACGAGAAGAAGACCCACGCCGTCATCAAGACCTGGTCGCGGCGGTCGATGATCATCCCCGACATGATCGGGCACACGATCGCCGTCCACGACGGGCGCAAGCACGTCCCGGTGTTCGTCACCGAATCGATGATCGGGCACAAGCTGGGCGAGTTCGCGCCCACGCGCACGTACCGCGGTCACGTCAAGGAAGACAAGAAGGCACGCCGCCGCTGAGCGGACGAGAAGAGGAATGGAAATGAGCAACAAGGAGAACCGGCCCAGCCGCCGGCGGGCCCTGCTCGGCGACCGTCCCGGCTCGTACGCCATCGCGCGTCAAGTCCGGATGTCACCGATGAAGGTGCGCCGTGTCGTGGACGTCGTCCGCGGCCTGGATGTCCCCGAGGCCCTCGCGGTCCTGCGGTTCGCGCCGCAGGCCGCGTCGACCCCCGTCTACAAGGTGGTGGCCTCCGCCGCCGCCAACGCTGAGCAGACCGAGAACCTGCGCAGCGACCAGCTGTACATCTCCCAGGCGTTCGTCGATGAGGGCGTCACCCTGCGCCGGATCCGCCCGCGGGCCAAGGGCTCCGCGAGCCGGATCCTGAAGAGGTCCAGCCACATCACGGTCGTCGTCGAGCCCAAGCCGAAGGAGGCCTGAGCATGGGTCAGAAGATCAACCCCAACGGCTTCCGCCTGGGCATCACGACCGATCACAAGACGCGTTGGTACGCCGACAAGAACTACGCCGACCTGGTCGCCGAGGACGTCAAGATCCGCGAGTACCTGCACAAGAAGCTCGAGCGGGCCGGCATCAGCTCGGTCGAGATCGAGCGTCGCAGCGAACGCGTGACGATCTTCCTGTACGCGGCGCGTCCGGGCATCGTCATCGGGCGCAACGGGGCCGAGGCCGAGCGGGTCCGCTCCGAACTCGAGAAGCTGACCGGCAAGCAGGTTCAGCTGAACATCCTCGAGGTCAAGAGCCCCGAAACCGACGCCCAACTCGTCGCCCAGGGGATCGCCGAGCAGCTCGGCGCCCGCGTGGCCTTCCGCCGCGCGATGCGCAAGGCGCAGCAGACCGCCATGCGGTCCGGTGCGCTGGGCATCCGGATCCAGTGCTCCGGCCGACTCGGCGGCGCCGAGATGAGCCGCTCGGAGTTCTACCGCGAGGGCCGGGTTCCGCTGCACACGCTGCGGGCCGACATCGACTACGGCTTCTACGAGGCCAAGACGACGTTCGGTCGCATCGGCGTGAAGGTCTGGATCTACAAGGGTGACGTCTCCGGCAGTCGCGCCGAGCGCGCGGCCCAGAAGGCTGCCCGCCAGGCCGCCACCGGCGCCCGTCGTCCCCCCCGTGGTGGCCCGCGCCGTGACGGCGCCCCGCGGAACGATCGTCCCGAGCGTGGCGGACGCCGCCGCGCAGAAGCCGCCGCCGACGCCCCCGTGGCCGAAGGCGCGCAGACCGAAGGAGCGTGAGCCATGCTGATTCCGCGTCGCGTCAAGCACCGCAAGCAGCACCACCCGAAGCGTGACGGGGCGGCCAAGGGCGGCTCCAAGCTGGCGTTCGGCGAGTACGGCATCCAGGCGCTGGAGGGGTCCTACCTCACCAACCGCCAGATCGAGAGCGCCCGTATCGCCATGACCCGCCACATCAAGCGTGGCGGCAAGGTGTGGATCAACGTCTACCCCGACCGCCCGATGACGAAGCACCCCGCCGAGTCGCGGATGGGCTCCGGCAAGGGCTCGCCGGAATGGTGGATCGCCAACATCAAGCCCGGACGCGTCCTGTTCGAGCTCTCGGGGGTGACCGAGGACGTCGCCCGTGAGGCCATGCGTCTGGCCATCCACAAGCTGCCGTTCAAGGCGCGCTTCATCAAGCGGGAAGCAGGTGAGATCTGATGGCCAAGGCTGTCACCGCCGCCGATCTGCGCGGCCAGAGCCGCGACGAGCTCAACAAGCTGGTCGTGGAGCTGAAGGAGGAACTGTTCTCGTTGCGCTTCCAGGCGGCCACCGGCCAACTCGAGTCGCACGGACGGCTCCGCGAGGTCCGCAAGGACATCGCTCGGGTCTACACCGTCCTGCAGGAACGCAACCTCGGGATCGTCCCCGACCCCGACGACGAGAAGAAGTAGGTCGCTGGTATGTCCGAAGAGCAGAAGAACGAGCGCACGTCCGCGCGCAAGGTGCGTGAGGGCGTCGTCGTGTCCGACAAGATGGACAAGACCGTCGTCGTGTCCGTCGAGTCCCGCGTGAAGCACCCCCTGTACGGCAAGGTCATGACCAAGACCGCCCGCTACAAGGCGCACGACGAGAACAACGAATGTGGCGTGGGCGACCGCGTCCGCATCATGGAGACCCGGCCGCTCGCGGCCACCAAGAACTGGCGCGTGCTCGAGATCGTCGAGAAGGCCAAGTAACCCACCCACGGGGCTCACGCCCCGTGAACCTCTGGCGAGGGGGCTCCCGCCCCCTTGCCGACCGGGCCGTCCGACGGCTAGCTGACCCCGGCTTGGAAACCCGACCAGTGGACACCTCGGATAGCCCCTCCGCCCCGCGCGGAGAACCCCATCCGTTCCGCAAGGCCCGCTCAGGCGGGAACCGGCGAAACAACAGGAGAATCAATGATCCAGCAGGAGACGCGGCTCAAAGTCGCCGACAACACGGGTGCGAAGGAATTGCTCTGCATCCGCGTGCTCGGTGGCTCCCGGCGCCGCTATGCCGGCCTGGGCGACAAGATCGTCGCCACGGTCAAAGACGCCATCCCGGGTGGCAACGTGAAGAAGGGCGACGTCGTCAAGGCGGTCGTCGTCCGCACCGTCAAGGAGACCCGCCGCCCCGACGGCTCCTACATCAAGTTCGACGAGAACGCGGCCGTGATCCTGAAGAACGACGGGGAGCCCCGCGGCACCCGCATCTTCGGGCCGGTCGGCCGGGAACTGCGCGACAAGAAGTTCATGCGCATCATCTCGCTCGCCCCGGAGGTGATCTGACCATGGCCAACTCGCTTCACGTGAAGAAGGGCGACCTCGTCAAGGTCATCGCCGGCGACGACAAGGGCACCGTCGGCGAGATCATCGAGGTCCTGCCGAAGGCCCAGAAGGTGATCGTCCAGGGCGTCAACCTGGTGAAGAAGCACACGCCGAACCGGCCGAACGCCCAGGGCAAGACGACCGGCGGCATCATCACCACCGAGGCGCCGATCCACGTCTCCAACGTGCAGTTGGTGACGAAGGTCGACGGTGCCGAGGTCGTGACCCGCGTCGGCTACGAGCGGCGTCCCGTCACGAAGCGCCGTCCCGACGGCAGCACCTACGAGTCGGAGCGCAGCGTGCGCATCGCCCGCAAGACGGGGAAGGAGATCTGATGGCCGCCCCGAACAAGGCTCCCGCCAAGAAGCCGGCGAGCAAGCCCCAGCAGAGCACCCCGGCGGCCTACAAGCCCGCCGCTCCCGTCGCGGTCGCCGCCGGCAAGGTGTCGTCGTCCGCCGGTTCCGTCCCGCGGCTGAAGCAGAAGTACCGCGAGACCATCCGGCCCGCCCTGAACGAGAAGTTCAGCTACGACAACGTCATGCAGACCCCCGGTCTGGTGAAGATCGTGGTGAACATGGGCGTCGGCGACGCCGCGCGCGACTCCAAGGTGATGGACGGGGCCGTCCGCGACCTCACCGCGATCACCGGGCAGAAGCCCCTCGTGACGAAGGCCCGCAAGTCCATCGCCCAGTTCAAGCTGCGCGAAGGAATGCCGATCGGCTGCCACGTCACGCTGCGTGGTGATCGGATGTGGGAGTTCGCCGATCGCCTGCTGACCCTGGCGCTGCCCCGGATCCGCGACTTCCGCGGCCTGTCGTCCCGCCAGTTCGACGGCCAGGGCAACTACACGTTCGGCCTCACCGAGCAGGTCATGTTCCACGAGATCGATCAGGACAAGATCGACCGGCTTCGGGGCATGGACATCACGTTCGTCACCTCGGCGACCAACGACGACGAGGGCCGCGAACTGCTCAAGCAACTCGGCTTCCCGTTCCGGTCGCTCGAGAACGACCCGAAGAAGGTCGTGCGCCGCAAGCGCGCGTTCACCGGCTCGAAGAGCCAGATCAAGAAGAGCAGGAAGGGCTAGCCGATGGCCAAGACCGCGCTGAAGGTCAAGCAGAGCCGCAAGCCGAAGTTCGAGGTGCGTGCGTACACCCGCTGCAACCGCTGCGGGCGTCCGAAGTCCGTGTACCGCAAGTTCGGCTTGTGCCGCATCTGCCTGCGCGAACTCGCCCACCGGGGCGAACTGCCGGGCGTCATCAAGTCCTCCTGGTGATCCCGCCGGGGTGCGGGGTCCCGGCCCGTCGACAGACGGTGACCGGAGTCCCGCACCCGGGGCGTCCCGACAACACAACAGGCCGGCCCTGGGCCGGACGACGGACCGCGCGGCGGGCCGTCACGACCATCACCCGAGCGGGGCAGGTCGGCATCGATGGACTCGGTGCTGAAACCGCCACGAGAAAGAGGCTCCACAAGCCATGACAATGACCGATCCGATCGCGGACATGCTGACGCGACTCCGGAACGCCAACCAGGCGTACCACGAGTCCACGTCCATGCCGCACAGCAAGATCAAGGTGGGGATCGCCCAGATCCTCAAGGAGCAGGGCTACATCGCCGGCTACCAGGTCACGGATCCCGCCGAGGGTGAGGTGGGCAAGAAGCTCACCGTCACGCTCAAGTACGGGACCAACCGGGAGCGTTCCATCGCCGGCCTCCGCCGGATCTCCAAGCCGGGTCTCCGCGTCTACGCCAAGAGCAACGCGCTGCCGCGCGTCCTGGGCGGACTCGGGGTGGCGATCATCTCGACCTCGCAGGGGCTGATGACCGACCGGCAGGCCAATTCCAAGAGCGTGGGCGGCGAAGTCCTCGCCTACGTCTGGTGATCGGGAGGAGCTGAACCATGTCTCGTATTGGGAAGCTTCCCATCGCCCTGCCCAGCGGGGTCGACGTCGCCATCGACGGCCAGGACGTGTCGGTCAAGGGCCCCAAGGGGTCCCTCAGCCTGACCGTCGCCCAGCCCATCCGCGTCGCCAAGAACGACGCCGGTGAACTCGAGGTGTCCCGGCCCGACGACGAGCGCACCTCGCGCTCCCTGCACGGCCTCACCCGCACCCTCGTCGCCAACATGGTGACCGGCGTCACGCAGGGCTTCGAGAAGAAGCTTGAGATCGTGGGCGTCGGCTACCGCGTGGTCGCCAAGGGTCCGCAGCAACTCGAGTTCAGCCTCGGCTACAGCCACCCGGTGGTCGTGAACGCCCCCGACGGCATCACCTTCACGGTCGAGAAGCCGACGATCTTCACCGTCTCGGGCATCGACAAGCAGGTCGTCGGTGAGGTCGCCGCCAACATCCGCAAACTGCGCAAGCCCGAACCGTACAAGGGCAAGGGTGTGCGATATTCCGGCGAGCGCGTTCGCCGCAAGGTCGGAAAGGCCGGTAAGTAGTCATGGCTATTTCGTTGTCGAACAACAAGGGCATGGCCGCTCGCGCCAAGGCCCGTCTCCGTCGCCAGAACCGCGGCCGCAAGGCGATCTTCGGCTCGCCGGAGCGCCCCCGTCTGGTCGTCACCCGCTCGTCGCGGCACATCGTGGCCCAGGTCGTCGACGACACCCAGGGCGTGACCCTGGCGTCGGCGTCCTCGCTCGAGTCCGAGGTGCGGGGCGCCGAGGGCGACAAGAGCGCCAAGGCCAAGCTGGTGGGTGCGCTCCTCGCGGACCGCGCCAAGAAGGCCGGCGTCGAGCAGGTCGTCTTCGACCGTGCGGGGAACAAGTACCACGGACGGATCGCCGCGCTCGCTGACGCCGCGCGCGAAGCCGGCCTCGGATTCTGATCAGAGCGGAAAGGAAAACAATGGCGAACGAGAACGCGTCTGCCCGTGGCCGTGGCGGCCAGGGCGGCGGCGAGCGTCGCGGCCGCGAAGATCGTCGTGGCGGCCGGGACAATCCCCGCGAGGAGAAGAGCCAGTACCTGGAGCGCGTGGTTGCGATCAACCGCGTGGCCAAGGTGGTCCAGGGCGGTCGCCGCTTCAGCTTCACCGCGCTCGTCGTGGTGGGCGATGGCGACGGCACCGTGGGCGTGGGCTACGGCAAGGCCAAGGAGGTGCCCGCGGCGATCGCCAAGGGCGTCGAGGAGGCCAAGAAGCACTTCTTCCGGGTCCCCCGCGTCCAGGGCACCATCCCGCACCCCGTCCAGGGTGAGAAGGCCGCCGGTGTCGTCATGCTGCGGCCCGCGTCCCCCGGTACCGGCGTGATCGCCGGCGGGTCGGCGCGCGCGGTGCTGGAGTGCGCCGGCGTGAGCGATGTGCTGGCGAAGTCGCTGGGCAGCTCCAACGCGATCAACGTGGTGCACGCCACGGTCGAGGCGCTGCAGCAACTGGAGGAGCCGGAGCAGGTCGCCAAGCGCCGCGGGATGTCCGTCGAGGACGTCGCCCCGGCGGCGCTCCTGCGGGCTCGCAAGGAGGTGCACGCCTGATGAGCACCCTGAAGGTCACGCAGATCAAGGGCGTCGTGGGCGCCAAGAAGAACCAGCGCGACTCGCTTCGCTCGCTGGGACTCAAGCGGATCGGTGACGTGGTGGAGAAGGAGGATCGTCCCGAGTACCGCGGGATGATCAACGTCGTCGCCCACCTCGTGACCGTCGAGGAGGTTGACTGACATGCCGATCAAGGTTCACCACCTGCGGCCGGCCCCCGGGGCCAAGACCGCCAAGACCCGCGTGGGTCGCGGCGAGGGGTCCAAGGGTAAGACGGCCGGCCGGGGCACCAAGGGCACCGGCGCTCGCAAGAACGTCGGGGCCAACTTCGAGGGCGGCCAGATGCCGATGCACATGCGGCTGCCCAAGCTGCGGGGCTTCCGCAACCCCTTCAAGGTCAGCTACCAGGTCGTCAACGTGGCGAAGCTGGGCGAGGCCTTCCCGAAGGGGGGCGCCGTGACCGTCGCCGACATGGTCGGCGCGGGGCTGGTGCGCAAGGGCCAGCCCGTCAAGGTGCTCGGCAGCGGCGAGCTGACCGTGGCCCTCGAGGTCACCGCGGACGCCTACACCGCCTCCGCCAAGGAGAAGATCGAGGCGGCCGGCGGCCAGGCCAACTGATCCAGACCCACGACGGGCGGTCCCACCGAGGGGCCGCCCGTCGCGGCGTCCGGTCGGCGCCTACAGTGGGGCCCATGTGCGGACGATTCGCCGCGTCGGCGTCCACCGACGACTACGTGGAGATCTTCGGGGTGCAGGAGGTCGTCGACGCCCCGCACCCCCGGTTCAATCTGGCCCCCACCGACCCGGTGCCCGCGATCGTCGAGCGTGCCTCGCGGGACACGGGCGAGGTCGTCCGCAAGCTCATCACGCCTCGGTGGGGTCTGGTGCCCTCCTGGTCCCGGGACGCCTCCGGTGCGGCCCGCCTGATCAACGCGCGTGTCGAGACGGTCGCCACCAAACCCGCCTTCCGCAAGGCGTTCGCCGAGCGGCGCTCTCTCATCCCGGCTGACGGCTTCTACGAGTGGCGGCCCGTGCCGGACGCCGCTGGTGCGGCCCCCGGCGCGCGCCGGGGCACGCGCAAGCAGCCCTACTTCATCCACCCCGCCTCCGGCGGGCTGTTCGTCATGGCGGGGCTGTACGAGTTCTGGCGTCGGCCGGACGGGGAGTGGCTGACGACCGTGACGATCATCACCACCACGGCGACGGACGCGATCGGCCGGCTCCACGACCGGATGCCCCTCAGCGTGCGGCCCGCCGACTGGGCGGCCTGGCTGGCCCCCGATCGCCGGGAGGCCGCCGAGGCGGCCGCCCTGCTGTGGGCCGACGAGGAACTGGCCGCGCATCCCGTCTCGACCGCCGTGAACTCCGTCGGCAACGACTCACCCGACCTGGTGCAGGCCATCCCGGTGGCGGACGCCCTCGCCTGACGCCCGCCCGCCCAGGGTGCACCCCCGGGTCCGTCCGCGCCGCCGCGGTCCGGGTGGTTGCCGCGTCTTGGTAGAGTGGCCGGGCTGGCCGCGTGCCACAACCGTTGACGTTGACCCCATGGAAGTTGGACGAGGAATGCTGGCTGCCTTCGGCAATGCCTTCAAGACGCCGGACCTTCGCAAGAAGATCCTGTTCACGCTGCTCATCCTCGCCGTGTTCCGGCTCGGATCGACGATCCCGACCCCCAACGTGCACGTCGAGAACATCAACACCTGCCAGGTGCAGGCGAGCGCCGGCGCCTCCGCGGGCCTGTACTCGATGATCAACCTGTTCTCGGGTGGGGCGTTGCTCCAACTGGCGATCTTCGCCCTGGGGATCATGCCCTACATCACGAGCTCGATCATCCTGCAGTTGTTGGTCGTCGTGATCCCGCGGCTCGAGAAGCTGAAGAAGGAGGGCGGCGCCGGCCAGCAGAAGATCACCCAATACACCCGCTACCTGACGATTGTGCTCGCCATCATGCAGTCGACGGCGTTCGTGACGCTCGCGGTGAACGGCCAGCTGTTCCAGGGGTGCACCGACCCGGCGACCGGGCTGCCCATGCCGGTGGTGTACGACGCGAGCATCTTCCCCATCATCGTCATGATCATGACCATGACCGCCGGCACCGGCATCATCATGTGGATGGGTGAGCTGATCACCGACCGCGGCGTGGGCAACGGCATGTCGATCATGATCTTCACGCAGATCGCGGCCCAGTTCCCGTCCCAGATGTGGGGCATCGCCCTCGACAAGGGCACCGACCCGAACAACCCGAGCCTGCCCAACGCGTCCGGCTGGCTGGCCTTCGCCCTCGTGATGGGCGTCGGGCTCGTGGTGATGGCGGGCGTCATCTTCGTGGAGCAGGCCCAGCGGCGCATCCCCGTCCAGTACGCCAAGCGGATGGTGGGCCGGCGGCTCGTCGGCGGCACCACGACCTACATCCCGCTCAAGGTGAACCAGGCCGGCGTCATCCCGATCATCTTCGCGTCGTCGATGCTGTACCTGCCGATGCTGTACGCCCAGTTCCAGCCGGAGAACCCGGTCTCCAGCTGGATCGCGACCAACCTCGCGAGCAGCGGGTCGCCCTGGTACAACTCCATCTACTTCATCCTGATCATCTTCTTCGCCTACTTCTACGTGTCCATCACGTTCGATCCGGTCGAGGTCGCCGACAACATGAAGAAGTACGGCGGCTTCATCCCCGGCATCCGGGCCGGACGCCCCACCGAGAAGTACCTCGCCCACGTGCTGTCCCGCTTGACGGCGCCGGGCTCGCTCTACCTGGCGCTGATCTCGCTGCTCCCGGCGCTGGCCTGGTTCGTGCTGGGCGAGCAGGCGTCGCGGAAGTTCCCGTTCGGCGGGACGAGCATCCTCATCATCGTCGGCGTCGGTTTGGATACCGTTAAGCAGATCGAAAGCCAGCTCCAACAGCGCAACTACGAGGGATTCCTGCGTTAGAGGCAGGGCCCGGGAGAGGATTCTCGCCATGCGACTCCTGATCATGGGCCCCCCCGGGGCCGGCAAGGGCACCCAGGCCAGCAGTCTGTCGGGCCACTACGGGATCCCCACCGTCTCCAGCGGAGACCTGTTCCGGACCCACATCAAGGCCCAGGACCCGCTCGGGCAGAAGGTGTCGGCCCTCATCTCCCGCGGCGAATTCGTCCCCGACTGCATCACCACGTCGATGGTGTTCCGCCGCCTGCTGCAGGCCGACACGAAGGCCGGCTGGCTGCTCGACGGTTACCCGCGGACACTCGGCCAGGTCGAGGCGCTCGACATCGCGCAGAAGGAACTGGGCACCCACCTCGACGGGGTGATCTCGCTGGTCGCCGACCCGGAAGAACTCGTCGGCCGCATGCTGCGCCGGGCCGAGATCGAGGGCCGGGCCGACGACAACGCCGACACCATCCGCCGGCGGATCGAGGTGTACGAGGCGGAGACCCGCCCCGTCCTGGACGTCTACCGCGAGCGCGGCCTCGTCGTCCAGGTGGACGCCCTCGGCCTCGTCGACGAGGTGTTCGGCCGGATCACCGACGCCCTGGGCCTGAAGCTCGCCGCTCGGTGACCGGGCGCCGCGGAGTCGAGCTCAAGACCGTCGGCCAGCTACGCCGCATGCGGCGCGCCGGCCTGTTGGTGGCCCAGGCGCACGACGCCGTGCGCGAGGCGGCCCGCCCGGGCGTCACCACGGGGGAATTGGACGCCGTGGCGCGCGAGGTGCTCGCGCGCGCCGGCGCCGGCTCCTCCTTCCTGCACTACGGGGCGTCGTTCGGGCTGCCGCCCTACCCGGCCGTGGCGTGCATCTCGGTCAACCAGGAGGTCGTGCACGGCATCCCCTCCGACCGGGTCCTCGCCGAGGGCGATCTGGTCTCCCTCGACTTCGGCGCCATCGTCGAAGGCTGGCACGGCGACGGGGCGATCAGCTTCGGAGTCGGGACGCTGAGTCCCGAGCGGCAGGCACTCTCCGACGTCACCCGGGAGAGTCTGTGGGCCGGCATCGCCGCCCTGAGGCACGGCGGGCGCGTGACCGACGTGTCGCACGCCATCGAAACCTCGATCCGCAGTCGGCCGCGTCCGTACGGCATCGTGGCCCAGTACACGGGGCACGGCATCGGCTCGGCCATGCACCAGGAGCCGGACGTGCCGAACCTCGGACGCCCCGGCCGCGGCCCGAAGATCGTGCCCGGCCTGTGCCTGGCCATCGAGCCGATGGTGACGAGCGGCTCGGCCGACACCGCGACCCTCGACGACCAGTGGACGGTCGTGACGGCCGACGGCTCGGACGCCGCCCACTGGGAGCACACGGTGGCCGTCACCCGGACCGGACTGTGGGTGCTGACCGCGCACGACGGGGGCGAGGAGATGCTCGGCCGGCTGGGCCTGCGGTTCGGCCCGCTGTCGGACTGACGCCGACGGCGTCCAGTGGTCGACGCCGGGGGCGCACCCGCGGCGTCCGGTGCTTCAATCTCCCCATGCCCACCGACCTGGAGATCGCGCAACGCGCCGTCCTGAGACCCGTGTCCGAGATCGGGGCCCGGTTGGGGCTCACCGAGGAGCAGTTGGAGCCCTACGGCCGGCGCGTCGCCAAGATCGAGCGGGACGCCGTCGCCGCGGCCGGGCCCGCGGCGGCGTCCTCGTCCGCCCGCTACGTGGTGGTGACGGCGATCACGCCGACGCCGCTGGGGGAGGGCAAGACGACGACCGCGGTCGGGCTCGTGCAGGGGCTCGGCAGGCTCGGGCGGCGCGCCACGGTGGTGGTGCGGCAGCCGTCGCTCGGGCCCGTGTTCGGCATCAAGGGGGGCGCCGCCGGGGCGGGCCTGTCGCAGGTGCTGCCCATGGAGGTCATGAACCTGCATCTCACGGGCGACTTCCACGCGGTCACCGCGGCGCACAACCTGCTGGCCGCCCTGATCGACAACCACCTGCACCAGGGCAACGACTTGCGGATCGAACCGCACTCGATCACGTGGAGCCGCGTGCTCGACGTGAACGACCGGGCGCTGCGCGACATCGTGGTCGGGCTGGGCCGCCGGGCGGACGGTGTCCCGCGGCAGACCCGGTTCGAGATCACGGCGGCGTCCGAGCTGATGACGATCCTGGCGCTGGCGACCTCGCTCGCCGACCTGCGGGCGCGCCTGGGCCGGATCGTCGTCGGCTTTGACCTCGACGGGCAGCCCGTGACGGCGGAGGCGCTGCAGGCGGCCGGGGCGATGGCGGTGCTGCTCCGGGACGCCTTCCGGCCGAACCTGCTGCAGACGACCGAGGGTCAGCCGGCGCTGGTGCACACCGGCCCGTTCGGCAACATCGCGACCGGGAACAGCTCGGTCGTGGCCGACCTGGTGGCCCTCGCCGGCAGCGACGTGGTCGTCACCGAGGCCGGCTTCGGCGCCGACCTGGGCTTCGAGCGGTTCGTCAACGTGAAGTGCCGCACGTCGGGGCTGCGACCGGACGCGGCGGTGGTGGTGGTGACGGTGCGGGCCCTGAAGGCCCACTCCGGCCGCTACTCGATCGTGGCCGGCCGGCCCCTGCCCAAGGAACTCCTCGTGGAGAACCCCGCAGACGTCGGGTCCGGGCTGCCCAACCTGGCCCACCATCTCGACGTGGTCGAGGCCATGGGGGTGACCCCGGTGGTCGCCATCAACGCGTTCCCCGGCGACCACCCTTCCGAGTTCGCGGTCATCGCGGACTTCGCCCACGAGCGGGGCGTGCGCGTCGCGGTCTCGACCCACGTGGCCGAGGGCGGCGCCGGCGCCGCCGCGCTGGCCGAGGCCGTCCTCGACGCCTGCGACGCGGCCGAGGGCCCGGGGGAGCTGGAGTTCAGCTACGACCTGGCCGATCCGCTGGTCGTCAAGTTCGCCGCGCTCGCGACCCGCGTCTACGGCGCGACCGGGGTCGACATCGCCCCGGTCGCCGCCCGCGAACTGGCGCGCTTCGAACGGCTGGGCTTCGGCGGCCTGCCCGTCCTGGTGGCCAAGACGCACCTGTCGACGACCGCCGACCCCCGCGACCGCGCCGACATCGAGCACCGCGACTGGGTGCTGCCCATCCGGGAGGTCCGGCTGGCGGCGGGTGCCGGCTACGTGTACGCCCTCACCGGCGAGATCACCACCATGCCCGGGCTGGGCCGCACCCCCGGGGCGGCTCGCATGGACCTCACGCCGTCCGGGGAGATCGTCGGCCTCAGTTGACGGCCGCGGTGACGGCCCGTCGCCCGACGTAGAATCGGACGCCCCCCGCCCGTTCGTCGACACCCGCTCGCGCTAGGACCGTCCTTGGATTCCGCCGTCACCCGCCCGCCGTCCTTCCGGACCCTCGGCGTCCGCCCGGTGCTGGCCGAGGCGCTGGCGTCCCGGGGGATCGTCGAGCCGTTCCCGATCCAGGCGGCCGCCCTGCCCGACGCGCTCGCCGGCCGCGACGTGCTGGGCCGCGGCCGGACCGGCTCGGGCAAGACCGTTGCCTTCGCGCTGCCCGTCGTGGAGCGGGTGCTGGCGGCGCCCGGACGCCGTCGGCCGGGCCGCCCGCGCGCCCTGGTGCTGGTGCCGACCCGCGAGTTGGCGGTGCAGGTCCACGAGACGGTGGAGCATCTCGCCCGGGCGGTCGGCCTGCGGACCATGACGGTGTTCGGCGGGGTCCGCGTCGACGGCCAGCTGCGTCGGCTCGAACGGGGGGTCGACGTCGTCGTCGCGACGCCCGGCCGCCTGCAGGACCTCCTCGAGCAGGGGGCGTTGACTCTGGACGCCGTCGCGGTCGTGGTGCTGGACGAGGCCGACCTGATGGCGGACCTCGGCTTCCTGCCGGCGGTGACCCGGATCCTGGAGGCGACGCCCCCCGGCCAGCGGCTGCTCTTCTCGGCGACGCTGGACGCCGACGTGGCCACCCTCGTGGGCCGGTTCCTCACCGAGCCGGCCGTCCACGCGGTCGACGAGGCCGCCGGGGGCGTTCCCGAGGCGCGGCACCACCTGCTGCTCGTACGCCACGACAACAAGCTCGGGGTCGTGCGTGACCTGGTGGCGGGCGGAGGCCGGGCGCTCGCGTTCACCCGGACCAAGTTCGCCGCCGAACGGCTGGCCCGGATGCTGACGGAGGGGGGCATCGCCGCGGTGGACCTGCAGGGCAACCTGAGCCAGGCCGTCCGGCAGCGGCACCTCGCCGCATTCGCGGACGGCACGGTATCGGTGCTGGTCGCCACGGATCTCGCGGCCCGCGGCCTGCACGTCGACGACGTGGGCCTGATCGTCCACGTCGACCCGCCCCACGACGCGACGGCGTTCCTGCACCGCTCGGGCCGGACGGCGCGCGCCGGCAGCGGCGGTACGGTCGTCACCCTGGCCACCAAGAGCCAGAACAAGCCGGTCCGGGCCCTGTTGGCGCAGGCCGGGGTCAAGCCCGCCCAGGCGGTGGTCGCCCCCGGGCATCCCCTCCTCGCCGAGTTGCGTGCCCCGCGGGCCGCACCGGCGGCGTCCGGGGGGTCGATCTTCGCGCCCGACCCGGCCGACGAGGTCGTCGACGCGCGTCCCGGCCGGCAGTCCGGACGCCCCCCGCAGGCCGGCCGCGTGCCCGAGCGGGCGGGCGGGTGGCGCCCACCCGGCGACCACCGCCGGGGGAGGCCCCGGCGCCGCCCGGGTACGCTGGCGCCGTGAGCAACCTGCCGATCTCGAGCAAGTACGTCTCGACCCCCGACAAGCCGGTGGACGAGCGGGAACGCGAGAGCGTCGTGGGGCGGGTCAACGCGGCGTTCGAGGCGGGCCAGTTGGACGACCTCGACTACCGCCGTTACCTCGACGTCGCCTTCCGGGCCAAGACACTCGGGGAGCTACGGCCCGTGGTGGAGCGGCTGCCCGCCGTGGCTCCGTCCGCCACCCCCGGCAACATCGAGCCCGCGACGCTGGAGCCCGGACAGCTGTCCGAGGCGCGGGCGCCCGGCGGCCGCAGCATGCTGCTGCTGGGGGGCGGGGTGGCGGCCGCGCTGGTGCTGCTGGTGATCCTGCTCGTCATCCTGCTGTGACGCGGGCCGGTCGGCGCCGGCGCGATTTTGAGGGCACTGACGCCCCGGGCTAGACTGGGACGTCGGTCGCCTGTGTCCGGGCGCCGACGATTCATTGTCGACCGCGCAACAGTAAGGGAATATGGCCAAGAAAGAAGGAGCCCTCGAGCTTGAGGGGACCGTCGTCGAGGCGCTGCCGAACGCGATGTTCCGGGTGGAACTGAGCAACGGCCACCGGGTGCTCGCGACCATCAGCGGCAAGATGCGGCAGCACTACATCCGCATCCTCCCCGCCGACCGGGTCGTCGTCGAGCTCTCTCCCTACGATCTGACGCGTGGCCGGATCGTCTACCGGCACAAGTGACCGCGAAGGTTCGAAGAATCCACCACCAGTCACGGCATGGGTCGTCCATGCCTGGGCGATGAGTCAGAAAGTTGCTCGATGAAGGTTCAGCCGAGCGTCAAGAGGATGTGCGACAAGTGCAAGGTGATTCGCCGGCACGGTCGCGTGATGGTGATCTGCGAGAACCCTCGCCACAAGCAGCGCCAGGGCTGACACCCGGCTGCCTGGAGGGGGCACAGTTCACCCGTCGGACCCCTCCGACACAACTCAACAACGTGACAGCAAACCCGGGCGAGTGCCAACTCCCCCGGATCACCCCCGGACGAAGGCCGGGGCCCGCGCAACAAGCCGTGCGAACGGCGACAGGCGGCACGGGACGCGTCACGCCACACACCTTCGCGGAGCCCCACGGGGCTCTCGACTTCCAAGAAAGGTAACCGCCCGAATGGCACGTCTCATCGGTGTCGACCTGCCGCGCGACAAGCGCCTCGAGGTCGCACTCACCTACATCTACGGCATCGGCAAGACCCGCGCTGCCGAGACCCTGGCCGCCACTGGAGTCAGTGGCGACATCCGTGTCAAGGACCTCACCGACGAGCAGCTGGTCCAGCTGCGCGACCACCTCGAGGCCAGCTACGAGACCGAGGGCGATCTTCGCCGCACGGTCGCCGCTGACATCCGGCGCAAGATCGAGATCGGCTCCTACCAGGGCCGCCGGCATCGCATGGGCCTCCCGGTCCACGGTCAGCGCACCCGGACGAACGCCCGCACCCGCAAGGGCAAGAAGAAGGCCGTCGCCGGAAAGAAGAAGGCCCGCTGACCGCGGCGCCCCTCAGGCACACAGACAGGGAGAATCGACAAGCGCATGGCTACCGCAGGCCGCACCAAGTCACAGGCCGCCCAGAAGACGAAGCTTCGCCGCAAGGAGAAGAAGAACGTCACCACGGGTCAGGCCCACATCAAGAGCACGTTCAACAACACCATCATCTCGATCACGGATCCCACGGGCGCCGTCATCTCGTGGGCGTCCGCCGGCACCGTCGGCTTCAAGGGCTCCCGCAAGTCCACCCCCTTCGCCGCGCAGATGGCGGCCGAGGCTGCTGGGCGCCGCGCCATGGAGCACGGCATGAAGCGCGTGGACGTCTTCGTCAAGGGCCCCGGCTCCGGCCGTGAGACCGCCATCCGTTCGCTGGGCGCCGTCGGGCTCGAGATCGGCCCGATCTCGGACGTCACGCCGGTTCCCCACAACGGCTGCCGCCCGCCGAAGCGCCGCCGCGTCTAACCCGAGCCCAGAAAGGACGTACCACAATGGCCCGTTACACCGGACCCATCACGAAGAAGTCCCGCCGGCTCGGCACCGACCTGGTGGGCAACGACAAGGCGTTCGAGCGCCGCGCCTACCCGCCGGGTATGCACGGCCGCGGCCGCACCAAGGAGTCGGAGTACCTGCTCCAGCTCCGCGAGAAGCAGAAGGCCCGTTTCGCGTACGGCGTGCTGGAGAAGCAGTTCCGCCGCTACTACGAAGAGGCCCAGCGCAAGAGCGGCAAGACGGGTGAGATCCTGCTCCAGATCCTGGAGTCGCGCCTCGACAACGTCGTGTACCGCGCCGGCTTCGCCCAGACCCGCCGTCAGGCCCGCCAGTTGGTCGTCCACGGCCACTTCCTGGTCAACGGCCGCAAGGTGAACGTCCCCTCGTTCCGCGTCGGCCAGTACGACATCATCGACGTCAAGCCGAAGTCGCAGAACCTGGACGTGTTCGTCATCGCCCGGGAGCTCCACCACGAGCGCTCCGTCCCGGCGTGGCTCACCGTCAAGCCCAACAAGGGCCGGATCCTCGTCCACCAGCTGCCCACCCGCGACCAGATCGTCATCGACGTCGCCGAGCAGCTGATCGTCGAGCTCTACTCGAAGTAAGCCCCCTGGGCCCCGAGCGGTCTCCCGCTCGGGGCCTCCGGCGTCCGGCACCCGGCCGCCGGCCCCACGCACTTCACCGTCATATGGCGGGCGGTGGAAAGGAAACTGATCCATGCTCATCGCACAGCGACCCAGCCTGACCGAGGAGGTCGTGGCCGACTACCGGTCGCGCTTCGTCATCGAGCCCCTCGAGCCCGGCTTCGGCTACACGCTCGGCAACTCCATGCGTCGCACGCTGCTGTCGTCCATCCCGGGCGCGGCCGTGACGTCGATCAAGATCGACGGCAACGCGCACGAATTCTCCACGATCCCCGGCGTGATCGAGGACGTCACCGAGATCATCCTCAACCTCAAGCAGCTCGTCCTGAGCTCGGAGGAGGACGAGCCGGTGGTCATGTACCTGCGGAAGGCCGGCGCCGGCGCCGTCACCGCCGCGGACATCGCCCTGCCGGCGGGCGTCGAGATCCACAACCCCGACCTGCACATCGCCACGTTGAACGACGAGGGCAAGGTCGACATGGAGCTCGTCGTGGAGCGGGGCCGGGGCTACGTCTCGGCCGCGCAGAACAAGAACGTGGACGCCGAGATCGGCCGCATCCCGGTCGACTCGATCTACAGCCCCGTCCTCAAGGTCACCTACAAGGTCGAGGCCACGCGCGTCGAGCAGCGCACCGACTTCGACCGGCTGATCGTGGACGTCGAGACCAAGCCGGCGATCCTGCCGCGCGACGCGATGGCGTCCGCCGGCCGGACCCTCGTCGAGCTGTTCGGCCTCGCGCGCGAACTGAACGTGGACGCCGAGGGCATCGAGATCGGCCCCTCGCCGGTCGACGAGCAGCTCGCCGCGGACCTCGCCCTGCCGGTCGAGGAGCTGAAGCTCACGATGCGCAGCTACAACTGCCTCAAGCGTGAGGGCATCCACACGGTGTCCGAGCTGGTCTCCCGCTCCGAGCAGGACCTGCTGGACATCCGCAACTTCGGGTCGAAGTCGATCGAGGAGGTCAAGCTCCGCCTGCACGAGATGGGCCTGTCGCTGAAGGACAGCGCCCCAGGCTTCGATCCGCTGGCGGCGCTGACCCGCTACGACGCCGACGACGTCTTCGGCGACGACCCCGACCAGTTCTGACACCAGGAGAAAGACACACATCATGCCCAAGCCCACGAAGGGTCCCCGCCTGGGCGGCACGCCGACCCACCAGCGGATCATCCTCAACAACCTGGCCAGCCAGCTGTTCGAGCACGGCAAGATCACGACCACCGAGACCAAGGCGAAGCGCGTCCAGCCGCTGGCCGAGACGCTGATCACGAAGGCGAAGCGCGGCGACCTGCACGCGCGTCGGCTCGTGCTCGCGCGCATCGGCAACAAGTCGGTCGTCCACACGCTGTTCACCGAGATCGCGCCCTCGTTCGCGGACCGCGACGGCGGGTACACCCGGATCACGAAGATCGGCAACCGGGCCGGCGACAACGCCCCCATGGCGGTCATCGAGATCGTGACCGAGTCGGTGGAGGAGTCCCGCAAGGCCAAGGCGAAGGGCCGCCCGGCCGCGAAGGCCGCGCCCAAGGCGTCCGCGAAGGCCGCGCCCAAGGCGGCGGCGAAGCCGGCCAAGGAGGAGGCCGCACCCGCGGCGTCCGAGGCCGTCGTCAGCGCCGAGTCGGCCCCCTCCCCCGAAGAGGCCTGACCCGCCCAACGCCCCCTCTGAGGCAGCGCCCGCCGGTGTGACCGGCGGGCGCTGCCCGTCTCCGGCTGGCGTTGACTTGTCGGACGGCAGCGACCCTTCCCACTGGGAGGGAAGGAGCCTATGTTGTGGGGGACGGCGGGACGAGGTTCCGGCCGCCGCGAGAGAGAGGAAACACCCGCCATGGCCACCGACTGGGCAGCCGACGTCAAGAAGTACGTGCCGGATGCGGACGACGCCGTCGTCGCCAAGATGCTGAGCACCTACCGGCTGGTGCTGAGTCGCCCCGACACCGCGAGCGTTGCGTTCGGTGACGAGGAGGAACTCGCCACGGTGCGGCAGAACTTCCTCAAGAAGAAGCTGGGTCTCGACCTGCCCGACGCCGAGTTGGACGCCGCCATCGCCGAGGTGGGGCAGCGCCTCGCCGGGGTGCGGCGCCGGAGCCGGCTCACGGTGTACTACATGCTGGCGGAGAAGTTCGACAAGCTCGACGTGTTCAAGTAGCCCGCCCCCGTACAAAGGCGGCGGCGCCCCACCGGGTGGTGGGGCGCCGCCGCCTGTGCGTTGCGGGGGTCGGGGTCAGCTGATGCCGAGGATCCGGGCGCAGGCCCAGTCGCGGGAGGCGCCGCCGGCCTGGTCGTAGACCTTGTTGGCGATGGTGATCTGTTCGCTGCGGCTGGCGAGGTCGGCGCGGGAGGCGAAGGCGCCGCCGCCGTACATCTTCCAGGTGGAGTTGGTGAACTGGAGGCCGCCGTAGAAGCCGTTGCCGGTGTTGATGGACCAGTTGCCGGTGGATTCGCAGCCGGCGATCTGGTCCCACATGGAGGCGCGGCGCAGGTCGAGCCCGGACGTCGAGGACGACGAACTGGAGGACGACGAGCTGGAGGACGAGCTGGTCGTCTTGGTGGTGCTGGTGGCCGTGGTCTTGGCGGCGGCGGCCTTCTTCGCTGCGGCGGCGGCGTCGGCGGCCTTCTGGGCGGCGGCGTCGGCGGCTGCCTTCTCGGCGGCGGCCTTCGCGAGGGCGTCGGCGGCGGCCTTCTCGGCGGTGGCCTTGTTGGCGGCGGCGACGGCGGTGCCGTTCATGGCGGCGGTGAGGGTGAGTTGGGTGTCGACGGCGGCGACCGGGGTGCGGGCGGTCGAGAGGTCGGTGCTGTAGGACTGGGTCCGCAGGGCGCTGTTGGGCAGCGACACGGCCGCGGTGGACACGCTGGGCGTCGTGAGGATGGAGCCCGCAGCCCCGCCGACCAGCACGGCCGCGGTGACGGCGGCGGCGGCGAACTTGTGGTGGCTCATGGTGAGATCTCCTGACGGTTGGTGATTGGTTCTCTCAACTACAAAGGTACGGGGATTCTGAGAGATTCTCAACCAAGGTGCCAGAAGTTTTCAGGAAAGACCGCGGGCAGCGACGAGGGGAGCGGTCCAGCGGACCGCTCCCCTCGGATGGGCGTGGGGCGCCCGAGTGGACGAGACCGTCAGTAGACGATCTTCGCCGCCTTGGCGGCGTTGAAGCGATCCACGACGTCGGCCCAGTTGACGATGTTCCACCAGGCCTTGACGAAGTCACCCTTCACGTTCTTGTACTGCAGGTAGAACGCGTGCTCCCACATGTCGAGCTGGAGCAGGGCCAGTTGGCCGGCGGGGAGGTTGCTCTGGTGGTCGTACACCTGGTTCACGTTGAGGCGCTGGCCCAGCGTGTCCCACACGAGCATCGCCCAGCCGGAGCCCTGGATGCCCATGGCCACCTCGGTGAACTGCTTGGTGAAGGCGCCGTAGTTGCCGAAGAACTCGTCGATCGCCGCGCCCAAGTCGCCGTCGGGCTCGCCGCCGCCGTCCGGAGACATGTTCTTCCAGAACATGGTGTGGTTCAGGTGGCCGCCCAGGTGGAACGCCAGGTCCTTCTCCAGCTTGTTGATGTTCGCGAAGTCGCCAGCCTCGCGCGCTGCCGCCAGCTTGTCCAGGGCGGTGTTGGCCCCGGCGACGTACGCCGCGTGGTGCTTGTCGTGGTGCAACTCCAGGATCTGGCCCGACAGGTGGGGCTCCAGGGCTGCGTAGTCGTACGGGAGATCGGGAAGCGTGTAGCTCATCGGTTTCCTCTCTTTACTAGGGAATGTTCCCACCCCATCACCCGAGGGGTGGGTTTCACAAGTGGGGGCGGTGGCCCCAGGAACGCGCCGAGGGGCACGCTCCCGGTGTCACCGCCTCCGGGTTCAGCGCTTGGCCGGACCCCCGTCCTGGTCCGTGGGCCCATCCTCGGACCCGGACTTCTCCGTCTCGGACAGCCCGAATTCGGTGGCCGCGTCGGGTTCGGCTTCGGGCTCGGGTTCGGGTTCGGGTTCGGGTTCGGGTTCGGGTTCGGGTTCCGGTTCGGGCTCGGGTTCCGGTTCGGGTTCGGGCTCGGGTGCCTGCTCGCGGGTGGCCGTGCGGGCCGGGGCGGGGGCGTCCGGCTGGGGGGGGCGTCCGAACATGAGGTAGCCGGCGCCGACGAGCATCATCAGCAGCAGGAGCGGCAGGATCACCCACAGGATGCCGTTGTCGCCGGTGGTCGGGACGGGGCCGGGGGCCGCGGACGGCTGCGGGGCGGCGGGGGCCGCGCTCGCGGACTCCGCCGGGGTGGTGGACGCCGTGGGTGCGCCCGGCTCCGGGGAGACCGCGGGGGCGAGGGCGGCGGCGAGGGCCGGCGAGCCGACCGACAGGTAGGAGGTGCCGGCCAGCAGGAGCGTGGCCTGCTGGGTGGCGCTCAGGCTGGGCTCGCCCTGGTCGGGCAGCGACCCGTCGGGCAGTTGCTGGGTCACCAGGAATTGGACGCCGCGCGGCTGGGGAGCGCCGGCCGCCTGCAGGGCGGAGCCCAGGACGGCCGTCGAGTGGACCGGATTGGCCTCGCTCTTCCAGGACCCGTCCGGCTGCTGCTGGGCCGTGGCCCACGCGACGGCGCGCTGTACGGCGTCCCGTGCGGAGATGGAGTCGGTCTGGGTGAGCAGGCCCAGCACGGCGAGACCGGTGCTTTCGGCGTCCGACGGCTTGCCCGGCCCGTAGCCGAAGCCGCCGTCGGGGTTGGCCAGACGGACCAGGTATTGCGCCATCGCGGTGGGCACCGGCTCCTGAGCGCGGCTCAGGGCGACCATGCCGAGGCCGGAGGCGTAGGGGCCCGGCAACTCGCCGAACGAGCCGTCCGCCTTCAGCCCGGCCTGGACGGCGGCGACCAGGTCGACGCCGGCGAAGCTCGTCGGGTCGAGACCCAGGCTCACCGCCACGAGGACCAGTTTGGCCGCCCCGACGGGCGACGCCGCCGCGTAGGTGCCCGCCCCGGCCGAGACGGTGTCGAGCAGTTGCCGAGCCTGGGGGGCCAGCGCGGCGTCGCCCACGGCGGCCAGGGCCAGCAGCGAGTCCGCGGCCGCGCCGACATCGGTCGTGGCGGTGGCCTGGGCCGCCACGAAGTCGCCCGCCCTCTTGGCCGCCTCGGTGTTGCCGACCGCGTGGGCCGGGGGGGCCCAGGAAACCAGCACCATGAGCGTGGCCAGGAGGGCCACCGCGAGGCGTTTCGTCCGTCCCATGGGAAACGTCCTTCCCGCAGCGCAGGCGCTGCAACACCGACCCGAGGGGGTCTGCGCCTGAAGCCTAGTCCGGCTCGGCGACGGCGGACCAGTCTCCCGACGGGCCGCTCACGGCGCGGCTTCCCAGGCGGCCCGACGGGCCGCCCGCCGCAGGATGCGCAGCAGGCCCGGGCCGAGCAGGACGACGAGGACGACGGAGGTGATCCCCCGGCCGAGGTTCCAGCCCATCGACGTGACCAGGTTGTACAGGACGAACCGGTGCAGGTTGTCGAGGGGGCCCGCGTCGGGGTCGAACGAGAACTGGGTGGCCGGGCCCACGCCGAACGGCCAGAACGCGAAGTCCATCAGCCACCCGTACGCGAACGCCGACACGAGCCCGTACCCGGCCAGCAGCCCGATCTCGGCGCGCCCGCGCGGACGCCCCGGCAGCAGGCCCGCCCCCAGCCCCAGCAGCCCGGCGGCGATCATCTGGTACGGCAGCCAGGCGCCCACGCCCCCCGTCAGCAGGGCGGACGCCAGCAGCGTCACCGCCCCCTGGGCGAAGCCGAAGCCCGGGCCGAACACCCGGCCCCCGATGATCATCAGGAAGAAGATCGGCTCCATGCCGGCGCTGCCCGCGCCGAGCGGGCGCAGGATCGCCCCGATGGCCGCCAGCACCCCCAGCAGCGCCAAGCCCTTGACGTCCATCGCGTTGCCCGTGATCTCGGCGACGACGACCGCGAGGATCAGGGGCAGCACCAGGGCGAACACGAACGGGGCCTGCGTGGTGGACGTCACGTCGGGCAGGCGCGCGAACAGCGGCCAGCCGAAGGCGGTCAGCCCGGCGGCCACGGCCACGACCAGCAGGGCCGTCGCGCGGGCGTCCAGGCGCGCGGCCGCGGCCCGCCGGACGGGCGGGTTCACGGGCGCACCTCCGCCGCGTTCAGGACCGGGACCGGGGCGAAGACCTTCGCCACCTGGGGCGCGAACGTCGGCGACGAGGTCGCGACGCGGCGGGCCGGGCCGTCCGCGATGATCTCGCCGTCGGCGAGGACGACGAGCCGGTCGGCGACGCCCGCCGCGAACTCGACGTCGTGCGTGCTGACGACCACGGTGCGGCCAGCTCCGGCCAGGCCGCGCAGGATGCCGGTCAGCCGGTGTTTCATGTCGTAGTCGAGTCCCCGGGTCGGCTCGTCGAGCAGGACGATCGACGGGGACGCCGTGAGCTGGATCGCCAGGACCAGGGACAGCCGCTGGCCCTCCGAGAGGTCCCGGGGGTCGTCGTCCAGGGGAAGCCGGGAGTCGAGCCCGTCGAGCAGGCCCGCCGCCGTCCCCGGCGCGGCCCCGGTCTCGGCGTCGGCCCGCGCGAGTTCGGCCCGCACGCTGGGCAGGTAGAGCAGGTCGGTCGCGGTCTGGGGCACCAGACTGACCGCACGGCGGGCGTCCGCGGGTTTCAGTGTGCGGGGGTCGACCGCGCCGTCGGCGAGCACCGTCCCCGTGCTCGGGACGCCGCCCTGGAGGGCCCACAGCAGCGACGACTTCCCGGCCCCGTTGCGCCCCATCAGCCCGGTCACGGTGCCGACGACGAAGTCGACGCTCACGCCGGCGACCGCCCGGACGCCGCCGTAGTCCACGGTCAGGTCGAGGGCCGACAGGCCCACGGGCGCGGTCGGCAGCGGCGGGTCCTCGGGGGGCCGGACGCGCACCTGTTCCCGCTGGACGCGCCGGCGGGCGTCGCGGACCGACGTGGGGGCGGTGGTCCATCCCAGGGCGCGGGCCAGGGCGGCCAGCGGAGGGGTGACGTCGCTGCGCAACACCACGTCGTGCGGGTCGCCGTACTCGACGCTGCCGTCGCTGCGCACCCAGGCCACGGAGTCGGCGTAGTGCAGCACCCGCTCCAGGCGGTGCTCGGCCAGCACCACGGTGAGGCCCACGTCGTGCACGAGCGCCGTGATCGCGGCGAGCACGTCCGCGGCCGCGTTGGGGTCGAGCGCGGACGTCGGCTCGTCGAGGACGAGCACGCGAGGCTGGGCGGCCAGCACCGCGGCGATGGCCACCCGCTGCTGCTGGCCGCCGGAGAGGTCGGCGAGGGGCCGGCGGCGCAGCGCCGCGATGTTGAGCAGGTCGAGGGTCTCCTCCACCCGCTTGCGCATGGCCGCGGGCGGAAGCCCCAACTGCTCCATGCCGTAGGCGATCTCGTCCTCCACGCGGTCGGTGACGAAACCGTGCAGCGGGTTCTGGCCGACGTACCCCACGACGTCGGCGAGGTCGCGCGGCCGGTGGGTCGCCGTCGACCGGCCCGCGACCCGGACGGAGCCGGCCAGCGTGCCCCCGGTGAAGTGCGGGGCCAGGCCGTTGACCAGCCCCAGCAGGGTCGACTTCCCCGTCCCGGTGCGCCCCAGGACGACGCAGAGGTCGCCCTCGGGCACCTGGAAGGTCACGTCGCGGAGGGTCGGGCCGGGGGCGTCCGCGTAGGTGAACGTGGCGCGGTCGAAGGTGATCACGGGCGGTCTCCCGTCGCGGGGGCGTGGGTGAAGAGCAGGGGGGCCAGGGCGCCGGCCAGGATGAGCGCCATGCCGGGGTGCAGCGTCGGCCAGACCAGCGGATCCGTGGACGGGTGCATCACCGCGTGCGTCGCCGGGGACAGCGTGCTGCCCAGGGCCGCCGCCGCGGCGAGGGCCAGGACGCCGCCGCCCACCAGGGCGGTGTCGGGCGGCGTCCAGCGGTCGGGACGGTGCTGGGTGACGGCGAGTCGTCGGCCGATGCCGCGCAGCCCCAGGGCGACGCCGGTCCCGCCGGCGAGGATGCAGCCCGCGGCGGCGAGCCGCGCGGCGGCGTCCGTGCCGGCCAGCAACAGGAACCCGCCGAAGGTGAGGAGCATCATGGCGCCCAGCAGGGCCGCGGTGGCGACCGGCCGGGGTCGGCGGCCGTCGCGGGTGCGCCCGAAGCCGCGCGCCTCCATGGCGGCCGCGAGGCTGAGCGACCGGTCGATGGCGTCGGCCAGCACCGGCAGGACGAGGGCGGACACCGCCCGCCAGCCGCGACCGGCTCCGCCGCGCAGCCGTTGCGCGCGCCGGATCCGCTGGGCGCTCTCGACGAGTTGGGGGGCGACCGAGAGCGCGATCACGACCGCCACGGACGCCTCGTACAGGGCGGGCGGCACCGACTTGAGCGCGCGTTTGGGGTTCGCCAGCGCGTTGGCGGCGCCCAGGCAGAGCAGCATGAGCCCGAGGCGCAGCGAGTCGTAGACGGTGTAGGCCAGGGGTTCGGCCGTCACGGGCCCCCCGAGCCGGATCCCGGCCGCCCAGTCGGGGAGCTGCACCTCCGGCAGCGTGAACAACAGGGTCGGCCCCTGACCCGCCCCCGCCACAGCCGCGAACAGCACCCGCACGACCAGGACGAACCCGGCGAGGGCGAAGTACGCCCCCACCGAGCGGGCCCACGGGTCGTCGGTCCGCCGCAGGACGATCACCGCCACCACCGCCAACGCCAGCAGCACGGTGAGCAGCGGGTTGGTCCCCAGCGACGCCGCGCCGGCCACGCACAGCGCCCACCCCCACCACGCCCACGGGTGCACCAGGCGTGGTCGGCGGGCGGCGCGCGGGGCTCGGACGCCGCGCGCGGCGGTCAGTGCGGACGCCTCCGGCGTAGGGCCCACCCCCCGAGGCCCGCGGCGCCGGCGACGAGCACCCCGGCGGTGACCAGGGCGGCCGTCGGTGTGCCGCCCGCGGCGGGGGAGGGTCCGGCGACGCCGATCGTGACGGTGTCGGGCTGGGGAAGGCCGGCGTCCGGCGAGGGGGCGTCCGCCGAGGGGCCCGCCGTGGCCCCGGTGTCCGTCGACTGCGGGCCGGGCGGTACGGAGCCCGGCGTCGCCGCGGGGGCCGGCGCCGAGGACGCCGGCTGCGCGGACGACGTCGCCGGCTGTGCGGACGACGTCGCGGGCTGCGTCGAGGACGCCGCCGGCTTCGAGGTGGACGCCGCGGGCTTCGACGTCGACGTGGCCGGCCGCGCGGTCGAGGACGAGGTGGCCGGCTTCGTGGTCGACGTCGAGGCCGGGGAACCGGCGGGCGGCGTCCCGGTCGGCGGGGTGCCGTTGCCGTAGGCCCACCCTTCGGCCGAGCCGGCGGACGGGGTGTAGGCGGTCGCGCCGCGGGTGGAGTACTGCCAGGCCCCCCACGTCCCGTCGGCGGCGCGGGTCGCGTGCCAGTAGGACCAATAGGGGGTGCTGAGGGTGCACGTGTCCGGCCGGCCGTCGATGCGGCACACGAACGACGACCCCGACGTCTGCACCTCGAAGCCCGCGCTGCGCAGCGCCACCAGGCCGGTGCTGTACGAGGTGGCGCAGCGGGCGTCCGAGCCCACCACGACCCACACCCCGGAGCAGGTCGCCGCCTGCGCCGGCAGGGCCGGCGCGACGACGCCCAGCGCCGCCAGCAGCAGGGCGGCCAACCAGCCGGCCGCCCCGCGCCGCAGGCTCACCGTCGGCGCCGCGCGGCTGCCAGGGCCAGCACCGCGAGGGCCCCCAGCGCGAGCGGGGCTGCGGGGCTCCCGTCCTCGACCCCGGTGCGGGCCGGGACGCCGCGGCCGCCGCCCGACTGCTGCGCACCGCCCGACGGGGAGGCCGAGCCGGTCGGGGACGCCGAGGAACCGGGGGACGTCGGGGACGCCGAGGACGTCGGGCTCCCCGAGGCGTCCGGCTTGGGGCTGCTGCTGGGGGTCGAGCCGGCGGCGGGCGTCCATTCCACGTCGAGGTAGGACACCCCGCCGAGCAGCGGGCCGCACTGGCTCGTCGCCATCAAGTTCGCGCCCGACCCGTCGGTGATCGCGCCGCCGGCCAACTGCCGGTCGGTCACGAACGTGCGGGTCTTCGCGACGCCCACCCCCGCGGCCTCGAGGGCCGAACCGAGGACGCAGGTCGAGTTGACCGGCACGTAGCCGTCCCAGGAGCCGTCGGCCTTGCGGGCGTCGACGGCCCAGGCGACGGCCTCGTCCAGCACGGCGTCGGCGGCGGGGGAGTCGTCGGCGAGGAGCCCGACGATCGCCAGCGCGGTGTTGTCGGCGTCCGACGGCTGGCCTGCGGCGTAGCCGAAGCCGCCGTCCTCGTTCTGCTGCGAGGCCAGCCACGTGGCGAGCGTCGCGGGCACGGCGGCCCCGGTGCGCCCGAAGCCCACGAGCGCCAAGCCGGAGCTGAACGCGGACGGGTAGGGGCCGACGCTGCCGTCGGCGGCCACCCCGTCGTTCAACTCGGCCACCAGGTCGACCCCGCCGAACGAGCGCGGGTCGAGGTCGTAGGCGGCCGCCACGACTGCCAGCTTGCCGGCGGCGGCCGCCCCGCCCGAGGCGACGTACCCGGCCGCGCCGCTGCGCACCGTGGCGAGCATCGCGTCGATCGTGGGCCGCAGGGCCGGGTCGTTCGCGGCGGCCAGGCCGATGAGGCCGTCGGCGGTGGCGCCGACGGGGCTGAAGCCGTCGTCGAGGCGGCCGTCGGTCACCTGGTCGGCGACCCAGGCGGCCGCCCGGTTGACGGCGGTGGGTTCGGCGGCCTGCGCCGGGGTGGCGAAGGCCGTGAAGGCCACGGCGGAGACGAGAGAGAGGGCGAGAGTGCGCCGGAGATGAGCCATGAAGGCCTTCCTTCTTCCGGGCTGGGGACGATGGCGCCGGTCGGAGGGCCGGTTCCACCCCCGCAAGCCGCGACGGGTTCGGGTGGTCGGACGTCGGCGGGCATTCCGGCTGGCCACGAGGGCGTCACGGTTGCGGGTCAGCCTCGGATTCGCACCGAGTTCCCCCTCCGGGTCCGTCAGGCACGCTAGCAGGGTGTCGCCGGCGGCGCGCGCCGGCTCCAGCCCCCGGACACGGCGTCCCGCATCCGCGGCGTCCCGCACCCGCGGCGTCCCCCCCGGGCGCGACGAAGGGGACGCCGCGGGTGCGGCGTCCCCTTCGGTGGGTGCGAGGGCCGGGGCCGGCTCACTCCTCGAGGCGCTCCTCGGCGTCGGCGACGGCGTCCTGGGCCGCCTGCGTCACATCGTCGGCCTTCTCGGCGGCGGCGCCGGTCAGGTCTTCGACCTTGTCCTTGGCGGCCTCGAAGAGGTCCTGGGCCTTCTCTTGCGCGTCCTCGGCGAACTCGGACGCCTTGTGCATGGCCTCGTCGGCGAATCCCTTCGCCTTCTCTGCGGCGTCGCCGGCCACGTGGCCGACCTGATCGCCGAAGCCCTTGGCCTTCTCGACGATGTCGTCGATGAACTCGCCGGCGTCCGCCTTGCCCGTGAGGCCCGCGAGGGCGCCCTTGGCCTTCTCGACCGCGTCGTGCAGCGATTCCTCAATCCCCATGAGGGTCTCCTGTCGGGTGTGGGGGCGGCCCGTCGGACGCCCATCGTCCGATGCCACCTTAGGACCGTCCGCGGCCCGGCGCCAGATCGGGGGCGAGGCGGCTCTAGCCACCCCGCCCCCGCGTGTCGGCGGGCTAGTCGAGTCGGTTCTTGACCTGGTCGATCGTGTCCTCGACGGCGTCGGCGGCCTTCTCGGCCGTGGCCTCCGCCTTGCCCTTGAGGTGCTGGGCGGCACCCTCGGCCTCGAGCCGCTCGTTGTCGGTCAGGTCGCCGACGCCCTGCTTGATCTTGCCCACGGCCTGGTCGGCCGCGGCCTTCGCCTTGTCTGCGATGCCCATGCTGGTCTCCTTCGGTCGGTCGGGCGGGCCCTCGGCCCGTTGTCCGTCCAACGTAGGCGCGGGCGGTGGCGCGGAAAACGTCGGGGAGGTTGCTATCGCGTCACGGCGAAGACACGGAAGCCTTTGGCGCTCGCGGTCCGCTCGCACGACCAGCCTTCCTCGATCGCCCAGCGCTGCAGCGAGTCGGCGCCCAGATTGCGGCCGACGACCAACCGGGCCACGCCCCCCTCGGCGAGCCGGGGCAGCCAGGTGGCGAGCAGGGCGTGGAGCGCCGGCTTGCCGATCCGGATGGGCGGGTTGGACCAGATCTCGTCGTAGCGGGCCTCCGGGTCGGCCTCCTCGGGGGTGAGGGCCTGCACCCGGTCGCCGACGCCGAGGGCGCGCGCGTTGTCGCGGGTGAGCGCGAGGGCGCGGGGGTTGACGTCGACGGCGTCCACCCGCGCGCGGGGGCTCGCGACGGCCAACCCCACGGCGAGGGGTCCGAAGCCGCAGCCCAGATCGAGCAGGCGGACGGCGTCCGGGCGGGGGGTGTGGGTGCGCAGCAGGACGGCGGTGCCGAGGTCGAGGCCGTCCGCGGAGAAGACGCCGTTGGCGGTCTCGAACCGCCAGTCGGTCTCCCAGAACCGGCAGCGGATGGTCCGGCGTTCCTCGGGCCCGGTCGGCGTCTCGAAGTAGTGGGTCACGGCTGCTCCTCGGTCGGGATCAGGTCGGCGGGGTCGCGGCGGGCCCGGGCCAGGGCCACCCGGGCCGCCAGGGCGTCGTCGGGCGGGTAGCCCACCTCCTCCAGCACGAGCCCGTGCGGCGGGAGGACGGTGACCGCGCCGGCGCGTCCGTCGGAGTCGAGCAGGGACGCGGGCCAGTCGGGGGGGCGGCGTCCCCGGCCCACGTCGACCAGCGCGCCCACCAGCGAGCGCACCATCGAGTGGCAGAAGGCGTCGGCGCGCACCGTGACCTCGATCGGGCCGGCGCCTGCGGCGTCCGTGGGTCGGCACGTGGTGCAGGCGAGCAGGGTCCGGATCGTGGTCGCCCCGTCGCGGTGCTTGCAGAAGGCCGCGAAGTCGTGCAGGCCGAGCAGGGCCGCGCCCGCGGCGTCCATCGCGGGGACGTCGAGCGGGCCGGGCACCCGCAGGACGTGGCCGCGCACCAGCGGATCGGGCGCCGTGGCGTCCGTGAGCCGGTAGGCGTAGCGGCGCCAGTGGGCGGCGAATCGGGCGTCGAAGCCGGGCGGGGCCACCCGGACGCCGCGCAGCACGAGGTCGGCGGGCAGGGCGCGGGGCAGGCGGCGGGCGAGCAGGGCGGCGACCTCCGCCGGGTCCTCGCCGGGCACGGTGTCGATGTGGGCGACCTGGCCGCGGGCGTGCACGCCGGCGTCCGTGCGACCGGCGCAGGTCAACGGGGCCGGACGCCGCAGCAGCCGGGCCAGCCAGCCCTCGAGTTCGCCCTGGACCGTCCGCAGGTCGGTGCCGCCCTGCGCCGCCCAGCCGTGGAAGGCGGCGCCGTCGTAGGCGAGGTCGAGCCTCAGGCGTCCGGTCACGGCCGCCGCCGGTAGGTGAGGTCCCGGATCGTCCGCCCGGCGTCGACCCCGCGCGCCTCGTACTTGGTGACCGGTCGCGCCGGCCACCGGGGCGCCCAGCCGCCGTGCTCGTTGACGAGCAGGGGGTGCGCGTCCAGGGTCTCCCGCATGTGATCGGCGTAGTCGGCCCAGTCGGTGGCGAGCCGCCAGCGGCCGGCGGGCTCGAGGCGGGAGGCCGCCAGGTCGGCGAGGTCGGGGCCGATCAGTCGACGCTTGTGGTGCCGGGCCTTGTGCCAGGGGTCGGGGAAGAACGTCCACAACTCGTGCACCTGGCCGGGCCCGAAGAGCCGGTCGAGACCCTCGGCCCCGTTGGCGATCACGAACCGGACGTTGGTCACGCCGTGGCGTGCCGCCCGCGCCAGGGCCGACGCCACGGCCGGCTCGAAGACCTCGAAGGCCACGATGTCCACCTCGGGGCGCTGCTCGGCGAGGGCGACGAGCGACTCGCCCCGCCCGGGGCCGATCTCGACGATCAGGGGGGCGGTGCGGCCGAAGGCCGCCGGCCAGTCGACGGCGGCGTCCTCGGCGATCGAGGTCGACGTCGCGCGGGCCGGCACCGGCACGACCCAGCGATCGGCCAGCGTCTGCCAGGCCCTGAGTTGACTGGCGTTCATCCGGGCCGAGCGCCGGACGTAGCTCACCACCTCGCGGTGGACGCGGTCTGCGGACTTCGGCACCCCAGCAGGGTAGTGGGCCCGCCAGGACGCCGCGTCGGCGCCGCAAGGTTTCCGGCGGGAAGGGGGCAGTTGCCGCAGAATCGGCGGGGCCCCTAGCCTTGGGCGGTGGAACTTTACCTGTTCACGTCGACGCTGTTGACGCTCTTCGTGATCCTCGACCCGCCCGGCCTGCTGCCGGTCTTCCTGGGCCTGACGCGCCGGATGACGCGCCAGGAGCGCAACGCCTCGGCCCTGCACGCCTCCCTGGTCGGGGGTGGCGTCATCCTGCTGTTCGCCGTGTTCGGGCGGCAGATCCTGGGCTACCTGCACGTGTCGATGCCGGCGCTGCAACTCGCCGGCGGCCTGCTCCTGCTCCTGGTGGCGCTGGAGTTGCTCCAGGGCAAGGTGGGCGAGACCACCGAACAGGGTACGAACATCGCGATCGTCCCCCTCGGCATCCCGCTGCTCGCCGGCCCCGGGTCGATCGTGGCGATCATGGTCGCCGTCGACCAGGCCACGGCGCCGAGCCTCCTCGTGGCGGTCGCCCTGGCCCTCGCCGCGGCGATGATGCTGGTGTTCCTCTTCCTCCGGTTCGCGGGGGCCCTTCACCGCGTCCTGCGCAACGGGGGCACCACGCTGGCGTCCCGGATCGCCGGCCTGCTGCTGGCCGGCATCGCCGTCCAGATGGCCGCCGACGGGGTGTTCGGGCTGATCGACCTCGCGGCCGCCTGAGCCCGTCCGGACGTGACCGTGGCCCCCGTCGCGAGGACCGGGGCCACGGCGTCCGACGAGGGTCGGCCGGCCTACTTCTTGGTCGGCTCGTCCTTCTTGGCGAACTTCTCGACGAGGTTGCCGGGCAGCATCTCGTAGCCGTCGAAGTCGCGGGTGAACGTGCCCGTGCCGTGGGCGATCCCGCGCAGGTCGATGGCGTAGCGGGCGAGTTCCAGCTGCGGGATCCGCGCCCGGATGACGACCTTGGCGCCGTCCGAGTCCGAGCCCAGCATCTGCCCGCGGCGTCCGGAGATGTCGGTCATGACCGCCCCCATGTACGCCTCGCCGACCGTGATCGTGACCAGGTCGATCGGCTCCAGGAGCGCGACCAGGCTCTTGTTGGACGCCGCCTCCTTCAGCGCCGCGCTGCCCGCCAACTGGAAGGCCATGTCGGACGAGTCGACCGAGTGGGACTTGCCGTCGAACAGGGTGACCCGGACGTCGACCATCGGGAAGCCCGCGATGACCCCGCGGTCCATCTGCGAGCGGACGCCCTTCTCGACCGACGGGATGAACTGCCGCGGGACCGCGCCGCCCACCACCTTGTCGACGAACTCGAAGCCGCCGCCGCGGGGGAGCGGCTCGATCTCGACGTTGCAGACGGCGTACTGGCCGTGCCCGCCCGACTGCTTGACGTGCCGGCCCAGCGCGGTGGTCTTGCCGGTGAACGTCTCGCGGAGGGCGATCTTCACGTCTTCCTGGGCGACGTTGACGCCGTACCGGTCGCGCAGCCGGTTGAGCAGCAGGTCGGCATGGGCCTGGCCGGTCGTCCACAGCACGAGTTGGTCCTCGGCGCCGTGGGCCAGGCGCACCGTGGTGTCCTCGACCGCGAGCCGCTGGAGGGCGGTGGAGAGCTTGTCCTCGTCGTTGCGGGTCGCAGCGCGGATCGCCAGGGGCAGCAGCGGCTCGGGCATCGTCCAGTTGGGCACGACGCCCGCCTGGTCGCGCGAACTGAGGGTGTCGCCGGTCTCCGCCGTCGACAGCTTCGGCAGCAGCACGACCTCGCCCGCGATCGCGATCGCCTTCGGCTTGAGCTCGGTGCCCACGGTCGCCTGGATGAGCCCGATGCGCTCGTCGTTGTCGTGGTCGGGGTGCGCGTCGTCGGCCTTGCCGAAGTGCGAGCGGTGCCCGGACACGTGGACGATGTCGTCGGTCTTCAACGTGCCCGAGAACACGCGCACCATCGACAACCGGCCGGCGAAGGGGTCGGTCGTCGTGCGGATGACCTGCGCGACGAGCGGGGCGTCCGGGTCGGTGGGGGCCGCGCCGGTGTTCTCGCCCGTGAGCTTGATGAAGTCGGGGTTCGGGTGGAGGCTCGGGGTCGGGAAGCCGTGCTCGATGAGCGACAGCAGCTCTTCCGTGCCGAGGCCGCTGGTGGCGACGACGGGCACGACGGGGAACAGGTTCGCGTGCGCGGTGGCCTTCATCAGGTCGTCGAGCAGGTAGTCGCGCCCCGGATCCTCGCCCTCGAGGTACTTCTCCATCAGGTCGGCGTCGTCCGCCTCCTGGATCAGGCCCTCGATGAGCGGCCCGCGGTGCAACTCGACGAGGTCGTCGTGCTCGCCGGCGCCCTCGGCCAGCGTGGGCTCGCCGCCCGCGCTGTAGTCGCGGAACCGCCGCGACAGGACGCCGACGGTGCCGGTGATGCCCGTGCCCGAGCCGACGGGGACGTGGGTGGGCAGGACGCCCTCGCCGAACGTGGCCTTGAGTTGGTCGACGACGGTGTCGAAGTCGGTGTGGGCGGCGTCCAGCTTGGTCAGGGCGATGACGCGGGGCAGGTTCGCCTCGCGGCACTCGTCCCACAGGGTCTGGGCCATGCCGTCGATCCCGTCGGCGGCGACGACGAAGATCGCGGCGTCCGCGGCCCGGATGCCCGCGCGCAGTTCGCCGACGAAATCGGGGTGCCCTGGGGCGTCCAGCAGGTTGACGAGCGTGTCGCCCGTCACCAGTGACGCCAGATAGAGCTGGGAGAGGCGCTCCGGATCGTCCTTCTCGCCTCTATAGCCGAGGACGCGGGCCCGCAGCAGCTGCTCGAACAGGGAGGTCTTGCCGGACCCTGCGTTGCCGATCAGCACCACGTTGCGCACGTCGTCGGGGTGGTTCACCTGGAATTGAGCGTTGTTCACCTTCGAACTCATGGGGATACCCTGCACCCCGACCCAGGGTGCCGCAACGATTCGATGAGTTTCGCCGGGGTGTCGCCGGTTCGATTCGGACGCCCCGGCCGCGGCCCCGCGGAGGCGTCCCGGGGGCGTTTTGACCGGCCCCGTCCCGGACGGTAATCTAAAGCGCTGTTGCGTTCTGGCTTGCCGCTGATGTGGCCCGGGCCACGCACACACCGAAGTCAGCTCAATCAACGGAAGTGGTCACCGACCGTGTCTACGTACAGCCCTAAGCCTGGCGAGATCACCAGGAACTGGCACGTCATCGATGCCGACGACATCGTCCTCGGCAAGCTCGCCGTTTCCTGCGCCACGCTGCTGCGCGGGAAGCACAAGCCGACCTTCGCCCCGCACATCGACGGCGGTGACTTCGTGATCGTCGTGAACGCCTCGAAGATCGCGCTGACCGGCAACAAGGCGCAGACCAAGATGGCCTACCGCCACTCCGGCACGCCGGGCGGGCTCACGGCCGTGCCCTACGGCGAGTTGCTGGCCAAGGATCCCCGCAAGGCCGTCGAGCGTGCGGTCTGGGGCATGATGCCCAAGAACCGGCTCAGCCGTCAGTTGATGGGCAAGCTCAAGGTCTACGCCGGCCCCGAGCACCCGCACGTCGCCCAGAAGCCCCAGCCCTACGTGATCACCCAGATCGCCCAGTAGTTCAAGGAAGCACCAGTGACTGACACCGTGGAAACGACCGTCCCCGAGGACGAGATCACGCCCTTCGTCGACGAGCAGGCGCGCGAGATCGCGTACCGCTCCGAGGCCACCCCGTCCTCGGCGGCCCCGGGCGTCCGCCCGGCTGTCGTCGCCCCGACCGCCGCGACCGGCCGCCGCAAGGAGGCCATCGCCCGCGTGCGCATGGTTCCGGGCAGCGGCCAGTTCCGCATCAACGGGCGGTCGCTGGAGGACTACTTCCCGAACAAGCTGCACCAGCAGACCGTCAACGAGCCCTTCGAGACCGCCGCGGTCATGGGTTCCTACGACGTGATCGCCAAGATCGTCGGCGGCGGCGTCACCGGCCAGGCCGGCGCGCTGCGCCTCGGCATCGCCCGTGCGCTGAACGCGGTGGACGCCGAGGCGTCCCGCCCCGCGCTCAAGAAGGCCGGGCTGCTGACCCGTGACGCCCGCGTCAAGGAACGCAAGAAGGCCGGTCTCAAGAAGGCCCGCAAGGCGCCGCAGTACAGCAAGCGCTGACCCTCCTCCAGCCGACGGCCGTCCGGGTTTCCCGGGCGGCCGTCGTGCCGTCTCCCACCGCGCGCCGCGCGGCCATCGCCCGGGCCCGTCGCTAGGGTTCCGGCATCAGGACTCGTCTTCCCCGGAGGTCCCTCCATGTCCTTGGACATCGCGCCGCGCCCGCAGCCCCCCGTCGACCTCCCGGACGCCCGCGTGGCGCCCGGGCATCCGCTCTCCCCGGTGACGGTCCGGACGCCGCGCGTGCGGCCCCCCCGGGCCGGGTCGGCGCGGGTCGGGTCGTGGCGGCCCGGGTCGACGCGGGTCCGGCAGGCTCCGGCTCGGCGGCGCCGAGCGGCGGACGCCGGGTTGCGGATCGCACCCCCGCGGGCCGCCTCGCTGACCGCGGCCGCGCTGACGGCCGGGGCTGCGAGCGTGCTGTTGGCGGTTGTGGCGGTGGACGCCGTGGCCTCCGTCGCCGTGTTCGGGTTGCTGCTGCCCCTGCTGCTCGCCGCCGCGGCGGTGGGCGTGGCCAGGCTGGCGTCCTGGCTGCCCCTGGTGGCGACCGAGTGGCGCGGCCCGCTGGGGTACGCCACGGCCGCCCAGTGGGGGGTGCTGATGTTCGTGGCCGCCGCGGCGCCGGAGTGGTCGGCGCCCGGCTGGGTGCCGGTGGCGTCCGGGCTCGTGGCGGCCGCCCCCTTCTGGTGGTCGGCGGTCGGGCCGGGGCGCCTGCGCCCGCGGCTGCGGGCCACCCCGGACGCCCACGGCCGGCGGGGCGCACTGCTCGCCGGCGCGGCCCTGGCGCTCATCACCGCGTCGATGCTGCTGCCCGCGGTGGGGGTCTTCCTCCAGGCCGGTCTCGCCGTGCTGCTCGCGCTCGCCGCGCTCACCACGCGCGGTCTCGCGGACGCCGGCGCCACCTGGGACGCCCGGCGCTGGGCCGCCTGCGTGGCCGGGACCGGCGTGGCGTGGGCCGCCGGACCGTTGGCGGCCACCGTGGACGTCGTGGCGTGGCCGGCCGTCTCGCTGCTGCTCGTGGCGGCCGCGGGCCTGCCTTTGGTGGTCGTGGAGCGTCCCTGGAGGCGGGCGCGCGGCTGACGCGCTCTGCGGGGAGCGGGACCGGCGCCGGCGGCGTCCGGGCCTTCGATCGGATCGGGACGGGCAGCGGGACCGGCGCCGGCGGCGTCCGGGCGTCTCGTGGCGGTGGCCCTCACACCTTGCGGATGCGGACCCACTCGATGTCGTGGCCGGGGCCCTTGCGGAGGATGACGGTGGCGCGGCCCCTGGTGGGCAGGATGTTGGACGCCAGGTTCGGGCCGTTGATCGTGTCCCAGATGCGGCTGGCGGTCTCCCGGGCCTGGGAGGCGTCCAGGTCGGCGTAGCGCCGGAAGTAGGAGCGCGGGTCCTGGAACGCGGTGTCGCGCAGCATCATGAAGCGCTCGACGTACCACCGGCGCAGGTCGGCCGGGGCGGCGTCCACGTAGACCGAGAAGTCGAAGAAGTCGGAGACGGCCAGGGACAGGAAGCCGTCCATGCGCCGCCGGGGCGGCTGGAGGACGTTGAGTCCCTCGACGATGAGGATCTGCGGGCGGCGCACCACGATCCGCTCGGCGGGGACGATGTCGTAGACCAGGTGGGAGTACACGGGGGCGGTGACCTCGGCGGCGCCCGATTTGACGTCCATGACGAACTGCAGCAGGGCGGCCCGGTCGTAGGACTCGGGGAAGCCCTTGCGCTGCATGAGGCCGCGGTCGGCCAGCACGCGGTTCGGGTAGAGGAAGCCGTCGGTGGTGATGAGGTCGACGTGGGGGTGCCCCGGGGTCTGCGCGAGCAACTCCCGCAGGAGGCGCGACGTGGTGGACTTGCCCACCGAGACCGACCCGGCCACGCCGATCACGAAGGGCGTGCGATGTTCGGCGAGATCGAGGAAGGTGTGGGTCGTCTCGTAGAGGCCGCCGGTGTGGCGGACGTACAGGCTGATCAACTCGGTGAGCGGCGCATACACCTGGCGGACCTGATCGAGGTCGATCGGGTCCTGGCTCGAGCGGGCGGCCCGCACCATCTCTTCGGTGACGTGGACGGGCAGGCTGTCCGTGAGCCGCGCCCACTCGTCGCGCGTCCGGCAGACGTAGGGCCCGTAGGGGTCCCGCTCGGGCGCCGCTGGCATGGCGGCGATCCTAGCCCCACGCGGTGGGTGACCGCCCGGTCGGTGGGGCTCCGGGCGGGGCGGCCGTGGGGTGGCCGTCGTGGCGGGCGGGGAGGCGGGAGGGGGGCGTCGGCAGCGGCCGGCGGGGGCCGGTGGCGGGTCGGCCGGGCGCTAGGGTGTGCGGCATGTGCGGAATCATTGGCTACGTGGGCCCTCGCAGCGCCCAGACGGTCGTCATCGACGGTTTGCGGCGGATGGAGTACCGCGGGTACGACTCGGCGGGCATCGCCGTCCTGAGCGAGGACGGCCTTGCCGCACGCAAGAAGGCCGGCAAGCTGATCAACCTCGAGACCGAACTGGAACTCGAGCCCCTGCCGCCCGCGCACTTGGGCATCGGGCACACCCGCTGGGCGACCCACGGCGCCCCCAACGACCTCAACGCGCACCCGCACCTGTCCTCCAACGGGCGGGTCGCCCTGGTGCACAACGGCATCATCGAGAACTTCGCCGAGTTGCGCGCCGAGGCCGAACAGCGGGGCGCGGTGTTCGCGTCGGAGACCGACACCGAGACGGCCGCGCAGTTGCTGGGCCTCGAGGTGGCCGCGGGGGCGGGTCTCGCCGATGCCCTGCGCGCCGTCTGCCGCCGGCTGGAGGGGGCGTTCACCCTCGTGGCGATCGACGCCGCCGACCCGGACCGGATCGTCGCCGCCCGCCGCAACAGCCCGTTGGTGGTGGGGGTCGGCGAGGGGGAGATGTTCGTGGCCTCCGACGTGGCGGCGTTCATCGAGTTCACCCGCGAGGCCGTGGAGATGGGCCAGGACGAGGTCGTCGAGGTCAGCCGGGCGGGGTTCGTCGTGACCGACTTCGCCGGCCGCGTCGTCGAGGCCAAGCGGTACCACGTGGACTGGGACCTGAGCGCCGCCGAGAAGGGCGGCTACGACTGGTTCATGCGCAAGGAGATCTACGAGCAGCCGAAGGCCGTCCAGGACACCCTGCTGGGCCGCTACAACGCCAAGCGCGAGCTGACGCTGGACGAGATCCGGATCTCGGACTCGGAGCTGAAGCGGATCGACAAGATCATCGTCGTGGCCTGCGGCACCGCGTTCTACGCCGGCCTCGTCGCCAAGTACGCCATCGAGCACTGGTGCCGCATCCCGTGCGAGGTGGAGATCGCGTCCGAGTTCCGCTACCGCGACCCGATCGTGACCGCGAACACGCTGCTGGTGACCATCTCGCAGTCCGGGGAGACCGCCGACACGCTGATGGCCGTCCGGCATGCCCGCGAGCAGGGCGCGAAGGTGATCGCCATCTGCAACACGAACGGGGCGACGATCCCGCGGGAGTCCGACGCCGTCATCTACACCCACGCCGGCCCCGAGATCGGGGTGGCGTCCACCAAGGGCTTCACCACCCAGATCGCCGCCGCCTACCTGCTGGGCCTGTACCTGGCCCAGGTGCGCGGCACCAAGTTCGGCGACGAGGTGGCCGCCGTGATGGCGGAGTTGGAGGGCATGCCGACCAAGATCCAGCGGGTGCTGGACAACACCGAGCAGATCCTCGCCCTGTCGCAGCGGCTGCGCGACACGAAGTCGGTGCTCTTCCTCGGGCGGCACGTGGGCTACCCGGTGGCGTTGGAGGGGGCGCTCAAGCTCAAGGAGATCGCCTACCTGCACGCCGAGGGCTTCCCGGCCGGCGAGCTGAAGCACGGCCCCATCGCCCTGGTCGAGGAAGGCATGCCGATCTTCGTGGTGGTGCCGCCCCGCGGACGGGATCAGCTGCACGACAAGGTCATCTCCAACATCCAGGAGGTGCGGGCGCGCGGCGCCCACACCATCGTGCTCGTCGAGGAGGGCGACGCGACCGTCGAGCCGTACGCCGACGAGATCATCCCCCTGCCCGCGGCGTCCACGCTGTTGCAGCCGTTGCTGGCGATCGTGCCCCTGCAGATCTTCGCCTGCGAGGTGGCGACCCTGCTGGGTCATGACGTGGACCAGCCGCGCAACCTCGCCAAGTCGGTCACGGTCGAGTAAGCGCCGCCCGGTCGGATTGCGGGGGTGTGCGGATGATCGTCGGGATCGGCGTCGACGTCTGTTCGATCGAGCGCTTCTCGGACGCCGCCGCGCGGCCGGGCTTCCTCGAGCGGGTGCTGCACCCGGACGAGCGGTCGGGGACGGCGGCGTCCCGGGCGGGTCGGTGGGCGGTCAAGGAGGCGTTCGCGAAGGCGCTGGGGGCGCCCTCGGGGCTGTCCTGGCTCGACTGTCACGTGGTGCGGGCCGACTCGGGCCGGCCCGTCGTCGAGGCGTCCGGCACGGTGGCGGCGCGGATGGCGGAACTGGGTGTGGCGACGGTGCACGTGTCGATCAGTCACGACGCCGGGGTGGCGGTCGCGATGGTCGTGTGCGAAGGAACCGCGCCGCAGGGGGTGGGCGAGTGAACGTCGGCGAGGAGATCGCGTCGGTGCGTCGGGCGCGGGGGTTGACCGTGCGTGAGTTGGCCCGGCTGGCGGGGGTCGCCGACACGACGATCGCCCGCATCGAACGCGGCCAGCTCGATCCCTCGATCGGGGTCGTCGATCGGGTGCTGGCCGCGCTGGGACGGTCGCTCGCGGTGGTGGAGGGGGCCCCGCCCCCCAGCCCTGCGGCGTTCGCGCCGGGGAGCGTCGAGGAGGAGTTGTTCCGACACCGCGGCGATGTCACTGCCTTGCTGGAGGAAGTGGGGTGCTCGCGGCCGCGCCTGAGCCCTGGCAGCCCCCCGTGGCTGATCGTGGACACCCCCGCCGGCTGGGGCGTCCGTGACAGCTACGCCCTCACAGGGAAGTTGCTGGGCGTCATCGACCACGTGGTGAAGGTGGTCGCCGAGGCCCACACCGAGCCGGACGAGATCGGACCGGCCCGCCCGCTCTGGTGAGAGCCTCGGGCCGTGTGGGTGAACTCGCTGGTGCGTCACCCGGCCCGAGGCCGCCGCGGGCCGCCCCGGCGGTGACAGGTGGCAGCCGGCCGTCGTGGGAGGGTGTCCTCTGCGCCAGCTATGTGCTGCGGATCCGCAGCAGGCCTTGTCAGAGGCATATTCGTGGCACAGTGCGCTGCGGATCCGCAGCAGGCCTTGTCAGAAGCGTATTCCTGGCCCATCCAACTACTTCCTGTCATCCAACTGGGTATCCACAACGGGCCTTGCCGGTGGGGCTGTCGCGGTTCGGTGGGGCGTCGTGGTCGGCAACGGCCTGGCGACGATCGGCCCCGGCGTCGGTGTCCCGATGGTCCGCAGTGCGGGTCATCCACGACACGGCCCACCCCCCATGTCAAGGGGCCCCGGAGTCGGTCGGCGACGGAGGGCACATGTTGTGAGCGACACGGAGGCTGACCAGATGTGGGTGGCCCCGCGACGACCGCACGCTCCACCAGCAGGTGCTGTCGATGACGGCGGCTGGGTCAGTCAGGGACGGTGGCGCCGCAACGCGTTTCTGTGAGCACGATCGTCTGGTCGCGGCCGCACTGGTGGGGGTTGGGTCCCGTAGTCGGGGCCGAGGTCGCACCTGGGCCGGTACGGGGCGGGTGCCGTCGGCGTGGTGCAGGGGCTCCGGTTGCTGGGGGGAGTTGGGTCCCGTAGGCGGGGTCGAGGTCGCGCCTGGGCCGGAATTGGGTGGGTGCTGCGGATCCGCAGCAGCTGGCCGGTTGAATAGCGCCCTGACTAAGGGTGCTGCGGATCCGCAGCAGTTTGTCTCGTCGAAGTGGTGAGCACTCCCCGAGTGGTGGGGGCTGCGCTTCGAGTTCCTGTGCGTGGGCGTCCTGACGCAGGTCCGCGTGACTGGGCTGAGGCGCTCGAACGAGCCCACGCCCCCCGCTGACCATGGCGCGGAGCGGGCGGCAGGGGGCGGCAGGGGGCGGCAGGGGGCGGCAGGGGGGCGGCAGGGGGCGGCAGGGGGGCGGCAGGGGGGCAGGGGCGGTAGGGGCGGTAGGGGCGGTAGGGGCGGTAGGGGCGGTAGGGGCGGTAGTGGGCGGTTCGGCGACATCGGCGAGAAGTGTGCGATCGGGGACCGAGGCCGCGATGCCAGGATGGACCCATGTTCACCGTGTACTCCGTCACCGAGATCCGCCGCGCCGAGGAGGCCACGGGCGACCTGCTGACGGCCGGCGAGTTGATGCAGCGGGCGGCAGCCGGGTTGGCGTCCGCGCTGCTGGACGAACTGCACCACCTGGACGCCCACGAGGCGCACCGCGCGGCGAGCGAGCCCGCAGGGCGCGGGGGCCGGTTCGTGCTGCTGGCGGTCGGCTCAGGCAACAACGGCGGAGACGCGTTGTGGGCGGGGGTGCGGTTGCTGCGCCGCGGCGTCCGGGTGGCGGCCTGGCGGACGGCCGCCACGGTCCACGAGGAGGGATGGGCGGCGTTCGTGGCGGCCGGCGGCCGCGAGGTGGACGCCCTCGGTGCAATGCACCTGCTGGGTGACGTCGACCTGGTGGTGGACGGTGTCCTGGGCATCGGCGGCCGCGGGGGCCTGCGCGGCCCGGCGGCCGTGTTCGCGCAGGCGTGTGCCGACACCGAGACCCGTGTGGTCGCGGTCGACCTTCCGTCCGGCCTGGAGGGCGACTCGTGCCGGGCGAACCCGTCGTTCCGTGCCGACGTGACGGTCACCTTCGCCGGACGCAAGGCCTGCCACGTGCTGCAGCCGGCGGCGTCCCGCTGCGGCCGCGTCGAGGTGGTCGACATCGGGCTCGACCTGGGGGAGCCCCTGCTCACCGGCTGGCACGCCTCCGACGTGGTCGTCCACTATCCCTGGCCGGACGCCTCCTCCGACAAGTACGCGCGCGGCGCGGTCGGCGTCGACACCGGCTCGGCCACCTACCCGGGAGCCGCCGTGTTGTCGACGATGGGCGCCGTGTACGGGGGGGCCGGGTTCGTCCGCCACCTCGGGCCCGCCCGGGACGCCGTCGTCGCCGCCCTGCCCAACGTCGTCACCGCCCCGGGCCGGGTCCAGGCGTGGCTGCTGGGCTGCGGCTGGGGGCCGCGGCCGGACGGCCCCGAGGTGGTCGCGGCTCGGCTCGCCGAGGGCGTCCCGGCGGTGCTGGACGCCGACGCCATCGCCCTGCTCGGTGACGCGCCGGTGGACGCCGGCGTCCTGCTGACCCCGCACGCCGGCGAACTCGCGGCGTTGCTGGGCGTCGAGCGGCGGGCCGTCGAGGACGACCCGGTGGGCAGCGTGCGCGCGGCGGCGTCCGTCACGGGGGCGACCGTGTTGCTGAAGGGGGCGACGCAGTACGTGGCCGAGCCGACGGGGACGGTGACGATCGCGGTGCCCGGTCCCGCGTGGACGGCGCAGGCCGGCTCGGGGGACACCCTCGCCGGCCTGTGCGCGGCGATGCTGGCGGCGGGCAGGTCGCCGCGGGAGGCGGCGCTGCTGGGGGCGTCCGTGCAGGCGATCACGGCCCGCAACCATCCCGGGCCCCGGCCGCCCCAGGACCTGGTCCGGCTGGTCGCCGACGTGCTTCCGGTGCTGCGCGGGGAGTGAACCGGTGCTGCGCGGGGAGTGAACCGGTGCTGCGCGGGGAGTGAACCGGTATTGCGGGGGGAGTGACGCCGACCGGGCATTTCGGGGGAGCGGCGGCCCTGGCGTAGAATCCGGGGGTTGCCAACGGCGCCCGGCGGTCCTCCGTCCGGGCGCGTCTTTTCGTGAGAGAGCCGCCCATGACCACGAGCCGGGACCCCCAGGCCGGGACCGCGCCGCTCGGCGTCCCCGCCGGGACTTCGACGCTCGGCGTCCTCGCCGAGGCGGTGCTGCCGGACGGCCGTGCGCTGCTCCTGCGGGCCGCCGCCCCCGGGGACGCGCCCGCGATGATCGAGGTGATCCACGCCGCGTTCGCGGCCCGACCGCTGCTCGGTGCCCGGCCCGATGCCCTGAGCGAGACCGCCGCCTCCGTCACGCAGGCGCTGCTGGCCGGCACCGGCTATCTGGTCACCGTGGACGGGCGGCCCGCCGGGGCCGTGCTCGTGTCGCAGGACGGGGCCGCGCTGCGCCTCGGACGGGTCTCGGTGCACCCCAGCTTCCAGCGCCTCGGGGTCGCGTCGTTCATGGTGCGGGCCCTGCTGGAGGTGATGGCCCAGCGCGGCGCCGGCCAGGTCACGTTGCGGGCCCGCCGCGAGTACCCGCAGTTGCGCCGCTTCTGGGAGGCGCACGGGTTCCGCGCGATCGGCGAGGAGGGCAACTGCTGGGTGCTGTTCCGGACGCTGCCGGTCGTCGCCGAGATCCCGGACGCCGACGCGATGCGCGCCCTGGGGCGGGCGCTCGCGCCGCTCCTGCGCGCCGGCGACCTGGTCATCGCGTCCGGCGACCTCGGGGCCGGTAAGACCACGCTCACCCAGGGCCTCGGTGAGGGGCTGGGCGTCGACGGACCCGTCATCTCGCCGACATTCGTCCTGGCCCGCGTCCACCGCTCGCTCGTCGGTGGCCCGGCGCTGGTGCACGCGGACGCCTACCGGCTGGGCGGCTTCGCCGAACTCGAGGACCTCGACCTGGAGGAGTCGCTCGCCGACTCGGTCACCGTCGTCGAGTGGGGCGCCGGGGTCGCCGAGGCGCTCGCGCCCGAGCGGCTCGAGGTGGACCTGCGGCGCGGCCTCGACCCCGCCGATGAGACCCGTTGGGTGTTCCTCACGTCCCGCGGCCGTTGGCGCCGCGATGAGTTGGCCGCCGCCGTCGCGTCCCTGGAGGAGACCGCATGACCGTCACCCTGTTCCTCGACACCTCGACGGACGTGCGCGTCGGCGTCGCCGTGGACGGGCGTCCGGTCGCGCGCGCGGTGCTGGCCGACCGCCGGGCGCACGCCGAGCAACTCATGCCCCTCGTGGGCCGGGCGCTCGTCGAGGCGGGGCTGAGCCTGGCCGACCTCGACCGGGTCGTCGTCGGCGTGGGTCCGGGCCCGTTCACCGGGCTGCGGGTCGGCGTCGTGACGGCGACCACGCTGGGACTGGCCCTGGGGCGTCCCGTCACGGGGGTGGGCAGCCTGGACGCCGTCGCGCGCCAATGGGCGGACGCCGGCGCGCCGGACCGGTTCGTGGTCGTCAGCGACGCCCGCCGGCGGGAGGTGTACTGGGCTGCGTACGGGGCCGACGGCGTCCGGGAGGATGGGCCCTTCGTGACGACGCCCGTCCACGTGCCGGCGCTGCCGCTGGCCGGACCGGGGGCGTCCCTCGTCGGGGAGGCGACCGGGCCGGTCGAACTGGCCCCGGACGTGGCCGCCGCCCGGGCCGACCTGCTGCCGGACGCGGGCCTGGAGCCGCTGTACCTGCGGCGTCCGGACGCGGAACTGCCGTCGGCGCAGAAGACGACGATCCCGCAGGCCCGGCTGGCGATGGGGCGGGCGCGATGATCCTGGCGCGGGCCTCGCTGGCCGACCTCGACGCCATCACGGCCTTGGAGGGGGCGGGCTTCGACCACGCGTCCTGGAGCGCCGACGCCTGGCGGGGCGAGATCGAGGCCGACGACCGACTGGTGCTCGTGGCCCGGGCTCTGGTGGACGGCGCGGTCATCGGGGTGGCGACCGTGCAGACCGTGCTCGACGTGGCCGACCTGCACCGCGTCGTGGTGCGGACCGACCGCCGGGGCGAGGGCATCGGACGCCGCCTCGTGCGCGCCGGCGTGGAGTGGGCCGCCGCCCGGGGGGCGCGGCGGATGCTGCTGGAGGTGGACGTGGCCAACGTCGCGGCCCGCCGGCTGTACGACCGGCTGGGGTTCGGGCCGGTGAGCAAACGTCGCGACTACTACGGGCCGGGGCTGGACGCCTTCGTGCTGGGCCTGGAGTTGGGCGAATCCTGGAAGGAGACCGCATGAGTGGGCCGTTGATCCTCGGGATCGAGTCGTCGTGCGACGAGACCGGTGTCGGCATCGTCCGCGGGCACGAACTGCTGGCCAACGAGGTGGCCTCGTCGGTCGACCAGCACGCGCGCTGGGGCGGCGTCGTCCCCGAGGTGGCGTCGCGGGCCCACCTGCAGGCCATGGTCCCGGCGTTGCGGCGCGCCTGCGCGAAGGCCGACGTGTCGCTCGGCGAGGTGGACGCCATCGCGGTGACCGCCGGCCCCGGGCTGATGGGGGCGCTCGTCGTCGGGCTGGCGTCCGCGAAGGCGCTGGCGGCCGCGCTGAACAAGCCGCTCTACGGGGTGAACCACCTGGTGGGGCACGTGGCGGTCGACATCCTGGAGCACGGCCCGCTGGAGCAGCCGTGCGGCGCGCTGCTGGTGTCGGGCGGCCACACCAGCCTGCTCAAGGTCGACGACCTCACGACGTCGATCACCGAGGTGGGCAGCACGATCGACGACGCGGCCGGCGAGGCCTACGACAAGGTGGCCCGCCTGCTGGGGCTGGGTTACCCGGGCGGGCCGGTCGTCGACCGGCTGGCGGCCGACGGCGACCCGCGGGCCATCGCGTTCCCGCGCGGGCTGACGGCCCGGCACGACCTGGAGCGGCACCGGTTCGACTTCTCCTTCTCGGGGCTGAAGACCGCGGTGTCGCGCTGGGTGGAGACGGCGCGGCTGGAGGGCCGGGAGGTTCCGGTGGCCGACGTGTGCGCGTCGTTCCAGGAGGCGGTGTGCGACGTCCTGACCGCCAAGGCGGTGGACCTGTGCGACGAGTTCGGGCTGGAGCACTTCGTGATCGGCGGTGGGGTCGCCGCCAACTCGCGGCTGCGGGGGCTGCTGGAGGAGCGACTGGCCGGGCGCGGGGTGGCGCTGCGGCGTCCGAGGCCGGGACTGTGCACCGACAACGGCGCGATGATCGCCGTGCTCGGGGCCGAGGTGGTGGCGGCGGGGCTGCCGCCGTCCGCGCTCGACATCGGCGCCGACTCCGGGATGCCCCTCGCGCGCGTCCTGGCCTGAGGGCCGGTCGGGGCGCCTTCCGGCAGCGGCCGGGACGGGTTCGGCGGGCATCGGGCGACGTGAAACGATGCCCGGCGTGACGAGGCGGACGCGGGCGAACCTGATGCTGCTCGTGGGAGCGGCCATCTGGGGGTTCGCGTTCGCGTTCCAGGCCATGGGCACGTCGGTCGGGGCGTTCACGTTCAACTCGACCCGCTTCGCGCTCGGGGCCGCGTCGTTGCTGCCGCTGATCGCCTGGCAGGACCGACGCTCGGGCGTCACCGCCGACGAGGGACGCCGACGCTGGCGCGCCGTGCTGGGGCCGGGCCTCGTGTGCGCGCTGTTCCTGTTCGGGGGCGCCTCCCTGCAGCAGTTGGCGTTGGTGCACACGACGGCGGGCAACGCGGCGTTCGTCACGGGGCTCTACGTCGTGCTCGTGCCCCTGGTCGGTCTCGCGCTCGGCCACCGTTCGACCCTGAATCTGTGGGTCGGTGTCGCGCTGGCGGTCGTCGGCCTCTACCTGCTCACGATGACCGGCGGGTTCGCGCGCATGAATCCGGGCGACCTGCTGTGCGTCGGCAGCGCACTGTTCTGGACCGCGCACATCCTCGCGATCGGCCACTACGCCCGGCGCACCGACCCGCTGCGCCTCGCCGTGGCCCAGTTCGCCGCCAACAGCCTCTACGGAGCGGCCGTCGCCTTCGCCGTCGAGCCGGCGCCGTTCCAGGGCCTCGACGGCATCGTGATCCCGATCCTGTACACCGGGCTGCTCAGCGTCGGCGGCGGCTACACCCTCCAGGTGCTCGCGCAGCGCGACGCCCTGGAATCGCACGCCGCCCTGATCATGAGTCTCGAGGCGGTGTTCGGCGTCCTCGGCGGCGCCTTGCTGCTCGGCGAACGCATGAGCCCGACCGGCTACCTCGGATGCCTCCTCATGATGACCGGCATCGTGGCCTCGCAACTGCCGCGCCGCGGCGCGCCGGACGCCCCCGCCATCCCGGTACCGGAGCCCCCCTCGACCGCCCTGGACGCCTGATGTACACCCCGATCGTCGGCACCCTGGCCTACGTGCTGCGCGGCGACGAGGTGCTGATGGTGCACCGCAACGCCCGCCCCGGCGATCAGCACCTCGGCAAGTACAACGGTCTCGGCGGGAAACTCGAGCCCGGCGAGGACGTCGTGGCGGGGATCCGTCGCGAACTGCGCGAGGAGGCCGGCATCGAGGCCACCGCGCTGCGGCTGCGGGGCACGATCAACTGGCCCGGCTTCGGCCCGGACGGCGAGGACTGGCTCGGCTTCATCTTCGTCGTGGACGCCTTCACCGGCATCCCGCCCGCCGCGAACCCCGAGGGCACCCTGCACTGGGTGCCGCGCGCCGCCCTGCTGGGCCTGCCCTTGTGGGAAGGCGATTACACCTGGCTGCCGCTGGTGTTCGACGACGCCGTGGGCCAGTTCCACGGCGTCATGCCCTACGCCGCCGGGCGCCCCGCCGGCTGGTCGGTCTCCGTGCTGCCGCCGAGCGGGGTCGGGGCGGCCGATCATGGATATTCCCCGAATACTGGGCGACTCGAGCCGATTTGAACGTGCCTAATTCACACTGTTCGGGGAATATCCAGGATGGCGCCTGGATCAGCGGACGATCGTCGTGCCGTCGGGCCGCTGGATGTCGGCGCGGCCGTCGCGGTGCAGGCTGAGCCCGAACAGGAAGGCACCCACGGCGATGATCAGCGTGCCCAGCAGCGCGGTGGGCAGCGGGTTGATGAACTCCTTGCTGCGGTCGGCCGAGATGGCCAGGTACTGCTGCCAGATCTGGAACGTGCCGTAGCCGAAAACGCCGAGGCCGGCCAGCAGGATCAGGACGCCCACGATGGTGCCGACTCGGGAGAGGATCTTCATGGGGTCAGCATAAACAGCCCCCGTCGGCGCCGTCGGCGCGTGCCCGCGGACGGGAAGGCCGGCACGGCAGGATGGGCGGAGCGAGGAGGGGGCCATGGACCGAACGACCGCCGGGTGGCTGGTGTCGCCGGACGCCGCGCCCGCGCTCGCGCTCGCCGCGGCCCAACCCGATCCCGACTCGCTGGCGGCCGCCACCCGCCTGCGGGCGGCCTACCCGCCCGAACGGGCCGCCGCCGCCCTGGAGCAGGTGGCCCTGCGCCGGCGGGCTCGCCGCAAGGCGGGGGCCCTGGCCGACCGGCTCTTCTGGACGGCCGCCGGCCTCGAACAGGCCACCCGCCCCGTCGTCGCCCAGCGGCGGGCCGCCCGCTTCGCCGCGCTCGGGGTGACCGACCTGGTCGACCTGTGCTGCGGCCTCGGCCTGGACGCCGTCGCCGCCGTCGGTGCCGGGTTGCGGGTGACCGCGGTCGAGGTGGATCCGGTGACCGCGGTGCTGGCCGCCGCCAACCTGGCGATGGCGGGTGCGGCCGACGGCCGGCGAGGGGACCCGGGTGGTCCCGCGGGGGGGCCCGGCAGCCGCTCGATGCCGGGTGGTCCCGCGGGAGCGGCCGGCAGCGGCTCGATCGTCCTGACCGGGGACGCCGAGGCGCTCGCGCCGGCCCTCCTGGCGAACGGCGCGGCCGTGTTCTGCGATCCGGCCCGGCGGACCGCGTCCGGGCGCACCTGGCGGGTGGAGGACTTCACCCCGCCCTGGGCGTTCGTCGAGGGGTTGCTGGACGGTGCGCGGCCGGCCTGCGTCAAACTCGGGCCCGGACTGCCGCCCGCCCTCATCCCCGCGGCGGCGGAGGCGGAGTGGGTGAGCGACGCGGGCGACGTCGTCGAGGTGGCGCTGTGGGCGGGGTCGGGCGCCGTGCCCGGGCGGCGCCGCGCCGTCGTGGACGGCGCCGAACTCTCCCGCGACGCCGCCCTGCCCGCCCCGCCGGTGGGGCCGGTGGGCCGCTACGTGTACGAGCCCGACGGAGCCGTCCTGAGAGCGGGGTTGGTGCCCGCGGTCGCCGACCTCGTCGGCGGGTGGCGGCTGCACGACGGGGTGGCGTACCTGGCCGCCGACCGCCTGGTGCCGACCCCCTGGGCCGAGCCGTTCGAGGTGCTGGAGGTGCTGCCCTACCAGGAGAAGGGGCTGCGCGCCTGGGTGCGGGAGCGGCGCGTCGGCGTCCTGGAGATCAAGAAGCGGGGGGTGGACGCCGACCCGGCCGCCCTGCGGCGCCGACTCCGGCCGGCGGGCCCGAACGCCGCCACGCTCGTGCTGACGCCGACGGCGTCCGGGGCGGTGGCGCTGGTCGTGCGGCGGGCGCTCGGGCCGCGTTAGCACTCAAGTTGCCCGAGTGCTAGGCCGCGAGTAATGTCGCGGTTAGCACTCACCTACCGAGTGTGCCAAGCCTGGCGGCTCCCGCGACGACGCCCGGGCACGGCAACCTTGGACACAGAACGGGCGCCCACGGCGTCCCACATGAACAGAAAGGGCAGATCAGTGGCCGTCACGATCAAGCCGCTCGAGGACCGCGTCCTCGTCCAGACCCTTGAGGCAGAGACCACCACCGCCTCGGGCCTGGTCATCCCCGACACCGCCAAGGAGAAGCCGCAGGAGGGCAAGGTCATCGCGACCGGACCCGGCCGCACGGACGACTCCGGCAAGCGCATCCCGATGGATGTCGCCGAGGGCGACGTCGTCATCTTCTCCAAGTACGGCGGCACCGAGGTGAAGTACGGCGGCCAGGAGTACCTGCTCCTGAACGCCCGCGACATCCTCGCCGTCGTCGTCAAGTGACGACGTCCTAGCAGCGAAGGAAACCAAGACACATGGCAAAGATCCTTCAGTTTGACGAGGAGGCGCGCCGCTCGCTCGAGCGGGGCGTCGACGTCCTCGCCAACACGGTCAAGGTGACGTTGGGCCCCAAGGGCCGCTACGTCGTCCTCGACAAGAAGTGGGGCGCGCCGACCATCACCAACGACGGCGTGACCGTCGCCAAGGAGGTCGAGCTCGCCGATCCCTACGAGAACCTCGGCGCCCAGCTCGCCAAGGAGGTCGCCACCAAGACCAACGACGTGGCCGGCGACGGCACGACGACGGCGACGGTGCTGGCCCAGGCGCTGGTCCACGAGGGCCTCCGGGCCGTCGCGTCCGGCGCCAACCCGGTGGGTCTGAAGCGCGGCATCGAGGCGGCCGTCGAGGCCGTCGTGGCCGAGCTCCAGAAGAACGCCCGCTCCGTCGAGACCACCGCCGACATGGCGTCGGTCGCGACGATCAGCTCCCGCGACTCCGAGATCGGCGCCCTGATCGCCGACGCCTTCGACCGGGTCGGCAAGGACGGCGTCATCACCGTCGACGAGTCCAACACGATGGGCACCGAACTCGAGTTCACCGAGGGCATGCAGTTCGACAAGGGCTACATCTCCGGCTACTTCGTGACGGATCCCGACCGGCAGGAAGCCGTCCTCGAGAACCCGTTCATCCTGCTGCACTCGGGCAAGATCTCGTCGATGAACGAGCTGCTCCCGCTGCTGGAGAAGGTCATCGGGGCGTCGGGCCAGCTGGTCATCATCGCCGAGGACGTCGACGGCGAGGCCCTGTCCACGCTCGTCGTGAACAAGATCCGCGGCACGTTCTCGTCCGTGGCCATCAAGGCCCCGGCGTTCGGCGATCGCCGCAAGGCGATGCTGGAGGACATGGCGATCCTGACCGGCGGCACCGTGGTGTCGTCCGACGTCGGCCTCAAGCTCGACCAGATCGGCCTGGACGTCCTCGGCCGCGCCAAGCGCCTCGTCGTCACCAAGGACAACACGACGATCGTCGACGGCGCCGGCGACGCGGAGGCCGTCAAGGGCCGCGTGGCCCAGCTGCAGGCCGAGATCTCCCGCACCGACTCCGACTGGGATCGCGAGAAGCTGCAGGAGCGGGTCGCCAAGCTCGCCGGCGGCGTGTGCGTGATCAAGGTCGGCGCCGCCACCGAGGTGGAGCTCAAGGAGAAGAAGCACCGCATCGAGGACGCCGTGTCCGCCACGCGCGCCGCGATCGAGGAGGGCATCGTCGCCGGCGGCGGCTCCGCCCTCGTGCACGCGGCGGCCGTCCTGGCCGACGGCCTGGGCAAGACCGGCGACGAGAAGTCCGGCGTCAAGATCGTGGCCAAGGCCGTGAACGAGCCGCTGCGCTGGATCGCGGAGAACGGCGGCGAGCCGGGCTACGTGATCGTGTCCAAGGTGGCCGAACTGCCCGTCGGGCAGGGCTACAACGGCGCGACCGGCCAGTACGTCGACATGGTCGCCGCGGGCATCATCGACCCGGTGAAGGTCACGCGGTCCGCGCTGGCCAACGCCGCCTCGATCGCCGCCCTGCTGCTCACCACCGAGACCCTCGTGGTCGAGAAGCCGGCCGACGAGGACGAGCACCAGCACTGAGTCGGACGCCTCGGGCGCCGGTCGGGATCGTTCCCGGCCGGCGCTCTGGCGTTTCGGGCCCCCCTCGGACGCCGCCCCTCGTGAGAGGCTGACGGCATGCGCGTTCTGGTCACCGGCGGCGCCGGGTACATCGGCTCCCACACCTGCGTCGAACTCCTGCAGGCGGGCCACGAGGTGTTCGTGATCGACGACCTGTCGAATTCGTCGGAGGAGGCCCTGCGCCGCGTCGAGGAGCTCACCGGCCGCTCCCTGGGGTTCGTGCGCGCGAACGTGCGGGACGCCGGTGAACTGGACGGCGTGTTCGCCGCGTTCCGGCCCGAGGCCGTGATCCACTTCGCGGGCCTCAAGGCCGTGGGGGAGTCGGTCGAGCAGCCCCTGCTGTACTACCGCGAGAACCTGGTCTCCACGGTCACCCTGCTCGAGACGATGGCCGAGCACCGTTGCTTCACCCTGGTCTTCAGTTCGTCGGCCACCGTGTACGGCGAGGCGTCCGAGCCGCCGTTCGCCGAGGACGCCCCGACCTGGCCGGTCAACCCGTACGGGCGCACCAAGTGGATGATCGAGCACATCCTGGCCGACGTCGCCGCCGCCGACGAGCGGTGGCGCATCGCCGTCCTGCGGTACTTCAACCCCGTGGGCGCCCACCAGTCCGGCCGCATCGGCGAGGACCCCACGGGCATCCCCAACAACCTGTTCCCGTACGTCTCCCAGGTCGCCGTCGGACGCCGCGCCGCCCTCGGCGTCTTCGGGGCCGACTACCCGACCCCCGACGGCACCGGCGTCCGCGACTACATCCACGTCCTGGACCTCGCCGAGGGCCACCTCGCCGCCCTGGCCAAGCTCGCCGGGTTGATCGGCTGCCACACCTGGAACCTCGGGACGGGCGAGGGGGCGTCCGTGCTGGACGTCGTGCAGGCGTTCGCGAAGGCGTCCGGCCGGGACATCTCGTACGAGGTGAAGCCGCGGCGCCACGGCGACGCGCCGGTGTCCCTGGCCGACCCGAGCAAGGCCAACGACGAACTCGACTGGCGGGCCCACCGGACCCTCGACCAGATGTGCGCCGACAGTTGGCGGTGGCAGCGCGGCAATCCGCAGGGCTACGACGACTGACGGCCCGTCCCACCGGCCGGCGCGGGACCCGCGGCCGGTGTCCCAGGGGCGGGCTAGGATCGCGCCCGTGCCCACCACGACCCGCGCCGACGCCGTCACCACCCCCCGGTTGACGAGCGGCGCCGCCGCCGCGCTGGGGTTCGTGGCGACGTTCCTCGTCGCCTGGGGCACCACCAACGACGAGTTCTCGTTCGCGGCGTCCGGGTGGCCGAGCGATGCGGTGAAGGCCGTCGGCCGGACGATCCCGTGGCCGTTCGACTACGTCGTCATCGTCGCCGGCGCCTGGCTGCTCTGCTGGCTGTGGTGGCGCCTGCGGCCGTGGTCGGGGCGCACCGTCGCCGAGCCGGTCGACGGGCCGGGCGTGCGGCGTCCCCTGCTGGTCTTCGCCGTCTGGACGCTCCCGCTGCTGCTGGTACCGCCCGTGCTGAGCGCCGACGCCACCCTGTACGCCGACGCCGGCTACATGGTGTGGCGGGGCGTGAACCCGTACGAGGCCGGGCTGACGGGCGCCGGCGGCCCCTTCGCGCCGCAGGTCGACCCGTTGTGGATCGGCCACGGCGTTGCCTACCCGCCCCTGACCCTGCTGATCAACGCTGCGCTCGTCGCGGCCACGGGCGCCCACCCGTACTGGGCGGTGGTCGCGATGCGGGTGCCGGCGCTGATCGGGGTGGCCCTGATGGCGTTCGCGATCGTCCGGATCCAGCGGGTGCGCGGCAAGTCCCCCGACGCCGCCCTGTGGTGGGGCGTCCTGAACCCGCTGTGCCTGCTGCACTTCGTGGGCGGCGCCCACAACGACGCGCTGATGGCGGGGGTGTCGCTCACCGCGATCTGGCTGGTGGTCGAGTTCCCGGGCTTCTGGGCGCGCTGGCTGCTCGCCCCGATGCTCGTCGGGGTGGCGATGTCGTTGAAGCAGCAGGCCGGCCTCACGGTGCTGGCGGTGGCGGGCCTGCCCGTGCTGGACGCCCTCCGCCGCGCCATGCTGGGGCGCCGCCTGTGGCTGCTCGGGTGGCGGACGGCCGTGGTCACCGTGGTCGCGGTCGCCACGTTCGTGGGCGTCACGCTGGCGTCCGGGCTCGGGTGGGGGTGGACCAGGTGGCTGACCCTGATGGGGGCGGCCGGCACGATCGCGCCGTTCGGCATGGTCAGCCAGTACGGCGGCATCCTGCTGGATTTCCTGGGCTCCGATCCCGCACCGTTCAAGCTGGTGGTCGCCGTGATCTCGAACGCGGTGCTGCTCGCGGTGCTGGCCTGGGTGGTGATCCGCTGGAGCGACCGGCCGCTGCACGCGGTGGGCTGGGGTTCGCTGGCGGTCGCCGTCCTGGGCCAGGCGCTGCACCCGTGGTACGTGCCGTGGAGCCTCGCTGTGCTGGGCCTCGACCGGCTCACCCCGCGTCAGCGCTGGTGGCTCGCGGCGTTCGTCATCGGGTTCGTGGCCTGGCACTCGTTCCAGTCGAGCGTCTGGTACAAGGTGCGCATCTGACGGGCAGCCAGGGGCCGGCGGGCGCCTGCCCCGAGGGGGGATTTCGAGGCAGGCGCCCGGGGCACCCTGCGGTGCCGGCCCATCCTGCCCCATCCACGACCCGAGGGCAAACGGAACGCAAACCGCGCCCGGGGCTAGACTCCTGGGCCTACGACCCGGAAGGTGTGCCCGCATGGATCTGGACGCGTTGACCGCCTCGGGGGTGCCCGAGCCCTTCGTCCCCCTGGGCCTGACCTTCGACGACGTGCTGCTGCAGCCGGTGGAGAGCGACGTGGTGCCCGCCGAGGTCGATACCTCCACCTGGGTCTCGCGCCGTGTCCGCCTTCGGACGCCGCTGCTCTCGTCCGCGATGGACACCGTGACCGAGGTGCGGATGGCGATCGCGATGGCCCGCCAGGGCGGCCTGGGCGTCCTCCACCGCAACATGCCGGCCGACCTGCAGGCCCGGATGGTCGACCAGGTGAAGCGCTCCGAGGCCGGCATGGTGGACGAGCCGATCACGACCAGCGTGGACGCCACCGTGGGCGAGGTCGACGAGATCTGCGGCCAGTACCGCATCTCGGGGCTGCCCGTCGTGGACGCCGACCGGCGCCTGCTGGGCATCATCACCAACCGCGACATGCGCTTCGAGGACGACCCCCTGCGCCGGGTCGGCGAGGTGATGACCCCGATGCCGCTCGTGACGGGCCCCGCGGGCATCACGTCGGCGGATGCGCTCAAGCTGCTCGCCCGGCACAAGATCGAGAAGCTCCCCCTGGTGGACGCCCAGGGTCGCCTCACCGGCCTCATCACGCTCAAGGACTACGTCAAGGCCGACCAGTACCCCCTGGCCACCAAGGACGAGCAGGGCCGGCTGCGGGTCGCGGCCGCCATCGGCACGTTCGGGGAGGCCTGGGAGCGGGCCATGATGCTGGTCGAGTCCGGGGTCGACGTGCTGGTCACGGACACCGCCCACGGCCACAGCCGCTCCGAGATGGAGCTGATCCGGCGACTCAAGGCCGAGCCCGCGGCGTCCGAGGTGGACGTCATCGGGGGCAACGTCGGCACCTACGAGGGCGCGAAGGCGCTCGTCGAGGCCGGCGCGGACGGCGTCAAGGTGGGCATCGGGCCCGGCTCGATCTGCACGACCCGCGTGGTCGCCGGCGTCGGCGTCCCGCAGATCACGGCCATCTACGAGGCCGCCCGGGCCTGCCGGCCCGCGGGCGTCCCGATCATCGGCGACGGGGGGCTGCAGTACTCCGGCGACATCGCCAAGGCGATCGTGGCGGGCGCCAACGCGGTGATGCTCGGGTCGCTGCTGGCCGGCTGCGACGAGTCGCCCGGCGACCTCGTGTTCATCAACGGCAAGCAGTTCAAGAGCTACCGCGGCATGGGCTCGCTGGGCGCGATGCGGGCCCGCGGCAAGCACGGCTCGTACTCCTCGGACCGGTACTTCCAGGCGTCGGCGACGACCGACGACAAGTTCGTCCCCGAGGGCATCGAGGGCCAGGTGGCGTACCGGGGGCCCCTGGCGGCCGTGGCCTATCAACTCATCGGCGGGCTGCGGCAGTCGATGTTCTACTCGGGGGCCCGGACGATCCCCGAACTGCAACGAAACGGGCGCTTCGTGCGCATCACCGCGGCCGGGCTGCGAGAATCGCACCCGCATGACATCCAGATGACGGTCGAGGCGCCGAACTACGCGCGCAACGAATGAGGAGCACACAGTGATCGACATCGGGCGCTCCAAGCGCGCCACCATCGTCTACGGCTTCGACGACATCGCCATCGTGCCGACCCGGCGCACGCGCACGCCCGGCGACGTGAGCGTCTCCTGGAGCATCGACGCCCTGACCTTCGACTTCCCGATCATGGCCGCCCCCATGGACTCGGTGATGTCGCCCGCCACCGCCATCGCGTTCGGCAAGATGGGTGGCCTCGGCGTCCTCAACCTCGAGGGCCTGTGGACCCGGTACGACGATCCGGAGCCGGTCCTGGAGGACCTCGCCCGGATCGACGACCCGATCCGCGCCACCAAGAAACTGCAGGCCGTCTACACCGCGCCCGTGCGCGGCGACCTGATCGAGGCGCGGCTGCAGCAGATCCGGGACGCCGGCGCGCCGGTCGCCGGGTCCCTGTCGCCGCAGCGCGCCCGGGAGTTCGAGTCGATCATCTCGAAGGCGGGCGTCGACTTCTTCGTGATCCGCGGCACCACGGTCTCGGCCGAGCACGTGTCCGAGCAGGAGGAGCCGGTCAACCTCAAGCAGTTCATCTACGCCCTCGACGTCCCGGTGATCGTCGGCGGCTGCGCCACCTACCAGGCGGCGCTGCACCTGATGCGGACCGGCGCCGCCGGCGTCCTCGTGGGCTTCGGCGGCGGCGCCACCAAGAAGACCCGCAACGTGCTGGGCGTCGAGGTGCCGATGGCGTCCGCGATCGCCGACGTGGCCGCGGCCCGCCGCGACTACCTGGACGAGTCCGGCGGCCGGTACGTCCACGTCATCGCGGACGGGGCGCTCGGCCGGTCCGGCGACATCGCCAAGGCCATCGCCTGCGGGGCGGACGCCGCCATGGTCAGCACGCCGCTGGCGCGCGCCAAGGAGGCGCCGGGCCGGGGCTGGCACTGGGGTCCCGAGGCGTGGCACGCCACCCTGCCCCGCGGCGAACGCGCCCGCTTCGAGCAGGTCGGCACCTTGGCCGAGGTCATGTTCGGGCCGTCCGTCACCCCCGACGGCACGATGAACCTGGTGGGGGCCCTGAAGAAGTCCCTGGCGACGTGCGGCTACACCGACGTCAAGGAGTTCCAGCGGGTCGAGGTCGTCGTCCACAACTGACGCCCCCGGACGCCCCGGGCGCCGCCCCGCGGCGCGCGGCGCGCGGCGCGCAGGCCGGCGGCCCCTCACAGGCCGGCGGCCGCGGCGTCCCGCTCGACGAGGTCGCGGATGAGGCGCTCCTGCTCCGGGGAGGTCCAGGCGATGGCGCCGAGGCCCGCGCGGGCCTCGGCCACCACCCGCTCCAGGCCCGCGCGGGAGATCAGGCCGAGATCGTGGGCCTGGGCCGCGCAGCCCACGTAGGTGTCGTGGAAGAAGATCCGCCGGGCTGCGTACTCGGCCCTGACGTCGTCCGGGGTGGGCACGACGTCGTGGATGAAGGCGGCCCGCAGGGCCCCCGGGAACCGCTGCCCCAACTGCTCCGACAGGATGACGTCGCCCTGCCCCGAGTCGCCCAGGAACACCAGGTGATACTCCGGGTACAGCGCGTGGTAGTGCTCGATGTTGGCCAGCTTCTTGCCGGCCATCAGGTCGTGGGTCAGCAACGCCAGGAACGAGCCGGTGATGACCGACGACTGCCCGATGCCCGCGCGGCGCAGCGAGGCCCGGGTCGCCGACTCGATCAGGCCCAGCGCGTCCGTGGGGCGCGCGGTGACGAACGTCAGGTCGCCCACCGAGAACGGGTCGTCGTGCGGGCCGGCGTCCAGGGCGTCGTAGAGGGCGAGCAGCCCCGGGTAGAGGGTGCCCTTCGGGTAGCGCCGGTCGTGCAGCCGGCAGAAGGCCGTGTCGTCGATGTCGGAGATGATCTTCGCCTCGTCGAGCGGCATCGTGGCGGCCTCGGCGGCGATGTGGTCGAGGATCGCGCGGCGCACCTCGGCGTCGTCGACGCCGGCGAACACCAGGCCCTCGAGGTCGTGCAGGTCGGCGCGGGCGTTGATCTGATTCTTCAGCCGGGTCAGTTCCTCGCCGTGCGTGGCGAGCAGCATGTCGCGGATCGCGATCTCGTCCTCGCGGCCGGTGCGGCCGCGCTGCAGGGCGTAGATCACCCCGGCCGCGCTCATCACCGACAGGTCGCGGCGGCGGTCGCGCGCCAGCAACTGGATGAGTTCGGAGCGGTGGTCGGGGCCGAGCAGCCGGTTGTCGAGGCTGGCGAACAGGCGGTGCATCGCGTTGCCGACGATCATGTCGTTGAGTTCCGCGGCGGTGGCGCCCCGCAGCAGGTCGAGCGCGGACCGCTCCTCGGCGACGTCGGTGGGGCCCTCGATCAGGGCGCGGAGCAGGGCGGTCTTCTCGGTCATCTCACTCGTCTCGGTGGGGGTCGGCGGTCAGCACGATCAACTCGGACGCCGCCAGGCGCCAGGCCGCCTCGTCGACGGCTTCGACGGCGTCGCCGTCCAACTGGAGGGGCTGCGGGGTCAGCGGCCGCACCGTGACGTCGTGCGCCCGCCCGTACTCCAGGGCGCGGACGTCCCGCTTCAGGTGCAGCAACCCCTTGGCGGCCACGGACGCCCACTGCCACGGCCCGCGCAGGGGCACCACCAGGGTGTCCAGGACGCCGTCGTCCGGGCGGGCGTCCGGGAACACGCGGACGCCGCCCGGCAGCCGCCCGCAGTTGCCGGCCAGCACGCACCACGTGCGGACGTCGCGCCCGGGGCGTCCGTCGACGGCGAGCCGCAGCGCGATCGGCGGCTTGAACAGGTGCGCGGCGCCCGCCCCGAAGTAGGCGAGCCAGCGCAGCCACCGCTTGAGGGTGGCCGAGGTGGCCAGCACGGTCGCCGCGTCGTGGCCGAGTCCGGCGAGCACGAGGAACGGCTCCTCGTCCGACCAGACGGGGCCGCGCCGGTGGCGGGACCAGCCCACGTCCACCCGCCGCGGACGCCCGCCCAGCGCCGTCGTCACGTTGCGGGCCAGCGCCCGCGGACGCAGCCCCACGTTGCGGGCGAACAGGTTGGCCGTCCCCAGCGGGACGATCCCCAGCGGGACGCCGCTGCCCGCGAGCACCCCGGCGACCAGCCGGAGGGTGCCGTCGCCGCCGCCGACCACGACCAGGGTGGCGCCGGCGTCCAGGGCGGCGCGGGCCTGGCCGGGCCCCGGATCCTCGACCGTGGTGGTGAGCACGGTGAGCGGCCAGCCGCGGGCGGCGGCGCCCTCCCGCAGCAGCACCGCGGCCCGCGCCCAGCGACGCCGGGCCGGGTTGAGGACGGCGAACACCCTTGTCGGCTCAGGTCCGGTGGCCACGGCGTCCATTCTGGCCGACGGGGGTCGCCGCCGCACCCTCCCCGGCCCGTAGCATGGCGGCCATGCCCGAGATCCCCGAGGAGTTGCGCCGGCTCCGCGCGAGCATCGACAACATGGACGACGTGATGATCCGCGTGCTGGCCGAGCGGTTCAAGATCACCCAGCAGGTGGGGGAGTTGAAGGCCGAGCTGGGGCTGGCCCCGTCGGATCCGGCGCGCGAGGAGGAGCAGATCGCCCGCCTGCGCCGCATCGCCGCCGACGCCGGGCTCGACCCCGACTTCGCCACCCAGTTCCTGGCGTTCGTGGTGCGCGAGGTCATCCGCAACCACGAGGCCATCGCGGGCCGGCCCTCCGGGGGCGACTGACCGCTCACGGCTCCAGCGCGGCCACCAGGGCGGGCAGCCCGACCGCCGCGGTGGTGCGCCACGTGTGGTCCACCCGCCGCGACAGCATGGTCGCTTCGGGGTTGATCTCCACCGTCGGCACCCCCTGGGACGCCGCGAGTTCCGGGAGCCCCGCCGCCGGGTACACCAGCCCGGACGTGCCCACGACGAGCACCAGGTCGGCGTCCTCGCAGGCCTGGACGCCGTCGGCGAAGTCGCGGGCGGGCAGCGCCTCGCCGAACCACACCACGCCCGGGCGGGCCGGCCCGGAGCACGCGGCGCAGCGCGGCGGCTCCACGCGGCCGTCCGCGCCCGCGGCGTCCGGGACCGGGCCGGGGTGGGGGCGCCCGCAGTCGAAGCAGCGCAGGGCCGTCAGGGAGCCGTGCAGGTGCGCCAGCACCGGCGAGCCGGCCCGCTCGTGGAGGTCGTCGACGTTCTGGGTGACGATCCGGACGTCGGCGAACCGACCCCAGCGGGCCAGCGCCCGGTGGCCGGCGTTGGGCGCGACCGACCGCAACTGCGCGGCCCGCCAGGCGTACCAGCCGAAGACCAGCGCCGGGTCGCGGCGGAAGGCGGCCGCGGTGGCGAGGTCGGCCGGGTCGAACCGGGCCCACAGGCCCGTCTGCGCGTCGCGGAACGTCGCGACCCCGCTCTCGGCCGACATGCCGGCCCCGGTCAGCACGGTGACCCGGCGCGCACGCCGGGCCAGGTCGAGGATCTCCGCGGGTACGTCCATGTCGCGAGCGTAGGCCGGGCCGGGCGCCGCCGTCTCAGATGGGGACGCCCGGCCCGCCGGGTGTCGCCAAGGGCGATAATGGCCGGGCGGCCTGCCCACTCGAACGAGCCGCCGCGGGAGCCAGCGATGATCCAGTCGGTCGAACTCCTCCGGCTGATCCGGAGGTTCGGACGCCTCGCCGAGCCCCCGCCCGCCCCGCCCGCGCCGCCGGCCCCGGGGGAGGGCGCCGACGCCTCGTTCGTGCCGCCGCGTGCCCTGCGGGGCAGCGCCCAGTGCCGGCACGTCGACGTGGGGTCGTGCAACGGGTGCGAGGTCGAGATCGGACAGTCGTTCGGGCCCGTGTACGACGCCGACCGGTACGGGGTGCGCCTCGTGGCCTCGCCGCGGCACGCCGACGTCCTGCTGGTCACCGGCGTCGTCACCCACAACATGGCGGACGCCCTCACCCGCACCGTCGAGGCGACGCCCGAGCCCCGGGTCGTCGTCGCCGTCGGCGACTGCGCGATCGACGGCGGCCTGCTCGCCGGCGGGTTCGGCGTCCGCGGGACCGTCGCCGACCTGACCCGCGTCGACCTGACCGTGCCCGGCTGCCCGCCCGAACCGGACGCCATCGTGGCGGCGCTGCGCCGGGTGACCGGACGATGACCGGGGACGGGACGCTGCTCGCGGTGCTGCTGCTCGCCGGCCTCGCGATCGCGCTCCCCTGGGTGAGCCCCGGACGCCTCCGGTCCCCCCTGAGCGGCGCGGCCTCCGGGCTCCTCGGGGTGGCCGGGATCGTGGCCGGCGTCGCGGCGGTGGGCGGCGCCCGCGGCGTCCTGACCCTGCCGGTGGCCCTGCCGGCGGGGGGCGGCCTCGACCCGCTCACGCTCGCGCCGACGCCGCTCGGCGGCGTCTTCGTCGTTGTCGCCGGCGGCGTGGGAGCGGTCTCGTCGCTGTTCGGCATCGGCTACGCGCACGGGCCGGCGGCGTCCCGGACGGCGTGGTCGTGCTACGCCGCGTTCCTGCTCGGCATGCTGCTCGTGCCGCTGGCCGCCGACGCGGTGACGTTCCTGCTCGCCTGGGAACTGATGGCCCTGGCCTCCACCGTGCTGGTGCTCGCCGACCACGCCGACCGCGCCGGTGTGGTGTCGGCCACCCTGTGGTACGCGGTGATGACGCACCTCAGCTTCCTGCTCCTGGTCGCCGGCTTCGCCGTGCTGGCCGACCGAGCCGGCGGCACCGCCTTCGCGCGGATCGGGGCGGCCGGGGTGACCGGGCCCGCGGCGTCCGTGGCGTTCGTCCTGCTGGTGCTCGGCTTCGGCACGAAGGCCGGCCTGGTGCCGCTGCACGTGTGGCTGCCGCGCGCCCATCCCGAGGCCCCCAGCCACGTCTCGGCGGCGATGAGCGCGGCGATGGTCAAGATGGGCGTCTACGGCATCCTGCTGGCCCTGGGCCTGCTGCCGGGCGGGCCCCCGTGGTGGGCGTTCGGGCTGCTGGTGGCCGGCTGCGTGTCGGCCCTCTACGGCATCCTGCAGGCCTCGGTGAACTCGGATCTCAAGCGGCTGCTGGCCTACTCGACGTCCGAGAACGTCGGCCTCATCGTGACGGCGATCGGCATCGGCGCCCTGCTCACCGGCGCCGGGCAGCGGCAGGTCGGCGAGGTGGCCCTGGTGGCCGCCCTGCTGCTCGTGGTCAGCCACGCCGCCTTCAAGACCGTGCTGTTCCTCGGGGCCGGTTCGATCCTGCACGTCACCGGCGAGCGCGACCTCGACCGGCTCGGCGGCCTCGTGCACACGCACCCGTTCACCGCGATCACCTTCGGGCTGGGGGCGATGGGGGCGACCGCCCTGCCGGTCACCTCCGGGTTCGTGGCCGAGTGGGTGCTGCTGCAGGCGCTGGTGCACGCCGACGGCCGGGCCGACCGGCTGATCGCCGTGACCCTGCCGCTCGCGATGGGGGTCGTCGCCCTGACCGTCGGGCTCGGCCTGCTGACGTTCGTCAAGGCGTGGGCGATCGCGTTCCTCGCCCGGCCCCGCTCCGAGCGCGCCGCCCACCCCGACCACGCCCAGGGCAGCCACGACCACTCGGCCACGATGATCGCCGGGCTGGTCGTCGCGGGGGCCGCCGTCGTCGTCCTCGGCTTCCTCGCCGGGCCTCTCAGCGTCGCCCTCGCGCAGGCGGCCGGCGTCGGGGGCGTCGAACGCGCGGGGCTGCTCGGCGTCGCGTTCCCCGCCGTCGGGGTGTTGCTCGACCCGGGGGCCCTCACCCTGCTGGCCGTCGCCCTCGGCGTCCCGCTCGCCGCCGCCAACGGCGTCCTGCGAGCCCGGCGGCCCCGGCGCGACACCGCACTGCCGTGGGGCTGCGGCGGCGTCCGCACCAGCCCGCGCATGGAATACACGGCGACCTCGTACGCCGAGCCGCTCGTCCGCATCTTCGGGGCGTCCATGGACCCGACGCGCCAACTCACGGTGGAGCACCCCGAGGGCAACCCGCTGCTGGTCAGCCGGGTCACGTTCAGCCAACGCCTCGTCGACGTCGTGGAGCAGCGCGGCTACCTGCCCGTGAAGCGGATCGTGCTCGCTCTCGGCGACCGGGCCCGGGGCGTCCAGAACGGCAGCATCCACCGCTACCTGGCGTTCTCGTTCGTGGCCCTGCTGGTCGTGCTGGCGGTGGTGTCGCTGTGATCGCCGTCGTCGCCCTGCTCGCCGCCCAGGTGGTGGTCGCCGTCGCGCTGACGCCCCTGCTGATCGGCGTCCTGCGGCAGGTCCGCGCCCGCCTCGAGGGCCGCGTCGGTCCGGGCGTCCTGCAGCCCTGGCGGGACGTCGTCAAGCTGCTCGCCAAAGAGCCGCTGCGCGCCGCGGGATCCAGTTGGGTGCTCTGGCTGGCGCCGGGAGCGCTGCTCGTCTCGTCGCTCATGATCGTGGCGCTGATCCCGCTGGTGGCGACCCCCGCGCTGCCGCTGCTGCCGGCCGACCTGTTCGTGGTGGTGTCGTTGCTCCTCGTCGGCACGGTGGCCCTGGCCGTGCTGGGCCTGGAGTCGGGCACGGCCTTCGGCGGCATGGGCAGCTCCCGGCACATGATGATCGCGGCCCTCGTCGAGCCGACGGTGCTCATCGCCGTGTACGCCCTGTCGATCCCGGCGGGCAGCGCGTCGCTCGGCGCGATCATCGCGGCTCGGCTCTCGGACGTGACCACGGTGATGACCCCCGCCGGCGTCCTGGCCATCGTCGCCCTGTTCGTGGTCGTCCTCGCCGAGTGCGGGCGGCTGCCGGTCGACAACCCGGCCACCCACCTGGAGCTGACGATGGTGCACGAGGCGATGGTCCTCGAGAGCGCCGGCCGCGACCTGGCCTGGCTGGAGTTGGGCTCCTGGCTGCGCCTCACCGCCCTGCTCGGCCTCGTGGTGAACCTGGCGGCCCCCTGGGGGATCGCCACGGCGGCCACCGTGCCCGCCGTCGCGCTGGGGGCGGTCGCCTTCGCCGCCAAGCTGCTGGCGGCCGGCGCCGCCATCGCCGCGGTCGAGGTGTTCCTCGCGAAGGTGCGCCTGTTCCGGGTGCCCGAGTTGCTGGCCGGCTCGTTCACGCTGGCGTTCCTGGCCGTGACGGCGTCCTACCTGGTGGCGTGAGGAGAACCGATGCCGCACGAGACCGCCGCCCAACTCATCGCCCTGGCGACCGGGCTGCTGCTGCTGACCGCCGTGCTCCAGCTGTGGCAGCGGTCGGTGCTGGCCCCGGTGGCCCTGCTCGTCGTCCAGGGCTTCGCCCTGGCCGGCCTCGTCGCCACGATCGCGGTCGCCGAGGGCGAGGGGGAGGCCCTGGCGATGGCGGCGGTGATCCTCGTCCTCAAGGCGGGCTTCCTGCCGTGGGCGCTGGTCCGCACCGCGCGGCTCACCCGGGTGCACGACGGCCTCGACCCGGGCGCGCGCCCCGCCGTGGGCCTGCTGGCCGCGGTGCTGCTCACCACGGTGGCCTACCTGGTGAGCCAGCCGCTGATCGGGGAGACGCCGACGGCGGCCACCAGCGCGGTGCCCGTCGGGATCGCGCTGGTGCTGCTCGGCTTCCTGATCCTGCTCACCCGCCACATCGCGGTGAGCCAGCTCGTCGGGTTCCTGGTGCTCGACAACGGCATCGCGGCGACCGGCTTCCTGCTGTCCGGCGGGCTGCCGCTCACCACCGAGATCGGCGTCCTCATCGACGTGCTGCTGGTGGTGCTGATCCTGCGGGTGCTGACCGTCCGCATGGTGCGCCTCACCGGCGGCACCTCGCTGGCCGACCTGAGGGAGTTGCACGACTGATGAGCGCCCTGATCTGGATCGCCCTCGGCGTCCCCGCCGCCGGCGCCGTCGTCGCCGCGGTCGCGCGCGGGGCGGGCTGGACGCGCTTCCTGCCGCTGGCGGCCGCCGCCACCCTGCTCGGCTGCGGCGCCGCCCTCGTGGCCGCCACCCGGGCCGGCGGGGCCCTCGCCGCCGGGGCCGGCCTCCTGCGCGTCGACACGTTCGCCGCCTGGTTCCTCGCCACGGTCGGCGCGGTCGCGCTGGTCGCCGTCTGGGGTGGCCTGCCGAGCCGCGCGCAGCGCGCCGTCGTCCACGACGAGGGCTGGTTCTGGGCCCTGCTGTGCGCCTTCCTGACGGCGATGACGCTGGCGCTCGTGGCGGACAACCTCGGGTTGCTCTGGGTCGCCGTCGAGGCGACCACCATCGCGACCGCGTTCCTGGTGGGCTACGGGCGCGAGCGGCAGTCGCTCGAGGCCGCCTGGAAGTACGTCGTCCTCGGCTCCGTGGGCGTCGCGATCGCGTTCCTCGGCATCGTGCTGATCTACGCGGCCTCGGCGTCCGGCGGCACCCCGACGCTGTCCTGGCTCGCCCTGGCCGGGCCCGGCAGCACGCTCGACCCCGCGATCCTCAGGATGGGGGCCGGGCTCGCCGTCCTCGGGTTCGCCACCAAGGCCGGCCTGGCCCCGATGCACAGCTGGCTGCCGGACGCCCACAGCCAGGCCCCGGCGCCCGTGTCCGGCCTGATGTCGGGCGTCCTGCTGTCGGTGGCGCTCTACGCCATCCTGCGCGTCCAGGTCATCGCCGACCGCGTCCTCGGCGTCGACCTGCTCCGCGGCCTGCTGATCGCCGCCGGGCTGCTCTCGCTGGGCGTCACGGCGTTCCTCGTCCTCACCCAGCGCGACTTCAAACGGCTGCTGGCCTACTCGTCCATCGAGCACCTGGGCCTGCTGGCCCTCGCGGCCGCCGCGGGGGGCGAGCTGGCCCTGGCCGCGCTCCTGCTGCACGTCCTGGGGCACGGCCTGGTCAAGGCGTCCATGTTCGTCGTCGCCGGCCGCATCCTGCACGTCGAGGGCACCCACGAGATCGGTGAGGTGGCCGGGCTGCTGCGGCGGCGTCCGGACCTGGGGATCCCGTTCCTGGCCGGCGGCGCGGCGCTGCTGGGCTTCCCGCCGTTCATCACGTTCTTCACCGAGGTCGCGATCCTGCTGGCGGTCTGGCAGCGCGGGCTCGGGTCCGTCGCGGCGGCCGCCCTGGTGCTGCTGCTGCTCGTGTTCGCCGGCCTGTCCCGGCACCTGTTGGCCATGACCGTCGGGCCCGCGGACGCCGTCGCCCACGACCGGGTCCCCGGGCACGGGGGCGCCCTGGAGGGCACGGTCGACGTCCCGAGCCGCGCCCGCGACGTGCCGATCGTGCTGGCCCTGGGCACGGCCGCGACGCTGGCCGTCGTGGCGTTCCCGCTCGCCGGCGTCCTCACCGACGCCGTCGCCGCCCTGGCAGGAGGACGCTGATGTTCCGGCTGCGACCGCCCCTGGAGCTCGCCCCGACCCGGAGCGAGCTGCCTGGCGTCGTCGGCGGCCTGCTGGACGCCGGGTGGCGCCTCGCGCTGGTCGCGGGCCACGAGGATCGCCCCGCTCACCCGTTCCCCGACTCCGCCGACGGCTACCGGATCGTGTACGTGTTCCTGCGCGCGGGCGGCCCCCAGGGCCGAGGGGAGCGCGCCGAGGTGACGCTGGCCCTCCCGCGGGCCGACGCGTGGTTCCCCAGCGTGGCGGCGTCCTCGTACCAGGCGGGGCGGTTCGAACGGGAGGTGCGCGACCTGTTCGGCGTCCCGGTGCGCGACCACCCGCAGCCCTACCGCCTCACCCGGCACGCCAACTGGCCGGCCGGCCACTACCCGATGCGGTCGGACGCCGACCCGGCGCCGGCCTTCACCGGCAACGACCCGTTCCCGTTCCTGGAGGTCGAGGGCGAGGGCGTCTACGAGATCCCGGTTGGCCCCATCCATGCGGGCCTCATCGAGCCCGGGCACTTCAGGTTCACCGTCGTCGGCGAGTCGATCCTGCAACTGCGTTTCCGGCTCTGGTTCCTGCACCGCGGCATCGAGAAGCTCTTCCAGGGCCGGACGCCGGCCGAGGGCGTCGCGCTCGCGGAACGCATCAGCGGCGACACCGCGGTGGGGCACGCCCTGGCGTACGTCCAGGCCGTCGAGGACGCCGCGGGCACGGTCGTCGGCGAGCGGGTCCTGCTGATCCGGGCGCTGCTGCTGGAGTTGGAGCGGCTGTACAACCACGTCGGCGACCTCGGGGCGATCGTCAACGACGTCGGCTACGGCGTCGCCAAGAGCCACTGCGACGCCCTCAAGGAGCGGCTGCTGCGGCACAACAAGGCCCTGACCGGCCACCGGCTGCTGCGCGGCGGCGTCCTGGTCGGCGGCGCCCGGCTGCTCACCGAGCCGGACGTCGCCCTGGTCGCGGACGTCGCCGCCCGGGCCGACGAGGTCGCCCGGGTCGCCCTGGCGCACCCGATCGTGGCGAACCGCGTGGTGGGGCAGGCGGTGCTGGGTTTGGCGGCCGCCCGCAGCTACGCGACGCTGGGCTACGTGGCGCGGGCGTCCGGGCTGGCGACGGACGCCCGCGCCGAGCATCCGTCGGCCGACCTGGGACCCTCCTTCGAGGTGGTCACCGAGGACGCGGGCGACGTGCGGGCCCGCTTCGAGATGCGCCGACGGGAGATCGCCGTCTCGGCCCGCCTGGTGGCCGACCTGGCCGGCCGGGTGGCGGCCCTGCCCGTCACCGCGCCGGTGCCGCCCCGGCCCGGCGCGGCGGCCGGGCTGGGCGTCGTCGAGGGCTGGCGGGGCACGATCGTCCACCGCGTCGAACTGGACGCCGCCGGTGCGGTCAGCCGCCTCAAGGCCGTGGACCCGTCCTTCTTCAACTGGGCGGCGGTCGGGGTGGCGCTGACGGACACGATCGTCCCCGACTTCCCCCTGTGCAACAAGAGTTTCAACCTGAGCTACGCCGGCAACGACCTGTGACCGGCGGGCGGGCTCAGGCCCGCAGCGCCCGGTCCAGGTCGCGCCACAGGTCCTCCACGTCCTCGATGCCCACCGACAGCCGCAGCAGGTCGTCGGGCACCGTCGGCGACTCGGTGGCGAAGCGCCGGCGCCGCTCGAGGCTCGACTCGACCCCACCGAGGCTCGTCGCCGGCACCCAGAGGCGCACGGCCGCGACGACGGCGTCCGCGGCGTCCGCCCCGCCGTGGGGCCGCAACCCGACGACGGACCCGAAGCCGGCCATCAGCCGGGCCGCGCGGTCGTGGCCGGGGTCCTCTGGCAGACTCGGGTGCCGCACCTCGGCGACCGCGGGGTGGGCTGCCAGCCGGCGGGCCAACTCGGCGGCGCTCGCCTGGGCGCGCTCGACGCGCAGCGCGAGGGTGCGCAGCCCGCGCAGGGCCAGCCACACCTCGACCGGGCCGGGCACCGCGCCGTGCAGCGTCCGGTGGGCGCGCACGCGCTCGGCCAACGCGTCGCTGCCCGCCACGACCGCGCCGAGCACGACGTCGGAGTGGCCGGCCAGGTACTTCGTCGCCGAGTGCACGACGAGGTCGGCCCCGAACGCCAGCGGCCGCTGCACCAGCGGCGTCGCGAACGTGTTGTCGACCGCCGACAGCACACCGGCCCGGCGCGCCGCCCCGAGCACCGCCGGCAGGTCGGCGACCTCGAGCATCGGGTTGGTGGGGGACTCCATGAGCAGCAGGTCCGCCCCCGGCAGGGCGGCGACGACCTGCTCGGTGTCGGCGGCGTCCACCCGGATCACCCGGACGCCCGCCCGCGCCGCCAGGTCGTCGGCGAACGAGAGCGTCGCCTGGTAGGCGTGCCGCGGCACCACGACCGTGCCCCCCACCCCGACGAACGAGAACACCGCGGCGATCGCCGCCATGCCCGACGAGAACACCACGGCCGGCCGCCCGGCGCCCTCCAGGTCGCCGAGGACCTCCTCGAACGGGTGCCACGTCTCGGTGTCCATCCGGGCGTACAGCGGCTCGCCCGCCCGGGGGACGCCCGCCGACACGTACGTCGAGGAGAGCACGATCGGGGGATTGACCGGCGACCCCGGGTCCCGGCCCGGACGCCCGCCCGCCACCACGAGCGTGGCGGGCGCGAGGGCGTCCGACTGCGGATGCTGCGCTGTCATGCGCGGCAGGCTACTGCGCCGGGGGCGTCGGCCGTCGGCCCGCCCGGAGCCCTAGACTCGGCCGCATGATCGTCGACTCCCACGACCGCGTCATCGTCATCGACTTCGGGGCCCAGTACGCGCAACTCATCGCCCGGCGGGTCCGCGAGGCCCGCGTGTTCTCGGAGATCATGCCGCACACGGCGACCGTCGAGCAGATCATGGCGAAGCGGCCCGCGGCGATCGTGCTGTCGGGTGGTCCCCAGTCGGTGTACGCCCCCGGCGCCCCCACGGTCGACCCGGCGCTCTTCGCCCAGGGCGTCCCCGTCTTCGGCATCTGCTACGGCTTCCAGGCGATGGCCGCCGCCCTGGGCGGCGTCGTCGACCGGACGGGGCTCTCCGAGTTCGGCCGCACCCCCGTCGAGGTGGACGCCCCCGGCGCCCTCCTGGGCGGGCTGCCGGGCCGCTTCAACATCTGGATGTCGCACGGCGACTCGGTGCATCGCGTGCCCGAAGGCTTCACGGCGCTCGCGCACACCGCCGGCGCCCCCGTCGCCGCCTTCGAGGACGCCGAGCGCCGGCTCGCGGGCGTCCAGTGGCATCCCGAGGTGCTGCACTCCGAGCACGGCCAGACCGTGCTGGAGCAGTTCCTGCTCGACCTGGCCGGCTGCCGCCCGACCTGGACGCCGGCGTCCATCGTCGACGACATGGTCGGGGCGATCCGGGCGCAGGTCGGCGACCGGCAGGTGCTGTGCGGGCTCTCGGGCGGCGTGGACTCGGCCGTCGCGGCGGCCCTGGTGCACCGCGCGGTGGGCGACCAGTTGACCTGCGCGTTCGTCGACCACGGCCTGCTGCGCAAGGGTGAACGGGAGGCCGTCATGGAGGCGTTCCCGCGCATCACCGGCATCAAACTCGTGGTCGCCGACGCCGAGGAGCGCTTCCTGACGGCGCTCGCGGGGGTGACCGACCCCGAGGAGAAGCGCAAGATCATCGGACGCGAGTTCATCCGCACGTTCGAGGACACGGTGCGCGACATCTCGGCCCACGAGGACATCGAGTTCCTGGTGCAGGGCACCCTCTACCCGGACGTCGTCGAGTCCGGCGGCGGCGAGGGCGCCGCCAACATCAAGAGCCACCACAACGTCGGGGGGCTCCCCGACGACCTGCAGTTCCGGCTCATCGAGCCGCTGCGCACCCTGTTCAAGGACGAGGTGCGCTCCGTCGGCACCGAACTGGGTCTGCCCGACGAGATGGTGTGGCGGCACCCCTTCCCCGGTCCGGGGCTGGGCATCCGCATCATCGGCGAGGTGACCCGCGACCGGCTCGACGTGCTGCGCGAGGCGGACGCCATCGCCCGTGAGGAGCTCACGCGCGCCGGCCTCGACCGGCAGATCTGGCAGTTCCCGATCGTGCTGCTCGCCGACATCCGCAGCGTCGGCGTCCAGGGCGACCAGCGCACCTACGGCCACCCGGTCGTGCTGCGCCCGGTCACCAGCGAGGACGCCATGACCGCCGACTGGGGCCGGCTGCCCTACGACCTGCTGGAGCGCATCTCCACGCGGATCACCAACGAGGTGCGCGAGATCAACCGCGTCGTCCTCGACGTCACGTCCAAGCCGCCGGGCACCATCGAGTGGGAGTAGGCCCTCGCCGGGGCCGTCGCGATCCTGCCCGACTGGGCGCGCGACCTGCCTGAGGCTGGGGCCTCAGCCCTCGGCTCTCGGCTCACCCGCGTCGGCCCCCAGGGCGGTGTCCTCCCGGAACCCCGCCTCGGCCAGGTCCTCGCCGAGTTCGTCGACCACCGCCTCGCCGACGTTCCATTGGCCGGTGCGGTAGGCGGTGCGGGCCACCATGTGCCCGGACACCGGGTTGGTCAGCACCTGCAGCAGCATGACGGCCAGGCAGAACAGGGTGACCTGGAGCGTCCGGTGGGTCAGGGCGACCGCCGTCAGCACGAGCAGCAGCCCGAACACCTGCGGCTTGGTGGCCGCGTGCAGCCGGGTGAGCACGTCGGGGAACCTCAGGACGCCGACGGCCGCCGCGAAGCAGAAGAAGGCGCCGCACAGCAGGCAGAGGGCGGCGAGCAGGTCCCAGATCTCCGTCATGGCCGGGGCTCCTCGGGTTGCTCGTCCAGCGCTCGGTACCGCTCCCGCTGACCCTGCGCGCGGACGATGAGCCGGGCCATGGCGACGGCGCCGGTGAAGCCGACCAGCGACACGACGAGCAGGATGGGCAGCCCGGTGCTGTCATGGGTCACCACCTGCTCGGTGGCGAGGGCCGCCAGCACGATGGCCACCAGGACGTCGGAGGCCACCACCCGGTCGAGCGCGGTGGGGCCGCGGCTGATCCGGACCAGGACGGCGAACGCCGATGCCAGAAGCAGGAGGCCGGCGAGGACCACGACGGCCTGGGTGAGGGCGGGCAGGACGGTCATGCCTCCTCCCGCCGGGCGATGGCGGCCAGTTGGCCGGCCGAGGCGTAGGCGTCCAGCACCTGCTGCTCGGTGCGCAGGGTGGCGGCGCGGACGTCGTCCGGACTCTGGTCGGACAGGTCGAAGACGTGCAGGTACAGCGTCCTGGTGCGGCGGCGGGCGTCCACGACGATGCTGCCGGGCACGATCGAGGTCAGTTCGGCGGTGTGCACCTGGTACAGGTCCGAGTCGCTGCGCAGTTGGACGCGCACGATGCCGGAGCGCGGCTGGAACCGGGGGTCGAGCGCCTGGTGGGCCAGCCTGAAGCTGGCCCGGGCGAGGGCCCAGAGGGTGTGCCCCGCCAGTTTCACGATGCCCCACGGATGCAGGCGCCCGCGGAAGTGCAGCGGCGGCAGCGGGAAGAGCACGGTGATGGCCCAGGACAGCAGCAGGCCCCCGGCGACGCTGATCGGCGAGTACCAGCCCGAGATCATCAGCCAGACGGCGGTGAGCAGCAGGATCGATCGCCCCTGCAGCCGCCAGCGCAGCCGCCGGGCGCTCGGCGAGCGCTTCTTCATGAGCGACCTCCGATCAGGACGGCGTCGAGGTAGGCGGGGCTCAGCAGGGACGCCGCCGCCCCGTCGGTGAACGCGTACAGGGGCCCGGCCAGGACGGTGATGGCCAGGCTGACCGCGATGAGGCCCCAGGTGGCGCCCACCATCACCGGGGGCATCCGCGGGCCGCCGTCGTCGGAGTCCTCGTCGGAGTCGTCGTCGACGTCCCCGTCGGACCCCGGCCGCTCGAGGGCCGCCGGGTCGCCCCAGAAGGCCCGGTTCCACGCCTTGGCCATGGCGTACAGGGTCAGCAGGCTGGTCACCACGCTGCCGGCGACCAGGGCCCACGCCAGCGGCGTCCCGGTGGCGGCGCCGGCCTGGATCAGGCCGACCTTGCCGAGGAAGCCGCTGAACGGCGGGATGCCGGCGAGGTTCATGGCGGGCACGAAGAACAGGGTGGCCAGGAGGGGTGAGATGGCCACCAGGCCGCTCAGCCGGTCCAGGGACGTCGAGCCGCCGACCCGGCTCACGAGCCCCGCCACCAGGAACAGGGCCGCCTGGATCACGATGTGGTGGGCGGCGTAGAAGATCGCGGCGCTGTAGGCGGCGGCGGTCGCCAGGGCGACGCCCATGAGCATGTACCCGATGTGGCTGACGAGCGTGAACGACAGCATGCGCTTCAACTCGGACTGGGCGATGGCGCCCAGGATGCCCACGACCATCGTGAGCAGGGCCACCACGCCGAGCACCTCGGTGAGGGGCTGGTGGGGGAAGAGCAGCGTCTGAGTCCGGATGATCGAGTACACCCCGACCTTGGTCAGCAGGCCGGCGAACACCGCCGTGACCGGCGCGGGGGCGGTGGGGTAGGCGTCCGGCAGCCAGGCCGACAACGGGAAGACGGCCGCCTTGATGCCGAAGACGGTGAGGAGCAGCACCTGCAGCCCGGTCTGCACGTCGGGCGGCAGGTCGGGGAGGCGCTGGGCCAACTGGGCGAGGTTGACCGTGCCGGCGGCCGCGTAGGTGGCCGCGATGGCGATGAGGAACAGGCTCGAACTCAGCAGGTTCACCACGACGTAGATCGAGCCCGAGCGGATCCGCGTGCCGGTGCCGCCCATGGTGAGCAGCACGTACGAGGCGAACAGCAGGATCTCGAAGCCCACGAACAGGTTGAACAGGTCGCCGGCCAGGAAGGCGTTCGACACCCCGGCGCTCAGCAGCAGGAACGTCGGGTGGAAGACGGAGACGGGGGTCTCCTGCCGCGTCTCCGCCTCGTCCTGGCCGGTGGAGAACACCAGCACGGCCAGCGCCACGATCGCCGCCACGACCAGCATGAGCGACGAGAGCCGGTCGGCGACGAGCACGATGCCCGCGGTGCCCGGCCAGGCGCCGACCCACAGCGTCTGGATGCCCTCGGCGTGCGTCAGGACGGCCAGGGCGAGGGCCGTGCCCAGCAGCGCGGCCAGGACGGCGATCGAGACCACCCGCTGAGCCCGCGGGCGGCGTCCGAGCAGCAGGGCGGCCCCCGCGCCGAAGAACGGCAGCAGGACCGGGATCGGGAGCAGGTTGTTCACTCGCTCACCACGTCCTCGCCGGTGTCGTCGAACTTGATCTCCTCGAAGCTGTCGGACGCCTCGGCCGCCTGCGCCAGGGCACGGATGCGGGCGTCCTCGAGGTCGTCCTGCACCTCGTCGTGGCCGTTGAGCTGGAAGCTGCGGTACGCCATGGTCATGACGAACGCCGACACCGCGAGGGTGATGACGATGGCGGTGAGGACCATCGCCTGCGGCAGCGGATCCGCCATGCGGGCGGGGTCGGTGGTGCCGAGGATGGGCGGGCCGGCCGCCGGGCCGCCCGCGATCAGGAACAGCAGGTTCACCCCGTTGCTCATGACGATGACGCCCATGAGGATCCGCGACAGGGACCGCTCGGTCAGCAGGTAGGCGCCGCAGGCGACCAACGCCCCGGCGACCAGGGCCAGCGTCAGGTTCGGGGTCACGGCGTCCTCCTGCGGTCACGCTCGGGCACCGTCACGGTCGACTCGGGCTTCGGCAGCGGCGCGGTCCGGTTCGCCGCCTGGACGTCGATGCCGGCGCCGAGGCTGCGCACGAAGTCGAGCAGCACCCCGATCACGACGAGGTACACGCCGATGTCGAACACGGTCGACGACACCAGGTGCAGAGACCCCAGCGGGGTGTCGACGTAGGCGTGGAAGGACTGGAAGATGCGGCCGCCCGCCGCGAGGGGAGCCAGGGCGCTGAACACCGACAGCACCAGTCCGGCGCCGAGCAGCTTGCCCGCGTCGAACGGGGCGGCGTCGTCGAGTTCGGCCCGGCCGGCCGCCAAGTACCGGATCACCAGGGCCATGCCGGCGACCAGGCCCCCCGCGAAGCCGCCCCCGGGGAGGTTGTGGCCGGCCAGCAGCAGGTACACGGAGGCCACCAGCATGATGCCGAACAGGATGCGCGTCGTGACCTCGAAGACCAGCGACCGCGACTCGGGGTCGAGGTGCCGGCTGCCGCGCAGCCACACCGCCGTCGCCCCGGGGGCCGGTTCGGGCGTCGGCGCCGGCCGGACGCCGAGGGGCTGCACCCGGCCGCGCAGGAAGATCAGGCTCGCGACGCCGGTGGCCGCGATCGCCAGCACCGAGATCTCGCCGATGGTGTCCCAGGCCCGGGTGTCGACCAGGATCACGTTGACGATGTTGTTGCCGTACCCGAAGTCCTTCGCGGCGGTCTTCAGTACCTCGGACGCCGGCGGGTGCTGCCGGGCGGCCGCGGACAGGACGGCGAGGCCGCTGACCGTCGCCCCGGTGCCGACGGCGAGCAGGACGCGCAGCCAGCGCGTCGACCGCAGCGGCCGGTCGGTGAAGTACTTGGGCAGGTGCCGCATGAGCAGCAGGAACACGACCAGGGTGACGCTCTCGACGAGGATCTGCGTGAGGGCCAGGTCGGGGGCCCCGTGCAGCAGGAACATCAGGCCCACGCCGTAGCCGGTCACCCCGACGAGCAGCACCGCCCGGATACGCCCGCGGGACATCGCCGCCAGCACCGCGGCCGTCACCATGACGGCGCCGACCAGCGGCTGGCCGACGTGGTCGAACCAGACCACCTGCTCCGGCCACGAACCGGCGAGCAGCAGGGTGCCGCCGACCCCGGTCAGCACGACGGCCAGGATCAGCCCGAGATAGGCCGCGACGGACCCCGACTGCACCCGCGCCGTGACCTCCACGCCCAGGCGGTCGAGCAGCCGCATCGAGCGCTTGTACCACTCGTCGGCGTCCACGAAGTGCGGGAACGTCGCCTGCAGGTTCTCGACCGCCTCGCGCCGGAGGAAGAGCCACAAGCCGGACGCCAGCGCGACCGCTGACAGCGCGAGCGGCGGCGTGAGGCCGTGCCACAGCGCCAGCCCGTACCCCGGCGTCCCGGTGGGCACCGTCGAGGCGTAGCCCTCGTAGAGCCGGGTCAGCGGCCCGCCCAGGAACCCGCCCGCGAGTCCCAGCGTCGCGAGCAGGTACGGGGCCACCCTGATGCCTGGACCCTCGTCGTGCCAGTCGCTGGGCGCGGGGCCGCGGTCGGCGAACGCGCCCCAGACGAAGCGCAGCGAGTACGCCATCGTGAGCGCCGAGCCGGTCACGACGGCGGCCAGGAGCAGCACGGCGAGGCCGGGCGGCGTGCCGACGCCGTCGCCGTCCTCGACGAGGTGGACCAGCGCCTCGAGCGCGCCCTCTTTGCTGATGAAGCCCAGCAGGGGCGGCAGGCCTGCCATGGACGCCGCGGCGAGCCCCGCCGCCACCGCGAGTCCCGGGGCCCGGCGCCCCACGCCGCTCAGCCTCGTCAGGTCGCGGGTGCCGGTCGCGTGGTCGATGATGCCGACGGTGAGGAACAGGGTCGACTTGAACAGGGCGTGGGCGACCGTCATGGCCAGCGCCGCCAGGGCCGCGGAGCGGGTGCCCAGCCCGGCGAGCAGCACCAGGAACCCCAGTTGGCTCACGGTGCCGTAGGCCAGCAGCAGTTTCAGGTCGACCTGGCGCAGCGACCGCCAGCCGCCGAGCAGCATGGTCGCCGCCCCCAGGACGCACACGGCCGGACGCCAGCCCGGCACCGTGGCGAACACGGGCGCCAGCACCATCACCAGGTAGACGCCCGCCTTCACCATGGCGGCGGCGTGCAGGTAGGCCGAGACCGGCGTCGGGGCCGCCATCGCCCCCGGCAGCCAGAAGTGGAACGGCGCGAGCGCGGACTTGCTGAGCGCGCCCACCAGCATCAGCAGCGCCCCCAGGCCGGGCAGCAGGCCGACGGGCGGGGCGTGCAGGATCGCGGACAGGCTCAGCGTGCCCGCCGTCACCCCGAGCATCACCAGGCCCACCAGCATCGCCAGACCGCCGACGGTGGTCACGATGAGGGCGGTGGTGGCGGCGCTGCGGTTGGCCCGCCGGGTGTAGTCGTTGCCGACGAGCAGGTAGCTGAACACCGTGGTCAGCTCCCAGTAGACGTACAGCAGGACGAGGTTGTCGGCCGTGACCAGGCCGAGCATGACCCCGGCGAAGGCGGTCATGAGTCCGAGGCAGCGGGTGGCGGCCGCGGAGGGGTGGAAGTACCAGCGGCAGTAGAACAGGATCAGCGCCCCGATGCCCGTCACGATCAGGCCCAGCACCCACTGCACGACGCCGATCCGGGCGTCCAGGGTGATCCCCAGCGTCGGGATCCACGGCAGCGACTCGCTGACCACGGCCCCGGCGGCGATCTGCGGGGCCAGCGACGCCAGCCACCCGAAGGCCGCCGCGGGCAGGAGGGCCGCGAGCCAGAACGCCCGCGCGCCGAGCAGGCGGGCCGCCACGGGTGCCAGGCAGGCCACGGCCAGGTGCGCCACCACCAGGATCAGGATCAAGGACGGCGCTCCTCTCGCGGGTTTCGCCCCACCCTAGCGACCGGGCCCGACGGTCGGCGGGACCCGTCTCAGGGCGACCCCCCTCAGCGCAGCCGGGCGAGCACGTCGTCGAGCATGGCCTCGGTGAGGAGCCCGGTGAAGGTGTTCCGCTGGCTGACGTGGTAGCTGGCCACCAACCGCACCGGCCGGGCGGCCCCCAGCACCGCCTCCGCGCCGTGGCCGAAGCGGGGTTTCGGGGACGGCACCGTCCAGCCGAGCCGGCGTGCCGCGGCCAGCGTCCCGTCCCAGGCGACGCTCCCGAGGCAGCAGATCGCGCGCAACTGGGGGGCGAGCAGCATCAATTCGCGGTCGAGCCACCCGCCGCACGCCTGGCGCTCGTCGCGGGTCGGCCGGTTGTCGGGCGGGGCGCAGTGGCAGGTGGCGGTGATCCGGACGCCGGTCAGGCGCAGCCCGTCGTCCGCGTGCGTGGCCGTGCGCTGGGACGCGTAGCCCGCCCGGTGCAGGGCGGCGTACAGCCAGTCCCCGGAGCGGTCGCCGGTGAACATCCGGCCGGTGCGGTTCGCGCCGTGGGCGGCCGGGGCCAGGCCGACGATCAGGACGGACGCCGCCGGGTCGCCGAAGGACGGGGCCGGACGCCCCCAGTACGGCTCGTCCGCGTGGGCGGCCCGCTTCTCGGCGGCCACGCGTTCGCGCCAGGCGACCAGCCGGTCGCAGGCGCGGCAGACCGACACGCGGGCGTCCAGGTCGAGCAGGGACGCCCCCGCGGCGAGCCGGGCCACGTCGGCCGCGGACCGGGCGACCGGGGTCGCGGCGTCCGCCGGGTCGCCCGGCCAGCCCGAGCCCGGGGCGGCCGGCAGCCCGAAGGTCACGGCATCAGCAACTTGACCAGGGCGATCGAGCCGACGACCACGATCACCGCGCGCAGCACCGGACCCGGCAGTCGACGGCCCACCGACGCCCCCAGCAGGCCGCCCACGAAGGAGCCGATGCCGATGAACAGCACGACGAGCCAGTCGACGGCGTCGGCGCGCAGGGTCAGGAACACGACCGCCGCGATCGTGTTGACGAGCGGCACCAGGACGTTCTTGGCGCCGTTGATCTCCTGCAGCGCGACGGGCACCAGCACCGACAGCAGCCCGACCAGGATGATGCCCTGCGCCGCGCCGAAGTATCCGCCGTAGACCCCGGCGAAGAAGGTCGCCAGCGGGGTCAGGACGCGGTGGGTGCGGCCGGGGTCGTCCGGGTGGTGCCCGGCCGCCGCGCGCTGCAGGCGCGGCCCGAACACCACGAGCAGCAACCCGAAGCCCACCAGCACCGGCACGACCGCGTCGAACACGCTCGCGGGCAGGCCGAGCAGCAGCAGCGCCCCGGTCAGCCCGCCCGCCAGCGACGCCGGCGCCAGTTGCTTGAGCAGGACGCGCTGCCGCGAGATCTCGCGGCGGTAGCCGTACGCGCCGGCGAGCCCGCCCGGCAGCAGACCGATGTTGTTGGAGATGTTCGCGACGATGGGCGGGTAGCCGAGCATCAGCAGGGTGGGGAACGTGATGAGCGTCCCCGAGCCGATGACGGCGTTGATGGCTCCGGCGCCGACGGCGGCCAGGACGATCGCGACGATGTGTTCGAGGGGCATCGGCTCAGCCCGCCTTGGGGCCGGACGCCGCGGCCCGCGCCACCAGGTCGTCCACGACTTGCTTGCGCAGCACCTTGCCCAGCAGCGACTTCGGCAGGTCGGGCACCGTGACGACCTCGCGGGGCACCTTGTACGCGGCGAGGCGCTCCTTGCCCCAGGCCCGCAATTCGGCGGTGTCCAGCGGACGCCCCGAGCGCGTGACCACCGCGGCGACGACCCGGTCGCCGCTCGGCCCGGGGAGCCCGACCACGGCCACCTCGGCGATGTCGGGGTGCTCGCGCAGTTCCGCCTCCACCTCGGAGGGGGCGACGTTGAAGCCGCCCGTGATGATGATCTCCTTGAGCCGGTCGACGATCGTGGTGAAGCCGTCGGCGTCCACCCGGACCAGGTCGCCGGTGCGCAGCCAGCCGCCGGGCAGGAGCGCGAGGGCGGTCTCCTCGGGCGCCCGCCAGTAGCCGCCGAAGATCTGGGGGCCCTTGAGCAGCAGCTCGCCCGCCTCGCCGGCGGGCACGTCCCGCTCGGGATCGGCGGGGTCGACGACCCGCATCAGCGTCGATGGGAAGGGGACGCCGATGGTGCCCGTCCGTCGGGTGGGCCAGAAGGGGTTGCCCAGCGCGACCGGCGCCGCCTCGGTGAGGCCGTAGCCCTCGACGAGCAGGCCGCCGGACACCGACTCCCACACTTCGACGATGTCGTCGGTCAGGGCCATGGCGCCCGAGATGCAGAACCGGGCCGACCGCAGCGAGATGCCGCGCTCCTGGGCGCGTTCGGCGGTGCGGCGGTAGATGGGGGGCACGGCGCAGAACACCGTCGGCGGGGTCGTGCGCGCCACGTCGAGCACCAGGTCGGCGTCGAAGCTGGGGAACAGCACGATGTGCGCCCGCTTCAGGATCCCGAAGGTGAGGTAGAGCGTCATGCCGAAGGCGTGGAACATCGGGAGCACGGCGTAGATGACCTCGCGGCCGTCCACGGCGTCCTTCATCCAGGCGGCGCCCTGCAGCGCGTTGGCGTAGAGGTTGCGGTGGCTCAGCAGGGCTCCCTTGATGCGGCCCGTCGTGCCGGACGTGTACTGGATGACCGCCACGTCGAGCGGGCCGGGGTGCGGCGTCCGGGCGTCGATCGGGTCCGCCGCCAGGAGGGCCCGCCACGGGGTCGCGCCCCGGGCGGGGGCGTGCAGCCGGTCGCGGGTGGCCCGCAGCTTGGGCACCGGGAGCGCGAGCGCCAGCCGCTTGAGTGGCGGGAAGGCGTCCAACAGGTTGACGGCGACCACGTGGCGCAGGCCGCTGGGCAGCTTGGGGACGGCGACGTCCCAGCAGATCGCGACCTCCGCGCCGTGGTCGGCGAACATGCCGGCGATCTCGTGGGCGGTGTAGAGCGGGTTGTGTTCGACGACCACCGCGCCGACCCGCAGCGCGGCGTAGAAGGCGACGACGTGCTGGGGGCTGTTGGGCAGGACGAGCGCGACCCGGTCGCCGGGTCGGACGCCCGCGTCCCGCAGCCAGCCGGCCGCCCGGGCCACCGCGTCGCGGAGGCCGCCGTAGCTCGTCCGCCGCCCGAAGAACTCGAGGGCCACCGACTCCGGCGCGACCGAGCAGGACCGCTCGAAGAGGGCGGTCAGGGGCTCGTCGGGGACGGTGACGGTGGCCGGGACGCCGGGCTGGTAGTTCTTGACCCAGGGTGTTTCGTCGTTCACCCGGTCATTGTGGCCGACCCGGCGCCCCGCGACCACTCGGGGCGAGCGGCGTCAGCGGCGCTGGGGGCCCTGGGTCTTCAGCCAGCCGAGCAGCTGGTTGAAGCCGGACGGGCCGCCGGCGTCCGTCGGCATCAGCGCCCACAGGACGGGGTAGAGCATCCAGCCGAACGGCTGGACGAACAGGGCGATCAGCACCATCACGACCCGGATGATGGTGGCGTCGACGCCGAAGTAGCCGGCGAGTCCGCCGCACACCCCCGCGACGTACTTGTCGGTGGTGCTGCGGACGAAGGACTTGTCCATGGTGTTTCCTTTCAGGGTTTCCGACCCTACTCGTTGCGGGTGAGGTTGAGGCCCAGCATGCCGAGGGCGACGAGGGCGAAGGGCAGGGCCAGGCCGACGGACGTCCAGTCGACGGTGCCGAACGCGGCCCAGAGGGCGACCGCGGCCAGCAGCAGGAAGAGCAGGCCGGCGGTGAGCCCGGTGACGTCGGCGCGCCTCATCGCCGCACCTCCAGGTCGCCGACGTCGTTGCGGATGGTGAGGTGCAGCGTGGGGCGGCCGGGGGCGTCCGTGTAGGCCTCGGTGACGTCGGTGTCGACGCCGGGGACCCGCCGCTGCGGCGTCCGCAACTGGCCCATCCCCATCTGGTAGCGGGCGCGCACGTTGACGCCGCGGGGCAGGATGACGGTGAGCCGGCCCGCCTCCTCGGTGATGGTGGCGGTGACGTCCGCGTCGAGGGTGAGGCCCGCCAGGTCGACGGTGTGGGTGCCGACGCCCAACTCGAGGGGGTCCTCGAGGTCGGCGGCCGAGGAGATCGCCCGGTAGGTGGGGGTCGGCTCGCCGCCGGCGGGCAGCAGCATCGCCAGGGTGATGAGGGACGCCGCGAGTCCCGCGGCCACCAGGCCGCGGGGGCGGCCCCGGACGCCCGCGCGCGGGGCGCCGAGCACGAGCGCCAGGCCGATGACGGCGAGGGCGGCCGCCGGGAAGGCCACGGCCGCGAACGCGACGCCCGAGGCGCCGAGCACCGCGAGCGCCGCCCACGCGGCCAGCACGCCGAACAGGACCGCCCACGGCCGGCGGGGGCGGGGTGCCGGCCGGGCCGGCGCGCCCCAGCTGGGCGGCTGCTGCCACTGCGGCGCGGACTGGTGCGCGGCTGCCGGGAGGTGCGCGACGGCCGCGGGGTGCCCGGCCGGGGGCACGCCGGGGACGGGGCGAGCGGCCCGACCGGTGCGGCCGGCCGCGAACCAGAGGACGGCGAGGGCCCCCAGGATGGCGAAGCCGAACGTGGCGCCCCGGCTCTGGGGCACCGTGATGCCGGCGACCACCGCCAGGAAGGCCAGGGCGGCGAGGACCCGGACCGGGGTCGCCGGGCCCCGGCGCGGTGAGGCGTCCCGGGGCAGCGCCACCCAGAGCGCCAGGTAGACGAAGAGGCCGAGCCCGCTGGTCACCACCACGGCGACGACGGCGGCGGCGCGCACCAGCAGCGGGTCCACCTGCCAGGAGCGGGCGAGACCGGCGCACACGCCGCCCAGCACGCGACGACGGCTGTCGCGGAGGACGGGCAGGTGGCTCACGTCCCCATCGTGCTCCGCGGGCGGCGCGGAACCCATCGGTCCCTTCCCTGAACCGCCCCTCACGGGCCGTGAATCGGGGCAGCCTCCCCCCGCCTAAGCTGGCCGGGTGAGCCTGGACCGAGCGGACGCCGCCGCGCGCCACGTCGTCCGACTGCCGGAGCAGGGGTGGGTCGGCGGGGTGTGCGCCGGCATCGGCCGCTACCTGGGCGTCGCCCCCGTCCTGCTGCGCGCCGCGTTCGTCGTCCTGGGCTGCTGGCGGCTGACGGGGGTGCTCGCCTACTTCCTCGTCTGGCTGATCGTGCCGCTGCTACCCGAGACCCCGGACGCCCCCGGTCTCGAGGCGAACACCCGCGCCGGCCTGCGGACGCCGCCGCCGCCGGCGGCCCGCACCTCGCCCGTCGAGTGGAGCCAACTGGTGGCCCTGGCCCTCTTCGGCGGCGGCAGCCTGTGGCTGGTCCAACGGTTCGGCTGGGGCCTGCCGGGGTACTGGTTCCTGGTGGCCGCGCTGGCGTCCGCGGGGTTGGCGCTGGTGTGGTGGCAGGCCGACCACGCCTCCGTCGGCGGGATCCGCGCGTCGGACGCGCCGCTGGCCTGGCTGGCGCCGCTGACCGCCCAGTGGTCGACGGTCCTGGCGCTGAGCCTCGGTGTGGCCACCGTCATGGCCGCCGTGTCGATGACGGCGATGGCGCTCCCGCTGGGGGAGGGGGCCGTCGTCGGCCGCACCCTGGCCGCCCTCGGGCTCGTGGTGCTGGCGCTGACCGCGCTGGCGGCCCCCTGGGTGCTGCGGGTCCGCCGGTCGCTGGCGCGAGCCCGCGAACTCAAACTCATCGCGGACGCCCGCGCCGACGTCGCGGCGCACCTGCACGACGGCGTCCTGCAGACGCTGGCGCTGATCCAGAAGACGGCGTACGACCCCCGGCAGGTCACCCGGCTGGCGCGCCGCCAGGAACGGGAGTTGCGGGCCTGGCTCTACGGCGGCGAGGTGCCCCACGCCACCCTGAAGTCGGCGCTCGTCGAGGCCTGCCAGGAGGTCGAGGACAGCTTCCCCGTCAACGTCGAACTGGTGACGGTCGGCGACGCCGACATGACCCCGCCGCTGGGCGAACTGGTCAAGGCGGCGCGGGAAGCCCTGGTCAACGCCGCCAAGCACTCGGGGGCGTCCGCCGTCGACGTGTTCGCCGAGGTCGACGACGGGCGCGTCGAGGTGTTCGTCCGCGATCGCGGCGCCGGGTTCGACCCCGATCAGGTGCCGGAGGGCCGCCTCGGCATCGCACGGAGCATCATGGAACGCATGCACCGCCACGGCGGCGCCGTCCGCCTGCGGTCGGCCCCCGGCACCGGAACCGAAGTGAAATTGGAGATGACGTCATGACCGACCACCCGACCCCCGAGGACGCCCCCCGCCCCGCCGCCCAGCGGCGCGTCGTCATCGTGGACGACCACGCGATGTTCCGCAGCGGCGTCCGCCACGACATCGGCCCGTTCGTGACCATCGTGGGCGAAGCCGAGGACGTCCCCAGCGCCGTCGCGGTCATCACCCGCACGCTGCCCGACGTGGTGCTGCTCGACGTGCACCTGCCCGGCGGCGGCGGCGCCGAGGTCATCAAGCAGGTGCACGACAGCCGTCCGGACGTGCGGTTCCTGGCCCTCAGCGTGTCGGACGCCGCGGAGGACGTGATCGGAGTGATCCGCGCCGGGGCCCGGGGGTACGTCACGAAGTCGATCTCGGCCCCCGAGTTGGTCGAGGCGGTCGGCCGGATCGCCGAGGGCGACGCCGTGTTCAGCCCGCGGTTGGCGGGCTTCGTCCTGGACGCCTTCTCCGGCGGCATCGACCTGGCCTCCATCGACGAGGACCTCGACCGGTTGTCCCCGCGGGAGCGCGAGGTGCTCCGCCTCATCGCCCGCGGGTACGCCTACAAGGAGGTCGCCCGCGAGCTGTTCATCTCGATCAAGACCGTCGAGACGCACGTGTCGTCGGTGCTGCGCAAGCTGCAGTTGAGCAACCGCCACCAACTGACCCGCTGGGCGACCGACCGCAAGCTCGTCTGAGCGACCCGTCGCCCCCGTCGCCGGGGCACGGCGGAAGGGCCCGGCCGAGGCCGGGCCCTTCCTGGTTGAGCGGTGCGGTGGGGGTGGTGTGGAGGTGGACGGACGGGGTCAGGTGCGGTTGCGGGTCACCAGGCGGTAGACCCAGATGACGACGCAGGCGCCGACGATCGCGAGCAGCCACGACCAGAGGGAGAAGAACTCCATGCGGCCCGCGTTCGGCCCCAAGGGGAGGATGTCCCCGATCCAGCCGCCGACGACGGCGCCGCCGATGCCCAGCAGCAGCGACGACAGCCAGCCGCCGCCCTGTCCCATGATCATCTTCGCGATCGCTCCGACGACCAGTCCCATGACGATCCAAGCAATGATTCCCATGGGTCCACGGTAGCCCGGGCGTCGGCCCCACCGGTAGCGACAGGTGTCTCGATACGGGCGCAAGTGGGTAACGGTTGGACCCTCGGCCGGTTCGTCGGGCTCTCGGCCTACAGCAACGGACGCAACGGGGTCAGCACCGTCTCGCTGACCTTGGCGGCCAGGGGCCGTTCCTGCCACGCCTCGAGGGTCAACTCCACGCAGTTGCCGGAGTCCATCTGGAAGACGGCCTCCATCTCGGCGGCGACGTCGGCGTCCGTGATCTCGATGTTGACCTCGTAATTGCCCATCAGGGAGAGGCGGTCGAGGTTGGCCGTGCCGATGGTCGACCACACGCCGTCGATCGTCGCGGTCTTCGCGTGGACCATGGCGTTCTGGTACAGCAGCAGCCGGATGCCGCGCGACAGCAGGAGGGTGTAGAAGCCGCGCGAGAGCCAGTCGGCGACGATGTGGTTCGACTCGGCGGGCACGATGATCCGGACGTCGACGCCGCGGTCGACGGCCTCGATGAGGGCGAGGGTGAGGTCGTCGTCCGGGATCAGGTAGGCGTGGGTCAGCCAGATGTGGTCCCGCGCGCGGTCGATGGCCTCCAGGTAGGAGTACCGGATCGGGAACACCGCCAGGCTCGGCACGTTGCGGACGACCCGCACCGGGGACTCCCAGGACCGGTTGGACGGGCTCTCCAGATGGGGCATCTCGCCGCGCCGGTTCTGGTTCCAGTAGTCGACGAAGGCGTTGGCCAGGTCGGGCACGCTGTCGCCGGTGACCCGGACGTGGGTGTCGCGCCAGTGGGTGGCGTAGAGCGAGCCGATGTTGTAGCCGCCGAGGTAGCCCACCTCGCCGTCCACCACGAGGATCTTGCGATGGTTGAGCCCGGGCGCCCGGAGGGCCACCGGCCCCTTCATGCCGGACCACGGCCAGTGCCGCAGCACGTGCACCGACGGCGGGAACCGGAAGAACCGCGGGCCCACCACGATGTTGCCGAACACGTCGAAGGCCACGAAGACGTCCACCCCGCGCTCGGCGGCCCGGATCAGGGCCTCCTTGAACGTCCGCCCGACCCGGTCGTCCTTCCAGATGTAGGTCTCGAAGTAGATCGAGCGCGTGGCCGCCTCGATGGAGGCGAGCATGTCGCCGTACAGGTCGCGGCCCTTCGTGTACACGGTCACCGTGCCGTCGTCGAGCGAGAGGGGACTCGGCCGCGCGCTGGGGAAGCGGGTGGCGCCGCGTCCGCGTTTGCGCTGGGCGTCGACGACGCTCAGCGCCGCGATCGTGACGGCCTGCGAGGCGACGAACAGCCCGAGGCTCCACTTCGCCAACCGACGCGGGGAGAGGTCCATGGGCCCACCCTACGCAGTCGTCCACGCGGCACGACCCGGACGCCCGGCGTCCGAGAAGACGCCTACCCTGGGGGCAGCCATGACCGACAGCCTGTTCCCCGCCCTGTTCCCGCCGCCCGCGGCGTCCGCCCCCGACCGCGCCCCGCGGCGCTCCCCGGACCCGGCGGACGGCGCCGAGGCGCGGCCCCGGCGGGGTCCCCGCGGCGCCGAACTGCTCGAGGGGCTGAACCCGCCGCAGCGCGAGGCCGTGCTGCACGCCGGCTCGCCGGTGCTGGTGGTGGCCGGCGCGGGCTCGGGCAAGACCCGGGTGCTCACCCGGCGGATCGCCCACCTGCTCGCCGAGCGCGACGTGCACCCGGGGTCGGTGCTGGCCATCACCTTCACGAACAAGGCCGCCGCCGAGATGCGCAACCGCGTCGTCGAATTGGTCGGCAACCGCGCCCGGGTGATGTGGGTGTCGACGTTCCACAGCGCGTGCGTGCGGATCCTGCGCGCCGACATCGACCGGTTCGGCCTGGCCAAGAACTTCTCGATCTACGACGACACGGACGCCCGCCGGCTGATGTCGCTCGTCATCCGCGACGCCAACCTCGACGCCAAGAAATTCCCGGTGCGCACCGTCCTGAACTGGGTGAGCAACTGCAAGAACGAATTGGTGGACTTCGAGTCCGCCCGGGCCAAGGCCGCCACCGGGGCCGAGGAGACCTACGCCGAGTGCTACTCCGAGTACCAGCGTCGCCTCGGGGCCGCGAACGCGCTCGACTTCGACGACCTCATCATGACCACGGTGCACCTGTTCCAGGCGTTCCCCGACGTGGTCGAACGCTACCGGCGCCGCTTCCGGCACGTGCTCGTCGACGAGTACCAGGACACCAACCACGCCCAGTACGCGCTGGTGAAGGCGTTGTGCGGCGCCGTCGGGACCGTTCCGGGCGTGCCCGTCGCCGACCCGCCCGAACTCATGGTGGTGGGGGACTCCGACCAGTCGATCTACGCCTTCCGCGGGGCCGACATCCGCAACATCCTCGACTTCGAGTCGGACTTCCCGGGCGCCCGCACCATCATGCTCGAGCAGAACTACCGCTCGACCCAGACGATCCTGTCGGCGGCCAACGCCGTCATCACGCGCAACGCGAACCGCCCTGACAAGCGCCTCTGGTCGGACGCCGGCGACGGCGAGTTGATCGTCGGGTACGTCGCCGACACCGAGCACGCGGAGGCCCAGTTCATCGCGACCGAGATCGACCGGCTCACCGACGAGGGCGCCGCCCGACCGGGCGACGTGGCGGTCTTCTACCGCACCAACGCCCAGTCCCGCGCCTTCGAGGAGGTGTTCATCCGGGTCGGGCTGCCGTACCGGGTCGTCGGCGGCGTCCGGTTCTACGAGCGCAAAGAGGTGCGCGACGCCATCGCCTACCTGCGGGCGATCGCCAACCCGGCCGACGACGTGAGCGTCCGCCGGATCCTCAACGAGCCTCGGCGGGGTATCGGGGCGCGGGCCGAGGCGCTCGTCGAGGCGTTCGCCGCGGAGCAGCGCGTCCCCTTCTCCGCGGCCCTGGAGCGACTCGACGAGATCGTCGGGTTGGCGCCGCGGTCGGCGACCTGCCTGCGGTCGTTCGCCGACCTGATGGCCCGGCACCGGGCGATGGTGGCGGCCGCGGAGCCGGCGGACGAGATCCTGACGAGCATCCTCACCGAGTCGGGGTACCTGACCGAACTGCAGCATTCGACCGACCCGCAGGACCAGACGCGCCTGGAGAACCTCGTCGAGTTGGTCAGCGTCGCCGGCGAGTTCGTCGCGGCCGCGCACACCGAGGACGTGACCGCGGCCGGCGACGACGAGGACGGCGCGTTCCTCCAGGCCGGCGCCCCCGAGCCGGACGACTCGCTGTCGGCCTTCCTCGAACGCATCGCGCTGGTGGCCGACTCCGACCAGATCCCGGACGCCGACGACACGGCCGGGGTGGTCACCCTGATGACGCTGCACACCGCCAAGGGCCTGGAGTTCCCCGTGGTCTTCCTCACCGGCTTCGAGGACGGCATCTTCCCGCACCTGCGGGCCCTGACCGACCCCAAGGAACTCGAGGAGGAGCGCCGGCTGGCCTACGTGGGCATCACCCGGGCCCGCCGGCGCCTCTACCTGACGCGGGCGACCGTCCGGGTGATGTGGGGTCAGCCCCAGTACAACCCGGCCTCCCGGTTCCTGGAGGAGATCCCCGGACGCCTCGTCGACTGGCGCCGCCTCGCCCCGGCCACCGGCGGCTGGGGCACGACGGAGCGGGTGCGGCGCGAGGCGTCCTGGAAGAACACCGTCGGTTACGTGCCCGGGGCGAAGAAGGACGCCGGCCCGCGCGTCGCCGCCCTGGCCGCCGGCGATCGGGTGCTGCACACCACCTTCGGCCTCGGCACCGTGCTCGAGACCGCCGGGGCCGGCGACCAACTCAAGGCCACCGTCGACTTCGGGTCGGTGGGGACGAAGAAGCTCAGCGTCCGGCACGCCCCCATGGAGAAGCTCTGACCCCGCGTCGCTCAGGGCTGAGTCGGGTCAGCCGACGTAGCGGCGTCCGCCCTGGAACGAGCGGTACTTCATGCGTTCGGTGACGGAGACGGTCCGGACGCCGTAGGCGGGCCCGTCGCCGATGACGATCGTGTCGTTGCCGATGTAAACGCTGACCGCCGACACCGGCGAGCCCCAGATGACGATGTCGCCGGGGCGCAGGTTCTCGCGGGAGACGTAGGTGCCCAGCGCCGCCTGCGCGGTCATGGAGTGCCGCACGGTGACGCCGGCGGACGCGAACGCGGCCGTCACCAGGCCGGCGCAGTCGTAGACCTCCGGCCCCTTGGTGCCCACCTGGTAGGGGTACCCGATGTGCGCCCGGGCGTACGCCGCGACCTGGGCGGTCACGGCGTTCGCCGCCGTGGACGAGGAGACCGCCGCCGTGACCGGGGCGGTCGCAGTGACCGGGGCGGTGGACGTGGGACGGGCGGCGGCGGTCGTCGTGGTGCGGGTGGGCGCCGGGGCGGGCGGCGTCCGGGTGGTGGCCGGCGCGGTCGGGGCCATCACCCGTGCGGTTGCGGTCGGGCGCTCGGCCACCGGGGTGGTCGCGGGCCGCTCGGAGGACGCCGGCGCCGCGGCAGCCTCGACCGTCGCGGCCGTCACGGCGGCGGCCTGGGCGCTCGTCGCCGGTGCCGTGGCGCTCGGGGGGGCGCTCTCGCTCGAGGCGGGATTGTCAGCCTCGGATTCGGGCGCCAGGGACGTCACGGCGGCCACCGCGACGTACGCGGTCGGGGCGGGCGGGCGCAGCAGCAGCGGGCCGGCCGTCGCGGCCACGCCGACGATGAGCGCCGAGGCGGTCAGGGTGCGGGCCAGTCGGCCGCGGGCCGGCGGCAGGATCGCGTGGCGGGGACCGGCGGCGTCCGGGGCGGAGAACGGGGAGGCGGACGCGGACAGCGCGCGTCGGGGAGTCGTCACGGGAGGCTCCTCAGGAGATGTTGAGATAGGGGAGAGGGTCGGAGTTGACGCCGTCGACCGTCAGCGCCAGGTGGACGTGGCAACTGGTCGACAGTCCGGTGCTGCCGGACAGCGCCACCTGCTGGCCGCGGGCCACGACCTGCTGGGGCTTCACCTGGATCGTGTTCAGGTGCAGCGAGGACGTCACCAGGTGGCGGCCCCCCACGATCCCGTGGTCGATGCGGATGTAGTTGCCGGAGCTCTCGCCCCGGCCGGTGGCGACGACGGTGCCCGCCAACACGGCCCAGACGGGGGCATCGCAGGGCGAGCCGACGTCGATGCCCTCGTGCAGTCGGTCGATGCCCAGGATGGGGTGGCGGCGCATGCCCCAGCCCGAACCCACCGGGCCGAGGGTCGGGTAGAAGAACTTGCCGGCGGCGATCAGCCGGGCCGATTCGGCCGCGGCGGCGCGGACGCTCTCCGCCACGGCGGCCTGCCGGTCGGCGATCTCCGCGGGGACGGGCGTCGCGGCGTCCACGGACGTGAGGGCGACGGCGTCGGCCGACCGCGGGGGGTCGAGGGGGCCGGCGGTGGCCGCCGAGGGCCCGGTCAGGACCCCGCCGACGGTCAGGGCGGCCGCGACGAGCACCGCCGCGGGGCGCCGACCGGGGTGGCCGGGACGCGACGTCGCGCGTCGGGCACGAGGTGTGCCGGCTGCTGCCATCTGTCATCCCTGTCCGGTGCGGTGGTGGGAGTACCTTAGCAGAAGATGAGAATCTCTCAGACTCGGCTCGTCATCTTCAGGTTTCGCTCCTGGTCAGACGGCCCTTGGTCTGCCCCGTGGCCTTCGCTAGTCTCGCGGGAACGCCCACGAAGGAGCGACCCGATGGATCTGTACGAGCACCAGGCCCGCGACCTGTTCGGGGCCGGGGGCGTCCCGGTTCTGCGGGGCCTCGTGGCGCGCACCCCCGACGAGGCCCGGGACGCCGCCGCGCGGCTCGGCGGCGGGACGGTCGTCGTCAAGGCGCAGGTCAAGACCGGCGGCCGGGGCAAGGCGGGCGGGGTCAAGCTCGCGCACGGCCCCGACGAGGCGCGGGCGCGGGCCGCCGACATCCTGGGCCTCGACATCAAAGGGCACCGGGTGCGCGCCGTCATGGTCGCGGAGGGCGCCGACATCGCCGAGGAGTACTACTTCTCCTTGCTGCTCGACCGCGCGGAACGCCGCTACCTCGCCCTGTGCAGCCGCAGCGGCGGGGTGGACATCGAGACCCTCGCCGTCGAGCAGCCCGAGCAGGTGGTGCGCCACCCGATCGACCCGCGGGTCGGACTGGACGCCGCCGCGGCGTCCGCGATCGTGGCGGCCGCGGGCTTCGCCCCCGAGGACCGTCCCGAGATCGCGCGCGTGCTGGCACTCCTGGGCCGGTTGTACGCGGACGCCGACGCCACCCTGGTCGAGGTGAACCCCCTGGTCAAGACGCGGGACGGCCGCATCCTCGCGCTCGACGGCAAGGTCACCCTGGACGACAACGCCGCGTTCCGGCACCCCGAGTGGGCCGCGCTCCGCGACGACGCGAGCGACAACCCACTGGAGGTCCGGGCCCGCGCGCGCGGCCTGAACTACGTCAAGCTGGACGGCCAGGTCGGCGTCATCGGTAATGGCGCCGGCCTCGTGATGAGCACGCTCGACGTCGTGGCCTTCGCGGGCCGCGACCTGCCCGGCGCGCCCCGGCCCGCCAACTTCCTCGACATCGGCGGCGGCGCCTCGGCCCAGGTGATGGCCGACGGGCTGGACATCATCCTCGCCGACCCCCAGGTCACGGTCGTCCTCGTGAACGTGTTCGGCGGCATCACCGCCTGCTCGGAGGTGGCCAAGGGCATCCGGGAGGCGCTGAAACAGCTGGGCCACCGGGCGACGAAGCCGATCGTGGTGCGGCTCGACGGCAACGCCGTCGCCGTCGGCCTGGCCATGCTCGAGGAGTACGACCACCCGCTCGTCCGGCTGGAGAAGACGATGGACGGCGCGGCGCGCGCCGTCGCCGAGCTGGCCAGCGCGGCCATGGGAGGGAACTGACATGGCGATCTGGCTCGACCACCGCTCGAAGGTGATCGTGCAGGGCATGACGGGTGCGCAGGGCCGCAAGCACACCGCCCGCATGGTGAGCTTCGGCACCCGGATCGTGGCCGGCGTCACCCCGGGCAAGGGCGGCACCTCGCTGACGGTCGAGGAGGACCCGATCCCCGTCTACAACACGATGCGGGAGGCCCGGCACGCCACGGCCGCCACCGTGTCGGCGGTCTTCGTGCCCCCGCCGAACGTCCGCTCCGCCGTCCTGGACGCCATCGCGGCGGGCGTCTCGCTGATCGTCTGCATCACCGAGGGCGTGCCGGTCCAGGACACCGTCTACGTCAACGCCGCCGCCCAGGACGCCGGCGTGCGGCTCATCGGCCCCAACTGCCCCGGCCTGATCTCACCCGGTCGCTCGAACGTCGGCATCATCCCGCCCACGATCTCCCGCCCGGGGCATATCGGTCTGGTCAGCAAGTCGGGCACCCTGACCTACCAGATGATGTACGAGCTGGGCGACATCGGCTTCAGCACCGCGGTCGGCATCGGCGGGGACCCGATCATCGGCACCACCCACATCGACTGCCTGCAGGCGTTCTCCGACGACCCCGACACCGACGTGATCGTGATGATCGGGGAGATCGGCGGCGACGCCGAGGAGCGCGCCGCCGCCCACATCGCCGCGCACGTCACCAAGCCCGTCGTGGGCTACGTGGCCGGGTTCACCGCCCCCGAGGGCAAGACGATGGGCCACGCGGGGGCGATCGTCTCGGGCTCCAGCGGCACCGCCGAGGCCAAGAGGCGCGCGCTCGAGGCCAACGGCGTCCGGGTCGGGCGGACGCCCAGCGAGGCGGCGCAGTTGGTGCGCGAGGTGATCCGCGAGCAGCAGATCACCCAAGCTGCGTGGCGCGTGTGAGCGCCCGGCCCAGCACGTCGAGCCACGCGGCGTCGGCCAGGTCGAAGGTCGGGGTCGGGTTGGCCGCCAGGTAGACGACCCGGGGGCCGGCCACGCCGACGAGGACGCGCGAGCGGGCCACCCGGTCGAGGCTGATCCGCTGGTCGACGGTGTACAGCCGCCCCTCGGCCGGCGCGGGGAGCGCCGCCAGGGGGGTCACCGTGGCGGCCGGCTTGGCGGCCGGGCACGCGACCAGATTGGCGGCCAGCGCGCCGGCGAAGGCCGACGCCTCGCCCGGCGACCCGAACGTGTACAGCACCTGATCGAGGCCGAAGTTGGGGGAGGCGGCCGGGTCCTCCTTGAGCACGAACGCGTGCTGGGCGGCGGACGCCCCGGGGACGGCGGTGAGGGTGACTCCTTCGCAGCCGGAACCGGCCAGGGTCAGCGGCTCGATCTGGGCGCCGATCCACACCCCCGCGCCCGAGGTGACCAGCGGCAGGTCGCCGGTGGTGAGGAAACCGGCCGGGACGCCGGCGGGCGGCACGGCCTCCGCGACGGCCGGCGTCCCGGCGCAGGCGCCCCCGCCGGCCGCGCACAGCCGGGCCACCGACGGCGCCAGGGCCGTCGCGACGGCGTCCACGGGGAGCGCGGTGGCGTCGGCGTGGGCGTCCACCAGGGTCACGAAGGTGCCGGCCCGCACGACGAGCAGGTGGTGGACGCGGGCGGCGGCGTCCTGCTGGACGACGCGCACCGCGCCCGCCTGTTCGCCGAGCCCGGTGACGGTGAAGCCCGTGAGGACCCGGTCCGGGGTGGCGGCGCAGCCGCCGAGTTGGGCGAGCCGGGCGGCGTAGCCCTGCCGGGCGGCGTCCGCGTCGGCGTACGCCTCGACCTGCTGGACGACGGTGGCGGGCTCGCCGGCCAGGCTGGTGAAGGTGCGGCGCATCGTGCGGCCGGCCAGGGGGGACGCGGGCCGCACCTCGGGCCCGGGGGAGGCGCAGCGCAGGCCCCGGGTCTCGTCGGGGGCCAGGTCGTCGGTGGGCGTCCAGGTCGTGTCGGCGCGCAGCCCGGCCAGGTCGGCCGCGTCGGCCAGCAGGGCCGGCGACGCGTTGCCGGCCCACGGCCGGGTGACCAGGACCCAACCGGCGACCAGGGCGACGATCAGGACGCCGGCGAGCGCGGGCAGCAGCCACCGGGGGCGCTCGCGCCGACCGGACGCCGCGGGCGTCGGCACCGGAACGACCGGCTCGACCGCGGCGACCGGCTCGGCCGGCTCGATCGCGGCGACGGGGGAGGACGCCGCGGGCGGCGGCACGGCGGGGGAGAGGGGCGAGCCGGCGGGGCTCGTAGCGGAGCGGCGCGGCGGCTCGGGCGCCCAGTCGTCGGGCGGGTCGTCGGCGCTGAAGCGGCGTCCGGGCGTGTGCCCGGAGGCGGCGCTCGGCAGCACGGGGGCGGGCGGATCGGCGAACCGACGCCCCCGGCGGACCTGCGGGGCCGGCTCCAGCTCGGGGCCGGCCGGGAGGTCCTCGGGGGGGATCCCGCGTCGGGGACGCGGCACCTCGTGGTCGGTCATTCGGGCTCCCTCAGCGGTCCACCGGCGTGGCTGCCGGCGAGTTTAGCCGGGTCGGGCGTGTCCGTCCGGAACGCCGGGCGGGGCTGGTGAACCATGGTGGCATCATGCCCAAGTCCAGCCCCCGCCCCGTACCCCCGGTGGACGTGACCGTCTCCGCCCCCCTCGAGCGCCTGCCCGACCCCGCCCTGCCGCGCCTGCCCTACGTGCCCTGGGTCGCGGCCGCGCTCGCCGGTTCGGCGGCGGTGGTGCTGCTCGGCTGGGCGATCGTCGGGGCGGTCGTGGCCGCCGGGTGGCTCACGGCCACGCACCTCGCGCCGGGGCCGGTGCTCGACGCGGTGAGCCAGGCCTGGCTCGGCGTCCACGGCAGCCCGTTCCAGTTGGGGACGCTGCCCCTGCGGCTCACGCCCCTGGGGCTCTCCCTGCTGCTGGCGGTCGCCATGGCGGTCGTGGGCCGGTTGGCGTTCCGGCACACCGACGCCGACACCCGCTCGCCGGCCGGCGTCGTGCTCGTCGCGGCGGCCTGCACCGGCGCGTACGCCGTCGCCTCCTGGCTCGTGGCCAGCCTGGTCGGCGCCCCGAGGCAGGCCGTGGCCGTCTTCGTGGGCGCCCTGGTCATCGGCGGTACGGGCAGCCTGGTCGGTGCGCTGCGGGCGTCGGACCTCGACCCGCTGGCGGGCCTGCCCGCCTGGGCCCGGGTCGTGCCGCGCGCGGCCGGGGCCGGACTGGCCGCGCTCGCCGCGGCGTCCCTGCTCACCTTGGGGGTCGCGGTCGGCGCCCACACCCGGCAGATCGCCGTCCTGCAGGGCGGCCTCGCCCCGGACGCCGCGGGCGCGGCCCTGCTCGTGGTCGTCTACGCGGCGTACCTGCCCACCCTGCTGCTCTGGGCCGGGTCGTACGCGCTGGGCTCGGGCCTCACCGTGGGCGCGGGCACCCTGCTCACTCCCTCGGTCAGCACGCTCGGCCTCGTGCCGGCCCTCCCCCTCGCCGGCGCGCTGCCGGCGGTGCCGCCCCAGTTCGGCTGGCTGTTCCTCGCCTCGGGGCCGCTGGCCGGCGTCCTCGTCGGCACAGTGTGCGCTCGGCGGCTCCGCGCGCTGGGCGAGCCGGCCCGCGTCCTGCCGTGGGCGGCCGGGTCCGGGGCCGCCGGGCTGGCGTCCGGTCTGATCTGGGCGGCCGCCTCGTGGCTGGCTCGCGGCGACCTGGGCGCCACGCGGCTGGTCGGCCTGGGCCCCCGGTTCCCCGAGTTGTTCCTGCCGCTCCTGGCCCTGGCCGGCGCGGCCGCCCTCACCGGCGCGGCGCTGGCCTGGTGGACGGCCCGCCGTCCCAAGGGAGCGGACGAGCCGCTGCCGTTCGGCCTCGGCGACGAGGACACAGTGGCTCTCGACGGGGCCGCCGTCGGGTGGGAGCGGGCCTGAGCACGCCCGCTGTCCAGCGGGTTCGGGCGGGTCTGTGAGGCGCTAGCCTCGACGGCATGAACCGCGCCTTTCTCCCGTTCGCCCGCCCCGACATCGGGGAGGAAGAGATCGCGGCCGTGGCCGACGCCATGCGCAGCGGTTGGCTGACGACGGGCCCCAACGCGTCCGCCTTCGAGAAGGAATTCGCCGAGTTCCTCGGCGGGGGACGGTTCGCGGTCGCCGTCAACTCGGCCACGGCCGGGCTGCACCTGGCCTACGAGGCGATCGGCGTCGGCCCCGGCGACCAGGTCCTGGTGCCCACCTGGACGTTCACCTCGACGGCCGAGGCCGTGCGCTATCTGGGCGGAGATCCCGTCCTCGTCGACGTGGATCCGCGCACGCTGTGCATCGACCTGGCGGACGCCGCGCGTCGCGTCACCGAACGAACGGTCGCCGTCGCACCCGTGCACTATGCGGGCCTGGCGGTGCCGGACGCCGCGCTGACGGCCTTCGCCGCCGCCCACGGCCTCAAGGTGGTCGAGGACGCCGCGCACGCGTTCCCCACCCTCAACGAAGGAACGTTGGTGGGCGCGGGCCGGCATGCGGCGACCGTGTTCAGCTTCTACGCGACCAAGACGATGACCACCGGCGAGGGCGGCATGATCGTCACGGCGGACGAGGCCCTGGCCGCCCGGATGCGGACCATGCGCCTGCACGGCATCAACCGGGACGTCTTCGACCGGTACTCGTCGTCCAAGCCGAGTTGGCACTATGACGTGGTCGCCCCCGGCTACAAGTACAACCTGACCGACACCGCGGCGGCGATGGGGCGCGTCCAGTTGCGCCGGGCTCCCGAGATGATGGCCAGGCGCGCCGCGATCGCCGACCGGTTCGACGCGGCCTTCGCCGATCTGCCGGTTCAGCGACCGCCCCGGGCCGCCGAGGGGTCGAGTCACGCGTGGCACATCTACAACGTGCGGCTGACCGAGGACGCCCCCGTCGGGCGCGACCGCTTCATCGAGTTGATGGCCGAGGCGGGCGTGGGCACCAGCGTCCACTTCATCCCGCTGCACCTGCACCCCTACTGGCGCGACACCTACCGCCTCGCTCCCGACGACTTCCCGGTCGCGAGCGCCGAGTTCGAGCGCTCGGTGAGCCTGCCGATCTTCTCCGCCATGTCGGACGCCGATGTCGAGCACGTCGTCGGGGCGGTCCGCGGGATCCTCGGGTGATGGACGCCAAGCGGGTCTTCGACGTGGTGTCCTCGGCGGCCGGGCTCGTGGTGCTCTCGCCGGTGCTGGCGGCGGTCAGCGCCGCGATCTGGGCCTCCGACCGCGGGCCCGTGTTCTTCCGCCAGGAGCGGGTCGGCCTGCACGGCCGCCACTTCCGCATCCACAAGTTCCGCTCGATGCGGGTCGACAACGCCGGGGCGCAGGTGACCAGCGCGAACGACGACCGGATCACGCCCATCGGGAAGGTGCTGCGCAAGACGAAGCTGGATGAACTGCCGCAGCTGATCGACGTGCTCGTCGGGGACATGAGCGTCGTCGGGCCGCGTCCGGAGGTGCCCCAGTACGTGCGTCAGTGGCCGGCGGACGCCCGGGCCGAGATCCTGAGCGTCCGCCCGGGAATTTCGGATCCGGCTTCCGTGGCGTTCCGCAACGAGCAGGACGAACTCGCGGCGTCCGGCGACCCGGAGCGCCACTACGTGGAGGAGATCCTGCCCCGCAAGGTCGCGATGTACCGCGACTACGTGCGCAGCCGGTCGTTCGCGGGCGATCTCCGGGTGATCGGCGACACGCTGGCCGCCGTCATCGGCCGCGAGCCGCCCGCGCGGCCGACGGCGTCCCGCGGATCCGGGACGCACTAGACTGCTGCGCGATCCAATCCCGAACCTCGGAGCACCCATGGCTGAGCCCCGCATCCTCCCGTCCGCCGATGTCGACGACGGCGTCACCATCGGAGACGGATCATCGATCTGGCACCTGGCGCAGGTGCGCGGCGGAGCCGAGGTCGGGCGAAACGTGATCGTCGGGCGCGGCGCGTACATCGGCACCGGCGTCCACGTGGGCGACCACTGCAAGATCCAGAACTACGCTCTGGTGTACGAGCCGGCCCGCCTGGAGAACGGCGTGTTCATCGGCCCGGCCGCCGTGCTCACCAACGACACGTTCCCGCGGGCGATCAACCCCGACGGCAGCCTCAAGAGCGCCCACGACTGGGAGCCGGTGGGCGTGACCTGTCTGGAGGGGTCCTCCATCGGCGCCCGCGCCGTGTGCGTGGCCCCGGTGACGATCGGGCGTTGGGCCACCGTGGCGGCCGGCGCCGTGGTGGTCAACGACGTCCCCGACTTCGCGCTGGTGGCCGGCGTTCCGGCCCGGCGGATCAAGTGGGTCGGACGGTCGGGCTTCCCCCTGGAGCAGACCGGCGAGAACACGTTCACCGACCTCAAGACCGGCGACCACTTCATTCAAGACGGCGAGACCCTGACCCTAGTGGAGGAAGCGAAATGACCGACCTGCCCTTCATCCCCCCGGCCAAGCCGATCATCGGCGACGAGGAACGGGCGGCCGTCGACCGGGTCCTGCTCTCGGGCATGCTCGCGCAGGGCGCCGAGGTCGCGTCGTTCGAGGAGGAGTTCAGCGAGCACTTCGGGCTGGGGCGTCCCTCGGTCGCGGTGAACTCGGGCACGTCGGCGCTGCACATCGGGCTGCTCTCGAGTGGCATCAAGGCGGGCGACGAGGTCATCGTCCCGTCGTTCACGTTCGCCGCCACGGCCAACTCGGTCGCGCTCACCGGCGCGACGCCGGTCTTCGCCGACATCGCGCTGGACGACTTCACGCTGGACCCGGCCGCCGTCGAGGCGTCCATCACCGAGCGGACCAAGGGCATCATGCCGGTGCACCTGTACGGCCACCCGGCGAAGATGGCCGCCCTGCGCGCGCTCTGCGACACGTACGGCCTGCAGCTCTTCGAGGACGCCGCCCAGGCCCACGGCGCGTCGCTGAACGGGACGCCGGTGGGCTCGTTCGGGACGTTCGGCGCCTTCTCGCTGTACCCGACCAAGAACATGACCTCGGGTGAGGGCGGCATGATCACGGTCGCCGATCCCGTGGTCGAGCGGAACGCCCGCCTGTACCGCAACCAGGGGATGCTGCAGCAGTACCACAACGAGGTCGTCGGGCTGAACAACCGCATGACGAACATCCATGCCGCGATCGGCCGCGTCCAGTTGACGAAGGTGGACGGCTGGACGAAGCAGCGGCAGGCCAACGCCGCCTTCCTGTCGGCCCACCTGGCGGGCGTCGTGACCCCGCCGGTCGCCGAGGGCGCGGTGCACGTCTACCACCAGTACACGGTCCGGGTGCCGGAGGACCGCGACCGCCTGGCCAAGGCGTTGAAGGACGAGTTCGCTGTCGGATCCGGCATGTTCTACCCCGTGCCCAATCACCGTCTGAAGCCGTTCCAGGTAGACAAGGACCTCCCCAACACCGAGCAGGCTGCGCGCGAATGCCTGTCGCTGCCGGTACATCCGTCGCTCTCGCAGGGGGACCTGGAGCGCATCGTGACCGCGGTCAACACCCTCGCGAAGGCCGGTGCGTGACATGGCGAACCTGCGCGCGGGTCTGATCGGTCTCGGCATGATGGGACGCCACCACGCCCGCAACCTGCGGGCGATCGACGGCGTCGACCTGGTGGCGGTCGCGGACGCCGGCGGCGACCCCCACGGCGTCGCGGGCGGACTGCCCGTTCTGCCCGACGTCGAGGCGCTCATCGAGGCGGGGCTCGACTACGCGGTCGTCGCCCTGCCTACGGAATTCCACGAGGAGGCGGGCCTGAAGTTGGCCGCCGCCGGAGTGCACGCCCTGATCGAGAAGCCGCTGGCCAAGACGACCGAGGGTGCAGCCCGGTTGGCCGACGCCTTCGCCGGCGCCGGGCTGGTCGGGGCCGTCGGCCACATCGAGCGGTACAACGCGTCGCTGCAGAGCCTGCGGAAGCGACTGGAGGCGGGCGATCTCGGCGACCTCTACCAGATCGCCACCCGACGCCAGGGCCCGTTCCCGAACCGGATCGCGGATGTCGGCGTGGTCAAGGACCTGGCCAGCCACGACATCGACCTCACGGCGTGGGTGACCCAGCGCCAGTACGAGCTGGTGGCCGCCCGCACGATGTTCAAGTCGGGCCGCGCCCACGAGGACATGGTGGCCGCGACCTGCCAGCTGTCGGGCGGTCTGATGAGCAGCCACCTGGTGAACTGGCTGACGCCCACCAAGGAGCGCCTCACGATCGTGACGGGCGAGAAGGGCATGTTCGTCGCCGACACCCTGACCGCCGACCTGACGTTCTACGCCAACGGTGTGGTCGACACGACGTGGGACGACATCGCCCAGTTCCGCGGCGTCAGCGAGGGCCAGGTGACGCGGTTCGCGATCGCCAAGCCCGAGCCGCTGCGGCTGGAGCACGAGAACTTCCGGGACGCCATCCTGGGCAAGGAGTCCGACATCGTCACCCTTGAGCAGGGCACGGCCGTCGTGCGCGTGTGCGAGGCGATGATCGAGTCGGCCCGCACCGGTCGGTTCGTCTCCGTCGCACCAGCACAGTAATGGGGCGCAGTTCCCCCCGTCGACGCAGGTACCTGGTCGTTTGCCTGATCCTCACGCTGCTGGGGGCCTCGACCGGCTGCGGGACGCCCAGGGCCGATGTGGCCAGGACGACCCACGTCTCGACAGAGAACCAACTGGTTGGGACCGAATCCTGGCGCATCGCCACCGAGGCGAGCGACGGCGATCTGGCGGGGTATGCCACCCGGTCGAGTCTGCTTCCGGGGGAAGCGATCCAGTTGAAGGTGCACTCCCGCGGGACGAGCGTCGCCACCGACGTGTTCCGGGTCGGGGACTATCAGGGATTGGGCGGGCGCCTCATCGCCCAGCTGCCTGCGCGTCCCGCCGTGGCGCAGCCACCCTGCGCAGTCTCAGAACTTCACATGGTGGACTGCTCGACCTGGACCGTGACACACACGATCCCGACGGCCGGCTTCCCCCCCGGCTTCTATCTCATCAAGCTTCGGGACGACAAGGGCCGGGAGAAGTACATTCCGGTGCTCGTGCGCACGAGCGACGCCCGAGGCAAGGCGGTGCTCATCAGTAGCACGGCCACCGCGCAGGCCTACAACCGGTACGGCGGTACATCGCTCTACGACGGCGCGGACTCCTCCTACGCCCTGAGGGCGCGCCAGGTCAGTTTCGATCGGCCCTATGCCGGGACCGGGGCCACGATCTTCGAGTCGTTCGAACTGGCTACGATCCGCCAAGCTGAGGCCGCCGGGGTCGACCTCGGGTACACCGACAGCTACACCTTGGAAGCCGCGCCCCACGAACTGGCCGGGGCCGCTGCCTTGGTGCTGCTCGGACACGACGAGTACTGGAGCCCGGCGATGCGGCGCACTGTGCAGGATGCCGTCGACGGGGGCACCAATCTCGCCGTGCTGGGCGCCAACTCATTGTGGTGGCGGATCCGCTGGACCGAGGGGGGCCGCTCGTTCTATGGCTTCAAGGAGGCGCGCGAGGACCCGGTCCAAGGCCCGGCGACGACCACCCACTTCGTCAGCGAGCCCGCACCCGATCCCGAGGCCCGCCTCAGCGGCACCGCGTACGACGGCATCTTTCCGGATGGAAAGCAACGGGACATGGAGATACTCGAGCCGGGCTTCTTCCTGCTGAGCGGCGTGCCCCACGGCGCGCTGCATGTGCCCGCCCTGGTGGGCAGCGAGTTCGACCGCGTCGTTCGAGGCCGAGCGCCGGCGAACGTCTGTGTGGTTGCGCACTCGCCTGTCGAGACCCAGAACCGGAGCACGTTCGCCGACATGAGCTACTACACGGCGCCGTCGGGCGCTGGGGTGTTCGCCGTGGGCACCACCGGGTGGAACTGGGCCCTGGACCCCGAGTTGGGTCCCCTCCACGGCATCCCGGCTGAGACCGCCGGGTTCGCCCGGAGGGTGACGACCAATGTCATGACCGAATTCGTGATCGGGCCCGCGGGTGCACGGCACCCCTCGTGCGCCAACCTCGACCGGATCTATCCCCCGGACGACCCGGCGAGCAATCGCACACCGATGCCCGCGCCCACGCCGTTCTACTACACACCCACCCTGCCACCGCAGGCAGCGCGGTCGGCCGCGAGTCCGTGACCGTCGACGCAAGCTACTAGAATCCTGTCGCCGCGGCCTACGGTGGGTCGGGAACCATGAGGAGCTTGCGTTGAAGATTTCGGTGGTCGCACTGGGCAAGATCGGCTTGCCGCTCGCAGTCCAGTTCGCCGACATGGGTCACGAGGTCGTCGGTGTCGATGTCCAGCAGTCGGTCGTCGACAAGGTCAACGCCGGCATCGAGCCGTTCCCGGGTGAGGCGCACCTGCAGGAGAAGCTCGCCGAGTTGGTTCCGTCGGGACGCCTGCGCGCCACCACCGACTACGCCGACGCGATTCCTGGCTCGGACGCCATCGTGATCGTGGTGCCTCTGTTCGTGAACGACGAGACGTGGCAGCCCGACTTCGGCTGGATGGAAAGCGCCACCCGCTCGTTCTCCGAGCACCTGTCCGCGGGCACCCTCGTCTCCTACGAGACCACGCTGCCGGTCGGCACCACCCGCAACCGCTGGAAGCCGATGATCGAGGAAATCTCGGGGCTCACCGAGGGCGTCGACTTCCACCTGGTGTTCAGCCCGGAGCGGGTCCTGACCGGCCGGGTCTTCGCCGACCTGCGGAAGTACCCCAAGCTGGTGGGCGGCCTCACCCCCGAGGGCACCGCGAAGGGCATCGCCTTCTATGAGCAGGTGCTGACGTTCGACGATCGTCCGGATCTGCCGCAGGGCAACGGGGTGTGGGACATGGGTTCGGCGGAGGCCGCCGAGATGGCCAAGTTGGCCGAGACCACCTATCGTGACGTCAACATCGGCCTGGCGAACCAGTTCGCCAAATTCGCAGCCGCCCACGGCATCGACGTGTACAAGGTCATCAACGCGTCGAACAGCCAGCCCTACAGCCACATCCACCTGCCCGGCATCGCCGTGGGCGGGCACTGCATCCCGGTGTACCCGCGGCTGTACCTCTACACCGACCCGGACGCCACGATCGTGCGGACCGCCCGGGAGGCCAATATGACGATGCCCGACTACACGATCGGCCTCGCCGAGGGAGCGGTCGGCGACCTCGCCGGCAAGACGGTGGCCGTGCTGGGGGCCTCCTACCGCGGCAAGGTCAAGGAGACGGCGTTCTCCGGCGTGTTCCCGACCGTGACGGGCCTGACGGCCCGGGGCGCCACGGCCCTCGTGCACGACCCGATGTTCACCGACGACGAACTCCGCGCCCACGGCCTGGAGCCGTACCACCTCGGCGAGCCGGCGGACGTCGTGATCGTCCAGGCCGACCATCCCGAGTACCGCGAGGTCGGCGCGGCCCATGTCCCGGGAGTCCGGGTGGTGGTCGACGGACGCCGCGTCACCGATCCCGCCCGGTGGCAGGGCGTCCAGCGCGTGGTCGTCGGGGACGGGCAGGCCTGATGCCACCGACGCCGGCGACGAGGATCCGGCACCTGTCGACCGCCCACAACATCGGCGACACGCGGATCGTCCACAAGGAGTGCCGCTCACTGGCGGACTCCGGGTTCGATGTCGCGTTCATCGCCTGCCATGAGGGCGATGAAGAGGTCGGGGGTATCCGGATCATCGGGATCGGCACCTCCCGGGGTCGCGCCGACCGGATGACCCGCAAGGCCTGGCACATGTTCCGGCGGGCGCTGGCCGAGCGCGCCCACCTGTACCACTTCCACGACCCGGAACTGATCGGCGTCGGGCTGGCGCTGCGACTGTTCGGCAAGAAGGTCGTGTACGACGTCCACGAGGACGTACCGAAGCAGATCATGAACAAGTTCTGGATCCCGGGCATCGTCCGGGGTCCGGTGGCGTTCGCGGCCAAGACGATCGAGGACGCCGCGGCGGCCGCCCTGACCGCGGTCGTGGCCGCCACCCCGTCGATCGCCGCGAAGTTCCCGGCCGCCAAGACCGTGGTCTGCCAGAACTTCCCCGAGAAGGGAATGGCGGTCCAGCGCAACGAGTTGCCGTTCGACGAGCGGGCCAACGACGTCGTCTACGTCGGGGGCCTGACGCGGCATCAGGGCATCGTCGAGATGGTCGAGGCCATGGGCAAGCTGCCCGACGGCGTTCACGCGGTGTTCGCCGGGGCGTTCGACGAGCCCAGCAGCGCAGTCGAGGCCATGCCGGGCTGGCGCAACGTCGAGTTCGTCGGGCGGCTGCCCCGCGTCGGCGTCGTCGAGGTGCTGCGGCAGGGCAAGGTCGGCCTGGTCATCGACCACCCCATCAGCAACTACGTGGACGCCTACTCCACCAAGATGTTCGAGTACATGGCTTGCGGCCTCCCCCTGGTCGCGTCGGACTTCCCGATGTGGGTGCAGATCCTGGGCGAGGCCGAGTGTGGGGTCACCGTCGACCCGTACGACACCGACGCCGTGGCCGAGGCGGTGCAGCGCTATCTGGGCGATCTGGAACTGGCCGCCCACCACGGTGAGAACGGTCGCCAGGCGATCCTGACGCGCTACAACTGGGACATCGAGTACGCCAGACTCCTGGCCTTATACGAGAGGGTGCTGTGAACACGCCGAACAAGATCCTCATCCTGGCTCCCCACACCGACGACGCCGAACTGGGCTGCGGGGGTTCCATGGCGAGGTGGCTCGAGGAGGGCGTGGAACTCCATGTGATGGTGTTCAGCACAGCTGAACAGTCGCTTCCTGACGGCTCCATTCCGACACGGCTGCGCGACGAGTGCATTGCGTCGTTGGCTGCGATGGGCATCCCCGAGGTGAACCGGGTCATCTACGACTACCCAGTCCGGATGCTGTCCTACCACCGCCAGGAGGTGCTGGAGCACATGGTGGCCATGGGACGCGCGGTCGACCCCGATTGGGTGCTCGTCCCGTCCGGAGCGGACCTTCACCAAGACCACAACACGGTCTACAACGAGGCGTTACGCGCCTTCAAGCACAAGACCGTGCTCGGCTATGAACTGCCCTGGAACCACATCACCTTCTCCGCATCGGCATTCGTCCGCTTGGAGCAGCGTCACCTGGATGCAAAGTGGGAGGCGATGACCCACTACGACTCCCAACTGGAACTGGGACGTCCCTACTTCACCCGCGAGTTCGTCGAGTCGCTGGCCCGGGTTCGCGGCCTGCAGATCAAGACCGACTGGGCGGAGGCGTTCGAGTTGGTTCGGGTCGTGTTCTGATGATCGTCACGATCCACCAGCCGAACTTCGCCCCCTGGACCGGCTTCTTCGACAAGATGGCCCGAGCCGACGTGTTCGTCCTGCTCGACACCGTTCCGTTCACCAAGGGCGGCTTCCAGAACCGCGTGAAGATCAAAGGTCAGCACCAGGCGCAGTGGCTCACGGTCCCCGTCGTCACCTCGGGCCGGCTGGGGCAGGCCACCGACGAGGTCGAGACCAACGAGAGCCTGCCCTGGCGGCGCGATCACCTTCGCACGGTCGAAGGTCTGTATGGCAAGGCTCCGCACGGCTCGCTGGCGGCGCAGATCCTGGCGGAGGCCTATGCCTCGCCATCGAAGCTGCTCGCGGACCTCTGTGTGACGATCATCGAGCGGCTACGCGCCCAGTACCGCATTGAGACGCGGCTGGTGCGGGCGTCCGAGCTGGCGGCGTCCGGCACGTCGAGTGAACTGCTGGCGGCCATCGTCGCGGAGTGCGGCGGCGACACCTACCTATCCGGCCCGTCGGGCCGGAAGTACCTGGGCGCCGCGCCGTTCGACGAGCGCGGCATCGCGGTCGCCTACCACTCGTTCGTGCCGCAGCCGTATCCTCAACTGCACGGGGAGTTCGCCGGGGGGCTGAGCATGCTCGACCACCTCGCGAACGTGGGCCCCGCGCCGTGGTGGACGTGAGCCCCGTAGCCGAGCCCCCTTCGCCCCGGCCGTCACCCCTGGACAACGCGGTCGACGTCGCCGTCGCCGTCCTGCCGACCCTGACCACGGTGGCCCTGTACCTGCCCAGCGGTCTGCTGATGCCCGCACGGCTGGTCACCCTCGCGCTTGCGGCGGCCGCCCTGCTCGTGATCCTGCGGGGACGCGGCGGCTCCCGGACGTCGGCCGTGACCGGTGGCGTTCTGGGGCTCATGGCGCTGTTCGGAGGCCTGGGCGTCCTGCGTTACCCCGCGCGCATTCAGTGGGCGGACGCCGCCCAGACGGCGTTCCTGATGGTGCTTGTGCTCGCACTGGCGATCCTGACGACCCGGCAGCGCACCGTGCTCGCCCTGGTGGGCGGCTGGTTGATGGCGGGGCTGGTGGCGCTCCCGCCCGGGCTGTGGGAGGTCGTGACAGGCCGGTACATGCCGAAGAACGGGCCGGCTGCCGAGTACGGGCCCCTACCTGGGCTGGGCACCGCGAGTTGGTTCGACAACCCCAACCTGTTCGCCTACCAGATCGTCGTCGTTCTGCTCCTCGTGCCCTCCGTAGTCGCCTTCATCGGACGCCGCTGGCAGGCCTGGCTGCTCGTGCCCTTCGTGGGCGCTCTCCTGGTCCTGCTGTCGAACGCCGGCGCCGAGTTGGCGACGTTGAGCCTGCTCGTCGGGCTGCTGATATGGGCGTTGCGCTTCGGGTGGGTGCGGCGCGCGGTGCCCGCCGCCACCGTCCTCGGCGTCCTGCTGATCTTGGTGGTGCCGACGGTGAACGCGTTCGTGTCGCGCCAGGTCGCAGCCGTGGTGACGCAGGCGGGGGAGTACGGCACCTCGGCCTGGAAGCGGGTGCGCCTCTACGAGACCGGCATGTGGATCCTGCAGCAGACCTCCTGGCTTGGCACGGGGCCGGGCGGCTTCGGCAGTTGGGCCGCGCAGGCCGACAACCCCTACTTCGCCCAGGCCTTCGTGAACCCCCACTGGGGGCTGGTGGAGGTGATGAGTGAGTACGGCATCGTCCCGCTGGTCGCGCTGCTGGTCGCGCTCCTGGCGGCCGCGGTGCTGGCGTTCCGCGCGGCGGCCCGCGGCTGGCTCCAGCCGCCGGCTCGCGCGCTCGCCTACGCCGGCGGCGTCCTCGCCCTCACGCTGCCGGTGCTCTGCATGGCGCACTCCAGCTGGCTCAGCCAGCCGCTGACGGCTCTGCACCTGGCAACGATCGCCGGTCTGGCGCGCTTCGCGGAAGCGTCGCTCAGCCCGGGGCCGCGTCCGAGCGCCTGACGCGCCACCAGGCGCGCGGGAGGGCCGCCACGGCCTGGGTGCGTGCCAGCCAGTCCGGCTCCGGGCCGCGTCCGGTGAGCTGGATGACCGCGAGGACGGCGAGCAGCATGCCGGTCTCGGCCCACGGGATGGGGGACGGCAGGAACGTGCTGTTGCCGAACGAGGTCAGCGGCATGGTGACGGCTGTCACGAGCAGCACCTGGTGCATGAAGCGCTCCTCGGCGTCCGGGAATGATCGCAGGAACCCTCGGGAGCCGATGACCGCCACGGACAGCAGCCCGGCCCCGATCAGGGCTGCGACCACAAGGCCGTACTGGCTCAAGATCTCGAACACCCCGCTGTGCGGGTTGACCGCGCTGCCGGTGTCGTAGGGCGCCCAGCGGCCGGCGATCGTGTCCTCGAAGCGGCCGGGGCCGACACCCACGCCGCCGGTGGTGACGAACATCCACCAGCCGTTGCGGTAGAGGTTGAACCGCTCGATCCCCGAGCCGGCGATCTGGTCGGCCAGCGCCGCCTGAGCCGAGGGCGACAGCGCCACTGCGAGCACCGCCAGGGTGCTGCCCAGGCCGCCGAGCGGCACGAGCCAACCGTGGAAGCGCCTGAACCACCCCCGGTCCCACACGGCCCACAGCAGGATGACCGCCGAGACGGCCATGATCGTGCGGGCGCCGGCGAAGAAGGCCAGCACTGGGGTGAGCAGGAGGGCGGCCAGGTTGAGCCCGCGCAGCGGCCCGATCTCCAAGCGGAGGCCGAGCGCCACGAACACCATCGAGGCCGCGAGGAAGTACGCGAAAGCGTTGGGATTGACGAGAAAGGACGCGATGTCGGTGGACGCCTCTCGCACCCAGCCATCGGAGCCCTCGAGGTAGTTGGGCAGGTGGTTCCCGGAAGCGATCTCCCAGAAGCCCGGCAGCGCGGCCACCGCCCATGCGAACAGCCATGAGCGGGTCATCAGCCGCAGGGTCCCTCGGTCGCGCACGTACACCACGCAGGCCAGGATGGTCGCCATGCCGAGGGCCACAGACAGCCACTCGTTCGCGTTCTCCGTGCTGCGCAGCCCCAAGATGCCGAGCCCGAGCCAGATGATCGCCAGGCCCAGGATCCAGCTGGCCAGGCGGGTCCAGCGCTCCAGGCTCAGCAGGGCGGTGACGACGAGCACTGCGGCGAGGGGCCGCGCCAGGGCCAGCGGTCCCACCGTGACCAGCGATCCCATCGACGAGACGACCGGCAGCAGAAAGATCAAGACGGCGGTGATGGCGCCGAACACCTGGCGGCGCCTCATGGCAGCCGGCCCAGGTCGACCAGTCCAGCGACGAACGCCGCGTAGTTGGCTTCTGCGTCGTAGCGGGCCCGCTGAAGGGCCGTCACGCCCGCGCGGAACTCGGCGTCGCGCGCCGTGTCGGCGTAGGCCAGCACACGCTCGGCGATGGCGGACGCCGTCGCGGGCGCGGGGAGCAGCAACTCCGGCGGCACGATCTCGTCCACGGCACCGACGGCGGGCGCGATGGCCGGGATGCCATGGGCCATCGCCTCCATGATCGACACCGGGACGCCCTCGGTGGTGCTGGCGTTGACGAACAGGTCGACCGGGTGCGTCCGGTACCAGGCCAACAGGTCGGCGTTGGGCACGTGGCCGAGCATCTCGACGGTGAGGTTGGGCAGCGCGAGCTCGCGGTCCACCTGCTGGTCGATGGCCGCGCGCAGTTCGCCGGTGCCCGCGTGCGTCCAGCGCACCTGCAGGTCGGGACGCCGCCGCGCGACCTCGCTGACAGCCGAGGCGATCAGGTGCACCTGCTTCAGCGGTCGCAGGGCACTCACCGACACCACGCTCAGCTCGCCGGGGGGGCTCGCGGGGCAGGGGCCCAGGGCTGGTCGGACGCCCAGTCGGGCCACCTCCACCTGGTCGGGCCGGAAGCCGTACGCCTCGCGAGCCACCCGCGCCCCGTCGTCGGAGATGGGGTAGAGCCGATCGAGGCGCGGCGCCACCTGCCGCACCAGGGCCGTGTACTGCTGGGGGCGGGAGCCGGGGTACAGATCGGTGCCGTGGGCGCGGGCGACGACGTGCCGCACGAGGCCGGCGTCTTTGGCCAGCACTCCGGCGAAGGCGCTCACGGACATCCAGTAGGCGTAGAGGGTGTCGATCGGTCCGCCCAGGTCGGCCGCGAGCCTGCCCAGTTCGCGGACCACCATCTCGACGCGGGTGACCGACAGGGCCGCGTGGGTGACCCGGTAACGGGACAGCAGCCGGCCCCGGGCCAGCCAGACGAGCTCGCGGCGCAGCATCGGCGACACCACGGCGGCCGCAGCGGATCGCAGTTGGGCGGGGCGGCGGTCCCACCGCTCCGCCAGGTGAGTGCGGACCTCCACGGTGTCGGGGACGTCGCGACGGGGGAGGCCCTCGGTCTTCTCCGGCAGCAGCATGAGGCGGCCTGGGGCGTCCGACCAGTGGGGCAACTCCGATTCCAGGAACTGCTCACCGTCCCCAAAGGGGAAGCTCGAGGTCACGCAGACGGTGACCGGACCCGGCCGCACGGCGTCCTCAACCCTTCTTGCCCACTAGGACGAATCCGGCGAGGTGCCCGCCGCCGGCACGCAGAACGTTGAGTGCCTCCTGCACCTGGGAACGCCGGGTCCGACCGAGGTCGACGACGGCCAGGAGCGCGTCGACACGCCGAGCCGCGAGCAGTCCGTCGGAGGTGTCGACCAGCGGGCCGGCCGCGGCCACCACCCAGCGATGGTGGGTCGCGAGGTCACTCAGCAGACCGGCCAGGGCCTCCCGGCCGAGGAGTTCGCCGGGATTCGGCACGGGGCCGCCCGCCGGCACGACGGGGCCTTCGACCTGCAGCGCCAGGCCTGCGAGGAACTCCGCAACGCCGGGGGTCGCCTCGCCGAGCGGGCGGGCCCGCAGGTCGAGGTCGACGAGCACGGAGTGCGGAACGGCGTCTGTGAGCGACCGCGCGACCTGCGCCGCGGACGCCGAGGCGCCGGCGACCGACGCGAGGGCCAGTGTCCGGCCGCCCGGGCCAGGAATGAGGTAGTCGAGGCGTCCGGCGAGTGCGCGGATACCGTCCATGTCGTCGGGCGAGGAGAGCACCGCGACCACAGAGTCGTCGGTCACCTCTGCGAGATCGGCCGCGCTGCTCACCGAGTCGTCGAGGGCGACGCGGGACAGCAGGTAGAGCAGGCCGAACAGCAGGCCGGCCAGGACGGCGACGGCGACGGTGCTCATCCTGCCGAGCGACGAGCCGGGCGCCTCGTCGGTGTTGATGGCCTTGGACGCGACCTCGAGCCGAAGGTCGCCCGGGCCACCCTGCAGGGCACCCTCGGCGACGGCCTTGTCGAACTGCTCGACGACGGCCTTCATGGTCTCCTCGGCGCGAATCCGCGACGCGGTCGTGACCTGGGCGGTGAACACCAGACTCTGCCCTGGGGCCCGCACCACGACGGCCTTGGCCAGATCGGTGCCCGGCACCTTGGGATCCAGGCTGTCCCCGGCCGGTGCCAGCACCCGCTGAGAGGAGATCAGGATCGGGATGCCGGCGGTCAACTGGGACAGCGCGGTCTGTCCGGCCGGATCGCCCTGCACCAGGCCCACCGGACGCAGCGTCACGGTCGCGCTGGATACGTACATCGTCCGGCTCAGGGCGATTGACGCCAACGCCCCCAGCACGCCGGCGACCAGAGTGATAACGAGGGCCCCGGCCAGGTGCCGGCGGGCGTTGCGCACGTATGAACGAAGCTTCATCGAGATCTCCCGTAGGTCGGCGTCCCAGCTTATTGCACCCCTCGCGGCTCGCGTGGCGCACGGGCCCCTGCGCTCAGCGGCCGCTCAGTACGGCCAGGAAGTCGTCGGCCAGGCGATCCAAGGAGTGGTGGGCCACAACGTAGTCGCGGGCGCGGCGGCCGAGGTCGGCCGACTCGTCCGGGGACAGACGTGCGGCGCGCCGCAGGGCGGCCGCAAGGCTGGCCGGGTTCTCGGCCTCCGCCCGGATCGCGCAGTCGGCGTAGACGAGTGGCGAGTGTCGAGTGTCCCAGGCGTCCACGATCGGGACGCCGGTGAGCATGTAGTCGAAGATCTTGTTCGCCGAAACCCCGTGCTCGTAGAGACGCGACTTCTTCGATCCCAGATAGAGGACGTCCATGCGGCCGAGCGTGTCGGCCACCTGGGCCTTGGGCACCGAGCCGACGAAGTGAGTCCGGGCGCCCAGCTCCGCGGCCTGGCGCTCCAGGTCGGGTCGCAGGACGCCGTCGCCCAGCAGCACGGCCGAGATCGGCTCGTCGGTCAGCAGACCCATGGCGTCGACGAACGAATCCATCGCGTTCGACAGCGCCATCCCGCCGGCGTAGCCGATCACCTTGTTCCCGTCGGCGTGCAGGCGGTCGATCAGGGCGACCACCTCGTCGGGGGCGGACTGACGCGACCCCGAGGTGTCGATGCCGTTGGGGATGGGCACGACGGGCGTCGAGATGCCGAGGGAGCGCACGTACGGCTCGATGTTGGGCAGGATCGAGACCACGGCGTCCGCGTGGCGGTAGGCGTCGATCTCGGCACGAGCCATCAGTGCCATCAGCGGGTGCTGCGGGCTGTGGCCGCCGAGTTCGATCGGCGTGAGCGGCCAGAGGTCGTGCACCTCATGCACCAGCCGCGCGTGGGCGAGGCGGGCCACCCGGGCCGCGAACCAGGTGTCCATGGGGTAGGTGGACGAGGCGATCACCGCGTCCGGGCGAAGCGTTCGGGCGATCACCGGAGCCAGACGCCAGCCCTTGCCGACGAAGTCGACCCAACTGAGGATGCGTCCGGCACCGTTGCCCTCGTAGGCGCGCGTCCGGATGAATCGGAACGGGACGCCGTCGATGATCTGTTCGGCGCCCTCCACGGGCACCACCGGGTTGGTGCGGCGCAGGTGGCTGAACGAGCCGGCGATGATCGTGACCTCGTGCCCCGAGCGTTGCCAGCGCTCGGCAAGGGCGAACGGCCGGTACTCCATGCCCAGCGTGGGCCCGCCTGCGTAGTGGTCGATGTAGCAGATCCTCATCGCACGTCCGCCCCGGGCTGCTGCCACTGGACGTGGTCGACGTAGTCGACGGGCTCAGCGGCCTGCCGCGCCTCGGCGGCCGCGAGGTCGGCGTCCCGTTGCCGGGTCAGCTGGGCCATCGACTCGGGGTCGGAACCGTCGACTCGGGCCAGATCGGCCGGGTCCAGCGGCGGCACCGCGACGCGGTCGACCAACTCGTGGGAGGTGTGGGTGCGGTTCTCGTCGCCGGAGAACAGCACCTCGTGCAGCTTCTCGTTCGGGCGCAGGCCGGTGAACACGATCCGGATGTCCTTGCCAGAGCGGGCGATGAGGCCCTTGGCGACGTCGAGGATGCGCACGGGTTCACCCATGTCGAGTACCAGGACGTCGCCGGGCTGTCCGATCGCGCCCGCCTGGATGACCAGTTCGCAGGCCTCCGGGATGGTCATGAAGAATCGAGTGATGTCGGGGTGCGTGACCGTGAGTGGGCCGCCCGCCTCGATCTGGGCCGTGAACGTGTGCAGCATCGACCCGCGCGAGCCGAGCACGTTGCCGAACCGCACGGACAGGTACGTCTTGTGGGTTTGCTGGGCGAAGTACGCCGTGAGCTCTTCGGCCAACCGCTTGGTCTTGCCCAGCACGCTGGTCGCGTCGGCCGCCTTGTCGGTGGAGATGTTCACGAACCGCTCGACGCCGTACTTCTGGGCCATCCGCAACACGTTGAGCGTGCCGAGCGTGTTGGTCTTCCAGCCCTCGAGCGGGTACTGCTCCAGCATGGGCAAGTGCTTCAGCGCCGCGGCGTGGAACACCACCTCGGGCCGGTGGTCGGCGAACACCTTGTCGAGTGCCTCGGCGTCGCGAATGTCGCACAGGACCATGTTGGGGGTGTCGAGCAGGCCCTGCTTGAAGATCGATAGCTGGGTGCCGTGCAGGCCCGACTCGTCGCGGTCGAGCATGATCAGGTCCCGGGGGCCGAAGCCGTGCACCTGACGCGCCAGCTCCGACCCGATGGAGCCTCCCGCGCCGGTGACCAGTACGACCTTGCCCGCCAGATACCCCGAGATCTCCGAGAGGTTGGTGTGGATCTGGGCCCGGCCGAGCAGATCGGTCACGTCGAGCTGGTGCAGGTTCGAGATCTGGGCGCGACCGCTGACGATGTCCTTGGTCGGGGGCATGACGAGGGTCTTCAGCCCGGCGCCGTCGGTGAGCGCGGAGACTTCACGCATCAGGGCCCGGTCGCCGGTGGTGATGGCTAGCACGACTGTCCGGACGTCGTGCTTGCGGGCGGCCTCGACGAGCTTCTCACGCCCGCCGAGCACCCGGACGCCGTCCAGGTGCAGGTTCGCCTTCGCGGGGTCGTCGTCGATGTAGCCGACGATCTCGTACGGGGCGTCGGGGTCGCGCTCGAGGAGGCGTCCGAATTGCTGCCCGGCGTTGCCGGCGCCGTAGACGATGATCGGCTCAGCGTCCTCGCTGTGCTTGGTCTGGCGGGTGAGCGCCCGAAACATGAAGCGTCCGGCGAACATCAGCAGCATCGCGACGAGCGGCACGTAGACCGTGACGCCGCGGGCGTACCCGGCGGGCCCGAAGAAGAAGTAATAGACGCCCAGGGCGGCCCCGATTCCGACGACCAGCGCGCCGATCGTGAGGGCCTCGTCGAAGGAGGCGATGCTGTGCCGCCCGCGGTAGAGCTTGGTGACGAAGCCCAGGACGAGTTGGAGGGCGATCGCCAGGAGGCTGTACGTCAGGATGATGCGGACGTCCTGCTCTTCCAGTTGGAAGTTGTATCGCGCCATCACAAGCGCCAGCGTCGCCAGCGCCCAGCTCGCCGCGTCCCAGAGCGCGAGGCTCAATCGCAGCAGCCCGGTGCGGGTATTGATCGCCATGTTCACTCTCTCTCGACTGGAGGATTGTACGGAAAGTCCAACCTGGACGATCAGGACCGCCGAGCAGCGAGCAGAGCACGCACCTCGCGGTGGGAGAGCGCCAGCCATGCCAGCGCGAACCCGGCAGCGGTCGCCACGTCGAGGAGGTGGTTCGTGGTCTGCCCCAGCCGCCAGTACGACAGCAGACCGATGGTCGCGAGGCCGACCAGGACCTTCGCAGCCAGCAGGCCCCAGCGCTGCCGGGTCAGCCGCCAGGCCACCACGAAGAGTCCGGTGGCCGTCGTGAGCGCGCCCAGCGCGTAGCCGACGCCGACCCCCACCGCACCCCTGGAACCCCCCACGACGATCCAGCTGATGATCGCGACGACGAGGCCGGCCTGCGCCAGCAGCATGGAGTACCACATGTTACGGTGCTCGCCGCTGGTCACGGCCGAGACGCTTGGTGAGGCCAGGTTCGTCGCGAGCAGTGCGAGGCAAAACGCGGGCATGACGAGTTCGGCGCCCGGATGCCTGCCCACCCAGACCAGTGCGACCACCGGCCGGGAGGCGATCGCCATGGCCCCGAAGATCGGCACGAGGCCCGTCACGAACATGCGGGTGGTCAGGTCGGTCTGCCGGCGCAGGCGATCGAGGTCGCCGGCGCCCTGGGCCTGCGCCATCGAGGGGTAGAGCACCAGGGTCATCGCCTGAGCGATCATCGACAGGGGAGTGACCAACTGGAGCGCCGGCGCGTACATGTCGCGGCTCTGCTCGCCGAGCGATGTGGCCACGCTCATCGAGATCTGCAGCATGCCCGCGCTGGCGATGCTGCCGAGCGCCCCGAACAGCACGAACTTGTCGATCTCCGAGCGCAGCTTGCGCTCCGGGACGCCGTGGGCGGTCCAGGGCCAGCACAGGACGGCGTACACGCCCATGGTCAGCGACAGCGGGACAGTGAGAAGGATGCCCTGGACGCCCAGCGCGAGCAACAGAACCGTGGAGCCGATGCCGACGACCGACGTGACCATATCGACGCGGGTGCCGCGAGCGACCTGGGCGGCCCCGAAGTGGACGCCGCGCGCGAACTGCGAGGCCCCGACGGAAAGCACGATGGCGCTTACGCAGAGGCCCTCCCACCACTCTCCGCCGTAGAAGCGCTGCCACACGAACCACCAGGCGAACGGCGCGAGAAAGGCCAGGAAGGCGCCCACCTGAAGCACCCGGCGGCGTAGGTGTGCCGCGACCGCGTGGACCTCGGTGTCGTCGTCCTTACCGCGGGCCCGGGCGATGAACTTGGACGCCGCAGGCGAAGCGCTGGACGTCCACAGGTTGTGCAGCGTGAAGGCGATCGCGGTCGCCGAACTCACCATGCTGAGCGCGACCGGCGGGCGCAGCACTCCGATCAGCCAGTTCGAGACGAATCGGGTGACGCCCTGCAGGCCGATCGTGAGGAAGGACAGGATGCCCTTTCGCGTGGTCGAGGCGTTCGGGGGGTTGTTCAGCTCGACGGGTCTGAACCTCATTGCCCAACCTCCCGCCCGTGTCGACCGCCGGAGTCGAGGATAGGGCAGCGGTGCCACCCGGGCCTCGCGTAGGAAGGCCCTAGCGCGGCAACTCCGGTGCGGCCGCTCAGGTGACGGGGACGGTCCTGAACGTCCACCAGTCCGGCGACTGGTTGGCGTCGATCCATCGCTGCGCGGCCAGGCGTTGGGCCTCGTTGTAGAAGCGCGTGTCGCGATGCACCAGACTGCCGGGATGGCTCATCGTGTGTGAAAGCTGATTCTGCACCGACAGCCACCCGATCGCGTAGCGCCCGTTCGCCGGGTCCCACTTCTTGTAGGCGTTGACGGCCCGCGTCACGACGGTCGACGAAGCCGGGAGCCACAGGGCGGCAGGGGCTTCCACCGGTTTGGTCGCGATCTTGGAACCGGGCTGGTAGAGCGGCGACTGGAACCAACGGCAGCGGCTGAGCCCCTCGCCTTCGCAGCGCATCTTGTAGTCGTAGCCGACGGGCGCATGGCTCGAGTGGAGGTCAAGGAAACTGATCGCGTTGAAGCGTGCGTCGCGCCCGAACCGATCCACGAGTCCCGCGACCACACGGTCGACCTCGTCGTTGTAACCAGGGTTCTGCTCGATCACATGGTTGAGGACGACGTGGTCCGCTCGGACGCCCATGGCGACCGCGCTGTCGACGAGTTCCCGGTCGCGGGCGGCCCCGAATTCGACCCGGGACAGGCAGTAGCCCTTCTGCTGGCACAACTGGTCGTAGGCGCTCGACCAGTCTCCGCGGTTGATCTTGACCACCCACACGTCCCGGCCGGCGACCACGTCTGCCGTCACCCCGCCCACCATCGAGATCAACTCGTCGTCCTGGTGCGGGATGACGTAGACCGACGTCTGCGCGGACGCCGGGGTGGAGCACGCTTCGTGCGCGGTGCTGAGGGATGCGGGCCCGCCGACGAAGCGCTCGCGGCTGGGCGTCTTGGCGGCCGCGAGGGCCGCGGTCGCGTCCGGCATGCAGTCCTCGGACGACAGAAGCAGAGGCGCGGACGCGGCGGCCGCGGCCGGGGTCGCCGCCAGCCCGTCGGCGAAGACGGTGCCGCCGGCGTAGAAGGCGGTCGCGAAGCCATCGGGCCAAAGGGCGCCGGCCAGGCCGGCCGCCACGGCGTACCGGTCTGCTCCCCCGTGGCGCACGACGGTCGCCCCCGTGACAGTCTGGATCCGCGCAAGCACGGCGTCCCCGATGGTCGCGGGGCCGCCCACGACATGCACCGTGGCGGGGGCCAGCCGCTGCAACTCGGCCTCGGTGGCCGCGGGGAGTTGGCTCGCCCGCGCGAGCAAGAGGGGGCCGCCGAGGTGGGCGGCGGCAGCGCCGGCGGGGAGGGCGTCCGAGAAGACCTCGCCCGAGGCTACGACGACCTCGGTCGACGCCGACGGGAAGCGCTGCGCCACAGCGGCGGCGACGGCGTACCTGTCGGCGCCGCTGATCCGGGTCGTGGGCGCACGATCCTGGAGCCCGGTGACGACGGCGTCGGACACGGTGCCGGGCCCGCCGAGCACCACGATCTGGGCCGGCGCGAGCCGGTCCAGTTCGGCGGCGGTTGCGGGCGGCACGGAGCCCGCGGTCACCAGCAGCAGCGGGGACGAGCTTCGGGCCGCAGCCGGGCCGCCGGCGAGTGCGTCCGGGAACACCTCGCCGGACGCGACGAAGACCGTGCCGCCCGGTGTCGCGAACGAACGGGAGACGCCGGCGGCGACCGCATAGCGATCCAGCCCGGAGATGCGGTCGATCCCGACCGCCGCAGCGGCGTGGGCGTGCGGCGCCACGAGCGGTGAGAGCGTGAGCGTGAGCGAGGCGGCGACAAGAGCGGCGAGACGGTTGGGCACGGGTCCTCCAGGCGGTGGGCCACACTGTAACGTTCCCCGGCGGGGGCGCGGGGGAAGGGTTCCCCACTGCCGCGGGAGTTGCCGCGGCTGGGGGAGGTCGACCCCGGGACCGCGGGCTCAGGCCGCGGTAACGGGGGCAGATGGGCGCCTAGTCGAGCCGAGTCGCGCCGAGCCGCTCGGCGAGCCCCACCAGGATGGGGGCCTCGGCCTCGAACGAGAACCGCTCGCGGACCGCGGCTCGCCCGTTCGCTCCAAGCCGCGCGCACTCCGCCGGGTCGACGAGCAGGGCCGCGAGGCCGTCCGCGGTGGCGGCCGGATCGGCCGAGTCGACGAAGATGCCGGCGTCCAGGGGGCCGAACGTCTCCCGCCAGGCCGGGAAGTCGGACGCCGCGAACGGCACGCCCGCCGCCAGGTACTCGAACAGCTTGGTCGGCAGCGAAGTCGTGTAGTTCGGCAGCGGCGCCAGGAAGATCAGCCCGACCTGAGCGGACGCCAGCACGGCCGGCACATCCTCCGGAGGCAGCAGCCCGAGGTGGGTCACGAGGTCGCCGTCGAAGGACGCCGCGACCGGCGCAGCGTCCGCCAGCGGCCGGCCCGCCAGGACGAGGTGGGCGGCGGGCACCCGCTCGCGGACGCGGCGGGTCACCTCCACCATGAACGACAGCTTGCGCTCCTGGGACAGGTCGCCGACGTATACGAGGCGTCCAGGGACGGGGGCGGGATCGCGGTCGTACTCCGACAGCCAGGGGTAGTTGCGGACGAGCACGGTGTTCGGGTTGTCGTACAACTCGGCGATCGACTCGGTGGCGGCGACGATGCCGTCCATCCGGCGGTCGGCGAACCGCGTCAGGGCCCGGGCGTACCACCGGGCAGCCGGGCGCAGCAGGAGGGGCAGGTAGTCCTTGGACTCCACCTGTTTCACGAGGTCCTCATGGGCGTCGTACACGCAGCGCGCCCGGTGCCGTCGCGCCCAGGCCCAGGCGAGCGGGATGAGTTCGGGGTCGTGGACGTGCAGCACCGCGGGTCGCAGCCGTGACAGGACGCGCCACGCGCGGGCCTGCGTCCGGACGAGTCGCTCGACGCGGCTGCGGGGCGGGGGGAGCGCCACGAGGGGCACCGGGGCCGCCTCGTCGGCGTCCGAGCAGATCACGAGTGTCACGTCGAGGCCCGCCGCGAGCAGGGCGGGGACCTCCTTGTTGTAGATCCGGTTGTCGCGGGCGTGGTGAACCGTGCTCAGGTGGACGATCCTCGGCCGATTCACCGGGCCAGCGTAGCGGGGAGGCCCAGGAAGGGGCCGAGGCGCCGGGCCGACTCCCGCCCGTCGTGCCACCGGCGGACGAAGTCCACATTGGCGGCGGCGTCCCCGCGGGCCTCGTCGCGACGGTCCAGGAGGCCCAGCAGCACGTCCTCGAAGTCGTCCGGGGTGGCGTTCTCGACTCGAGGGAGTTCCGGCAGCACGGAGGCGTCCAGCGTCGTCACGTTGCCCACGAGCACGCGGCCGGCGGCCATCGCCTCGACGGCGGCCACCCCGTAGGAACCGAACAGCAACTGGTCGACCACGATGTCGGCGCCGCGGACAAGGCGGCGCATCTCGGCGTGCGGGACCCCGCGGGGAGCCACGTACTCGATCGCGCCCCGCTCATGGAGCCTGCGCAGCACGGGGTCGACGTAGCGCGTCCCCTTGATCGGTGGTGACCCTTGGCTCGGGACGAAGAGCACCCGCGGGACGGCCCGTTCCAGCACGGGCGCGTCGCTGGCCCACTCGTCGGGTCGCAGGCAGACGGGGATCCAGGTGGCCCCGGGCAGGTCGCGGAGCATGTCGGGCGTGCTCACGAACACCGGGACGCCCAGCGCGCGGGCCGTCGCCCGGTTGCGGGCGGTGATCGCCCGGCGCTGCGCGAGCCAGTCGGCGTCGCCCTCCTTGAAGTAGGAGTGGGCGAACCGGTCGAGGTGGGCATCCGGGTCGCGCACGTCGCTGCCGTGCGCCATCAGTGCGAGCGAGGGGCCGCGGCGCACCAACCCCCGCGCGCACTCCTCGAACGCCCGGGGTGAGCGGTCGTAGTAGAGGGTCCGGAAGCCGTCGAGGATCACGTGGCTGTACGCCCGCAGGAACCGTGCGGCCCGTGCGCCGCGGGCCATCGGCAGGTAGTACAGCGCGCGGGGGATGCGGCGATCGACGGGGAAGTCGTAACCGCGTCGCACCGTCTGCACCGTGAAGGAGACCGCCTCCGCCGCCAGGTGTTCGCTGACGGCGCGAGCCCAGGCGTGGGCCTGGCCGGCGTAATTCGCCGGTCCGATCGCGAGTGCCGGTCGCGTCACGATGTCCTCTCGGTCGGCGCCAGTCTAGGGTCGGCGGCGCGGCGTCCACCCCCGTGGGACGCGATCCTGGCCTCCGTGGCGCGCCGGTAACCTCAGCGGCATGACCTTCCGCCTGGCCGTGCTGGTGTCGGGCTCGGGGACCCTGCTGCAGTCCCTGATCGACGCCCGGGCGGCGGGCCGGCTGCACGCCGAGATCGTCGCCGTCGGCGCCGACCGGGAGTGCGCCGGCGTCGACCGCGCCCGCGCCACCGGCCTGCCCGTCTTCGTCCACCCGCTGGCCAAGGGCGCCGACCGCGCCGTCTGGGACGCCGAACTGGCCCGCCTCCTCGCCGCCCACGGGCCCGACCTCGTCGTGAGCGCCGGCTTCATGAAGCTCGTCGGGCCGGCGGTGCTGGCCCGCTTCGGCGGCCGGCTCATCAACACCCATCCGGCGCTGCTGCCGAGCTTCCCCGGCGCCCACGGCGTCCGCGACGCGCTCGCCCACGGCGTCCGGGTCACCGGCTGCACGGTCTTCGAGATCGACGCCGGGGTCGACACCGGCCGCATCATCGCCCAGGAACCGGTGCGCGTGCTGCCCGGCGACACCGAGGCGTCGCTCCACGAACGCATCAAGGTCGCCGAGCGGCAGTTGCTCGTCGACACCGTGAACGCCCTCGCCGCCGACCACGAAAGGCCCGCCCCATGAACGACGCCACCAGCCCGGACGCCGCCGGCCGCCTCCCGCTCCGCCGGGCCCTGGTCTCCGTGTACGACAAGACCGGCCTGGTCGACCTCGGCCGCGCGCTGGCGGACGCCGGCGTCCACCTGGTCTCGACCGGCGGCTCCTATCGGGCGCTGACCGAGGCCGGCGTCCCGGTGACCGAGGTGGCCGAGCTGACGGGGTTCCCCGAGTGCCTCGACGGGCGCGTCAAGACCCTGCACCCGCGGGTGCACGCCGGCATCCTCGCCGACCGGCGGCTGGCGACCCACCGCGAGCAGCTGGCCGAACTCGGCGTCGAGCCGTTCGACCTGGTGGTCAGCAACCTGTACCCGTTCGCGGCGACCGTCGCGTCGGGGGCGTCCGCGGACGAGTGCGTCGAGCAGATCGACATCGGCGGGCCGTCGATGGTGCGGGCCGCCGCCAAGAACCACCCGTCGGTCGCCATCGTCACCAGCCCCGACCAGTACCCGGCGCTGCTGGACGCCCTGGCCGCCGGCGGCTACACCCTGGCCGAGCGCCGCGCGCTCGCGGCCGCCGCCTTCGCGCACACCGCCACCTACGACGTCGCGGTGGCCTCGTGGATGGGCAGCGTCCTCACCGACAGCTCCGACGGCACCGGCTTCCCCGGCTGGATCGGCGGCACCTACCGCCGCCTCGGCGTCCTGCGGTACGGCGAGAACAGCCACCAGCCCGCCGCCCTCTACGCGAACGGCTTCGGCGCCCCCGGCCTCGCCGGCGCCGAACAGTTGGGCGGCAAGGAGATGAGCTTCAACAACTACGTCGATACGGACGCCGCTCGTCGCGCCGCCCACGACTTCGACGCCCCGGCCGTGGCGATCATCAAGCACTCCAACCCCTGCGGCATCGCGGTCGGCGGCGACATCGCCGAGGCGCACCGCCGCGCGCACGCCTGCGACCCGGTGAGCGCCTACGGGGGCGTGATCGCCGCGAACCGCACCGTGACGCTGGCCATGGCCGAGCAGATCAAGCCGGTGTTCACCGAGGTCGTCGTGGCCCCGGGCTACGAGCCCGCGGCCCTCGCCCTGCTGCAGACCAAGAAGAACCTGCGCATCCTGCGCGTCGACGCCCCCGGGGCGGGCGGCGTCGAGACGCGGACGATCGACGGCGGGCTGCTCATGCAGGTGAAGGACCGGTTCCAGGCGGCCGGCGACGACGCCGCCCACTGGGAACTCAAGGCCGGCGACCCCGTGGACGAGGCGACCCTCGCCGACCTGGCCTTCGCCTGGCGGGCCTGCCGCGCGGTGAAGAGCAACGCGATCCTCCTGGCCGCCGGCGGGGCGTCCGTCGGGGTCGGCATGGGCCAGGTGAACCGGGTCGACTCGTGCCGACTGGCCGTCGAGCGGGCCGGGGACCGGGCCCGGGGCGCGGTCGCGGCGTCCGACGCCTTCTTCCCGTTCGACGACGGGCCGCAGATCCTGATCGACGCGGGTGTGACCGCGATCGTCGAGCCGGGCGGGTCGATCCGGGACGACGACACGATCGAGCTGTGCCGCGCGCGGGGCGTCGCCCTGTACTTCACCGGCACCCGGCACTTCTTCCACTAGGGGCGACATGACCGCGCAGGTTCTGGACGGCAAGGCCACCGCCGCCGCCATCAAGGCCGAACTCGCTGAACGGGTGGCGGCGCTGCGGGCGCGCGGGATCGTCCCGGGCCTCGGCACCGTCCTCGTCGGCGACGACCCCGGCTCGCACAGCTACGTGCGGATGAAGCACCGCGACTGCGCCGAGGTCGGCATCACGTCGCTGCGGGTCGACCTCCCCGCCGACACCGCGGACGCCGACGTGCGGTCCGCCCTCGCGCGCCTGAACGCCGACGAGGCCTGCACCGGCTACATCGTGCAACTGCCCCTGCCGAAGCACCTCGACGAGAACGCGATGCTGGAACTCGTCGACCCCGCCAAGGACGCCGACGGGCTGCACCCCCTCAACCTGGGGCGGCTCGTGCTCAACGAGCCCGGCCCGCTGCCGTGCACGCCGCGCGGCATCGTCGAGTTGCTCCGCCGCCACGACGTGCCGCTCGCCGGCGCCGAGGTGTGCGTCGTGGGCCGCGGCATCACGGTGGGCCGCCCGCTCGGGCTGATCCTGACCCGCCGCAGCGAGAACTGCACGGTCACGCTGTGCCACACCGGCACCCGCGATCTGGCCGAGCACACCCGCCGCGCCGACATCGTGGTGGCGGCGGCGGGCATGACCCACCTGATCACCGCCGACATGGTCGCGCCCGGGGCCGTCCTGCTCGACGTGGGGGTGTCCCGGACGCCGGACGGCAAACTCGCCGGCGACCTGCACCCCGACGTCTGGCAGAAGGCGTCCTGGGTGGCGCCGAACCCCGGCGGCGTGGGCCCGATGACGCGGGCGATGCTGCTGTCGAACGTGGTCGACCGTGCCGAGGCGCTGGCGGCCCGCTGAGCCCGGGGGCGGGGCGGCGCTGGTAGCGTCGCGCGCGTGACCAGGTCGGATCGGGACCTCCGCGCCGCGCGGGGTCGGCGCTACTTCGAGCCGCCAGATCCGGCGACCCTGGTCGATCGCCCGGCCCCCGTGGACGGAGGTGGCGGCGACGTCGAGTATCCACGGCCGCCGCGGCCCTGGTACCGGCAGGTCGCCACGCAGTGGCCTGTGTTCGTGTCGCTCGTGGTCGTCGCGAGCGGCGTCGTCGTGGTGGGGACGGGCCTGTGGCGTCCGGGGTCGACGATCGCCGGCGCGGGCGTGCTGCTCGCGGCGCTGCTGCGACTGGTCCTCCCCGAGCGGACGGCGGGCCTGCTCTGCAACCGCTCAAGGACGCTGGATGTCCTGCTCACCGGCTTGTTGGGGATCGGCATCCTGATCGTCACCTGGATCGTCGACCCCACCCCCCGCTGACCGTCCGTCGCTCCGGGCCGGGCCGTTCGCGGTCGGCCCTGCTAGTGGAAGTCGCGGTAGAAGAACTGGCCGTCCGTCGACCCGGACGCCACGCGCGCGGCCTCGCCGGCGCGCAACTCGACCCGGCGGATCTTGGCGCTGACGGTCTTGGGCAGCGCCTCGGCGAACTCCAGGATCCGGACCAGTTGGTACCCGTTGAGGCAGCCGCGGGCGTGGGCGAAGATCGCACGGGCGGCGTCCGGCCCGGGCTCGAAGCCGCGCGCCAGGACGACGTACGCCTTCGGGACGTTGCCGCGGACCTCGTCCGGGCTGGCGACGACCGCGCATTCGGCGACGGCGTCGTGCGTCATCAGGGCGCTCTCCACCTCGAAGGGCGAGATCTTGTAGTCGGACGCCTTGAACACGTCGTCCGCCCGGCCCACGTAGGTGATGAACCCGTCGGCGTCCCGGGAGCCGATGTCGCCGGTGCGGTAGAAACCGCCGCGGCAGGCGTCCGCGGTGAGGTCGTCGTCACCGAAGTAGCCCTTCATGAGCGCCACGTTCATCACCGAGAGGTCGAGGCAGAGTTCGCCCTCGCCCGGCCCCTCGACCGGCTCGTCGGTGGCGGGGTCGAGCAGGACCACCGTGTAGCCGGGCGTGGGGCGTCCCATGGCGCCGAGCCGGATCGGCTGACCGGGGCCGTTGCCCACCGCGCACGTCATCTCGGTCTGGCCGTAGCCGTCGCGGATCGTGTTGCCCCAGGCGTCCCGGACCTTGTTGATGACCTCCGGGTTGAGCGCCTCGCCGGCCCCGACGAGTTCGCGGGGCGGCCGGGTGAGGTGCGACAGGTCGGCCTGGATCAGCATGCGCCACACGGTCGGGGGAGCACAGAAGCTGGACACCTCGTGGGCGTCCATGATGCGCATCAGCGTCTCGGCGTGGAACCGGTCGTAGTTGAAGATGAACACGGTCGCCTGGGCGAGGAACGGGCTGTAGAAGTTCGACCAGGCGTGCTTGCCCCAGCCCGGCGACGAGATGTTGAGGTGCACGTCGCCCGGGCGGACGCCGAGCCAGTACATCGTGCTGAGGTGCCCCACCGGGTAGGACACGTGCGTGTGCTCGACGAGCTTGGGCCGCGACGTCGTGCCGGAGGTGAAGTACAGCAGGCAGGTCTCCTCCGCGAGGGTCGGCGCGGTGGGGGTGAACGTGGGGGACGCCGCGGCGCCCTCGTCGTAGTGCAACCAGCCCGCGGGCAGTTCCTCCGTGGCCGAGTGGGCGGAGACCCCGATCTTCACCACGTCGTCGGCGACCCGGGCGAACCGGCCGACCAGGTCGTGGGGGGCGATGGTGAACCGAGCCCCGGCGGTCTCGATGCGCCAGGCGAGGTCGGCCTCGCTGAGCAGCGTCGAGGTGGGGATGGCGACGCCCCCCATCTTGGTGAGGGCCAGCAGGATCTCCCACAACTCGATCGTGTTGTGCAGCATCACGATCATCCGGTCGCCCCGGCGCAGGCCCAGCGACACCAGCCAGGAGGCGATCTGGTCGGAGCGGGCGGCGAGTTCGCCGTAGGTCCATTCGCCGACCGAGAAGTCGTCCTCGACGATGCGGACGGCGACCCGGTCGGGGTGCTCCCCGGCCACCACGTCGAACCAGTCGAGCCCGAAGTTGAACTCGTCCAGCTGCGGCCACGCGAAGCCGGCGCGCAGCGCCTCGTAGTCGTAGGCGTGCTGCAGGACGAAGTCGCGCGCCTCACGGACGGCGCGGGTGGCGGCGGTGGCGGGACGGCCGGGATAGCTCATGCCGGCAGCCTACCGCCGAGGTTACGGAAGCGTAGGTTGCTGTCCGGTCGTTGCCTCGGGCTCAGCCGGGCTCGGACTGCAGCAGCCACCGCGACAGGAGCGACGTCCACGTCTGCCGCCCGACCACGCCGTCCACCGTGAGGCCCTCGTTGCCCTGGTAGTGCTTCACCGAGGACTCGGTGGCCGGGCCGAAGTCGCCGTCCTCGTCCAGGTGCGGGAAGCCGCCGCGTTGGTTGAGCATGAGTTGCAGGTGTCGCACCGCGGTGGGGCCGGTGGCCGGCGCCACGCCCTTCCGCAGGGTGGGCAGGGTCACGGTGACCTGGACGTCCGCCATGATGTGTCGCCTCCTCGGCGCGCACCGGTCGGCGCGCGCTCCCATCATGGGCCCGGCTTGCCCTCTCCGGCCAGGGCGGACGCCTCCCCCCGGCGGCGTCCGGACGCGGCAGCGGCGGCGGGAGAGCCCGCCGCCGCTGGGGGACGTACCGCTCAGATGAGGCCGAGGTCCTTCACGGCCGCCTTCTCGTCCTCGAGTTCGGCGACCGAGGCGGCGATCTTGGCCTTGCTGAAGTCGTTCAACTCCAGGCCCTGGACGATCTCGTACCGGCCGTCCTTCACGACGCACGGGAACGACGAGATGACGCCCTCGGCGACGCCGTAGCTGCCGTCGGACGGCACCGCCATCGACACCCAGTCGCCCTCGGGGGTGCCGAGCGTCCAGTCGCGCATGTGCTCGATCGTGGCGTTCGCCGCGGACGCGGCCGAGGAGGACCCGCGGGCGGCGATGATGGCGGCGCCCCGCTTGGCGACGGTCGGGATGAACGCCGACTCCAGCCACTGCTGATCGTTGATGAGGTCCGCGGCGCTGCGGCCGTCGACCTCGGCATTGAACAGGTCGGGGTACTGGGTGGCGGAGTGGTTGCCCCAGATCGTCATCTTCTTGATGCTGGTGACCGGCACGCCGAGCTTGGCCGCGAGCTGGCTGATCGCTCGGTTGTGGTCGAGGCGAGTCAGCGCGTTGAACCGCTCGCGCGGGATGTCGGGGGCGTTGCTCATCGCGATGAGCGCGTTGGTGTTGGCCGGGTTGCCGGTGATGAGGATGCGGACGTCATCGGCGGCCACCTTGTTGAGGGCCTTGCCCTGGGCGGTGAAGATCGCGCCGTTGGCGGACAGCAGGTCGCCGCGCTCCATGCCCGCCGTGCGGGGGCGGGCGCCGACGAGCATGGCCATGTTGGCGCCGTCGAAGACCTTCTCGGGGTCGTCGCCGATCTCGATGCCGGCCAGCGTCGGGAAGGCGCAGTCGTCGAGTTCCATGACGACGCCTTCGAGGGCCTTGAGGGCGGGCGTGATCTCGAGCAGGCGCAGTTCGACCGGCTGGTCGGGGCCGAGCAGGGCTCCGCTCGCGATGCGGAACAGCAGGCTGTAGCAGATCTGGCCGGCGGCGCCGGTGACGGCTACCTTGACGGGGGCTGCGGTCACGGTGGGTCTCCTCTTCGAGCGACAGGACGGACGCGTCCGAAACTAGCAGCCCGCGGCCTCCCGCACGGCCGCTCCGCCCACCTGAGGGAACGCCGGGTACCCTGCGGGCATGCGGCTCTACCTGGTGCGACACGGCCGGACGGCGTCCAACGTGGCCGGGCTTCTCGACACGGCGTTCCCCGGGGCCACCCTCGACCCGGTCGGCCTGGCGCAGGCGTCCGCCCTGGTGCGGCGGCTGGACGACGTCGGCCTGGACGGCGTGTACGCCAGCGACGTCCACCGCGCCGTCCAGACGGCCACCCCCCTGGCGGACGCCCGCGGGCTGGCCCTCACCGCCCTCGCCGGCCTCCGCGAGATCCCGGCCGGAGACCAGGAGATGCAGCCGGTGTGGGACGCGTACATCGGCGTCCTGCGCGCCTGGGCCGACGGGCGGCCGCACGTGCGGCGTCCGGGTGGGGAGAGCGCCCCCGAGTTCTTCGGCCGCTACGACACGGCCATCGGCGCCATCGCGGACGCCGGCCACGACGCCGCGCTCCTGGTGAGCCACGGGGCGGCGCTGCGCACCTGGCTGAGCGGCCGGGTCGCGGGTCTCACCCCGCCGGACGTCGCCCGGCGGCGCCTCGGCAACACCGCCATCGTCACGATCGAGGGCGACCCCGACGCGTGGCGGCTGGTGGACTGGGACGACGGCGTCCACCACGACACCCCCGCCGGGCACGCCCCCGGACGGTGACCGCGGGGCTCGCCCCGGACGCGACCGTGCCCCGCCGGTCCGGACCGGCGGGGCACGGGGACGTCACCTTGCGTCAGTGCGCGACGGCACCCTCGGCGCCGGCCCCGGTCATGGAGCGCACCTCCATCTCGGCCTGCTTGGCCGGGAATTCGGGGGGGCTGGTCAGCGTGCCGATGACGGCCATCAGGAACCCGACGGGCACCGACACGAGGGCCGGGTTGTCGTAGGGGAACCACGCGAAGTTCATCGTGGGGAACATCGCCGACGGCACGCCGGAGACGGCCGGCGAGAACACGATGAGCACGATGGCGGTGATCAGGCCGCCGTAAATGCTCCACAGCGACCCGCGCGTGTTGAACCGCTTCCAGTACAGCGAGAAGAGGATCGACGGCAGGTTGGCGGACGCCGCGACGGCGAACGCCAGCGCGACCAGGAACGCGATGTTCATGCTCTTGGCGAAGATGCCGCCGACGATGGCCAGGACGCCGATCACGAGCACGGTGATCCGGGCGATGCGGACCTCCTGCTCCGGGTCGGCGCGGCCGTCCTTCAGGACGGAGTTGTAGATGTCGTGGCTGAAGGACGCCGACGCGGTGATGGTCAGGCCGGCGACCACGGCCAGGATGGTGGCGAAGGCGACCCCCGCGATGACCGCGAGGAAGATCGAGCCCGCGGTGCCCTGCCCGGGCAGGAAGAACGCGAGCGCCGGGGCCGCGGCGTTGGCCTTGCCGGGCAGCGTGTTGATGACCTTGGTCGTCACGAGGGCGGCGGCGCCGTAGCCCAGCACCAGCGTGAACAGGTAGAACGCGCCGATGAGGCCGATGGCCCACGTCACCGACTTGCGCGCCTCCTTGGCCGTGGGGACCGTGTAGAAGCGCATCAGGACGTGCGGCAGGCCGGCCGTGCCCAGCACGAGGGCGATCGACAGCGACAGGAAGCCCAGCGGGTCCTTGTACTTGGCGCCCGGCTCGATCATCTTCGGGGTGTTGTTGACGTCCATGGCCTGCTGCATCACGTTCGACAGGTTGAAGCCGAACAGGGCCAGGACCCAGATCGTCATGACGCCGGCGCCCGCGATCAGCAGGACGGCCTTGATCATCTGCACCCAGGTGGTGCCCTTCATGCCGCCGATGAGGACGTAGGCGATCATCAGCAGGCCGACGATGACGATGACGAAGTTCTGCGCGAGGTCGCCGTTCAGGCCCAGCAGCAGCGACACCAGGCCACCCGCGCCCGCCATCTGCGCCAGCAGGTAGAAGAACGAGATGGTCAGCGTCGAGATGGCGGCGGCGAGCCGGACCGGGCGGTTCCGCATCCGGAAGCTGAGCACGTCGGCCATCGTGTACTTGCCCGTGTTGCGGAGCGGCTCGGCGACCAGCAGCAGCGCCACCAGCCACGCGACCAGGAAGCCGATGGAGTAGAGCAGCCCGTCGTAGCCGGAGAAGGCGATGGCGCCGACGATGCCGAGGAACGACGCCGCGGAGAGGTAGTCGCCGGCGATGGCGAAGCCGTTCTGGGTGCCCGAGAACTGCGCGCCGCCGGTGTAGAAGGCCGACGCCGACTTCTTGTTGCTTCCGGCCGTGACCCGGATGATCACCGTCATCGTCACCACGACGAACGCGGCGAAGATGCCGATGTTGAGGGCGGGGATGCCGAGTTGGATCGTTTCGAGCGGGAGCATCACTTCTTCGCCCCTTCCAGCTTGGCGCGCAACTGCGACGCGATCGGGTCGATGTTGCGGTTCATGTGCCGCAGGTAGAGCCACGTGATGAGGAACGTCGTCAGGAACTGGAGCAGGCCGAGCACATGCCCGAGGTTGAGATTCCCGAGCCCGATGTCGGTCGACATGAGGGGCTTCGCGTACACCGACAGCAGGACGTACCCGAAGTACCAGGCGAGGAAGAGGGCGGTCAGCGGGAACGCGAAGTTGCGGAACCTCCGCTTGAGCGTCGCGAACTCGGCGGACGCCTGCACCTCGATGAAGGCCTGCTCATCGATGTTGCGGGTGTCGCCGACGACCGTGTTGAGGGCCGGCAGGGGGTTGTGGTCGGCGGGCAGGTGGCGCTCGGTGTCGTAGGTGTGCAGGTCGGCCTGGTCGTGGCCCGACTGCCCTCCGGACGAACCGGGTCGCTGCTCAGCGTTGGGCGAAGTCATGAGGACCTCCCGTGAGACAGGGGCTCGGCTGCCCGTCCGCCCGTGGGGGCGGGCGGTGGCCGAACCGCGAAGACGCGAACCTCAGCAAAGGTTCGGCATAGGGAATCACGACGCCGTGATTCCTGTCTAGGGGATGTCGCAAAGATTTACCCGCGGCACCGCAACCTGAGGCGTCCGAGCCGTTCAGCGGAAGACGACGGTGCGGGAGCCGTCCAGCAGGAGGCGGTGTTCGGCGAACAGGCGGACGGCCTCGGCGAGCGTCCGCGATTCCAGTTCGTGGCCGATCCCGACCAGGTGGGCCACCTCGTCCGCGTGGTCGACGCGCTGCACGTTCTGCTCGATGATCGGTCCCTCGTCGAGGTCGGCGGTCACGAAGTGGGCGGTGGCCCCGATGAGCTTGACGCCGCGGCTGTGCGCCTGCCGGTACGGGTTGGCCCCCTTGAAGCCGGGCAGGAACGAGTGGTGGATGTTGATGGCCCGCCCGGCGAGCGCCCCGCAGAGCTGAGGGGACAGAATCTGCATGTAGCGGGCCAGCACGACCAACTCGATGTCGTACTCGGCCACCGTGTCCAGCACCAACTGCTCGAAGGCCGCCTTCGTCTCGGGCAGCACGACGTGGGCGGAGAACGGGATGCCGTAGAAAGACGCCAGGTCCTCCAGGTCCGGGTGGTTGGCCATGATCTTCGCCACCGCGATGGGCAGGCCGCCGTTGCGCTGCCGGTAGAGCAGGTCGTTGACGCAGTGGCCGGCCTTGGACGCGAGGAGGAGGGTGCGCCGGCGGCGTCCGACGTAGTCGAGTTCCCAGGCGGCGCCGAGGTCCCGGACGATCGGGGCCAGTGCGGTCTCGAACACCGACCGGTCGAACCCCGACTGCACCTGGACGCGCATGAAGAACCGGCCCGACTCGACGGAGGTGAACTGCTGCAACTCGGTGATGTTGCCCTGGGCGGTCGCGATGGCGCCCGCGACCGCGTGCACGATGCCCTGCCGGTCATCGCAGCGGAAGCTGAGCACCCAGTGGCCGGCGTCGACGGTGTGCGTTGGGTTCACGGCGGGTCAGCCTACCCAGGCCCGCAGACCGGACGCCGCGGGTCTCGCCGGCCTTCAGTCGGCCAGCAGCCGCCGCGGCACCCGCGCCCAGCGACCGCCCACCCGCCGGAACGGCTGCGCGACGCCCGCGAACGCGACCCGGCGGACGCCGGCGCGGACCTCGTCGGCCACCTCCCAGGCCTCCAGGTCCTCTTCGGCGGTCGAGGTCTCGGGCACCGTGAACCGCACCCAGATCCGCGCCCGGCCGGCGATGACCTCCAGGTCGCGGGCCTCGACGACGTGACCGGACGCCTCGCACGCGGCCACGGCGGCGGGCAGCACCTCGTCGGGGGCGTGCCCCGGCCGGACATCGGTGATCTCCTGCACGGCGCGGAAGGACGGCATGGCGACAGGCTACCGGTCGGCCCGGACCAGGGCCGCGATGCTAGCCTCCCGGGCATGAGCCCCTCGGACGTCGGATCGCCGGCTGTCTCCTACGTGATGCCGGTGCTCAACGAGGAGCGGCACCTGGCCGAGGCGGTCGCGGCGGTCCTCGCCCAGGACTACCCGGGCGACCAGGAACTCATCCTGGCCCTGGGGTCCAGCACGGACGCCACGCCCGCCATCGCCGCGGGGTTGGCGGCGGCCGATGCCCGGGTGAGGCTCGTCGAGAACCCGGTCAGTCATATCTCCGCCGGCCTCAACCTCGCCATCGATACCGCTCGCCACCCCGTCATCGTCCGCGTGGATGCCCACGCAACCCTCCCGCCGGCGTACACGGCGACGCTGGTGGCAGCCCTCGAGCGGACGGGGGCCGCCGTGGTGGGCGGGGTGATGGAGGCGCGCGGTGAGGGCCCCGTCCAACGGTCGGTGGCCCGGGCCTACAACAGCCCGTTCGGCCTCGGCGGCGCCGCCTACCACGGCACCGACGTCGAGGGTGAGGCGGAGTCGGCGTACCTCGGCGTCTTCCGCCGAGAGGTGCTGCGCGAAGTCGGCGGGTACGACCCGACGTTGCTGCGCGGGGAGGACTGGGAACTGGCCTCCCGTATCCGGGCCGCCGGGTACCGGGTCTGGTTGGTGCCGTCGGTGCGGGTCGCGTACTGGCCCCGGGAGACCGTCGGCCGGTTGGCCCGGCAATTCTTCGCCACCGGGGCCTGGCGCGGCGAGTTGGTGCGTCGCCAGCGCCGGACGCCGTGGCGCTACCTCGCCCCTCCCGCCGTTGTCTGCGTGCTGGGGTCAGCACCGGCGGCGGCGTTCGCCCTGGCGGTGCTGCGGCCCCAGGGGCCCGGGCGGGTCGCCCTGGCGGCGGCGGCGTCCGGCCCGGCGGTGTACGCCGCGGGACTGCTGGCGGCCTCGGGTCGCCTCGGCGCCCCCACCGGGACCGAACGGGTGCGCGACATGGCCGTCCTCGCCACCATGCACACCAGTTGGGGGCTGGGCTTCCTGCGCGGAGTCCTGTTCGGGGCCCAGGGCACCGTCGACCGCTCTCGGGTCGGGGTCTCCGGGAGTGTCGGAGCTGATCCGTAGGCTGCCCGCCATGATCCGGACGTTGGCCGTGCACGGGTATCGCTCCTTGCGGGACGTGGTGCTTCCCCTGGGCCCCCTGACCGTCGTGACCGGCGCCAACGGCACCGGCAAGTCGAGCCTGTACCGGGCGCTGGCGCTGCTGGCGGACGCCGCCCGCGGCCGCCTGATCGCCGGGCTCGCCGCCGCCGGCGGGCTGCCGTCCGTGTTGTGGGCGGGCCCGGAGACCATCAGCGCGGCGATGCGGCGGGGGGAGGTGCCGGTCCAGGGCACGGGGGGGCGGCGTGCGCCCGTCAGCCTGGCGCTCGGCTTCGCCACGGACGAGCTGGGGTACCTCATCGACCTGGGGTTGCCGCAGCCGGGGGCGCCGACCCTGTTCCTGCGCGACCCCGAGATCAAGCGGGAGGTGGTCTTCGCCGCGCCGCGGCTGCGGCCGGCCGCCCGGCTCGTCGAGCGCCGGGGTGCCCGCGTCCGGGTGCTCGGCGACGACGGGCCGGCCGACCTGGGGTGGCGGCTGCCCCCGCACGCCGGACTCCTGGACGAGTTGGCCGACCCCCTCCAGCGCCCAGAGGTGGCCGCCCTGCGGGCGGAGGTGCTCGGCTGGCGGTTCTACGACTCGTTCCGGGTGGACGCCGCGGCCCCGGCCCGGCAGCCGCAGGTGGGCACCCGCACCGAGGTGCTCTCCGGCGACGGCGCCGACCTGGCGCCGGCCGTCCAGACCATTCTGGAGTCCGCCTGGGCGGAGCCCTTCGCCGCGGCGGTCGCGGACGCGTTCGGGGGGCGCGTGCGGGTGGCCGAGGCGCAGGGCCGGTTCGAGTTGCTGATGAGTCAGCAGGGCATGCTGCGCGACCTCGCGGCCGGGGAGTGGTCGGACGGCACCCTCCGGTTCGTGCTCCTGGCCGCCGCCCTGCTCGGCCCGCGGCCGGCGCGACTGGTGGTGCTCAACGAACCGGAGGCGTCCCTGCACCCCTCCGTGCTGCCCGCCCTGGGCCGGCTGATCGGGGGCGCCGCCGGCCGCACCCAGGTCGTGGTCGTCACCCACAGCCGGCGGCTCGTGCGCGCCCTCGACGGCCCGGACGCCGTCCACCACGAGTTGGTCCGCAGCGTCGGGGAGACGCTGGTCGACGGCCAGGGTCTCCTGACCCGTCCGGCATGGGAGTGGGGGTCCCGCTAGAGTCCGGCGGCGCCGAGCGCCGCGTCGGCGAGGTCGCGGCCCAGGGCGATCTGCTCGCCCGCGCGGAGGAAGTCGAGGACGCCGCGCGAGTCGACGGGCACGTGCACCCACACGTCGGGCGGGTTGGCTGCGGTCCGGAACCGGGTGACGAGCGCCTGGCTGGCGTTGAGCGACAGGGTCAGGACGTCGGTCGTCTTGAGGTCCCGGGGCGGGTCCTGCAGCCACGGCTCCGCCACGGGCCGCAGCGCCGGCGCCCCGCCCCCCTCGGGGGCGTCCGGCTCGGCGGCGCCGGCCTCGGTGGCGGCGGGGTCCGAGGCTCCGGGGTCCGTGGCGCCCGGGGGCAGCGCGGCGGTCTCGCGCGGGCGTCCGAGTTGGGCGGCGGTCTGCCGCAGGCGCTCCAGCCAGACGGGCCCGCTCGCCTCGTCCGCGGATTGCTGCACGGGGCGGCGCTCGCCGATCTGCGGCGGCTGCGCGTTGAGGTCGACGGCGACCGTCACATCGGCGGGGTGGCCGACGAGCGCGTCGAGGGGCACCGGATTCATCAGCCCGCCGTCGGCGAGCACGTGGCCGTGCAGCATCACCGGCGTGATGACGGTGGGGATGGCGATGGAGGCCCGGATCGCCGCCGCGACGGGGCCGTGCCGGAACCACACCTCCCGCTGGGCGGTGAGGTCGGTGGCGACGGCGGTGAAGGGCAGGGGCAACTCCTCGATCCGGACGCCGTCCAGCAGGTCCGAGACCCTCTCGAGGACGCGCTGGGCCCGGATGATCCCGGAGCCGCCGAGGACGGGGTCGAGCATCAGGATGAGGTCGCGCTGGGTCAGCCCCAGCGCCCAGTCGGTGAAGTCGCCCAGGCGGCCCGCGGCGTACAACCCGCCCACCAACGCTCCCGCCGAAGTGCCCGCGAGCGCGACCACCTCGTGGCCACGCGACTGAAGGGCGCCGAGCACGCCGATGTGGGCGTACCCGCGCCCGCCGCCGGATCCCAGAGCCAGTGCCACCCGCATGCGCCCAGCGTACGGGGGCGCCGTGGGGCGTCCGGGGCGGGGGGCCGGTGGTAGCTTCTGGGCGTCGGCCAGGAAGCGGCCGCAGCGCAAGGAGTGCCGTTGAACCCCACCGTCGCCAACATCCTGCTGATCCTGTTGTTCATCCTCGTGGGCGGCGTCTTCGCGGCCGCCGAGATGGCGCTGGTATCGCTGCGGGACTCGCAGGTGCGCGCGCTCAGTACCCGCGGCAAGCGGGGGGCGGCGGTCGCGAACCTGGCCGGCAACCCGAACCTCTTCCTCTCCGCCGTCCAGATCGGCGTCACCCTGTCGGGGTTCCTGTCGGCGGCGTTCGGCGGGGCGACGCTGGCCGACGACCTGGCCCCGGTCCTGCGGGGGGCCGGCATCCCCGCCGGCCTCGCGGAGCCCCTCGGGCTCGTGCTGGTGACGGTCGCGATCTCGTACTTCTCGATCGTGCTGGGCGAACTGGCGTCCAAGCGGCTCGCCATGCAGCGCGCGGAGACCTTCGCCCTGATGCTGGCCCCGCTGGTCAGCGTCATCGCCAAGGTCACCCGCCCGGTGATCTGGTTCCTGGGCGTGTCCACCGACCTGGTGGTCCGGGTGCTGGGCGGCGACCCGGGCGCCTCTCGGGAGGAGGTCACCGACGAGGAGATCCGGCAGATGGTGTCCAGTTCCGCCACCCTGGGGGCCGAGGAGCGGCAGATCGTCGATGAGGTGTTCTCTGCGGGCGACGTGAGCCTGCGCGAGGCGATGGTGCCGCGCACCGAGGTCGACTTCCTCGACGGCGACCTGCCGGCCTACCGGGCGATCGTCGAACTGGGCGGCAAGTCGCACAGCCGCTACCCGGTGGTGGGCCGGGACGTGGACGACGTGCTCGGCTTCCTGCACATCCGCGACCTCTTCGACCTGGATCCGTCCGAGCGGCAGACGCCGATCGCGCAGCTGTGCCGGCCCATCGAGTCGTTGCCGCAGTCGGTGCGGATCCTGCGCGCCCTGACGTTCATGCGCGCCAACAACGCGCACCTGGTCATCGTCCGCGACGAGTACGGCGGGACCGCGGGCATCGTCACCCTGGAGGATCTCGTCGAGGAGTTGATCGGCGACATCACCGACGAGTTCGACCAGTTGGACGAGGGAGTCGCGCCCGGCTCGCTGCGGTCCGGCGAGATCGACGGGTTGACCACCCTCGAGGAGTTCGCCGAGCAGTTCGGGCACGCCCTGCCGGAGGGTCCCTACGACACCGTGGCGGGGTTCGTGATGGCGCGGCTCGGACGCCTGCCGGCGGTCGGCGACAGCGTCACGGTGCAGCTCCCCCCGCGCCAGAACGCGGACGCCCCCGCCGCCGAGTTCGGGCTCTCGGTGGCCGAGCTGGACGGCCGCCGGGCCTCCCGCATCGTGGTCCTGGCTCCCGAGGGCCCGGCGAGCCCACCCCCGGGACGGGGGTAGGGTGACCGCGATGGGTTCACCCCCATCAGGCCGACCGACACCAGAAGGGGCTCAGCATCACCGGCATCCTCGACGACGGCTCCCTCCTGCTGGCGTCCGACGCGGTGGGCGGGGTGCTCGCGGCTGCCGTCGAGCACGCCGGGGGCGACCTGGTCTCGTGGGCGCTCGACCACATCGACACGAACCCCGGCCACTCCACGACCGCCACCTACTCCGCGATCGTCCAGTGGTCGTACGGACGCCGCGACGAACTGCTGGGCGTGTCGGCCCGGGCTGACGGCGTCACCCCCAGCGACGAGCGGGCCGAGATCTTCGGGGACGGGGACCGTGAGGTCGCGGTCTGGATCTACCCGAACGACCCCGACCTGCCGGGCCTGGCCCGGGCCGCCTTCCCCGAGTCGATGGCGGCCCTGCTGAACGCCCACCACGTGACGGGGGTGCCGGTGGTGGGGTCCGACCTCGACCTGGAGATGATCGGGTACCGGCCCCGGCGGCGGGCCGTGCTGCGAGTCTCGGTCAAGCACCCGCCGCAGACCTTCTTCGTCAAGGTCCTGCGCGAGCGGCTGTTCCGCGAGGTCTCCGCGCGGCACCGCCTGCTGCTGGACGGCGGCGTCCCCGCCCCGGAGATCGCGGCAGCCACGCCCGACTTCCTGCTGGTGCTGCGCCAGTTGCCCGGACGCCCCCTGGCCCAGGCCGTGTTCGACGAGACCCCGCCCTGCACCGCCGAGCAGTTGGTCGAGGTGCTCGACGCGTTCCCCGCCACCGTCTGCCGCCTGGAACGGCGTCCCCCCTGGTCGGACGCGGTCGCGCACTATGCGGAGATGGTGTCGGCGTCCCTGCCGGCCCTGGACACCCGGATGCGGTGGCTCACCCACGAGATCGCCTCGGGGCTGGCCGGCATCCCTCCGGGCGACGAGCCGACGCACGGCGACTTCCACGAGGGCCAGATCCACGTGGCCCGGGGCCGCATCTGCGGCATCCTCGACGTGGACACGATCGGGCCGGGCCGGCGGGCCGACGACCTGGCGTGCCTGGTGGCCCACCTGTCGACGATCCAGCACATGTCGGCGCGCCAGGCCGAGCGGGTGCACGCCCTCATCCGGGCCTGGGTGCCCGTGTTCGACGAGCGGGTGGACCCCCTGGAGTTGCGGCTGCGCGCCGCCGCGGTCATCATCTCGCTGGCCACCGGCCCCTACCGCGGGCAGGAGCCCGACTGGGAGGCCGAGACCCGGCGCATGATCGACTCCGCCGAAGCGCTGGTCCGGCAGGTGCGCTGACCGGCGCGACCGTCCCGAGGCCCGTCACCCGGGATAGGGTGACGACCATGACCGACCAAGCGCTGCAGCTTGCCGGCGACTTCCCGGCCCCCACGCACGAGCAGTGGGAGAAAGAGGTCCTCAAGGTCCTCAACCGGAAGCGCCCGGAAGGCAAGGAACTCACCATCGACCAGGCTCTGGCCCGGCTACGTACGACCACGGTCGACGGCCTGACCATCGAGCCCCTGTACTCCCTGGACGGCGACCCCGCTCCCCTGGGCTACCCCGGCATCATGCCATTCACGCGCGGCACCGCGGTCCGGTCCGGAGTCGGCTGGGACGTGCGCGCCCTGCACGAGGACCCGGACGTCGCCGTCACCAACGCCGCCGTCCTGGACGACCTGCAGCGCGGCGCGACGTCGGTGTGGCTGCGGGTCGGGTCGGACGCCGTGGCCGCCGCCGACCTCGCCGCCGCCCTCGCGGGCGTCAAGCCGGAGATGTGCGCCGTCGCGGTCTCGGCCGTCGAGGATCAGCAGGCCGCCGCGGACGCCCTCGCCGCCTTCTTCCGCGCCAGCGGGCAGCAGGCCAAGGTCGTCGGCAACCTCGGCGTCGATCCGCTGGCCGCCGCCGCCCTGACGGGCGCGCCCGCCGACCTGTCGGTGTTGGCCGGTGCGGTCGCCACCGCACGCGAGTTCCCCGGCGTCCGCGCCCTCGTGGTCGACGTCCTGCCCTACGACAACGCGGGCGCCGGCGACGTCGAGGTGCTCGCCTACGCGCTCGCCACGGGCGTCGAGTACGTCCGGGCCCTGGACGCCGCGGGCGTCGGTCCCGCGGAGGCGTTCGCACAGCTGGCCTTCCGCGTCCCGGCGTCGGCCGACCAGTTCACGACGATCGCCCGCCTCCGGGCCCTGCGCCGGGTCTGGGCGCGGGTCGGCGAAGTGCTCGCCGTGCCCGAGGACCTGCGGGGTGCGCTGCAGCACGCCGTCACCTCGTGGCGGATGATCACGCGCGACGACGCCTACGTCAACCTGCTGCGCGGCACCATCGCCACGTTCGCCGCCGCTGTCGGCGGCGCCGAGATCGTGACGACCCTGCCGTTCGACACGGCCCACGGCCTGCCGACGGAGTTCAGTCGGCGCATGGCCCGCAACACGCAACTCGTGGCGGCCGAGGAATCGAACCTCGGGCGCGTGACCGACCCCGCGGGCGGGGCCTGGTTCGTCGAGTCGCTGACCGACCAGCTGGCCGAGAAGGCCTGGACGCTGTTCCAGGCGATCGAGGCCGCGGGCGGCATGGCCGCGGCGCTCGCCGACGGCACCGTCGCCGGCCAGATCGCCCCCGTGGTGGCCGAGCGCACCAAGCGCCTGGCGACGCGCAAGCAGCCGATCACGGGGGTGAGCATGTTCCCGTTGGCCGTCGAACCGGCCATCGAGGTGCGTCCGCGCCCTGCCGCCCCGGCCCGCGCCGGGCTGGCGCCCGCCCGTGATTCCGAGGTGTTCGAGGACGTCCGCGACGCGGTGGCGGCGGCCGGCAAGCCGCCCGTGTTCCTCGCGTGCCTGGGGTCGCGTCGCGACTTCGGCGGCCGCGAGCAGTTCACCAACAACCTCCTGCTGGTCGGCGGGTTCGCCGCGCCGGCGTCCGAGGGGGGCACTCCGGAGGAGATCGTGGCGCAGGTCGCGGCGTCCGGTGCTCGGATGGTCATCCTGTGCAGCTCGACCCGGGTCTACGCGGCCCAGGCCATGGCCGTGGCCGGCGCGCTCAAGGCCGCCGGCGTCGGGTCGGTCTTCCTCGCCGGCCGCAAGGCCGAGGTCGCCGACGCGGCCGTGGACACCGTCGTCGACGGCGAGATCTTCGACGGCATGGACGTGGTGGCGTTCTCCCACGCCACCCTCGATCGACTGGGGGCAGCCAAGTGACCACCATCCCGCGTTTCGACTCCGTCGACCTCGGCCCGGCGCTGGTGCCGGCGGACGCGGCCGAGCGGTTCGAGCAGTTGCGCGACACGCTCCCGAAGTTCAGCTCGGGGTGGCAGACACCGGAGCACATCCTGGTGCCGCCGCTCTACTCGGACGACGCCTACGAGGGCCTGGATTTCCTGCACACCGCGCCCGGCCTGCCGCCGTTCCTGCGTGGGCCCTACGCGACGATGTACGTCAACCAGCCGTGGACGGTCCGCCAGTACGCCGGCTTCTCGACGGCCGAGGAGTCCAACGCGTTCTACCGGCGCAACCTGGCGGCCGGCCAGAAGGGCCTGTCGATCGCCTTCGACCTGGCGACCCACCGCGGTTACGACTCCGACCACCCCCGCGTGGTCGGCGACGTCGGCATGGCCGGCGTGGCGGTCGACTCGATCCTCGACATGCGGCAGCTCTTCGCGGGCATCCCGCTCGACCAGATGTCGGTCTCGATGACCATGAACGGCGCGGTCCTGCCGATCCTGGCCCTCTACGTGGTGGCAGCCGAGGAGCAGGGCGTCAAGCCCGAGTTGCTGGCCGGGACGATTCAGAACGACATTCTGAAGGAGTTCATGGTCCGCAACACCTACATCTACCCGCCGACGCCGTCGATGCGGATCATCTCCGACATCTTCGCGTTCACCAGCGCTCACATGCCCAAGTTCAACTCGATCTCGATCTCCGGCTACCACATGCAGGAGGCCGGCGCGACCGCCGACATCGAGATGGCGTACACGCTGGCCGACGGGGTGGAGTACCTTCGCGCCGGCAAGGAGGTCGGCCTCGACGTCGACAAGTTCGCGCCGCGCCTGTCGTTCTTCTGGGCCATCGGCATGAACTTCTTCATGGAGGTGGCGAAGATGCGGGCCGCGCGTCTGCTGTGGGCCCGGTTGGTCCGCGAGCAGGGCGCCAAGAACCCCAAGTCGATGTCGCTGCGCACCCACTCGCAGACGTCCGGCTGGTCGCTGACCGCGCAGGACGTCTACAACAACGTGATGCGCACCTGCCTGGAGGCCATGGCGTCCACCCAGGGGCACACCCAGTCGCTGCACACCAACGCGCTCGATGAGGCCATCGCCCTGCCGACGGACTTCTCGGCCCGGATCGCCCGCAACACGCAGCTGTTCATCCAGCAGGAGTCCGGCACCTGCCGCTCGGTCGATCCCTGGGCGGGCTCGGCGTACGTCGAGAAGCTGACCCACGACCTGGCGAACGCGGCGTGGAAGCTGATCGGCGAGGTCGAGGCCGCGGGCGGCATGGCCAAGGCGATCGAGGCCGGCATCCCCAAGATGCGCATCGAGGAGGCGGCGGCCCGCACGCAGGCCCGCATCGACTCGGGGCGTCAGCCGCTGATCGGGGTCAACAAGTACCTGGTGGAGAACGACCGGACGCCCGAGGTGCTCAAGATCGACAACGGGGCGGTGCGCGACCAGCAACTGGCGAAGCTGGCCCAGCTGCGCGCCGAACGCGACGCGGCGGCGGTCGAGGCGGCGCTCGAGAAGCTCACCTGGGCCGCGGGCAACCCCGACCCGACCGACCCGGAGCGGAACCTCCTCAAGCTGGCGATCGACGCCGCCCGGTCCAAGGCGACCGTCGGCGAGATCTCGTCCGCCCTGGAGCAGGTGTTCGGGCGCTACACCGCGCAGATCCGTACGATCTCCGGTGTGTACAGCTCGGAGTCGGGTGAGTCCTCCACCGTGACCAACGCGCGGCGGTTGGTCGAGGAGTTCGAGGCCGCCGAGGGACGCCGCCCCCGCGTCCTCGTCGCCAAGATGGGCCAGGACGGCCACGACCGCGGCCAGAAGGTCATCGCCACGGCCTTCGCGGACCTCGGCATGGACGTCGACGTGGGCCCGCTGTTCCAGACTCCGGAGGAGGTCGCCCGGCAGGCCATCGAGGCGGACGTGCACGTCGTGGGCGTGTCGTCGCTGGCGGCCGGCCACCTCACCCTGGTGCCGGCCCTGCGCCGGCAACTGGACGCCCTGGGTGCCGACGACATGATGATCGTGGTCGGCGGCGTGATCCCGGAGCAGGACTTCGCGGAGTTGCGGGCCGGCGGCGCGGACGCGATCTTCCCGCCCGGCACGGTCATCCCGGAGGCCGCCATCGAGATGCTCACCCAGTTGGTGGAGCGGGCGCAGGCGTGAAACGGCACACGGTCGAGGAGTTGGCGGCCGGAGTGGCCGCCAACTCCCGGCCGCTGGTGGCGAAGGCGATCACGCTGGTCGAGTCGTCCCGCCCCCAGGACCGGGAGCGCGCCCGGCGGCTTCTGATCGCCCTCCGCGCGCGCACGGGCCGGGCCGTGCGGGTCGGCATCTCCGGCGTCCCCGGGGCCGGCAAGTCGACGTTCATCGACGCCCTGGGACGCAGCCTGATCGGCCGGGGGCATCGCCTCGCGGTGCTGGCCGTCGACCCGTCGTCGTCGCGGACGGGCGGCTCGATCCTCGGGGACCGCACCCGCATGGGCGAACTGGCGGCCGAGGAGCACGTCTTCATCCGGCCGTCGCCGTCGGGGGGGCACCTGGGCGGCGTGGCGCGGGCGACCCGCGAGTCGATGCTGGTGCTCGAGGCCGCCGGCTACGACGTGATCCTGGTCGAGACCGTGGGCGTGGGGCAGTCCGAGGTGGCCGTGGCCGACATGGTGGACACCTTCCTGCTCATCACGCTGGCGCGCGCCGGCGACCAACTGCAGGGCATCAAGCGCGGCATCCTCGAGTTGGCCGACGTCATCACGGTCAACAAGGCCGACGGTGAGCACGAGGCCGAAGCGCGGGTCGCGGCGCGGGATCTGGCCTCGGCCATGCGGCTCATCACGTCCGACCCGCACGCGCGGCGTCCGCCCGTCCTGACCTCCAGTTCCTACACGGGCCTCGGCCTCGACGACGTCTGGCAAGCCGTCCTGGACCATCGGGCGTACGTCGAGTCACACGGCGGCCTCGCCGCGCGCAGGAACGCCCAACAACTCGAGTGGCTGTGGTCGCTCGTCGAGGACGCGATCCTGGACGGCGTCCGCCGCTCGCCGCGGGTCAAGGCGTTGCGGCAGGGCATCGAGACGCTGGTCAGCCACGGCGAACTGTCGGCCCTGGAGGGTTCGGAGCAGCTGATCGAGGGGTTCATCGCCGACGTGCCGGTCATCTGGCCGCACGAGGTCACCGGCCCGGTCTCCGGCTGAGTCGCCGGGGGCGGGTTTTCAATTCGCGATCCAGCATTCCGGGACGCCGCTCCGGCGGCCGGATTGCCTGCCGGCTAGGTCGGACGCCGTGGGCGTCCGCATGCTGGGCGAGGGGCGTCCGGGGGTCGAGGCCGCCCGGGGACCCAAGTGAACGGGGCCGGCCGGGTCGCTCCGAACCACCGGCGGGCCCCTCCCGTACCATGTCGGTGCCCCGTCCCCGTGGGACGCGGCAGAACACGCCACAGGAGGCCATCAGTGAAGAAGTCCATCCTCGGGTCCGGGATCGTCCTCGCCCTCGCCCTCGCGGGCTGCGCGGCCCCGCCCGCCAGCACCACCCCCGCCGCCACCGGCTCCAGCTCCGCCTCCGCCGCGGCCTCGGTCGCGCCGGCCAGCAACTTCCTCGCCTGCATGGTGTCCGACGAGGGCGGCTTCGACGACAAGTCCTTCAACGAGACCTCCTACAAGGGGCTCACGGACGCCGTCACGCAACTCGGCGTGAAGATGAAGGAGGTGCAGTCGACCACCCCGTCCGACTACGCCAAGAACGTCCAGGCCATGGTCGACGCCAAGTGCGACGTCATCGTCACCGTCGGCTTCGCGCTCGGGGACGCCACCCTGGCCGCCGCCAAGGCGAACCCCAGCATCGACTTCGCGATCGTCGACTTCGCCTTCACCGACTCCACGGGCAAGGACACCTCGGCGCCGAACTCCAAGGGCCTCACGTTCAACACGGCCGAGCCGGCCTTCCTCGCCGGGTACCTGGCCGCCTCCATCTCCAAGACCGGCACGGTCGGCACCTACGGCGGCGCCCCCTACCCGACCGTGACGATCTTCATGGACGGGTACGCCCAGGGCGTGGCCTACTACAACCAGCAGAAGAGCAAGACCGTGAAGGTCGTCGGCTGGGACCGGGCGACCAAGCAGGGCACCTTCATCCCGGGCAACAAGTTCTCGGACGTCGCGGGCGGCAAGCAACTGGCCCAGAACCTGGTCTCCCAGGGCGCCGACGTGATCCTGCCCGTGGCGGGCCCCGCCTCCGAGGGCGGCCTGCAGGTGGCTCAGGAGTCCGGCGGCAAGGTCGTCTCGCTGTGGGTCGACTCCGACGGCTACGAGAGCATGCCCAAGTACAAGGCGGTCATCCCCAGCTCGGTCGGCAAGGCCATGGACGTCGCGGTGTTCGAGGCCATCAAGGCGTCCAAGGACAACACCTTCGACAACAAGCTGTACGTGGGCACCCTGGCCAACAAGGGCGTCTTCCTGGCCGCCTACCATGACTTCGACGCCAAGATCCCGGCCGAGGTCAAGACCGAGATCGAGAAGCTGAAGGCCGACATCATCGCCGGCACCGTGAAGGTCGCGTCCTGACGCGTCCCTACGCACCGTCCTGAGGGCAGCCCCACCCGGGTCTGCCCTCGGGACGCCCCGGCGTCCTGAAGGAAGGATCGGCTCGTGAGCGAGCAGCAGCGGCTGGGCCTGGAACTGCGCGGCATCACCAAGCGGTTCGGCGACTTCGTCGCCAACGACGCCGTCGACCTGGACGTGCACTCGGGGGAGATCCACTGCCTGCTCGGTGAGAACGGGGCCGGCAAGTCGACGCTCATGAACGTCCTCTACGGCATCTATCAGCCCGACGGCGGCGAGATCCTGATCGACGGGCAGCCGCAGCGGTTCGCCAACCCGAAGCAGGCCATGGCGGCCGGGATCGGCATGGTGCACCAGCACTTCATGCTCGTCGACGTCTTCAGCGTCGCGGAGAACCTCATGCTGGGCCGCGAGGGCGGCGTCCTGCTCGACCGCGGCCGCGCCGCGGCGAAGGTGCGGGAGTTGTCCCGCCAGTACGGCATGCCCGTCGACCCGGACGCCGTCGTGGAGGACCTGCCCGTCGGCGTCCAGCAGCGCGTCGAGATCCTCAAGGCGTTGGCCAACGACGCCCGCTTCCTCGTCTTCGACGAGCCGACCGCGGTGCTCACCCCCCAGGAGATCGCCGAGTTGATGACCGTCATGCGGTCGCTGCGCGACGAGGGCAAGGGGATCGTCTTCATCACCCACAAGCTGCGCGAGGTGCGGGCCATCGCCGACCGGATCACGGTCATGCGGCGCGGGCGGATCGTCGGCCACGCCGAGCCGGGCACGTCCGAGGGCGACCTCGCCGAACTCATGGTCGGGCGGGCGGTCGACCTCCAGGTCGACAAGGTGGCCGCCCAGCGGGGGCCGATCCGGTTGCGGGTCGCCGACCTGCGGGTCGCCAACGCCGCCGGCGGCATCGTCGTCGACGGGGTCAGCTTCGACGTCCACGGCGGCGAGATCGTCTGCATCGCGGGCGTCCAGGGCAACGGCCAGAGCGAACTCGCCGACGCCCTCATCGGCAACCTCACCCCGCTGTCCGGCACGATCGAACTGGACGGGGTCGACCTGACCCGCGCCGGCCCCGCCCGCACCATCGCCGCCGGGGTCGGGTTCGTGCCCGAGGACCGGGAGGACGACGGCTTCGTCGCCTCGTTCACGATCGCCGAGAACCTGGTGTTGAACCGCTTCCACCGCCCCCCGTTCTCCCGGGGCTTCGCGCTGGACCTGCCGGCCATCGACGACAACGCCGAGCGGCTGCGGCAGGAGTTCGACATCCGCTCCCAGGCGGTCCACGACCCGCTGGCGTCCCTGTCGGGCGGCAACAAGCAGAAGGTGGTGCTGGCCCGCGAACTGTCGCGGGAGTTGGCGCTGCTCGTCGCCAGCCAGCCGACCCGCGGCGTGGACGTCGGGGCCATCGAGTTCCTGCACCGGCGCATCGTCGCCGAGCGGGACAAGGGGACGGCCGTCGTCCTCGTGTCCACCGAACTGGACGAGGTCGAGGCGCTCGCCGACCGGGTCGCCGTCATGTATCGCGGCCAGGTGGTCGGCCTGGTCGACCCCCGGACGCCGCGCGACGTGCTCGGCCTCATGATGGCGGGCGTGCCCTACGAGGAGGCCCTGGCGGCCACCGAGGCCCCCGACCCCACCGGGGCGGACGCCCAGCATCGCGTCGGCGACCAAGGAGGACCCCACCATGACTGACCCGGTCGCGAAGCCGCGGACGCCGCGTCCCCCCGACTGGTGGTCGTCGAGCCTGCGCACCATCGCGGTCACCGCCGCGTCCATCCTGCTGGCCCTGCTGGTGGGGGCCCTGCTCATGATCGTGTCCGACCCGGAGGTCGCCGGCCAGTTCCGCTGGTTCTTCGCGCGGCCCCTGGACGCCCTGGGCGCGTCCTGGGCGAAGGTGTCCACGACGTACTGGGCGCTGCTGGTGGGGGCGGTCGGCTCTCCCAACGCGCTGGCCGGCACCGCGGGCCAGGCCGCCCCCCTGATCTGCGCCGGCCTCGGCGTCGGGCTGGCCTTCCGGGCGGGCCTGTTCAACATCGGCGCCCAGGGCCAGGCCATCTGGGGCGCCATCTTCGCGGCCTGGGTGGGATTCGCCCTGCAACTGCCGCCCGTGCTGCACGTCATCGTGGCGGTGCTCGCCGGGCTCGTCGGCGGCGGACTGTGGGGCTGGATCGTCGGCTTCCTCAAGGCCAAGACGGGGGCCAACGAGGTCATCGTCACGATCATGATGAACTACATCGCGAGCCAGAGCCTCGCCTGGCTCCTGCTGACCCCGGCGTTCCTGCGGCCCGGTCGCATCGACCCCATCGCGCCGCCCATCCATCCGTCCGCCATGTTCGGCTCCCTCTACGGGCAGTTCCACGTCGGCTTCCTGGTCGCCGTCGTGGCGGCTGGCGCCGTCTGGTGGCTGCTGGATCGCTCCACGATCGGCTTCGCGATCCGCGCCGTGGGGGCGAACCCGCACGCGGCGGCCACGGCCGGCATGAGCGTCGGCCGCACCACCATGATCACCATGACGATCTCGGGGCTGTTGTGCGGGCTCGCGGGCGTCCAGTACGCGCTCGGGCCGGGCGCCGACGGCGTCCCGACCCCGCTGTCCCTGGGCCTCGTGGGCACGGTGGGCTTCGACGCCATCACGGTGGCGCTGCTGGGTCGCAGCCGACCCGTCGGCATCGTGCTCGCCGGTCTGCTGTTCGGCGGGCTGCACTCGGGCGGCCTGGCGATGCAGACGTTCGCCGGCACGCCGCTCACACTGTCCCAGGTGCTGCAGGCCCTCATCGTGCTCTTCGTGGCGGCGCCCGACCTGGTGCGCACCGTCCTGCCCTTCCTGAGGGCGCCCCAACCGGTCGTCGCAGGAGGTACGGCATGAGCGAGACCCTGGCCCGGCCGGTCGAGGCCGATGCCGCCGTGGAACTCGACTACCTGGAGGCCCCGGCGACCCGCCGGGCGCGCCTGTCCACAGGGGCGCTGCTGACGGTCCTCGGTGTCGGCTTCCTGATCCTCGGCGCCCAGGCGCGCGGCGACGCCCGCTTCGCGCTGAGCACGCCGTTCGACCCCGTCCAGCTGCCCACGATCGCGGTGCCGTCGACGGTGACGGTGTTGACCTGCGCCGTCATCACGCTGGCCGTCGGGATCGGCTTCCTGAGCGGACGCCTGCACCGCCGCGCGACCGGCTGGCTGGGGGCGCTCGCCTCCGTGGCCGTGTTCCTGGGCTTCGTGAGCTGGGCCGCGGCCGGGGCCGCCTATCCGTTCCCGGTCGGCAACCAACTGGCGGGCACCGTCGCGCTCGCCACCCCGCTCGTCCTGGGGGCCCTGGGCGGCGTCCTGTGCGAGAACGCGGGCGTGGTCAACGTGGCCATCGAGGGGCAGTTCCTGGTGGCCGCCCTGACGGCGGCGACGGTCGGCTCGGTGACCGGTTCCATCGCGGTCGCCCTGGTAGCGGCGGCGCTGGCCGGCGTCGCCATGGGCGCCCTCCTCGCCCTGTTCGCGCTGCGCTACCTGGTCGACCAGGTGGTGCTGGGCGTCGTGCTCAACCTGCTCGCCACCGGCGTCACCGGCTTCGTGTTCGACCAGTTGATCCAGCCGAACTCGGCCACGCTGAACAACGCGCCGAACATGCAGAACATCCGCATCCCCTTGCTCGCGGACATCCCGCTGCTCGGGCCGGCGCTGTTCGAACAGAAGATCCTGGCGTACCTCGCGGTGCTCTCGGTGGTGGCGGTCGCGTTCCTGCTCTACCGGACGCGCTGGGGGCTGCGGGTCCGCGCCGTGGGGGAGCACCCCCACGCCGCCGACACCGTCGGCATCTCGGTGAGGGCCGTCCGCTGGCAGGCCGTCCTGCTCGGTGGGGTGTTCGCCGGGCTCGGGGGTGCCTTCTTCACCATCGGCTCCACCGGCGGCTTCATCAAGGACATCACCGTGGGCAACGGCTTCATCGCGCTCGCCGCCCTCATCATGGGCCGGTGGCACCCGGTGCGGGCCGCCCTGATGGCCGTCTTCTTCGGCTTCATCACCCAATTGGCGTCGCAGATGCAGACGCTGCAGACGCCGATGCCGAGCCAGTTCCTGCTCATGCTGCCCTACCTGGCCACGATCATCGCGGTCGCGGGCCTGATCGGCCGCGTGCGGGCGCCCGCCGCCGACGGCGTCCCCTACACGAAGTGAGCGTCATGCCCGACGTCGACTGGGACGCCCTCCGCGCGGCCGCACGCGCGGCGTCCGAATTCGCGTACGCGCCCTACTCGCGCTACCGGGTCGGGGCGGCGGCGCTGGCCGACGACGGCCGCGTCGTGCGGGGCTGCAACGTCGAGAACGCCTCGTACGGGCTGACCCTGTGCGCGGAGTGCGGCCTGGTGTCCGACCTGGTGGCGGGCGGTGGCGGCCGCCTCGTCGCCTTCACCTGCTGCAACGGGCACGGTGAGGTGATCACGCCGTGCGGCCGCTGCCGCCAGTTGCTCTGGGAGCACGGGGGGCGGGCCCTCCTCGTCGAAACCCCGCTCGGGGTGCTGACGCTGGCCGAGTTGTTGCCGCAGGCGTTCGGGCCGGACGACCTCGAGGCCGCCGAACCCCGCTGAACCCGGGCCCTCCCGGGGGACGCGCTACTTCGGCCGGATGACCGGCAGGAAGCCCTGCAGGGCGATGGTGTAGCCGAACCCGTGCGCGACGATGTAGCCCAACCCGACGAGGACGGCCAGCAGGACGAGGGCGAAGGCGGCGTACGCGAACGTCCGATGCGCCGCGGCGTTCCAGCGGGCGCCCGCAGAGTCGGGCACGTGGGCGGCGGCCAACTGCCGCACCCCGACCGCGAAGAGCATGGGCAGCCCGGCCCCGAGGACGAGCCCCACGAGCAGGACGCGCCAGGCGGCGTCCAGCGCAGCGATCACCTGGTTCATCAGACCCCGACCTTCTCCTGCGAGGGGGCCTGCGGGGCCTCCCACTCATCGTTGACGTTCCCCGGGTTGACCGGTTCGTGGCGGCTGTGCGCCCACATCCAGAAGGAGAGGCCGCACAGCAGGGTGAAGACGGCGATGGGGCCGACCACGGGGCCGGTCACGTCGCCGAGGTGCCAGACCAGGGCGCCGACGAGGCCGGCCGAGGGCAGCGTGATGGCCCAGGCGACCAGCATCCGGGCGGCCACCCGCCAGCGCACCTTGCCCCCCGGCATGCCGAGCCCGGTGCCCATGATGGAGCCGGTGGCGACGTGGGTGGTGGACAGGGCGAACCCCAGCTGGCTCGAGGTCAGGATGATGGCGGCGGACGAACTCTCGGCCGCCATGCCCTGCGGCGGCGAAATCTCGACCAGGCCCTTGCCCATGGTGCGGATGATGCGCCAGCCGCCGATGTAGGTGCCGAGGGCGATCGCGAAGGCGCAGGCCACCTTGACCCACAGGGGGATGTCGTGCGTGGTGTGCCAGGCGCCGGACGCGATCAGCGCGAGGGTGATGACCCCCATCGTCTTCTGGGCGTCGTTGGTGCCGTGCGAGAGCGACACCAACGAGGCGGTGCCGATCTGGCCCCACCGGAAGCCGGAGTCGAGGAAGGTGCGGGCGACCCCCTGGCTGATCTTGAACACGCCCCAGGTGGCCACCATGGCCACCACCGCGGCGATCACGGGGGAGAAGAGGCCCGGCAGCAGCACCTTGCCGATCACGCCGTCCAGTTTCGTCCCGTCGCCGACCCACTTGACGGAGTCGGGGCCCAGACCCGCGATGGTGGCGCCGACCAGGCCGCCGAACAGCGCGTGCGAGGAACTCGACGGCAGCCCCCACAGCCAGGTGAGGAGGTTCCAGACGATGGCGCCGACGAGCCCGCACAGGATGATCATCAAGAGCGCGTGGCCGCCGTTGGCCAGGAACTCCGGCTTGGGGGACCCGTCGGGGTTCTGGATGCGGATCACGGCGTTCGTCACGGTGAGGGCCACCTCGACGGACAGGAAGGCCCCGACCAGATTGAGCCCCGCGCACAGGATCACGGCGGCCTTCGGGGTGAGCGCCTTCGTGGCGATGGACGTCGCCATGGCGTTGGCGGTGTCATGGAAACCGTTGGTGAAGTCGAAGGCGAGTGCCGTCAACACAACCAGACCCAACAGGATGAACTCGGGCGTCACATGCCTCATGGTAGAGCCGTTTCGTCACCCGGTCGTCATCTGCCGGACACCTTCTGGCAAGCTCGGTCGAACAGGGTTTCGATTATTGGGGGCGCTCCCGGGCTCCGGCGACGGGCGGGGGTGCCGCCGGGGTGGCCCTAAAGTTCTGCCCATGACTTCATCGATCCTGACGCTCGCGGCGTGGCCCTACGCGAACGGTCCGCGCCACATCGGGCACGTCTCCGGCTTCGCGGTCCCGTCCGACGTCTTCGCCCGGTACCAGCGGATGTCCGGCCACGACGTCCTGTTCGTGTCCGGCACCGATGAGCACGGCACGGCGATCCAGGTCAAGGCGGACGCCGAGGGTCTCACGGCCCGGGAAACCGCCGACAAGTACCACCAGATCATCACCGAGGACCTCGCGGGGCTGGGGCTGTCCTACGACCTGTACACGCGCACCACCACGCTCAACCACCGCGCGGTCGTCCAGGAACTCTTCCGCTCCCTGCACCGCAACGGCTACGTCGTCGCGCAGAAGCAGTGGGGCGCGATCTCGCCGTCCACCGGGCGCACCCTGGCCGACCGGTACATCGAGGGCACCTGCCCGTTCTGCGGCGACCCGGGCGCCCGCGGCGACCAGTGCGACCACTGCGGGCGCCAACTGGACCCGTCCGACCTGAAGAACCCCCATTCGCGGATCGACGGCGAGGTGCCCGAGTTCCGCGAGACCGAGCACTTCTTCCTCGACCTGCCCGCCCTGGCCGATCAGTTGCAGGCGTGGCTGGGCACCCGGGAGGACTGGCGTCCCAACGTCATCCGCTTCTCCACGCAGTTCGCCAAGGAACTGCAGCCGCGGGCGATCACCCGCGACCTCGACTGGGGGATCCCGATCCCGGTCGAGGGCTGGGAGGACGATCCGATGAAGCGCATCTACGTCTGGTTCGACGCCGTCATCGGCTACCTGTCGGCGTCCGTGGAGTGGGCGCGGCGCCAGGGGCGTCCGGACGCCTGGAAGAAGTGGTGGCATGACGCCGGCGCCGAGTCGTACTACTTCATGGGCAAGGACAACATCACGTTCCACACGGTCATCTGGCCCGGCATCCTGCTCGGCGCGAACGGGCAGGGGTCGCTCGGCGGGTCGCCGTCGGAGGTGCTGGGCACCCTGGACCTGCCGACCGAGATCGTCAGTTCCGAGTTCCTCACGATGTCCGGCTCGAAGTTCTCCTCGTCGCGCAACAAGGTCATCTACGTGCGGGACTTCCTGCGCGAATTCGGCCCGGACGCCCTGCGGTACTACATCGCCGTGGCCGGCCCCGAAAACCAGGACACCGACTTCACCTGGGACGAGTTCGTGCGGCGCACGAACTTCGAGCTGGCCAACGAGTGGGGCAACCTCGTCAACCGTTCGGTCTCGATGGCCCACAAGAACAACGGGGCGATCCCCCCGGCGCACGGGTTGACGGACGCCGATCGCGCGCTCCTCGCGGCGTCCGCCACCGCGTTCGACACGGTGGGCGCGCTGCTCGGCCGGGCGAAGCTGAAGCAGGCGATCTCCGAGGCGATGCGGGTCGTCGGCCTGGCGAACAAGTACCTCTCCGACTCGGAGCCGTGGAAGCTCAAGGACGACCCCGACCGCCGGGACACCGTGCTCCACGTGGCGCTCCAGGTCGTCTCCGACTGCAACACCCTGCTCACCCCGTTCCTGCCGCACGCCGCGCAGAAGATCCACGAGGCGTTGGGCGGCACCGGGGTATGGGCCGCGCAGCCGCGCATCACGATGGTCGACGAGGAGGGCGCGCCGTCCTATCCCGTGCTCACCGGCGACTATGCCGCCGAGCAGGCCGTGTGGGCGTCGCGTCCGCTCACCCCCGGCACCGCGCTCGTGAAGCCGACGCCGGTCTTCGCCAAGCTGGACGAGAAGCTGGGGGAGACCGGGCCGTCCTGGGCGCCCGTCGCCTGAAACCGTCGCAACCGCTGCGCTGGGGAGTCGCGGGCCACGATGCTGGGGCGCAAGGCAACCGGGGCCTGAGGCCCCGACGATCGGGGGGATCATGAGAAGGGCACTGCTGCGCGCGCTGGCCGTCACGGTGACGGTGGGTCAACTGGGGGCCATGTCGGGCTGTGCGGCGGCGAAGGTGGCCACCTGCTCCGAGTATGCGGCGATGGCGGCCGACACCGGGCTGCTCTCGGACATCAACGACGAACAGCGGGCTGCCATCAAGACCGCGCTGCGGGCCCACAGCAAGACGACCGACGAGGGCAACGTGATGGTCGCGGCGCTCCAGATCGTCGCCTACTGCAACATCTACGGCGGCCGCGCGGGGAGCAACGCCACCCAGCCCATCGACGGGATCCCCGGATTGAAGGGCTAGTCGGGAAACGGGTCGCGTCGAGGTTTCGTCGAGGGTCTCGGACGGCGGGTTTGCCGGCGGGGTCGCAGGGGGCCACGCTGGTGGCCGTGCTGATCCGCGTCGCCGACCCCGCCGATGACCGGCTCTCCGACTACGTCGCGCTGCGCGACACCTCGCTGCGGCGCTCCCTGGAGTCGGAGCGCGGCCTGTTCATCGCCGAGGGCGAGAAGGTGATCCGGCGCGCCGTCGAGGCGGGCCACCGTCCGCGGTCGTTCCTCCTGGCCGAGCGCTGGTTGCCCGGGCTCGCCGACCTGCTGGACGCACACCCGGACGCCCCCGTGTACGTCGTCACCGAGGCGCTGGCCGAGGCCGTGACGGGCTTTCACGTGCACCGCGGTGCGTTGGCGTCCCTGCACCGGGCGGCGCCCCGAGCGATGGGCGACCTGCTCGGGGCGCGGCGTCTGGTGCTGGCAGAGGACATCGTCGACCACACGAACGTCGGAGCGATCCTGCGCAACGCCGCCGGCTTGGGGTGGGACGGCGTCCTGTTGGCGCCGCGTGCCGCTGATCCGCTGTACCGGCGGGCGATCAAGGTCTCGATGGGCACGGTCTTCTCGCTGCCCTGGGCGCGCGTCGACGACTGGGGGACGGCCGTCCCGGCCCTGCAGGCCGCGGGCTTCCTCGTGGTCGCCCTGGCGCTCACCCCGGACGCCGTGGCTCTCGACGAGTTCGTGGCGCGTCCCCGCCCGGAGCGGCTGTGCCTGGTGGTGGGGACCGAGGGGGCCGGACTCTCGCGGCGCTGGCTCGAGCAGGCGGACGCCGTCGTGTCGATCCCGATGAGCCACGGCGTCGACTCGCTCAACGTGGCCGCCGCGACCGCCGTCGCCTGCTACGCGCTGCGCTGAGGGGTCCGGCCCCGTCGGCCCGGCCCCCGGGGCCCTCAGCCCTGGTCGCCCTCGTCGGCGGTGGCGCTCTCGTCGGCGCCCTCGTCGGCAGAGGTGCGGCGGGGCGTGACCGGCCAGTCGCCGGGGAACAGGTGGGCCAGTTGGTCGTGCCGCTCGCTCAGCTTGCGCCGCGAGCGGTTCGACAGCCGGTCGCCGAAGACGATGCCCGACAGGTGGTCCGTCTCGTGCTGCAGGCACCGGGCCAGCAGGCCCGTCCCCACCACCTCGACGGGCTCGCCCCACGGGTCGACGCCCCGACAGACGGCCCGGTCGGGCCGGGCGAGCGACTCGTACGCCCCCGGGTAGGACAGGCAGCCCTCCTCGGACGCCTCGAGGTGCCGCTCGCGGCCCTGGGGCAGTTCGATCTCGGGGTTGCAGACGGCGCCCACGTGCCGCCGGTGGTCCTCGTCCGGGCAGTCGTAGATGAAGACGGCGAGGCCCCGGCCGACCTGGGTGGCCGCGAGTCCGACGCCCTCCGCGCGCTCCATCGTGGCGAACATGTCGCGGATCAGGTCGTGCAGGTCGTCGCCGAAGGACGTGACCGGTTCGGTCCGGTTGTGCAGGACCGGCTCCGACCAGCGGGTGATGGGCAGCACCCGTCCACCCGTACGCAGTTCGTCGATCGTGTGGCCGGACAACTCGCACTCCTCAACTGGGCAACCCCTCCAGTTTGGCACGATGGCGCCATGATCTCCGACCCCGCGCCGCCGGCCCGGCCGGACGCCGCTCCGCCGGACGCCCTCCGGCCGGACGCCCCCTGGCCGGACGCGATGCGCGCCGACCTGGAGGCCTACCGGCGGCACCTGGTGGACACTCGGAACCTGTCCCCGCACACGGTCCGGGCGTACCTGGGTGACCTCGAGGCCCTCGGGAGCCACCTCGTCGCGCACGGCCGGCTCGACTTCGCCGAGGCGGACCTCCGCGCCCTGCGGGGGTGGCTCGCCGACCTGCACGGCCGAGGCGCGGGGCGCACCACCATGGCCCGGCGGGCCACGGCCGTCCGCGTCTTCTACGCGTGGCTGCGCTCCGCCGGGCGGACCGTGACCGACCCCGCGGCCGCGCTGCGCTCGCCGAAGGCCGACCGGTCGCTGCCGCCGACCCTGGATCGGACCGCGGTGCAGGGACTCTTCGATCACCTCGCCGCCCGGGAGGCGGCCGCCGCCGACGACCGGGAACGGGCCGTCGCGCTGCGCGACGCCGCCATCGTCGAACTCCTGTATTCCAGCGGCCTGCGGGTGTCCGAGCTGTGCGGGCTGCGCGTGCCCGACCTCGACGAGGCACGCGGCCTCGTGCGCGTCGTCGGCAAGGGCGACAAGGAGCGTTCCGTGCCGCTCGGCCGGCCCGCGGCGCAGGCGCTCGGCCGCTGGCTCGCCGCCCGGCCGCGGCTCGCGGGGCCGGCGGGCGGCGTCCACGTCTTCGTCGGTGTCCGGGGGGCCCCCGTCGACCAGCGGGTCGTCCGTCGCGTGGTGCACGCCGCGCTGGCCGCCGTCCCGGACGCCCCCGACCTGGGCCCGCACGGGCTGCGGCACGCGATGGCCACCCACCTGCTGGAGGGGGGCGCCGACCTGCGCGCCGTGCAGGAGATGCTGGGCCACGCCTCCCTCGCGACCACGCAGATCTACACCCACGTCACGAACGAGCGGCTGCGGCAGGCGTTCCGGCAGGCTCACCCGCGCGCGTGAGTCGCGACGGCGGCGGCATCGGCGTCCGACAGCAGCCGCACCTCACCCAGCAGCAGGCTGAGCGGGTTGAGGTAGACGTCCCCCCGCTTGAGCCCCCAGTGCAGGCAGGCCGGGGCCGAACAGGCGTGGCCGGGGTCGAGGCGTCCGATCGCCTGCCCGCGCGCCACCACCGCCCCCACGGGCACGGTCGCGGTGACGGGCTCGAACGTCGACCGGGTCGCGCCGTGGCTCAGCACGAGCACCCCCCGGCCGGCCAGCACTCCCGCGTAAGTCACCACGCCGGCCCGCGGGGCGAGCACGACCGCCCCGCCGGGTGCGGCCAGGTCGACGCCGCGGTGTCCGGCGCCCCAGCGCACCAGCGGCGGGTCGAACGGGCCCACGACGGGAGCCCCGCTGACCGGCAGGACGCCGCGCGCAGGCTCGGCCGCCACCGCGGGGGGCGGGAGGGCCCCCGCGAGCGGGAGGACGATCAGGATCAGGGCGGGCCACCGCCACCGGCATCGACGCATGCCCCCACAATGGGCGGGCCGTGTCAGGAGCGGCGGCGGGGGCCGGCCGAGGCCAGGCGCCGTGAGGCGTGGACTGTTGCCGCAATCCCACCCAGCGGGGCGTGGTGTTTGGGCAACTTCGCCGCTGCTTGGCATCATGGCTGGTATGGCTTCCTTCCTCCGTGCCCTGGCACTGTCCGCCGCCGCTGTCGTGGCCCTGACCGGCTGCTCCGCCGCCGCGCCCGCCGGCACGGGCGGCCCGTCGGCCGGCACCCAGGCCGGCACGCCGGCGTCCGCCGCCCCGGGCGGGTCGTCCTCGGCGGCACCGACGGCGTCCGGCGCCACGCAGCGCAGTTTCCGGGCCGCGGACGGCTCCTGCACCCTGCCGGCGAACCTGCTGAAGAAGGACCACGAGTCCCTCGGCACCACCGAGAAGAAGATCGCGCTCACGTTCGACGGGGGCGCTGGCGTCAAGGCCGCCGAGCGGATCGTGGACACCCTCGAGCAGAAGGGAGTGCCGGCGTCCTTCTTCTTCACCGGCCAGTTCGCCGAGAAGAACCCGGCCCTCATCAAGCGGATCGCGGCCAAGTACCCGATCGGCAACCACAGCTGGAACCACCCCGGCTTCGTCTCCAAGAAACTCAGCGATGCCGAGATCGCCAGCCAGCTCTCCCGGGCCGAGGCGGCGATCGAGCAGGCGTCCGGTGGCGTGAACCCGCAGCCGTTCTTCCGCTACCCCGAGGGCGACCGCAACGCGGCCACCACCGTGCAGGTCAACAAGGCGTGCTACATCCCGGTCCGCTGGTCGATCGACACGCGCGGCTGGGTGGGCACGACCGGCAGCGGCAACATCCCGGCGCAGAGCGTCGCGTCCGTGACGGCGTCCGTGCTGGACGCCCCCGCCGCGAAGAAGAGCGGCGGCATCGTCCTGATGCACGTGGGTGAGGCGTCGGGCGACGGCTCCACCCTGGACGCCGACGCGCTGCCGGCCATGATCGACGGTCTGAAGGCGCAGGGATACACGATGGTCACCCTCGAGGAACTGCTCGTCGAGCGCTGATCCCGCCGTTTGGCGGCGCGGCGCGGGCGCCGTACAATCGGCGCGGCGGCCCGGCGGATCCGGGTCGACTTCGCATGCGTCATTCCGCCTCCGGGCGGCCGGCGCCCCGCGGTCCCCGGTTCCGGGGTGGGGCGACGAGGACGCATCAGGCGGACCGAACAGCTCGGTCCGGGCAACTCAGCTGCGTTCGGTCGCAGGCGCCGTGGGGCGCCGTCCGGACGCGAGAAAGGACCGGCCATGGCCGTCGTCACCACGCGCCAACTCCTCGAGGCGGGCGTCCACTTCGGGCACCAGACCCGCCGCTGGAACCCGAAGATGAAGCGCTTCATCTTCAACGAGCGCAACGGCATCTACATCATCGACCTGCAGCTGTCGCTGAAGTACATCGACAACGCCTACGCGTTCGTCAAGAACACCGTCGCCCGCGGCGGTCACATCCTGTTCGTCGGCACGAAGAAGCAGGCGCAGGAGGCCATCGCCGAGCAGGCCACGCGCGTGGGCATGCCCTACGTGAACCAGCGCTGGCTGGGCGGCATGCTGACCAACTACGGCACGATCTCGAAGCGCATCACGAAGATGAAGGAGCTCGACTCCATCGACTTCAGCAACGTCGCCGCCTCCGGCCTCACCAAGAAGGAACTGCTGCAGCAGCAGCGCAAGAAGGAGAAGCTGGAGAAGACGCTCGGCGGCATCAAGGACATGTCCCGCCTGCCGCAGGCGATCTGGATCGTCGACACCAAGAAGGAGCACCTCGCCATCGACGAGGCGCGCAAGCTGAAGATCCCGATCATCGGCATCCTCGACACCAACTGCGATCCCGACGAGGTCGACTTCGCGATCCCGGGCAACGACGACGCCATCCGTTCGGTCGCGCTGTTGACCCGCATCATCGCGGACGCCGCGGCCGAGGGCCTGCTGGCGCGCAGCCAGGGCGGCCTGAGCCAGGGCGCCGAGGCCGAGCCGATGGCCGACTGGGAGCGCGAACTGCTCGGGGCCCAGCCGGCCGCCGAGCCCGAGGCCGTCGTCGAGGCCCCGGTCGCCGAGGCTGAGGCCGCTCCGGTCGCCGAGGCTGAGGCCGCTCCGGTCGTCGAGGCTCCGGTCGTCGAGGCTGAGGTGGCCCCGGCCGCCGTCGCCGACGAGTCCGAGTGATCGACGCCCACCACTCAACGACAAGGGAGAGAACACCCATGGCAATTACTGCCGCCGATGTGAAGAAGCTCCGGGACGCCACCGGCGCCGGCATGATGGACGCCAAGAAGGCCCTCACCGAGGCCGACGGCGACTTCGAGGCCGCCATCGAACTGCTCCGCGTGGCCGGGCAGGCCCGGATGGCCAAGCGCGCCGACCGCGAGGCCGGCAACGGCCTGGTGGCCGGGTCCGGTTCCTCGGTCATCCGCCTCGCCGCCGAGACCGACTTCGTCGCCAAGAACGCCGAGTTCATGGACCTGGCCCAGCAGATCGTGGCAGCCGTGGACGCCGCGGGTGCGGCCGATGTGGACGCCGCGCGCGCCGTCGCGCTGCCCGCGGGCGGGACCGCCGGCGAGGCCGTCGAGGCGCTGGCCGCCAAGATCGGCGAGAAGCTGGAACTGGCCGAGGTGGCGTCCTTCACCGCCCCGACGGTCACCTACCTGCACCGCCGGTCGCCCGATCTGCCCCCGCAGGTCGGCGTCCTGGTGGAGTACGAGGGCGGCTCGGAGGAGTTCGTCCGCGGGATCGCGATGCAGATCGCCGCCATGTCGCCGTCCTACGTGACGCGCGACGAGGTGCCCGAGGCCGAGTTGGCCAAGGAGCGGCACATCGCCGAACTGACCGCCAAGGAGGAGGGCAAGCCCGAGGCGATCATCCCCCGGATCGTGGAGGGCCGCCTGAACGGCTTCTTCAAGGATGTCTGCCTGGTCGAGCAGGCCTCGGTGTCGGACGACAAGAAGACCGTCGGCCAACTGCTGAAGGAGAACGGTGTGACCGTGAAGCGCTTCGTGCGGTTCGCGGCCGGCGCCTGATCCGGCCCGGTGGCGGGCGGTAGGACGTCCGCGACCATCCACTAGAGTGGCGTGCGCCATGGCCCCAGGGCCGTGGCGCACGCGCCTGTTCGGGGTGCGTCCGAGGCCCCGTGCCCGACCAGAAGGAGAGCCTGTGCCCAGCCCCTACACCCGCGTCCTGATCAAGCTCTCCGGTGAGGCGTTCGGCGGCGGCAAGGTCGGGGTCGACCCGGACGTCATCGCCGCCATCGCCGCCGAGATCAAGCAGGTCACGGAACTCGGGGTGGGTGTGGCGATCGTCACTGGCGGCGGCAACTTCTTCCGGGGGGCGGAACTGCAGCAGCGCGGCATGGAGCGGCGCCGCGCCGACTACATGGGCATGCTCGGCACCGTCATGAACTGCCTCGCGCTGCAGGACTTCCTGGAGCAGGCCGGGGTACCCACCCGCGTCCAGACCGCGATCACGATGGGGCAGGTGGCCGAGCCCTACATCCCGCTGCGCGCGCAACGGCACCTCGAGAAGGGCCGGGTCGTGCTGTTCGGTGCCGGCTCCGGGATGCCCTTCTTCTCGACCGACACCGTGGCGGCCCAGCGCGCCCTCGAGATCGACGCCGACGTGCTGCTGATGGCCAAGCAGGGCACCGACGGCGTGTACGACTCCGACCCGCGGACCAACCCGGACGCCAAACGGTACGACAGCCTCACCTACGACGAATTCCTGGCGCAGAACCTCAAGGTGGCGGACGCCACGGCCATCAGCCTGGCCCGCGACAACAAGCTTCCCATGGTGTTTTTCGACCTGGGCCAGCCCGGGAACATCCTGCGGGTCGTGCAGGGTGAGAAGATCGGCACCACAGTCCACGCCTGACCGGCGTCGCCGCGACAACAGAGAGGGACGTCCCCGACCATGATCGAAGACATCATCAAGAGTGCCGAGCAGAAGATGGCCGGCACCGTGGAGCATACGCGCGAGGACTTCGCGGCGATCCGGACGGGACGGGCCCACCCGGCCATGTTCAACAAGATCATGGTCGACTACTACGGCGCCCCCACGCCGCTGCAGCAACTGGCCACCTTCCAGGTGCCGGAGGCCCGCGTCGTGCTGATCTCCCCCTTCGACCGCGGCGCCATGAAGGCCATCGAGCGGGCCATCCGGGACTCCGACCTCGGCGTCAACCCGGCCAACGACGGCAACGTGATCCGCCTGGTGATGCCGCAACTCACCGAAGAGCGCCGCAAGGAGTACATCAAGGTCACCCGCCACAAGGCCGAGGAGGGCCGCGTGGCGCTCCGCAACGTCCGCCGGCACGCGTACGACTCGATCAAGAAGCTCGAGAAGGACAAGGAGGTCGGCGAGGACGAGGCCAAGGGCGCCGACAAGCGCCTGGACGCCCTGACCAAGAAGTACGTCGATCTGATCGACGTCGAGTTGAAGCACAAGGAAGCCGAACTCCTCGAGGTCTGATGTCCGCCCCTTCGCCGTCCGCCCCGGCCCCGGCCCCGGGGGCCCCGCCCGCGCGTCCCAAGAGGAACGCCGGGCGTAACCTGCCCGCCGCGATCGCGGTCGGGGGCGGGCTGATCGCCCTGGTCATGGTGACCCTCGCGTTCTTCCACTGGGGTTTCATCCTGCTGGTCGCCGCGATGCTGAGCCTGGGGTGCTGGGAGGTCTACCGGGCGTTGCAGCGCATCGGCATGAACGCGGCGATCTGGCCCATCATCCTGGGGACGATCGCCATGATCGCGGGCACCTTCGCCTCGGCCCGCGACCTGGCCTGGATGGGCCTGCCGTGGCACTCGGCGCTGCTCATGTTCCTGGGGGCCACCGTCCTGGCGTCCATGATCGTCCGGATGCCCAAGGGGCACGTCGGGTTCGTCAAGGACGCGGCGGCGTCGCTGTTCATCGTGGGCTACATCGCGCTCCTGGGATCCTTCACGGCCCTGATCCTCGCCGGGCACAACGGCGCCGCGCGCATGGTCACCTTCCTGCTCTGCGTGGTCGCGGTCGACACGGGGGGCTACGTGGTGGGCGTTTTGTTCGGCAAGCACCCGCTCGCGCCCCGGATCAGCCCCAAGAAGACCTGGGAGGGTTCCGCGGGCTCGCTGCTGTTCGCGCTGGCGACCGGCGTGGCGATGAGCGTGTTCGTGCTGGGGACGCCCTGGTACGTGGGGGTGGTCCTCGGCGTCGTGACGGTGCTGTTCGCGACCGCCGGCGACCTGATCGAGTCGACGATCAAGCGGGACGTGGGCATCAAGGACATGAGTTCGATCCTGCCCGGGCACGGCGGCGTCATGGATCGCCTCGACTCGATGCTGGTGGCCGCCCCGGCGGCCTGGCTGGTCATGTTCCTGATGGTGCCGGGCGGATGACCGAGCCGGACGCCGCGGGCGACCGTGCCCCCGAGGGTCTGGAGGCGCGGGACGTCGAGGCCGATGAGCTCGAGCGGCACGCCCGGGAGGGCCGCGTCCGTCCCGTCGTCTTCAAGACGCCCGCGGGGCCGCCGCCGCCCACCCACTGGGCCGACCTCAAGGCATCCGAGCGGGTGGCCGCGGTGCTGGCGGCCGGGCTGCCGAAGTTCCGGGCCGCCCAGATTGACCGGCACTACTTCCGGTCGAACTCGGACGATCCGACCCGGTGGACGGACCTGCCCTTGGCGGTGCGCACCGACATCGCCCGGGACTTCTTCCCGCGCCTGCTCACCCCCATTCGGGTGCAGACCGCGGATGCGGGCACGACGGTCAAGACCCTGTGGCGTCTGCACGACGGGAACATGGTCGAGTCGGTGCTGATGCGTTACGGCGTGCCGGGGGTGCCGTCCTCCGGTTCCGGACGCCAGCGCGCCACCCTGTGCTTCTCATCCCAGGCCGGCTGTGGCATGGCGTGCCCGTTCTGCGCCACCGGCCAGGGCGGCCTGCGGCGCAACCTGTCGACGGGCGAGATCATCGCCCAGGTCAAGGAGGCCGCCAAGGCCGCCAAACTCACGAACGTCGTGCTGATGGGCATGGGGGAGCCGCTCGCCAACTACAAGCGGGTCGTGCGGTCCCTGCGGGTGATGACCGGCGAGATGGGCCTGTCGGCCCGGGGGATCACGGTGTCGACGGTCGGCCTCGTGCCGCGGATGCGCGAGTTGGCCGCCGAAGGTCTGCCCGTCACGCTGGCGGTCAGCCTGCACGCGCCGGACGACGAGTTGCGCAACGCGCTGGTGCCGGTGAACGAACGCTTCGGCGTGGCTGAGGTCGTTGAGGCCGCCCACGAGTACTTCCGGGCCACCGGGCGACGGGTGTCGATCGAGTACGCGCTGATCCGGGACGTCAACGATCAGACGTTCCGGGCCGACGCGCTCGCCGATCTGCTCGTCGGCCACGGCCGGGGCACCGGCTGGGTGCACGTCAACCTGATCCCGCTGAACCCGACACCGGGGTCGAAGTGGACGGCGTCCAGGCCGAGGGACGCCGACGAGTTCGTCCGGCGCTTGGAGCGGCGGCGGGTCGCGGTCACGATCCGGGACACCCGGGGACGCGAGATCGACGGCGCGTGCGGCCAGTTGGCCGCCGCCGAGCGGCCCGGGGTCGGCTCAGACTAGACATCGCAGCGGCACCGGCAGGCGTCGACACAGACGCCGTTCTCGTCGCATTCGACGGGGCAGGTGCACCACTCGGACTCGGGGGCGGACTCGGATGCGGGCGAGGTTCGTGGGGGCATCGACCGCCGGATCTTCGCCAGTCGCTGCGCTCGCCACTCGGCGAGCGTGGCGAGGACGTCGCCTGCGGTGACGTGATCGAGGGGGCGTGGTTCGTTCGGCGCCCCCTGGGCGTCTCGGCGTCGGCGTCGGTGGCAGAGCACATTCAGTTCCGGCCGGTCCCAGCGGGGTCGCCACACCCGGTAGAGCGGTGCCGGATCCAGATGGGCGGGATAGCGCCGTCCACCGCGGTCCCGCACCCCATCGTCCCTCATCGGGAGGACGTCGCCCAGAGCAGCACCGGGCCCACCCGCGTCTTCGTCGGTCTCGCCTTCGCTGGGGTCTGCGTCGCCGGGGTCGCCGGGGTCTGCGTCGCCGGGGTCGCCGGCCGCGACGACGACCAGCAGTCGCAGCCCTGCCAGCCGCAGCACGACCTCAAGGTGGTGCAGGTCGGGGACCCGCTGCCCCGTCTCCCAGTGGCCCACGGTGGCCGGGCACACCCCGAGCCACTCGGCGAGGTCGCGCTGACTGAGGTCGGCGATCCGGCGGGCTCTGCGGATCAGACCCGGCACGTCCAGGTACTGGTCGGCGAGATGGTTCGTCATGAAGCCATCCTTCCGATCGCCTCCGACACTTTTGCGCTTCGGCTCGCTTCGAGTGGGCCACCGACTCGCCCCCTCGCCCAGGGTGCAGTCCTTGGGCCCTTGCCGGCATCTCTGCGGGCACCTGGCCGGGTGGCCGCCTGAACGATGTTCCTTTGCCTACCCTGGGTAGGCAAAGACGTACGCCCCGAGCTCCCTTCCGTCCCGGTCGGCGGAGATCGCCCTGGCCACAAGGGCCCTCGATCGCGAAGGCGTCCCAGCCGGTGGTCGTGAAGGGATCTGGCGGCGGGTCCCGATTCCGCTGCACGCGCGTGGCCGGGTGTGACCGGCAGCGATCGGCGGCGCGCAAGCCCGGGGGGCGTTCGCGCCCCGTCGGACGGGGTGCCAGACTGGGCGCCGTGCGTGACGTGGTGATCCTCGGCAGTACCGGCTCGATCGGGACACAGGCGCTCGACGTCGTGGCCCGCAACCGCGACCGGTTCCGCGTCGTGGGACTGTCCGCCGGTGGTGGCGCCGTCGACCTCCTCGTCGAGCAGGTGCGCGCGTTCGAACCCCGCGCGGTCGCGGTCGCCGAGCCGGACGCCGCGGCCCGCGTCGCCGCCGCCACCGGCGTCCCCGTCTGGTCGGGACCGGACGCCTCCGAGCGCCTGGCCGCCGAGCCCTGCGACGTGGTGCTCAACGGCATCACCGGCGCAGCCGGCCTCAAGCCGACCCTGGCCGCCCTGCGGGCCGGCACGACACTGGCCCTCGCCAACAAGGAGTCGCTCGTGATCGGCGGGCGCCTGGTCAGGTCGGCGGCGGCCCCGGGGCAGGTCGTCGCGGTGGATTCCGAGCACTCCGCGTTCGCGCAGGCGCTGCGCGCCGGAGCGCGGGGCGAGGTGCGCCGGCTGATCCTCACGGCGTCCGGCGGGCCCTTCCGGGGTCGCACCCGGGCCCAACTGACGGACGTGACGCCCGACCAGGCCTTGGCGCACCCGACGTGGGCGATGGGCCGGGTCGTCACCATCAACTCCTCGACCCTGATGAACAAGGGACTCGAACTGCTCGAAGCGGCCCTGCTCTACGACGTGGACGTCGACGCCATCACGGTCGTCGTCCACCCCACCTCCGACGTGCACTCGATGGTGGAGTTCTGCGACGGCGCCACGATCGCCCAGTGCAGCCCGCCCGACATGCGGTTGCCCATCGCGCTCGGTCTCGCCTGGCCCGACCGGGTCCCGGACGCCGCCCCCTCGTACGACTGGTCGGTGCCGCGCACCTGGTCGTTCGAGCCGCTCGACGACGAGGCGTTCCCCGCCGTGGGGTTGGCCCGCCGCTGCGGCCGAGCCGCCGGAACCGCACCCGCCGTGTTCAATGCGGCCAACGAGGTGTGCGTGGACGCCTTCTGCGCCGGGACCCTGGGCTATTTGGAGATCGTCGCTACCGTGGCTGCCGTGGTCGACGAACACCTGACGACGCACGGGGCCGGAGCCCACGTGCCGGACGCCGCGCTGACCGTCGACGCGGTGCTGGCTGCGGACGCCTGGGCGCGCCGCCGCGCCGCCGAGATCGCCGCCCGTCCGCCCCGGCCGTGAACACCCTCGTCACCGTCGTCTTCGCCGTCCTGTTCTTCGCCGCCGTCATGGCGTGCGTCGCGCTGCACGAGGTCGGGCACCTGCTGCCGGCGAAGGTGTTCGGGGTGAAGGTGCCCCAGTACTTCGTGGGCTTCGGCCGGACGCTGTGGTCCACCCGCCGCGGTGAGACCGAGTACGGCCTCAAGCTGATCCCGCTCGGCGGCTTCGTGCGCCTCCTCGGCATGTACCCGCCGGCGCGGCCCGGCGGCCGCGACACCCGCCTGCAGCGCTTCGCCGACGAGGTCCGCGAGGTCGAATGGGAGGACATCACCCCCGCCGACCACGGCCGCCTGTTCTACGAGAAGCCGGTGTGGCAGAAGGTCGTCATGATGGCGGGCGGCATCACGATGAACCTGCTCCTCGCCTTCCTCCTGTTCTGGGGGGTGGCCGGGTTGCACGGCAACTACCGCACGCAGACGACGGTGGCGAGCATCGTCGAGTGCCTCCCCGCCACGCCCCGCGCCGACGGCAGTTGCCTACCCACCGACCCCCGCACCCCGGCCGCCGAGGCGGGCCTGCGGGCCGGCGACCGCATCGTCGAACTCAACGGCGTCCCCATCACGCAGTACGAGCAGGCCACCGCGCTGATCCGCGACAGCCGCGGCGGTGAGGTGCGGTTGGTCGTCGAACGCGACGGCGTCCGGACGCCGCTGGCGCCGACGCACACCCGGGTCGGCACCGTCACGGATCCGCTCGACCCGAGCCGGACCGTGCAGGCCGGCTGGCTCGGCGTCCGCCCGGTGATCGCCCTCACCACGTCGGGGCCCGGACAGGTGCTGAGCGACATGGGGCAGCTGACCGTCCAGACGACGGTGGCGCTCGCCCAACTGCCGGTCAAGGTCTGGAACGTCGCCGTGGGGATGGTGTCGGGTCAGCCGCGGGACGTGAACGGTCCGATCAGCGTCGTCGGGGCGAGCGTCGTCGCCGGGGAACTCGCCGCCACCGACCTGACGGTCGCCGACAAGGCGGCGATGTTCGTCACGTTGCTGGCGGGGTTGAACCTCTTCCTGGCCCTCTTCAACCTCGTGCCGCTGCCTCCCCTCGACGGAGGGCACATCGTGGGCGCCCTGTACGAGGGCGTCCGCCGCGGGGCGGCGCGCCTGCTCGGCAAACCCGACCCCGGCCCCGCCGATACCGCCAAGATGTTGCCCGTGGCCTACGTGGTGGGCGGACTCCTCCTGCTGATGGGGGTCGTCCTGATCGTGGCCGACATCGTGTCGCCGGTGAAGATCTTCTGAAATTCGAATCGAGAAGGAAGGCCCTCATGACCGTCAACCTCGGACTCCCGACGCCCCCGCCGCTCGTCCTCGCGCCCCGGCGCCGGACGCGGCAGATCAAGGTGGGCAAGGTGGGGGTGGGCAGCGATTTCCCGGTGTCCGTCCAGTCGATGACCACGACCAAGACCTCGGACGTGGACGCCACCCTGCAGCAGATCGCGGAGCTCACCGCAGCGGGCTGCGACATCGTCCGGGTGGCGGTCCCGAGCCAGGACGACGCGGATGCGCTCGCCCGGATCACCCGGCGCAGCTCGATCCCGGTCATCGCGGACATCCACTTCAACCCGAAGTACGTGTTCGCGGCGATCGACGCGGGGTGCGCCGCCGTCCGGGTGAACCCGGGCAACATCAAGGAGTTCGACGACAAGATCGCCGAGATCGCCCGGGCCGCCTCCGGCGCGGGCGTCAGCCTGCGCATCGGCGTCAACGCCGGTTCGCTGGACAAGCGGCTGCTGGCCAAGTACGGCTCCCGCACCCCGGACGCCCTCGTGGAGTCGGCGCTCAACGAGGCTGCGTTGTTCGAGGAGGTCGGCTTCCGCGACTACAAGATCTCGGTCAAGCACCACGACCCGGTGATCATGGTGCAGGCGTACCGCAAACTGGCGGCCGCCACCGACGTGCCGCTGCACCTGGGCGTGACCGAAGCCGGCCCGGCGTTCCAGGGCACGATCAAGTCGGCGACCGCGTTCGGCATCCTGCTGGGCGAGGGCATCGGCGACACGATCCGGGTGTCGCTGTCGGCCCCGCCGGTCGAGGAGGTGAAGGTCGGCCTCAAGGTCCTGGAGTCGCTGAACCTGCGCCAGCGGCAACTCGAGATCGTGTCGTGCCCCGGGTGCGGCCGCGCCCAGGTGGACATCTGGTCGCTGGCCAACGAGGTCACCGACGGGCTCCAGGGGCTGACGGTGCCGCTGCGGGTGGCCGTCATGGGCTGCGTCGTCAACGGCCCCGGCGAGGCCCGCGAGGCGGATCTCGGGGTGGCGTCCGGCAACGGCAAGGGCCAGATCTTCGTCCGGGGCGAGGTCGTCAAGACCGTCCCCGAGAGCGAGATCGTCGCGACGCTGATCGCCGAGGCCAACCGGCTGGCGGCCGAGATGACGGCCTCCGGCAAGCCCGAGGTCGTCGTCAGTTGACGGCTTGCCGGGTCCTCGACCGGTCCGACCAGCGGGCGGCGCTCGCCCTGATCGGCGCGGACCCGGTGCTGCACGTCTTCGTCGCCTCGCGCCTCGAGGCGGGGGTCCTGGACGCCCACACCGCCGGTGAGTTGTGGGGCTACCCGGCGACGGATCCGCGGTGCCTGTTCCATGTGGGCGCCAACCTGGTGCCCGTGTCCACGGACGCCGACGCTCGCCGCGCCTTCGCCCGCCAGGTGGGCCCCTACCGGGCCTGCAGCGCGATCGTCGGCGTGCGCGAGGAGGCGCTCGACCTGTGGCAGGTGCTGGCGGCGTCCTGGCCGAGGGCCTACGGCCACGCTCGGGCCGTCCGGGACCGGCAGCCGGTGCTGGCGGCCGAGCAGGTGTGTCCCATCGACGAGGATCCGCGGGTCGAGCCGGTCTCCACGGCCCACTTCGAGTCCTACTTCGAGGCGGCGGTGGCGATGTACACCGAGGAACTCGGGGAGGACCCGCTGCGGTCCAATCCGCAGGGCTACCGCCGCCACGTGCGGTCGCTGATCGAGGCGGGTCGCGCGTTCGGCATCGTGCTGGGGGGGCGGGTCGTCTTCAAGGCCGACATCGGGGCCGCCGGTCACGGGGTGGCCCAGGTCCAGGGGGTGTGGCTGCACCCGAGCCTGCGGGGCCGAGGGCTGGCCGCCCCGGCGATGGCGGCGGTCACCAACCGGATCGTGCGGGGCGGCCAGGTGGCGTCCCTGTACGTCAACGACTTCAACACGCCGGCGCTGGCGACCTACCGGCGCTGCGGTTACATCGAGCGCGGCGTGTTCAGCACCGTCCTGTACTGAGGCGTCCCGTCCCCGGCAACCGTTAGGCTGTGCCCTCGTGATCACCCGCATGTCCAGCCTGTTCGTCCGCACCCTTCGCGAGGACCCCGCGGACGCCGAGGTGCCGAGCCACCGCTGGCTCGTGCGCGCCGGCTACATCCGCCGCGCCGCGCCCGGCATCTACACCTGGCTGCCGCTGGGCCTGCGGGTCCTGGCCAAGGTGGAACGGATCGTCCGCGAGGAGATGGACGCCATCGGCGCCCAGGAAGTCCGGTTCCCGGCGCTGCTGCCCCGCGAGCCCTACGAGGCGACGCACCGGTGGACCGACTACGGGCCGAACCTCTTCCGGCTGAAGGACCGCAAGGACGCCGACCTGCTGCTCGGGCCCACCCACGAGGAGATGTTCACGCTCGTGGTCAAAGACCTGTACAGCTCCTACAAGGACCTGCCCCTCGTGCTCTACCAGGTCCAGACGAAGTACCGCGACGAGGCGCGTCCGCGGGCCGGCCTGCTGCGCGGCCGCGAGTTCGTGATGAAGGACTCGTACTCCTTCGACGTGGACGACGCCGGCCTCCAGGCCTCCTACGACGTGCACCGGGCGGCCTACATCCGGATCTTCGACCGGCTCGGCCTGGAGTACGTCATCGTCCGGGCGACGTCGGGCGCCATGGGCGGCTCGGCGTCCGAGGAGTTCCTGGTCCTGGCCGAGAACGGCGAGGACACCTTCGTGCGGAGCCCCGGCGGCTACGCCGCCAACGTGGAGGCGGTCGCCACCCCCGTCCCGGCGCCGCTCGACCCCTCGGACGCCCCCGCGCCCCGTCCGCTGCCCTCGCCGGGGGACACCACGATCGACCTGCTGGTCGCCCGGCTCAACGCCGAACTGCCCCGCACCGACCGGCCGTGGACGGGCGCCGACACGCTCAAGAACGTGGTCTTCATGCTCAAGCACCCCGACGGTATGCGCGAGCCCCTGGTGGTCGGGCTGCCCGGCGACCGGGACGTCGACCTCAAACGCCTCGACGCGGCGGTGGCGCCCGCCGAGGCCGCCGCGTTCGAGCCGCAGGACTTCGCGGCCTACCCGGCGCTGGTCAAGGGGTACCTCGGGCCGCAGGTGCTGGGCGCCGACTCGGCCTCCGGCGTCCGCTACCTGACCGACCCGCGGGTCGTGACGGGCACCCGCTGGGTCACCGGCGCCAACGAACCCGACCTGCACGTCGTGGACCTGGTCTGCGGCCGGGACTTCACCCCGGACGGCGTCCTCGACGTGGCCGAGGTGCGCGAAGGCGACCCGTCCCCGGACGGCTCCGGCCCGCTGACGCTGGCGCGGGGGATCGAGATGGGACACATCTTCCAGTTGGGCCGCAAGTACGCCGAGGCGCTCGGCCTCAAGGTGCTGGACGCCCACGGCAAGCTGGTCACGGTGACGATGGGCTCGTACGGCTTCGGCGTCTCGCGCGCGGTCGCGGCCGTGGCGGAGAACACCTGCGACGACAAGGGCCTGTGCTGGCCACGGGCGCTGGCGCCCTTCGACGTCCACCTGGTGACGACGGGCAAGGACGCCGCGGCGTCCGAGGCCGCCGAGCAGTTGGCCGCCGACCTGGGCGCGCAGGGCGTCGAGGTGCTGCTGGACGACCGCAAGGCGTCCCCCGGGGTGAAGTTCACCGACGCCGAGGTGCTGGGGGTGCCGACCTCGGTCGTGCTGGGCCGGCGGCTCGCGGACGGGTTCGTCGAGGTCCGCGACCGGGCGTCCGGCGAGAAGGTCGAGGTGCCGTTCGCGGACGCCGCGGCGCACCTCCTCGCGCTCGTCCGCGGCTGACCGTCAGCCGCGGGGGAGGGCGTGAGCGGGCTCGACCTGCCGCTGCTCACCCTCGTCGTGCTGGTGGGGGCTGCGTTCGCGGCGGGCTGGGTCGACTCGATCGTCGGCGGGGGTGGGCTGATCCAGTTGCCCGCCCTGCTCATCGGTCTGCCGGAGGCCACGCCGGTGCCGACGGTGGCCGGCACGAACAAGGTGGCCTCGTCCATGGGCACTGCGGTCGCCGCGGCGACCTACCTGCGGCGGGTCCGCATCGACGGGTGGGGGCTGCTCCCGCTGGTCGCCGGGTCGGCGCTCGGGTCGGCGTTGGGGGCGCAACTGACCCACCTCCTCGACCGGCGCGCGTTCACGCCGCTGGTGCTCGGCGCAATCCTGGTCGTCGGTTGGTACACCTGGCGGCGCCCCACGCTCGGCCTGCAGGCGCAGGTGCGCCACCCGGGACGCCGCGGCTACGGGCGGCTGGCCGGGATCGGGGTGCTGGTGGGGGTCTGGGACGGCTTCATCGGCCCGGGGACGGGAACGTTCTTCCTCATCCTGCTGGTGACCGTGCTGGGGTTCGACTTCCTGCGCGCCACGACCCTGGCCAAGGTCGCCAACCTGACCACGAACCTGGCGGCGATCGCGGTCTTCGGGGTGTCCGGGAACATCCTGTGGGGGGCGGCGGTGGCGATGGGGGCGGCGAACCTGCTCGGGGGGCTGCTCGGCTCGCGCACGGCCCTGCGCCACGGCAACGCGTTCGTCCGGCGGGTCTTCCTGGCCGTGATCGGCGGCCTGGCCCTCAAGCTGGCCTGGGACACCGTCGCGCTGGTCGCGGCGGGCTGAGGATCAGGGCGCGGCCCGGGACAGCCGGTCGGTGAAGCCGCCCAGCGACGACAGCTTGCCGTCGGACGGCTCGGTCACCGTCAGGACGCCGTCGTTCAACAGGGCGTAGCACACGTTCAGTTGCTGGCCCTCGGAGGCACCGACCCCGCACAGGGCCCCGCCGAACGTCTGCACCTGAGCCAGGCGGGCCACGCCGGCCGGGAACAGCGTGGACGCCTCCGGCGTGGTGGCGATCTGGACGGCGACGAAGTCGTCGGCCTCCTTGCCCTGGTAGCGGTAGGAATTGATGGTCGCCGGTCGCGCCGCCACGGTCGCCTCACGCGGGGCGCCGTCGCCGCGGGGCCGCCCGCTCAGGGCCTTGGGCAGGGCGGCGATCACCTCGGCCGAGGTCTTGCCGGACGGCTGCACGTTCAGGCTCGGCAGCGCCGCGCCGGGCACGGCCGCACCCGAACCGGCGGCGCTGGGGCCCGGGCCGGACGCCGAGCAGCCGGCGAGGGCGAGCACGCCGACCATGACCAGCACGGCGGGTGCGGGGGTGGGGCTCATGGCTCCTCCTGGCGGGTCGGGGGCGGGATCCGGTCCAGCCTCGCACACCGGGGCCCGGCTATGCTGGTCGGCACAACTTCGCACGACAACAGGACCACCGGGAGGACGCCATGAAAGCCCAGGACGTACGCGCGGTGGTGGCCCCGGTGGTCGAGGCCCTGGGGCTCGAGGTGGATCGGCTCGAGGTGGCCGCCGCCGGCCGCCGGAGCGTGCTGCGGATCTACCTCGACGGCGACGGCCCCGCCGGGCGCGGCCCGAGCCTCGACCAGATCGCGGACGCGACCCGCGCGATCTCCCGGGCCCTGGACGAGAGCGACGTTCCGGGCGAGTCGCCCTACCTGCTCGAGGTGTCCAGCCGGGGCGTGACGCGTCCACTCACCGAGCCCCGGCATTTCCGGCGCAACGTCGGCCGGCTGGTCGCCCTGACCCTGGCGGACGGGGAGCGGGCCCAGGGCCGCATCCTGGGGGCGGACGCCGACGGCGTCCGGGTCGACGTGGACGGCGCCGAGCGGGTCGTGCCGTGGGCGCACCTCGAGAAGGCCGTGGTCCAGGTCGAGCTCAACCGGCTCCCGGACGACGAGGACGACACCGACGACGGGCAGGTCGGCGCCGGGGGCGCCGACGACGAGAAGGAGTGACGTGGAGATCGACATGGCGGCCCTGCGGGCCATCGAGCGGGACAAGGAGATCCCCCTCGACGTGCTGGTGATGGCGCTGGAGGAGGCGATCCTCAACGCCTACGCCAAGACCGGCGAGCCGGCGACGGGCGCCCGGGCGTCCCTGGACCGCAAGACGGGCCGGGTCTCGGTGCTCGTCCCCGAGCTCGACGAGGAGGGCCGGGTGATCGGGGAGTACGAGGACAGTCCCGAGGGCTTCGGCCGCGTCGCCGCGGCCACCGCGCGGCAGGTCATCTTCCAGCGGCTTCGCGAGGCCGAGGACGAGCAGAAGTTCGGGCACTTCGCCGCCAAGGAGGGCGACATCGTGACCGGCGTCATCCAGCAGGACCGCGACAGCCGCACGGTGCGCGTCGACCTGGGGCCCGTCGAGGCGATCATGCCGCTCGCCGAGCAGGTGCCCAACGAGCAGTACCCGCACGGACGCCGCCTGCGCGTGTACGTCGTGTCGGTGCGTCGGGAGGCGCACGGCCCCCAGGTCGTCGTGTCCCGCACCCACCCGAACCTGGTGCAGCGCCTGTTCCGGATGGAGGTCCCCGAGATCGACACGGGCGTCGTCGAGATCAAGGCCGTCGCCCGCGAGGCGGGGCACCGGACGAAGATCGCGGTGGTCAGCCATGACGCGAACGTGTCCGCCAAGGGCGCGTGCATCGGGCCCATGGGGCAGCGGGTGCGCGCGGTGATGACCGAGTTGAACGGCGAGAAGATCGACATCATCGACTGGTCGGCCGACGGCGCCACCTTCGTGAAAGAGGCGCTGTCCCCGGCCAAGGTCACCACGGTGACGGTGACCGACCAGTTCGCCAAGGCCGCGCGCGTGATCGTGCCCGATTATCAGCTGTCGCTGGCGATCGGCCGGGAGGGCCAGAACGCCCGCCTGGCCGCCCGGCTCACCGGGTGGCGGATCGACATCCGCCCCGACACCGCCGAAGCCTGACCCGAACGCACCAGGGCCGCCCCGCCTGAGCGGGGCGGCCCTCGTGTCGGGGGACCGGCGCGGCCGGACTACCGGCGTCCGCCTCGGCCGATCACGCCGGCGTCGGCCGCCTTCTTGACGGCGTCGGCCTCGGCCTGGGTGAGCGTGCCGTCCGTGACCGCCTTCTGGAGGCGCTCGTCGAAGGCGGCCTGGCGGTCGGCGTCCGCCTGAGTGTGGAGGGCCGCCAGTGCCTCCGTGACCTTGGCCTCGTCCACACCGAGTTCGGCGGCGAGGGCCTTGGCCAGGGCGGCCTGCCGCTCGGCCGGGTCGGGCCGGGTGGTCGGCTTCTCGGTGGGCCGCTGGGCGTCGCGCACCTTGTCGAGAGCCGTGCTGACGGTGTCGGTGTCGAGGCCGAGCTTCTCGGCGAGCTGCTGGGCGAACTGGGCCTGCCCGGCGCCCCCCATGCGGCCGTGCTGGCCGGGATGGGCCGTGCTGCCCGCCGTCGGCGTGGTCGTCGGGGACGCCGTGGCGTCGGCCTGGGCGAGGCTCGCGACGCCGATGGCGCCGGAGAGACCGATGGCGGCGGCGCCGGTGGCGAGGGCGATGCGGTGGCTCGTCTTCACTGTGGGGTGTCCTTCCCTGGTTGGTGACTGGTCTCCACGGTACGGGGCCGACTCTGGCAGGACGCTGTGGCGACCCTGTGAATCGGCGGGGACGCGAACCGGCGGGGACGCGAACCGGCGGCCGCCCTGGGGGCGGCCGCCGGTCGAGGGTGGGATCAGTGGGCGATGGCCTTGCCGGCGCCGGCGCCGGTCATCGACCGCACCTCCATCTCCTTGGCCAGTTCGGCGTCCCCGGGCTCGGAGCTGGTGATCGTGCCGATGAAGCCGGCCAGGAACGCCAGCGGGATGCTGACGAGGGCCGGGTTGTCCAACGGGAACCAGGCGAAGTTGACGCCCTCGCCGAGCATCGCGGTCTTGGAGCCCGAGATGGCCGGGGAGAACAGGATCAGGGTGACGGAGCTGACCAGGCCCGTGTAGATGCTCGCCACGGAGCCGCGGGTGGTGAACCGGGGCCAGTACAGGGTGTACAGGATCGACGGCAGGTTCGCCGAGGCGGCCACCGCGAACGCCAGCGAGATCAGGAAGGCGATGTTCTGGCCGTTGGCGGCGATGCCGCCGATGATGGCGAGGATGCCGATGGCCACCGAGGTGATCCGGGCCACCTTCACCTCCTCCTCGGGGTCGGCGTTGCCGTTCTTGAGGATCGAGTTGTACACGTCGTGGGCGAACGAGGCGGACGCCGTGATCGTGAGACCGGCGACCACCGCGAGGATCGTGGCGAAGGCCACGCCGGAGATGACGCCCATGAACACCTCGCCGCCGAGGACGAGGGCCAGCAGCGGGGCTGCGGCGTTCGCGCCGCCCGGGGCCGACATGATCGTCTTCTGCCCGACCAGTTCGGCGGCGCCCATGCCCAGGATCAGGGTGAGCAGGAAGAACGCGCCGACCAGGATGATCGCCCACACGGCGGAGCGGCGGGCCTCCTTGGCGGTCGGCACCGTGTAGAAGCGCATCAGGACGTGCGGCAGGCCGGACGGCCCGGCGACCAGGGCGAGCGAGAGGGACAGGAACGACAGCTTCGTCCAGTCGGTCGCGCCGTACTTCATCATGGGGGAGAGGAGGTCCTTGCCGAGCCCGGTCTCCTTGTCGAGGCCCGCCGCCTGGGCGGAGAGCAGCAGGTCGTTGAGGCTGAAGGCGTGCTTGCCCATCACCAGGGCGGCCATGATCGCGGCCCCCGTCAGCAGGAGCACCGCCTTGATCATCTGCACCCAGGTGGTGCCCTTCATGCCGCCGACGAGGACGTACACGATCATCAGGACGCCCACCAGGGCGATGACCAGGGCCTGGTAGGCCTTGTCGGTCACGCCCAGCAGCAGCGCCACCAAGCCGCCCGCGCCGGCCATCTGGGCGAGCAGGTAGACGAACGAGATGACCAGCGTCGAGGTCGCGGCCGCGGTGCGCACGGGCTTCTGCTGCATGCGGAAACTGAGCACGTCGGCCATCGTGTACTTGCCGGTGTTCCGCATCGGCTCGGCGACGAGGTAGAGCGCGAGCAACAGCGCGACGAAGAAGCCGACCGAGTACAGCAGCCCGTCGTAGCCCGAGATCGCGATCGCGCCCGTCACGCCCAGGAAGGCGGCCGCGGACAGGTAGTCGCCGGTGATGGCGAGGCCGTTCTGGCGGCCCGAGAAGGCCGCGCCGCCGGTGTAGAAGTCGGACGCCTTCTGCTTCTGCCGGGTGACCGCGATGACGATGCCCATCGTGGCGACGACGAACAGGGCGAACACCGCGATGTTGATCTGCGGGTTGCCGTAGGTCTGGAGCAGGCTCATGCGGTGACCCCCTTCTCGAGGCGCGTGCGCAGGGACGCCGCTGCGGCGTCCAGCTTGTTGTTGGCGAACCAGACGTACAGAGCGGTCCAGATCCACACGACCGCGAACTGGACCAGGCCGAGGGCGATGCCGACGTTGATCCCGGCCAGGCCCGGCAGTGGCTGCTTCATGAAGGGCACCGCGTAGATCGACAGCACCACGTAGGTGAAGTAGGACACCAGGGCCGCGATCGTCATGGGGAAGGCGAAGCCCCGGAAGGTGCGGCGGAGGCGGGTGAACTCGGGGGAGGCGTGGACCGCCGCGAACTCGGAGGTCGTGGGCTCCGGGTGCGGCTGGTCCAGGTGGACGAGTTCGGGCAGGGGCCAATGGTCAGCGGGCAGGTGGAATTCGGCGCTGTCCTCGGCGTAGCCGTCGCCCGGGTGGTAGGGCTGGGCGGGGGAGGGATCGCGGTGTTGCGTCATGGTGGCGCTCCTTGCGGCCGGTGGGCGGGACCCCGCGGGCCGGCGGCTCGATCGTCGAGTCCGTCCGGGTCGGTCGCGGGGATGGACGGAACCTATGTCTCTCGACATCGAGAGATCGCGACCGTTCCGCATTGCGGAACAGCGTGTTGCGGCGCGCTAGGATGCCGCTGTGCCCGAGCGGACGTGTGTGGCCTGTCGTGGGCGAGCCGAGCAGAGCGAACTCTGCCGTTTCGTGCTCCGCAGCGGCGACGTCCACTGGGATCCGGCCCGGCGCGAGCCCGGCCGCGGCGCCTACCTGCACCCCGCCTGCCTGGGCGACCCGCGCGCCCGGCGGGCGTTGCCCCGCGCACTGCGGGCCCCGAGCGGGCGCTCCGCTCCACTGCAGGACGCCCTCGCCGCGGCCGCCGCGGCGTGGCCGACATCCGGGTCCGCTTAGGCGTTTCGGGGTCGCACGCCCTAAACTGGTCGACGCGCGTCGCGCGTCCGTGCGTGAACACAACTCAGGAAAGTGAGCGAAGGCTCATGACCACTCGATGAGCATGCAGAAATGATCCCCGTCTAGCTGGTTCGCGTACGGAAACGCGGGCCTGAAGGAGAGTAGTGGCCAAGGTCCGCGTCTATGAGCTCGCCAAAGAGCTCGGACTCGAAAGTAAAGATCTCCTCGCCCAGTTGAAGAACATGGGCGAGTTCGTCCGCTCGGCGTCCTCGACGATCGAGCCCCCCGTCGTCCGACGGATCACCGAAAAGCTGAAGGGCGGCGCCGGCCAGGCGTCACCCAGCCCGTCCTCCGCGGCCCCGGTTCCCGCGCCCGGGTCCGTGCGGCCCGCGCCGCCGGCCGGCCGCCCGGGCGTCCCGGCGCCCCGCCGGCCCGTCCCGGCTCCCGCCGCTCCGACTCCCGTCGTCCCGGCCGCTGTGGCTCCCGCTCCCGCGGCTCCTGTCGCTGCCGCCCCGGTGGAAGCGCCGGCGGCGACCGCGGCCCCGGTGGCAGCGGCCCCCGCGGCCCCGGTGGCAGCGGCCCCCGCGACTCCGGCGGCTCCCGCGGCCGAACCGTCCGCCGTCGAAGCCCCCAAGCAGCCCGCCCCCGCCCCACGGCCCGCCGCCGCGGCCCCCGGGCCCCGGCCCGGCCCAGCGCCTGCACCGGAGGCTCCGGCCCCGCAGGCGCCCGCACCCGCGGCGTCCGCGCCGCCGGCGCCGGCGACGAGGCCGACCCAGCCCGGCCCCCGGCCGGGACCCGCCCCGCAGGCGACCCCCGGCCCGCGGGCCGCCGCCCCCGGGCCGCGGCCGGCGACGCCCGGGCCCCGTCCCGGCGCACCCACCCCGGGAGGCGCTCGCCGCTCCGGGACGCCGCGTCCGGGCAACAACCCGTTCGCGCCCAGCCAGGGCATGGGCGTCCGGCGCCCCCGGCCCGAGGGCCCGGCCCGCACCGGTGACGTCCGCCCCGGCGGCCCCCGTCCGGCGCCGCGCCCCGGTGTCCCCGGCGCACCGCGCCCGCAGGGCGGCGGCGTCGCCGGCATGCCGCGGCCCAACCCGGCCATGATGCCGCGTCGGCAGAGCGACCAGTTGGGCGCTCCCGCCCGTCCCGGTGCGCCGGGCCGCGGCACCGGCGCCCCCGGGCGCGGGCGTCCCGGCGGCGGCCCCGGCCGCCCGGGTACCGGTGCCCCCCTGACCACCGGCCCCGTCGGTGGCGGTCGCGGCGGCCGTGGTGGCCGCGGCGGCTCCGGAACCCAGGGGGCCTTCGGCCGTGCGGGCGGCGCCGGTCGGCGCGGCCGCAAGAGCAAGAAGCAGCGCAGGCAGGAGTTCGACCAGATGGAGGCGCCGACGATCGGTGGCGTCCGCATCCGGTCGGGCAACGGCGAGACCATCCGGCTGCGACGCGGCGCGTCGCTGACCGACTTGGCCGAGAAGATCGGCGTCGAGCCGGCGTCGCTGGTGCAGGTGCTGTTCAACCTGGGCGAGATGGTCAACGCCACCCAGTCGGTGGCCGACGACACCCTCCAGGTGCTGGGCGCCGAGCTGAACTACACCATCGAGGTGGTGTCGCCCGAGGACGAGGACCGCGAACTGCTGTCCAGCTTCGGCGTGACCTTCGGCGAGAACGCCGGCGACGAGGACGACCTGGAGGCCCGCCCGCCGGTCGTCACCGTGATGGGTCACGTCGACCACGGCAAGACCAAGCTGTTGGACGCCATCCGGCACACCAACGTGGTGGCGAAGGAGGCCGGCGGCATCACGCAGGCCATCGGCGCCTACCAGGTCGAGACCGAGGTGGACGGGCGCTCGCGCAAGATCACGTTCATCGACACCCCTGGCCACGAGGCGTTCACCGCCATGCGCGCCCGGGGCGCCAAGTCCACCGACCTCGCCGTGCTGGTGGTGGCGGCGGACGACGGCGTGATGCCCCAGACGATCGAGGCGCTCAACCACGCCAAGGCGGCCGACGTGCCGATCGTGGTCGCGGTCAACAAGATCGACAAGCCGGACGCGGATCCGACCAAGGTGCGCGGCCAGTTGTCCGAGTACGGCCTGATGCCGGAGGAGTACGGCGGCGACTCGATGTTCGTCGACGTGTCCGCCATCACCAGGACCGGCCTGGAGGAGTTGCTCGAAGCGATCGTCCTCACGGCGGACGCGGCCCTGGACCTGCGGGCCAACCCCGACATGCCGGCCGAAGGCGTCGCCATCGAGGCCCACCTCGACAAGGGGCGCGGCCCCGTGGCCACGGTGCTGGTGCACCGCGGCACGCTGCGCACCGGCGATTCGATCGTGGCCGGTTCCGCCCATGGGCGGGTCCGGGCCCTGATCAACGACTCGGGCGAGACCGTCGACGAGGCTACGCCGTCCATGCCCGTGCAGGTGCTCGGCCTGACCTCGGTGCCCGGCGCGGGCGACAACTTCCTGGTCGTCGAAGACGACCGGATGGCCCGGCAGATCGCCGACAAGCGTCAGGCGCTGCAACGCGCCGCCATGCTGGCTCGGACGACCAAGCGCCGCACGCTCGAGGACCTCTTCAAGGAGATGGAGTCCGGCGAGAAGCAGGAACTCAACCTGATCCTCAAGGGCGACTCCGCCGGCGCCGTCGAGGCGCTGGAGGACTCGCTGCTCCAGATCGAGGTCGACGACGAGGTGTCGCTGCGGGTCATCGACCGCGGTGTCGGTGCCATCACCGAGACCAACGTGATGCTCGCCGCGGCGTCCGACGCCGTGATCATCGGCTTCAACGTCCGACCGCAGGGCAAGGCGACGCAACTCGCGGACGCCGAGGGCGTCGACATCCGCTACTACTCGGTCATCTACGCGGCGATCGACGACGTGGAGGCGGCGCTCAAGGGCATGCTCAAGCCGATCTTCGAGGAGAAGACGCAGGGCACCGCGGAGATCCGCGAGGTCTTCCGCAGCTCCAAGTTCGGCAACATCGCCGGCTGTCTCGTCATGGGCGGGCACATCCGGCGCAACGCCAAGGCGCGCCTGGTCCGCGACGGCGTGGTGGTGGCGGAGACGTCCATCGCCTCGCTGCGCCGCGAAAAGGACGACGTCACCGACGTCCGCGAGGGGTACGAGTGTGGCATCACGCTCCACCACTACAACGACATCCAGGTGGGCGACGTCATCGAGACGTACGAGATGGTGGAGAAGCCGCGCGACTAGCGACCGCTCCCCTCAGCGGGTGGGACCCCGCGCCGTCCACACGGCCCCGGTCCCGCCCCCTTCTGTCCTCGGATGCCCGACCGAACCCTGACCGGGGCCCGGGTTCCCACCCCGCTGGGAGTGCAGTCGCGCCGGCGGTCGCCGGTCCCGCGACGTTCCACACGAAGAGAAAGGCCATGTGACATGGGGAATCCCCGGTACATCAAGGTGGGCGAGCAGATCAAGGTGCTGGTCGCCCAGTACCTCGAGCGGCGGCTCAAGGACCCGCGGCTCGGCTTCGTCACCGTCACCGACGTGCGGATGACGGGCGACGCCCGCGAGGCCACCGTCTTCTACACGGTGCTCGGCGGCGAGCAGGATCGCGTCGACACCGCGGCCGCCCTCGAGGCCGGCCGCGGCATGATCCGGTCGTTCGTCGGCAAGCAGTTGGGCATGAAGTTCACTCCTTCGATTGCCTTCGTGCTGGACGCCGTGCCCGACACCGCCGCCGAGATCGAGACGGTGCTCGCCAAGGCGCGCGACCTGGACGCCGAGGTGGCGGCCCGGGCCGCGGGCGCCTCGTACGCCGGGGACGCCGACCCGTACAAGAAGCCCCACGACGAGGAGGACGACTCCGAGGGCGGCCCGGACGCCGAGGACGGGGCGTCCGCCGGCGACGCCGGGTCGACGGGGTCGTGACCGCGGGCTTCCTGGTCGTCGACAAGCCCGCCGGCATCACCTCCCACCAGGTCGTGGCCCGGGCCCGGCGGGCCCTGGGCACCAAGAAGATCGGGCACGCCGGCACCCTCGACCCGCTGGCCACCGGCGTGCTCCTCCTGGGAGTGGGGGCGGGCACGCGGCTGCTCGGGCACCTGGCGTTGACCGACAAGACCTACGAGACGACGATCCGTCTGGGCATCTCGACCGTCACCGACGACGCCGAGGGGGACGTGACGGCCGCACCCGGGGCGTCCGGGGTGACGGGGCCGGCCATCGCGGCCGCCGTGGCCCGGCTGACCGGCGACATCGTCCAGGTGCCGTCGGCCGTGTCCGCGATCAAGGTCGACGGACGCCGCGCCTACGCGCTGGTGCGCGAGGGGGCGGACGTCCAGTTGGCGGGCCGACCCGTCACGGTGTCCCGCTTCGACGTGCTGGCCGTGCGCCCCACCGAGCAGGACGGGGTCCCGGTCCTCGACGTCGACGCGGTCGTGGACTGCAGTTCCGGCACGTACATCCGGGCGCTGGCCCGGGACCTCGGCGTCGCCCTCGGCGTCGGCGGCCATCTGGTCGCGCTCCGCCGCACCCGGGTCGGGCCGTTCACCCTGGCCGACGCGACCTGGGACGCCGCCCCCGTCGCCCCCGCCGCCCCCGCCGCGGCGCCGCCGGTGCCGCCCGCCCTGCTCGACCTGGCGGCCCTCGCCCGGCGTTGCTTCGCCTGTGTCGAGGTGGACGCCGCGGCCGCCCGCGAGGTCGGGTACGGGCGTCCGCTGGGGGTGGCCGTCCCCGCCGACCCGACCGCGGTCCTGCACGACGGCCGGCTGCTCGCGCTCTACCGTCCGGGGGCCGGCGGCAGCGTCCCCGTCGCGGTGCTGGCACCGGCCTGAACGGGCGGGGAGGTGGGGCGTCCGCCCCGACGCCCTTGGTAGGGTGCTGCAGGCGTGCCGACGGCACGGGATCGGGGTGAGCGTGAGCCAGGCAGTCGTCGTGATCGGCAACTTCGACGGTGTCCACCCCGGGCATCGGGAGGTGCTGCGCGCCGCCCGGGCCGCGGAACCGGGGCTGCCCCTCGTGGTCGTGACGTTCTGGCCGCACCCCCTTTCCGTGGTCCGGCCCGGCGGGGGGCCGATGTTGCTGACGCGCCTGGACGAACGGGTGCAGCTGCTGCGCGAGGGGGGCGCCGACCGGGTCGAGGTCATCGACTTCACCAAAGACTTCGCCCACATGTCCCCCGCGCAGTTCCTCGCCCACGTCATCGAGCCGCTGCAGCCGCGCCGGGTGGTCGTGGGGGAGAACTTCCGGTTCGGTCACCGCGCCGCCGGCACCGTCGACACCCTCCGGGAGTTGGCCGCGGGCCGCTTCGAGGTGACCGCCCTGAAGCTGGTCGCCCACGACGACGAGGAGACCTGCTCCACCCTGATCCGCGAGGCGTTGGCCGTGGGCGACGTCCAGCGGGCCGCCCAGCACCTGGGGCGTCCGTTCCGCTTCACGGGCATCGTGCGGACGGGGGACCGCCGCGGCCGCCAGTTGGGCTTCCCCACGGCGAACCTGCCGGTGCCGCCGGAACTCGCGTGCCCCCTGGACGGCGTGTACGCCGGCTGGGTCACCCGCCTCGACGGCCTGGACGCCCACGGCCGCGCGTCGGCGTCCGGCACCCGGGCGGAGCGCTGGCCGTCGGCGATCTCGGTGGGCACCAATCCCACCTTCGACGGACACGACCGCCGCGTGGAGTCCTACGTGCTGGACCGCCTCGACCTCGAGCTCTACGGCGCCCCCATCGCGGTCGACTTCGTGGCCCGCATCCGCGGCCAGATCAGGTTCACCGGGGTCGAGGGGCTCATCGCCCAGATGGACGACGACGTGGCCCGCTGCCGGGCGCTGCTGGGAATGCAGCAGCGGGCCTGACGGGCCAGAGCCTCGCCGGAGCCCGCTGGAACCCAGCCGGAGCCCCACCCGATCCCCACCGGGGTGCCCGATCCGCGTTCGGGCCGCACAATGGGGGGCGTGGAATGGCTGGCGTTCCTGGTCGTGGCGCTGCTGGTCGGCGCCGTGGTCGTCGTGCGCCTCGTCATCGCCCCGCGCCGCCCCGGGCTGCCGCTGGCGCCCGAGGACGTGGCCGAACTGGACGCCGTGGGCGCGGCCCTGGCCGCGGAACGTCACCGTGAGGTCGCCGCGCACCTGACCCTCGCGCTGGACGCGCTGCGCAACCGCAAGGTACCGCTGTCGCGGGTGCGCGGCGGCTCGGGCGTCCCCGGGCAGTACGTCCTGGAGTTCGCCGACGGCACCACGATCCTGGCGACCGGCGGCGGCCCGGACGACGCCGCGACCGTGGCCGTCGCGGCGGCCCGGGGGCGCGTCCTGCTCACGCTCTGGCGGGACACCGGAACCACGTTCTCGTGCCTGCTGTCGTGGCGGGGCGGTGAACGGATCCTGGACGCCCTGGCCGTCCAGACCGGCGGCTAGCGCCCGATGGTCAGCGACTTGCGGTAGATGGCCTCGACCTGTTCGGCGCCGTCCTCGAGCACGACGCGGTGATCGCCGGTCGGGGTGTAGTCCAGACCGATGTACATCGGGATGGCCGCGGGGTTGTCCGGGTCGACGCCGAGCTTGACCTCGTCGTAGCCCTGCGCGGCCGCGATCTGCTCGATGGCCCGGGTGAGGCGGACGCCGAGGCCCTGCCGGCGGAAGCCGGGGTAGACCCACAGGGTGCGCATCTCCGGGGCCAGTTCGGTCTCCGGACGACAGTCGAGCGCGACGTAGCCGGCGACCTCGTCGGGGGCGAACGCCGCGACGAAGAAGAAGTTGCCCTGCTTCGCCAACTCGAGGTATTCGGGGGCGCGGGTGGCACCGGGCTCACGGGTGGACAGCTTCGGCAGGTCGGCGGGCGTGCAGAGCCGCACCTCGACGTCGCGGGCAGTCATCGTGGGATCTCCATCGGGTCGGTGTCGGGTCGAGCCGGCTCGTGCCGCGCCCGGCAGGCGTGGGCTCACCCACCACCCTAGCGTCCGGATGATCCCCGGCACGGGTCGGCCCGCCCCCCGGCACGGGGGACGGGCCGCCTGCGGACCTCGCTCGCGATCAGAGCAGCGTCTTGAGGTTCGTGATGACGTCGGCCACGGCCTGCTGGGCCGAGCCGTACAGCATCTTGGTGTTGTCGCCGAAGAACAGGGCGTTCTGGATGCCGGAGTAGCCGGCCCCCTTGCCCCGCTTGATGACGATGGCCTCCTTGGCCCGGTCGGCGTCCAGGATGGGCATGCCGTAGATCGGGCTCGACTTGTCGGTGCGGGCGACCGGGTTGACCGTGTCGTTCGCGCCGATCACCAGGGCCACGTCGGCGTCCGGGAACTCGTCGTTGATCTCTTCGAGGTCGAAGATGTCGTCGTAGGGGACGCCGGCCTCGGCGAGCAGGACGTTCATGTGGCCGGGCATGCGCCCGGCGACGGGGTGGATGGCGAACTTCACCACGATGCCCTCGCCCTGCAGCAGCTTCGTCAACTCCCAGATCTTGTGCTGGGCGCCGGCGACCGCCATGCCGTAGCCGGGGACGATGATGACCTTCTGGGCGTACCGCAGGGAGGCGGCGGCGTCCATGGAGGACATCTCTTTCATCGTGCCCTCGAGCTGGTGGCCCTCCTGGACCTCGCCGGTGATGGGCGTGAAGATGACGTTCCTGATCGGCCGGTTCATCGCCTTGGCCATCAGCATCGTCAGCAGCGTGCCGGCGGCGCCGACCACGATGCCCGCGATGATGAGGGCCGGGTTGCCGAGCACGTAGCCCTCGAAGCCGACGGCCAGGCCCGTGAAGGCGTTGAGCAGCGAGATCACGACGGGCATGTCGGCGCCGCCGATGGGGGAGACGATGAGGACGCCGAGGGTGGCGGCCGCGAGGAAGAACAGCACGATGAACAGCGGGTGCTGGGTGGTGACCACCAGGATGCCCAGCAGCACGGTGGCCGCGAACAGGATGAGGTTCGTCATGTTGCCCATGGGCAGCTTGAGGGCCTTGTTCATGATGCCCTGCAGCTTCAGGAACGCGACGATCGAGCCGGAGAACGCCACCGATCCGATGAGCGCGCCCAGGACGGCCATGATGGCGACGACCGGGCTGTGCACCTGCCCGCCCGCGAACTCGACGGCCGCGATGAGCCCGGCGGCGCCGCCGCCCATGCCGTTGTAGATGGCGACCATCTGCGGCATGTCGGTCATCTTGACCTTGATGGCCGCGTACCAGGCGAGCCCGCCGCCGATGGCCATGGCGATGACCATCAGGATCATGTTCGTCCCGTCCATGCCGGGGACGAAGAAGGTGGCCACCGTGGCCAGGATCATGCCGATGCCGGCCCACTGGATGCCGCGCTTGGCGGTGACCGGCGAGCTCATGGCCTTCAGGCCGAGGATGAACAGGGCGGCGACCACCAGGTAGGCGGCCTGGATGAGGACCTCGACGGCGCTCACTTGGCACCCCCCTGCGGCGTCGCGGTGATCTCCTTCTTCTTGGGGGCGAACATGCCGAGCATGCGGTCGGTGACGAAGTAGCCGCCGGCGGCGTTCGCGGCGCCCAGCAGCACCGCGAGGAAGCCCAGCACCTGCTGCAGCGGGGTCGTGGCGTGGCCGAGCACGAACATGGCGCCCACGAGCACCACGCCGTGGACGAAGTTGGAGCCGGACATCAGCGGCGTGTGCAGGATCACGGGGACCCGCGAGATCACCTCGTAGCCGACGAACGCCGCCAGCACGAAGATGTAGATGTAGAGCAGGTCGATCATTCCTGGTTCTCCTGGGAATCGGTGTCGGACGCCTCCGGTGCGGCTTCGGGCGCGGGCGGCGGCGCGGTGGGCGCCTCGGCGGCGAAGCCGAGGATCTTGGCGACCATCGGATGGGCGATCGCGCCGGCGTGGGTGAACGCGGTGCCGGCGATGACCTCGTCGTTGAAGTCGATGGCGAGGTTGCCGTCGACGATCATCGGCGCGGTGAAGTTCAGCAGGTTCTTGCTGAACATCTCGGAGGCGTGCACCGGCATCCGGGCCGGCAGGTTCACCGGGCCGATGACGAGGGCGCCCCCCATCATGACCTCCTGGCCGGCGACGGTGCCCTCGACGTTGCCGCCACCCTCGGCGGCCATGTCGACGACGATGGCGCCGGGCTTCATGGCCTCGACCATCGCGCGGGTGATGATCACGGGGGCCTTCTTGCCGGGGACGGCGGCCGTCGTGATCAGGACGTCCGCGTTGGCCACGGCCTTGGCGAGCTTCTCGGCCTGGGTGGCCTTCTCCTCGTCCGTCAGTTCGCGGGCATAGCCGCCCGAACCGGCGGCGGACACCCCGGTGTCGACGAACTTCGCCCCGAGCGATTCGACTTGCTCGCGGGTCTCCGGCCGGACGTCGTACGCCTCGACGACCGCGCCGATGCGCTTCGCGGTGGCGATGGCCTGCAGCCCCGCGACGCCGACCCCGATGATCAGCACCCGCGACGGCCGGATCGAGCCGGCGGCGTAGGTGAGCATGGGGAAGAACTTCGGCGCGCGGGCGGCGGCGATGAGCACGCACTGGTAGCCCGACACCGAGCCCTGGCTGGACAGGATGTCCATGCTCTGCGCCCGCGAGATGCGGGGGAGCAGTTCGAGGGCGAAGGCGGTGATGCCGCGGTTCGCGAGGTCGGCGGCGTGGTCCCGGCTCGAGTACGGCGCCAGCAGGCCCATGACGACCTGACCCGGACGCAGCCGGGCCTCGGCGTCCGGGGTGAGGTTGCCGATCGACCAGACGATGTCGGCGGCGTCGAGGACCTCCGCGGTGCTGTCGACCCAGCGGACGTCCCCGAGGGCGTCCGGGGTCACGAAGGCGGCGTCCGTGGCGCCCCGTTCGACCACGATCTCCGCACCCTGGGCCCTCAGTTTCTTCACGACGTCTCCGACGATGGGCGTCCTCGTCTCCGACGGATCGGCGTTGCGTGGCACTCCGATCACTACCGCCATGGCGACTCCTTTGTTGCTGACCTTTGCCTGTGTATCTCTAAAGTAGAGCAACATTGGGGACGCCGTGGCCCAGCGGCTCATCCCCAGGGCCCGCGCGCGGACGGGGTCGTCTCGCCCCGTCCCCGATTCGCGCGCCCCGCCCTCGGGCCGGTATCGTGGTGAATTGCCGTCTGAACGGCCGCGGACGCCCAAGAGCTTCCTCGCCTCCGAAGAGGAAGCGCCGCGCAACGGGAAACCGAGAGGAGTGCCTCCTTTATGGACGCCGCCACGAAGAAGAAGATCATCGAAGACTACGCGACCACGCCCGGGGACACCGGCTCGCCCGACGTCCAGATCGCGCTGCTCACCAAGCGCATCGCCCACCTGACCGAGCACCTCAAGGAGCACAAGGGCGATCACCACAGCCGCCGCGGGCTCCTGATCCTGGTCGGCCAGCGCCGTCGCCTGCTCAACTACGTCGCGAAGCAGGACGTCGAGCACTACCGCGCGCTGATCGCCCGCCTTGGCCTGCGCCGGTGACCCACCGGCCCCGGTGAGGGAGCGGCCGACGCGGCCGCTCCCTTGCTGCATGTCCGGGGATGTCCCGGTCTGACACCTCACACCAGAATCACCACGAACCATGTCGCCCGTCGGGCCCGTGCGGTGGGCGGTCCTCGGTCGTGGCCAGCGGGTGCGACGCGCACCCGAGGGTCACGATCGAAGACCGACATCCGGCACCGGGTCCGGGGGGCAGCCCAGAAAGGAATGTCTCCATGGCTATGGAGGGACCTGACGTCCGCTTCGCTGAGGCGGTCATCGACAACGGAAAGCACGGACGCCACGTCGTCCGTTTCGAGACGGGCCTGCTGGCCCGTCAGGCGTCCGGCTCGGCCGCCGTCTACCTGGACGGCGACACCATGCTGCTGTCCGCCACCACCGCCGCCAAGCACCCGCGCGACGCGATCGACTTCTTCCCGCTGACGGTCGACGTCGAGGAGCGCATGTACGCCGCGGGCCGCATCCCCGGCTCGTTCTTCCGCCGCGAGGGCCGCCCGTCCGAGGGCGCCATCCTCGCGTGCCGCCTGACCGACCGGCCGCTGCGCCCCTGCTTCGTCAAGGGCCTGCGCAACGAGGTCCAGGTCGTCATCACGGTGCTGGCGCTCAACCCGGACGTCCGCTACGACGTCCTCGCCATCAACGCCGGTTCGGCGTCCACCACGCTGGCCGGCCTGCCGTTCAGCGGCCCCGTCGGCGGCGTCCGCGTCGCCCTGATCGGCGACCAGTGGGTCGGTTTCCCGACGGTCGCCCAGTCCAAGGACGCCACCTTCGAGATGGCGGTCGCCGGCCGCGTCCTGCCGGACGGCGACGTGGCGATCATGATGGTTGAGGCGGAGTCCACGCCGCAGACGTGGGACCTCGTCCGGTCCGGCCGCACCGCGCCGACCGAGGAGGTCGTGGCCTCCGGTCTCGACGCCGCGAAGCCGTTCATCAAGGCCCTGTGCGACGCGCAGGCCGAGCTGGCCGCGCAGGCTCCGAAGGCCGTCACCGAGTTCCCGGTGTTCCGCGACTACGAGGCCGACGCCTACGCCGCGGTCGAGGCCGCGGCGTCCGAGCGGTTGGCCGCGGTCATGAGCGTCGCCGGCAAGGTGGAGCGCGAGACCGGCACGGAGGAGCTGCTCGCCGCCGTGCGCGCCGAACTCGCCGGCGCCTTCGCGGGCCGCGACAAGGAGATCACCGGGGCGTTCCGCGCCGTCACCAAGAAGGTCGTCCGTCGCAAGACGCTGACCGAGCAGGTGCGCATCGACGGCCGCGGCGTCCGGGACATCCGCACGCTGTCCGCCGAGGTGGGCGTCCTGCCGCGCGTGCACGGCTCGGCGCTGTTCCAGCGCGGCGAGACCCAGATCCTCGGGGTGTCGACGCTGAACATGCTCGACATGGAGCAGAAGCTCGACACGCTCGCGCCCGAGACCACCAAGCGCTACATGCACAACTACAACTTCCCGCCCTACTCCACCGGTGAGACCGGCCGCGTCGGCTCCCCCAAGCGCCGCGAGATCGGCCACGGGGCGCTCGCCGAGCGGGCGCTGCTCCCCGTCCTGCCGACCCGGGACGAGTTCCCCTACGCGATCCGGCAGGTGTCGGAGGCCCTGGGCTCCAACGGCTCGACGTCGATGGGCTCGGTGTGCGCGTCCACGCTGTCGCTGCTGAACGCCGGCGTCCCGCTGAAGGCGCCCGTCGCGGGCATCGCGATGGGCCTCATGAGCGAGGAGATCGACGGGCAGATGCGCTACGTGGCGCTCACCGACATCCTGGGCGCCGAGGACGCCCTGGGTGACATGGACTTCAAGGTGGCGGGCACGCGCGACTTCGTGACGGCCCTGCAGCTCGACACCAAGCTCGAGGGCATCCCGGCCGAGGTGCTGGCGTCGGCGCTGCTCCAGGCCAAGGAGGCCCGGCTCACGCTGCTGGAGGTCATGGGCGAGGCCATCGAGACCCCGGACGAGCTCAGCCCGTACGCGCCGCGGATCATCACGATCCACATCCCGGTCGACAAGATCGGCGAGGTCATCGGGCCCAAGGGCAAGATGATCAACCAGATCCAGGACGACACGGGCGCGAACATCTCGATCGAGGACGACGGCACCATCTACATCGGGGCCGACAACAGCGAGGCCGCCGAGGCCGCCCGGCAGATCATCAACGGGATCGCCAACCCGACCATGCCCGAGCGGGGCGAGCGCTACCTGGGCACGATCGTGAAGATCATGCCGTTCGGCGCGTTCGTGTCGCTGCTGCCCGGCAAGGACGGCCTGCTGCACATCTCGAAGATGCGCGGGCTCAACAAGGGCAACCGCGTCGAGAACGTCGACGACGTGCTCAGCGTGGGGCAGAAGATCCAGGTCGAGATCTCCGACATCGACGACAAGGGCAAGCTCTCGCTGATCCCCGTCGAGGAGGAGAAGGCCGAGGCCCCCGCCCAGGCCTGAGACCTCACCGCCGCACGAGTCGACCGCCCGGCCCCTGTTGGGGGGCCGGGCGGTCGTGTCCGAGGGGCCGGCCCGTCGGCGCCTAGGATGACCCGCATGATCAGGGTCGGTGTCATCGGGTGCAAGGGACGCATGGGCGTCGAGGTCGTGCGAGCCGTCGAGGCGGCGGACGACCTGGTGTTGGTGGGCGCGGTCGACGCCGGGGACGACTACACGCCGCTGCTGGACGCCGACGTGGTCGTCGAGTTCACGGTGCCGAGCGCGACGATGGCCAACGTCCGGTGGTGCGTCGACCATGGCCGCGACGTCGTCGTGGGCACCACGGGCTTCGACGAGGACCGCCTCGCCACGGTGCGCTCGTGGGTGGCGGGCGGCACCAGCCGCGTCCTCGTCGCGTCGAACTTCTCCATCGGCTCGATCCTGATGATGCGCTTCGCCGAACTGGCCGCGCCCTACTTCGAGTCGGTCGAGATCGTCGAATTGCACCACCCCGACAAGGTGGACGCCCCGTCGGGCACCGCGGCCACGACGGCTCGGCGGATCGCCGCCGCCCGGGCCGCGGCGGGCGTGTCGCCGAGCCCGGACGCCACCGAGACCGACCCGCTCGGGGCCCGCGGCGCCACGATCGAGGGCGTCCACGTGCACTCGGTGCGCCAACGCGGGCTCTTCGCCAACCAGGAGGTGCGGTTCGGCAACGAGGGCGAGCAACTCGTGATCACCGAGAACGGGTTCGCCCGCTCGTCCTACATGCCCGGGGTCCTCGCCGCGGTGCGTGGCCTCAAGGACCTGCCCGGGTTCACCTTCGGCATCGAGGGGCTTCTCGGCCTGGGCTGAGCCGCGGGCTCAGCCCCGCAGCCCCGGCAAGATCGTGTGCGGCGGCACCTCGGCGAGCGCCGGCGGCGCCGGGGGCGTCCCGTCGCCGAACGGACGCCCGCCCAGGGCCTCGCGGCCGTGGGGGGTGAGCCAACCGGACAGATCGGGCCCCCCGGGCACGATCGACAGCGGGTTCAGGTCGGTGTGCACCACGTAGTAGTGCCGCTTGATCTGCTCGAAGTCGACGGTGTCGCCGAATCCCGGGGTCTGGAACAGGTCGCGGGCGTAGCCCCACAGGTTCGGCCGTTCGGTGAGCCGGTGGCGGTTGCACTTGAAGTGGCCGTGGTAGACGGGGTCGAAGCGCACCAGCGTGGTGAACAGGCGCACGTCCGCCTCGGTGATCGAGCCGCCCATGAGGAAGCGCCGGCCGGCGAGGCGGTCCTCGAGGCGGTCCAGGGCGTCCCAGAGGCGGGCGTGGGCTCGGTCGTAGGCGTCCTGCGAGCCGGCGAAGCCGCAGCGGTACACGCCGTTGTTGACCTCGGTGAAGACGAAGTCCATCAGGGACTCCATCTCGGCGCGCCCGTCGGCGGGCCATAGGTCGGGGGCCCCCGGACGATGGAAGTCGACCCACTCGGACGCCAGGTCGCGCGTGATCCGGTCGAAGTCGTTGGTGACCACCTCCCCGGTCGGCACGTCCACCAGCGCCGGCACGGTGATGCCGCGGGGGTAGCCGGGGAACCGCCGCTCGTAGGCGTCCTTGAGCCGGGGGATGCCCAGGACGGGATCGACGCCGCCCGGGTCGAGGTCGAACGTCCAGGAGTCGGCGTCATGGGTGGGGCCGGGCAGGCCGACGCTGAGCACGGGCTCGAGCCCCAGCAGTCGCCGGACGATGAGCGCCCGGTTCGCCCAGGGGCGGGCCCGCGCCGCCACGAGGCGGTAGCGCCCGGCCTCGACGGGCCGGTCGTCCGAGCCGGGCTCGGGCCTCCGGACGATCCTGGTCGTGATGTAGCGCTGGTCGCGGACGTACTCCTTGCCCTTGCTGGAGTAGACGCCGCCGCGGCCGTGTTCCTCGTGCCCCAAGTCATTCATGATTCAACTATCGCAGGCCGGACGCCGCGCGCCAAGCCCGGCGGTCAGAGGCCCGTGTGCAGCCGGACCAACCGGACGACCTCCGCCTCCGGCCCGGCCGCCACTTCGCGGTGGGCGCCGTCGGCCACCCAGCCCGTGGACTGGACGAAGCCGCGCAGCGCGTCGTCGGTGGTGCGCATCCACCACGTCGCCCGGACGAAGCCGTCGGCCCGCAGCGTGTCGGCGACGGCGTTGAGCAGCCGCGATCCGTGGCCCTGGCGCTGCGCCGGCGGGTCGACGACGAATTCGCCGACCGCCGCGTCGAGCCCGGGGGTGGCGTCAGGATCGTCGGCTGGTCCGATCGCCGCGAAGCCGGCCAGGCGGCCGCCCGCGACCGCCACCAACACCCGGAATTCCGCCAGCGGCGGTGCCACGATGGCCCGCCGCCAGGAGCCCGTCGCCGCCTCGAGGTCGACGCTCCGCAGGACGGCGTCGGCGAGGCCGGCGGGCAGGGTCTGGGCCCAGCCGCGGCGCTGCACGGCGGCGATCTGCTCGGCCTCGCCGGGCAGGGCGAGCCGGACGATGGGGTCGGTCACGCGGTTCTCCTGACGTCGGACGGCTGGCCGCGATGCTACCCGGGCCCGCGGCGTCCACGGTTCGGCCGCCCGCCGGCTGCGTCCCGGGGGGCCGGACCGCCTAGGGTGGGCCCGTGCGTGACAACCTCCGGCCCCCCCCGCCCCTCGAACCCGGCACCCTCCGCCTGACGCCCCTCGGCGGCCTCGGCGACGTCGGGCGCAACGCCACCGTCTTCGAACTCGACGGCCGCCTCCTCCTCGTCGACTGCGGCGTCCTGTTCCCCGACGACGGGCATCCCGGCGTCGACCTGCTGCTCCCCGGCCTGCACGTGATCTCCGACCGCCTGGACGACGTGGACGCGCTCGTGCTGACCCACGGCCACGAGGATCACATCGGGGCCGTGCCCTACCTGCTGCGGCGCCGCCCCGACATCCCCATCCTGGGCACGAAGCTGACGCTGGCGCTGGTGCGCGCGAAGCTCAAGGAGCACCGCCTCCGTCAGGTGGACCTGCGGGTGATCGGCGACGGCGAGCGCACGACCGTCGGGGCCTTCGACCTGGAGTTCCTGCCCGTCAACCACTCCATCCCGGACGCCGTGGCCGTCGTCCTGCGCACGGCCGCCGGCACCGTCCTGCACTCCGGCGACTTCAAGCTGGACCAACTCCCGCTCGACAACCGGCTCACAGACCTGCGCGGGTTCGCGCGCGTGGGCGAGGAGGGCGTCGACCTGCTGCTCGTCGACTCGACGAACGCCGAGGTGCCGGGCTTCACCACGAGCGAGATCGACGTCCACCCGGCGTTGGAGCGGGTGTTCGCCAAGGCGCCGCGGAAGATCATCGTGGCCTGCTTCAGTTCCCACATCCACCGCGTGCAGCAGGTGCTCGACGAGGCGCACAAGGCGGGCCGCCGGGTCTGCTACGTGGGCCGCTCCATGGTGCGCAACATGACGATCGCCGCCGAGTTGGGCTACCTCAAGGTGCCCGGGGACACCCTGATCGCGCTCGACGACCTCGAGAACTACCCCGACGACCGCGTCGTCATCGTGTCGACCGGGTCCCAGGGCGAGCCGCTCAGCGCCCTGTCCCGGATCGCCAGCCGCGAGCACCCCGTCATCAAGGCGGGGGAGGGTGACGTCGTGCTGCTGGCGTCGTCGTTGATCCCCGGCAACGAGAACTCGGTGTCGCGGGTCATCAACGGGCTGACGCGCAGCGGCGTCCAGGTCGTGCACAAGGGCAACGCGCTCGTACACGTCTCGGGGCACGCCTGCGCCGGCGAACTGCTCTACGTCTACAACATCGTCAAGCCCCGCCACGTCCTGCCGGTGCACGGCGAACTGCGGCAGTTGCGGGCCAACGCCGAACTGGCCATCGCCACGGGGGTCGATCGGCGCAACGTCCTCATCATCGAGGACGGCGGCGTCGTCGACCTGAAGGCCGGCGCCGCGCGGGTGGTCGGCAAGGTCGAGGCCGGGTACATCTTCGTCGACGGCTCCACCGTCGGCGAGGTCGGCGACGCCGAACTCGACCAGCGGCGCATCCTGGGCGAGGAGGGGTTCATCTCGGTGATCGCCGCGGTGAACTTCCACTCCATGGAACTGGTCACCCAGCCGCAGATCACCGCGCGCGGCGTGTTCGGCGGCGACGACGCCTTCGACGAGATCACCGCCGAACTGACGGAGGCCATCCTGGCGGCCCTCGCCGACGGCGCCGAGGACACCTACGAACTGCAGCAGCTGATCCGTCGCCGGATCGGTCGGTGGGTCAACCGGACGCACCGGCGGCGTCCGATGATCGTGCCGGTCGTCATCGCGACCTAGGAACTGGTGGCTTCCCGGCGGTCCGCCGGTGGTCGGTCTGGGTTCCCTGGCAGTCCGTGTGCGACCTTGGCCCCGTGTACGGGTCCCAATTCGCACATGGAACCCAGGTTCGCCCATTCGCTCCGGTTAACTCCTTAGGCTCCCGTTGCAGGGGGAGCGGACCCCCGAAAGCGGAGCGGACCTTCCGGCCGTGGGAGCCTCCGCGTTGCGCATCTGCAACGGCGTTGGTCGTGCGTGTGTCCCCAGCACCGGTGGCCCAGTGGTCAACCGAGGCGGTCCAGCGCCAGCGGCCCAGCACCAGCGGCCCAGTGGTCAACCGAGGCGGTCCAGCACCAGCGGCCCGCAAGGCACCTCAAGCCCGCCCGGCGAGCCAAACCCCGGATGGATCAGCACTTCCTTAGCCGACCGACGGACGCCGCCGAGCGAGGGCGGCGCGCACGCCGACCCCGGCGCCGAGCCCGGCGAGGGCGAAGGCCATGTAGAGCAGGGCGTAGGGCAGCGCGCTGTCGTTGTAGACCAGGTAGACGGCGGGCACCCAGGCGACCGCGACGAGCGGCAACAGCAGCCAGGAGAACCCGTGGCGGTAGCCGACCAGGGCCCCAGCGAGGAACGAGGCCCCCGGGTTGAGCAGCAGCAGGGCGGCGAAGCCGAGCCCGGCGGCGTCGGTCGGGGAGCCGGACTGGGCGAGGGCGAACCCGGCCCAGGGCAGCAGGTACCAGGCGGCCAAGCCGGCGGCCCAGGGCCAGGTCTTGTTCAGGGTGCGGGACATGAGAGGACCTCCATGGGTGAAGGGGATCAGGGCAGGGATGAGGTGAGGTGCCAGAAGGCGAGCCAGAGGACGAGCCAGAGGGCGATCACGACGAGGAGGGCCGCCAGCACGAGGCCGGCGACGACGGTCGGACGCCAGCGCGGCGTCGTCGCCCGTTCCAGGGGCCGGACGAGTTCGTCGGCGCCGCCCATGCGCTCCAGCGCACGCCGGACGGACTCCTCCTCGCTCGCGCCGGCGTCGAGGGCGTTCTGGCGGGCGTCCAGAAGATGGGCCAGCAGTTCGTCCCGCGCGGCGCGGCGGGCGACGCCGCCGTCCACGCCGGCGGTGGCCCGGCGGGCGTAGTCGGCGAATTCCTCGGGGATCTCCATGTCAGCTCCCTTCGACGACGTAGGTGACGGCGTCGGCGAACCGGACCCACTCGGCGCGCCGTCGCGTGAGGTCCGCCTGGCCGGCGGGGGTCACCCGGTAGTACTTGCGGCGGCGGCCGCCGCCGGTTTCGTCCCAGTAGGCGGTGACCAGTCGGTCGCGCTCCAGGGTGTGCAGCACGGGGTACAGGGTGCCCTCGGCGAACGACAGGGCCCCGGACGAGCGGTCCTGGAGGGCGCGGATCAGCTCGTAGCCGTACGAGTCGCCATGGGCGAGGACGCTGAGCACCAACAGCGGCAGCGTCCCCTTGACGAGTTCCTTGTCGGCGGTCATGGGCGGTCACATCCTCGGGTCCCGATGCATCGGTGTTCGACGCATCGTTCTGTAATGCATCGTAATCCGAGGCATATGCGGGCGCAAGACCCGCTCCGATTTCCTTCGTCCCCGGCGGGTGGGTTACCATTCGTTGGTTCCTTTCGTGAGAACTGTTCGCTGGCCCGCTGGGTCGGTACCTGAGAAACAAGGAGAGTCCAGTGGCTGCCGTGTGCGACATCTGCGCCAAGGGCCCGAGCTTCGGGCACAACGTGCCTTGGTCGAAGAAGAAGACGAACCGTCGCTGGGATCCGAACATCCAGCGCGTCAAGGCTGTGGTCAACGGCACGCCCACCCGGCTGCACGTCTGCACCACCTGCATCAAGGCCGGCAAGGTCACCCGCTGACCCCACGCCGACCAGGCCGAAGACCCGCTCCGGCGGGTCTTTCTGCTGTCCGGGGAGACCCGCCGGAGCGCTGTCGGCGTGACGTCGTAAGCTCCCGCTCGTGAGACCCGCATTGAGGCTCGTGGACGACGCCGAGTTGTCGCCCTGGCGGACGGAGATGTTCCGCCGCCTCAACGCGCCCCTGAGCCAGAGCTTCGGGGCGAAGACGGCCAAGCCGTTCGAGCAACTCCGCATCGAGACCGTCGGCGACCTGCTGCGGCACCTACCGCGCCGCTACCTGACCGGCACCGAACTCACCGACCTGGGCTCGTTGGAAGAGGGCGAGCACGTCGCCGTCATGGCCCGGGTGCAGAGCTCCGGCATCAGGACCGCCAAGCACGCGACCGGCCGCGCCGGCACCCGGCTCGAAGCGGTGCTCACCGACGGCCACGGCCAGCTCACCGCCACGTTCTTCGGCAAGGAGCACCTGTGCCGCTGGTGGGAGGCCCAACTCAGGCAGGGCGTGCGGGGCATCTTCGTCGGCAAGGTCGGGTCGTTCCGCAGCCAGCTGCAGATGACCCACCCCAAGTTCGTGATGTTGGACGCCGCGGGTGCGGTCGTCGGCCGTTCGGAGGAGGACGAACGGATCGCCGAACTGTCCCGCTCGGGTCTGGTCGGGTTGTACCCCGCCACGTCCCGGCTCCCCACCTGGGCCATCGCCGAGTGCGCCCGCGTCGTCCTCGAGACGCTGGCCGGCGTGCCGGATCCGTGGCCCGACTGGGTGCGCGCCGAGGCGCGGCTACCCGAGCTGTTGGACGCCTTCCGCTGGGTCCACCGGCCGGAGAGTCCGGCTCAGGCCGAGGAGGGCGCCGAGCGGCTGGTCTTCGACGAGGCGTTCGCCACCCAGCTCACCATGGCGTACCGGCGGGCCGACAACGCCCGGCAGTCGGCGGGGCCGCGCCCGCGGCGTCCGGGGGGGCTGCTGGACGCCTTCGACGCCCGCCTGCCGTTCGTGCTGACCGCGGGGCAGCGCGAGGTGAGCGAGGCCATCTTCGCCGACCTGGCGCGCAACCGGCCGATGCAGCGGCTGCTGCAGGGCGAGGTGGGCTCGGGCAAGACGCTGGTGGCGTTGCGGGCGATGCTCGCCGTGGTGGACGCCGGCGGGCAAGCGGCGCTGCTGGCCCCGACGGAGGTGCTGGTGGGTCAGCACCTCCGGACCGTCCGGGACCTGCTGGGCGACCTCGGGGCGGGGCGGACCCTGGGCGCGCCCGACGAGGCGACGACGATCGTCGGCCTGACGGGCTCGATGTCCGCGGTCGCCAAGCGGAACGCCCTGCTCAAGGTGGCGTCCGGTGAGGCGGGCCTCGTGATCGGCACGCACGCGCTGCTGGCCGATCGGGTGCAATTCGCCGACCTGGGCCTCGTCGTCGTCGACGAGCAGCACCGGTTCGGGGTCGAGCAGCGGGCGGTGCTCACGGACCGGGCTCAGGCCCGGCCGCACGTCCTCGTGCTGACGGCGACGCCCATCCCGCGGTCGGTGGCGATGACGGTCTTCGGCGACCTCGAGGTGTCGACGCTCGCCGAGTTGCCGGGTGGGCGGGCCGAGGTCCAGACCACCGTCGTGGACGGGCTGCGGCATCCGGGGTGGGTGGATCGCATCTGGGGGCGGGTCCGGGAGGAGGTCGCCCAGGGGCGGCAGGTGTTCGTGGTGGCCCCCCGGATCGCCTCCGGCGAGGAGAAACTCGTCGACGGCGCGGTCCGGCACTCCGTGGGGGTCACCGAGTTGTACGAGCGGCTGTCGTCGACGGAACTGGCCGGCCTCCGCGTCGGCCTGCTCCACGGACAGTTGCCGACCGACGCCAAGGACGCCGCGATGGGCGCCTTCGCGTCGGGTCACCTGGACGTCCTGGTCGCCACCACGGTGATCGAGGTGGGCGTCGACGTCCCGAACGCGGCGATGATGGTGATCTGGGACGCCGACCGCTTCGGTATCTCCCAGCTCCACCAACTGCGGGGCCGGATCGGCCGCGGCGAGCATCCGGGTGTCTGCCTGCTGGTGAGCCATGCGGAGGCGACGGCCCCCAGTTGGGCCCGGCTGGCCGCGGTGGCCGCCAGCCGCGACGGGTTCGACCTGGCGGAACTCGACCTGGCCCAACGCCGGGAGGGCGACGTGCTGGGGGCCGACCAGTCAGGAGGCCGGTCGTCGCTGCGGCTGCTGCGGGTGCTGGAGCACGGAGAGGTGATCGCGCGCGCACGGGCGGTGGCGGAGGCGGCCGTCGTGCGCGACCCCGATCGGCGCACTCCGGGGTTCGCGGACGCCGTCACCGACACCGACCGCCTCAGCGGCGGCGACTGGCTCGACCGGGGCTGAGGCGGCTACTCCGAGGTCGTCTCGTGGTCGGCCTGGGGCTCGGGGCCGAAGCGGAACTGTCGCCCGGTCAACTCGGTGGGCCGCAACCGCACCCAGTGCGCCTTCACCGTGGGCACCCAGGGCCGGAGGGGAAGCCGCTCGAGGTGGTCGATCTCGCGGGAGTCCCGCACCTCGACGGCCTGGCCGTGGGCGATCACGCTCCAGCCACCGGTGCCGTCCCAGCCGTCGACCTCGAACGCCACGCCGGCGTTGATGGTGAGGGTGAACAGCTTGCTGCCCTCGGCCGTGCGGAAGACGATGGAGCGCCCGTCCACGACGAAGTTGACCGGGAAGATCTCCGGGTGCCGGTCGACGACGGTGACGAGGCGTCCGAGCTTGCAGCCGGCCATCACCGCCCAGCTCTGCTCTTCGGTGAGCCGGGTCACGGGGTTGGTCTGTTCCGCCATGGCTCGTTTCTACCATGCCGGCTCGGGTGGCGGTCCGGCACCCGGATAACCTGGGGGCGATGAGCAGAATCGTCGCGGGCGCCCGGGGTGGGCAGCGCCTCACCATGCCGCCCCACGACCGCACCCGCCCGACCTCGGACCGGGTGCGGGAGGCCGCCTTCAGCCTGATCGCCGGCTGGGCCGGCACGGCGGGCGAGCCGGCCGACGTCATGCTCGACCGCTTCTCCTTCCTCGATCTCTACGCGGGCTCGGGAGCCGTCGCCCTCGAGGCGGCCAGCCGCGGGGCGGGCCCGGTGCTCGCCGTCGAACGGGACGCCGCGACCGCCGCCGTCGCCCGCGCGAACGCCGCCCGCCTCGGCCTCGACGTGGAGGTCGTGACCGCGTCCGTGGAGACCTTCCTGGCCGAGGGCGGGCCGCGCCCGTTCGACGTCGTCTGGCTCGATCCGCCCTACGCGCTGGGGTCGGACGCCGTCGCGCGCGTCGTCGCCCTGCTGGTGCGCCGGGGGTGGCTGGCGCCGGACGGCCTGGTGGTCGCCGAGCGCGCCACCCGCGACGAGCCGCCCGTCTGGCCGGCCTCCCTACCGACGTCGTGGTCGCGCCGCTACGGTGAGACCACCTTGCACCTCGCCACCTCGGAGACCTCATGAGGGTGATCTGCCCCGGATCGTTCGACCCCGTCACCCACGGGCACCTCGACATCGTGCGGCGCGCGGTGACCCTCTTCGACGAGGTGGTGGTGGCGGTCGGACGCAACAGCGCGAAGAACTACCTGTTCACGCCCGACGAGCGGGTGGCCATGTTGTCCGAGGCCTGCGCCGAGTGGCCGTCGGTCCGGGTGCTGGGTTTCGAGGGACTGCTGGTCGACGTGTGCCGGCAGCAGGGGTGCGCCGCGATCGTCAAGGGCCTGCGCTTCCCCGGCGACTTCGAGTTCGAGTTGCAGATGGCGCAGATGAACCACGCGCTCACCGGCATCGAGACGGTGCTGCTGCCGACGGCCGCCCGGTGGGCGCACCTGTCCTCCACGATGATCCGCGAGGTGGCCCGGTTCGGCGGCGACGTGTCGTCGTTCGTGCCCGAGGCCGTGCTGGAGCGCATCCGTGCCAAGATGGCCCTCGGTCCCCAGACGAAGGAGCGGACATGACCCAGGCGGCAACTGATCAGTTGGCGGCCCTCCGGTCGTCGGTGGAACAGGCCAAGTCGGTGCCGATGTCGGCCTCCTGCCTGGTGAACCGGGCCGAGTTCCTGGCCCACCTGGACCGGGCGGCGGAGGCGGTCCGCGCCGAGTTGGCCGACGCCCGTCGCTCCTCGGGGGCCACCGCCCTGGCGGCGGCCACCGCCACCGCCGACGAACTGCTGGCGGACGCCCGGGTGCGGGCCGACGCCCTCGTCGCCGAGAACGCGGTGCACGCGGAGGCGGTCGCGCGCGCGGAGGAGGTGGCCCGGACGTCGCGGGACGAGGCGGAGGCGCTGCGGCGCGAGGCCGATGCCTACGTCGACCAGCGGATGGCGGAGCTCGAGGCGGTCATGAGCAAGACGCTGGCCCAGGTGCAGACGCTCCGGGCCCGGCTGTCGGAGCGCTCCGGGCTCGACGACGAGCCGCCCGCCTGATCGAAGCCCGGCCGGTTTTGGCGCGCCGCGCCACCCTTGGTAACGTTGATCTTCGGTTATGACGCTGTCGTACCAACGGTGAAGGGGTTTAGCGGTGCATCGCACGATCGACCCTCGCTCCGGTCTCGTCTTCGGTATCCACGAACTCGGCCGGCATGCGGGCGGGCTCAAGGTGGTGCAGTGGGAGACGCCGGCACCCGAGGGCCTGGGCAACGACGTAATCGGGGTACCTGCGGGGTCTCCCCTCCGACTCGACCTGAGGTTCGAGGCGGTGGTGGAGGGCATCCTGGTCACCGGTGTCGCTGGGTTCCAGCTGGCCGGGGAATGCGCACGGTGCTTGAGCCCGGTCTCCGCCGAGGGCGAGATCGACGTTCAAGAGCTGTTCCTCTTCCCGGACAAGGAGCCCGAGGACGTCGAGGCCAGCCGCGTCGAGGGCGACCTGATCGACCTCGAACCCGTCCTGCGGGACACGGTGGTGCTCGAACTGCCGTTCATCCCGCTGTGCCGCGAGGACTGCGCCGGGCTGTGCCTCCTGTGTGGGGCTGACCTGAACGCCGATCCGAGCCACGCCCACGAACAGGCGGTCGACCCCCGGTGGGCCGGCCTGTCCAGCTGGACGAGCGCGACCGAAGACTGACGAGGGCCCCGTCCGGGGCCGCTGACTGAGAAAGAGACTGCCGTGGCTGTTCCGAAGCGGAGATTGTCCCGCGCCAACACGCACGCCCGCCGTTCGCAGTGGAAGACCTCCGCTCCGACGCTGGTGACCTGCGCCAACGCCGCGTGCCGCGAGAAGCACCTGCCGCACACCGCCTGCCCTGCTTGCGGCCAGTACGGCCCCCGCGCTGCGCGTCGGCAAATCCTCGAGCCGTGACGGCGGCGGCGGAGCGCCGCGTCGACCAACTGCTGAGCGAGCTGGGGATCGTGATCGATCCCCAGCTCGTCGAGCTTGCCCTGACCCACCGGTCGTGGGCCTACGAGCATCCGCCGGCGGCGGACAACGAGCGTCTGGAGTTCCTGGGCGACTCGGTGCTGGGTGTCATCGTCACCGAGCACCTCTACCGCAGTTACCCGGAGTACGCCGAGGGTCACCTGGCCAAGCTGCGGGCGGCGGTGGTGAGCACGTCCGCGCTGGCCACCCGGGCGCGGGAACTGGAGTTGGGCCCCTCGATCAGGCTCGGCCGCGGTGAGACCCTCACCGGCGGCGCCGATAAGGATTCGATCCTGGCCGACACGATGGAGGCCCTGATCGGGGCCGTCTACCTGTCCGCCGGCCGAGAGGCCGCCGAGTCCTACGTCCACCGCATCGTCGACACCATGGTGCTGGGAGCCGACAAGCTCGGCGCCGCCCTGGAGTGGAAGATGTCGCTGCACGACCTGTGCTCGGTGCTGGGCCTGCCTTCGCCCAGCTACGTGCACGAGGCGTCCGGACCCGACCACGACAAGCGCTTCGAGGCGCGGGCCGACATCGGCGGCGTCCGCTACCCGGGGGCCATCGGGCGCTCCAAGAAGGAGGCCGAGCAGGGCGCCGCCCGGCTGGCCTACGGGGTGCTCTCGGCCGCCGAGGACGGGCCGGCGGCCGAGGACGGGCCCGCCACCGAGGATGGGCCGGGCGCTGAGGATGGGCCGGGCGACGCCGGCGTGGCCCGCTCGGCCTGATGCCCGAACTGCCCGAGGTGGAGACCGTCCGGCGCGGCCTGGCGGCCGTCGTCGACGGCCGTGAGGTGGCCGCCGTCACCGTCCTGCACCCTCGACCCGTGCGCCGCCATGCAGGCGGCCCCGTCGATTTCGCGACGTCCCTGACGGGGCGCCGGCTGGGCACTCCCCGGCGCCGCGGCAAGTATCTCTGGCTGCCCTTCGCCGACGGGGACGCGCTGTTGGCGCACCTCGGCATGTCCGGGCAGTTCCGGGTGGACGCCCCGGGCGCGGCCCTGCAGCGGCACGCCCGCGTCCTGGTCGACCTCGACGACGGCCGGCAGGTGCGGTTCGTCGACCAACGCATGTTCGGCGGGCTGTCCGTGAGCCCCGGCGGGGCCGAGTTGCCGGCGGAGATCGCCCACGTCGGCCGGGACCTGCTCGACCCCGACCTCGACCTGGACGCCCTCGTGGCGGCCGTCGGCGGCCGCCGCAGCGGGATCAAGCGGGTGCTGCTGGACCAGCGGGTGACCTCCGGGATCGGCAACATCTACGCCGACGAGGCGTTGTGGCGCGCGGGCGTCCACTTCGACCACCCGGCGGACACGCTGGGCCCGGAGCGCATCCGGGCCGTGCTGGACGCCGCCCGCGACGTCATGACCGCGGCCCTGGAGGCGGGCGGCACGTCGTTCGACGCGCTCTACGTCCACGTCAACGGGGAGTCGGGGTACTTCGACCGGTCGTTGGACGCCTACGGTCGCGCCGACGCGCCGTGCCGCCGGTGCGGGACGCCGCTGGTGCGCGAGCGCTTCATGAACCGCTCGTCGTTCCGGTGCCCGGTCTGCCAGGCGGCGTCCGCGACGACCGCGTCGCCCGTCGGGGGGCGGTCCCGGTGAGCGCCGGCGAGTTCGTCCGCCGCTACGCCCACGTGGGCCGGCAGTTCGTCAAGTTCGGCATGGTGGGCGGTGCCGGCGTCGTGGTGAACATGGCGGTCGCGGTCACGCTGAACCGGGCCAACGGGGGCACCGGCAACGCCCAGAACATCCTGTTCGCCCTCCCCGGAACCCCCTTCAACGTCCGCTTCTCGACGCTGGTGTGGATCCTGGCCTTCCTCGTGGCCAACCTGTTCAACTTCCTGCTCAACCGCCACTGGACGTTCCGGCACGGGGCGAAGGCGCCGTTCTGGCACGAGTTCTGGCCGTTCCTCACGGTTGGCGCGGTGGCCGCGTTCGTCGGCATCTTCATCAAGGTGGCCCTCACGAACCCGACGTCGCCGCTCTACCTGCCCGAACCCTGGTTCCACGAGAACGCGGGGCTGCAGTCGCGGGAGTACTGGTCGCAGCTGCTGACGATCGCGATCACGATGCCCATCAACTTCGTGGTCAACAAGGTGTGGACGTTCCGGGCGGTGCGCAACCGGCACGCCGAGCACGTGGCGGGACGATCCGGCCCGGCTGTCTAGGGTGGTCGCGTGTACCTCAAGAGCCTGACGCTGCGCGGCTTCAAGTCGTTCGCGTCGGCGACGACCCTGCTGTTCGAGCCCGGCATCACCGCGATCGTCGGCCCCAACGGGTCGGGCAAGTCGAACGTGGTCGACGCACTCAGTTGGGTGATGGGCGAGCAGGGGGCCAAGACGCTGCGCGGCGGCAAGATGGAGGATGTGATCTTCGCCGGGACGGCGGCGCGCGCGCCGCTGGGCCGGGCCGAGGTCAGCCTCACCATCGACAACACCGACGGGGCGCTGCCCATCGACTACACCGAGGTCACGATCAGCCGGACGATGTTCCGGGCCGGCGGCTCCGAGTACGCCATCAACGGGCACGCGGCCCGGCTGCTCGACGTGCAGGAACTGCTCAGCGACTCGGGCATCGGCCGCGAGATGCACGTCATCGTCGGGCAGGGGCAACTGGACGCCATCCTGCAGGCCACCCCGGAGACGCGGCGCGGCTTCATCGAGGAGGCGGCCGGCGTCCTGAAGCACCGCAAGCGCAAAGAGAAGGCGCTCCGCAAACTGGAGTCGACGCAGGGCAACCTCGATCGGTTGACCGACCTGCTGGGCGAGATCCGCCGGCAGTTGAAGCCGCTCGGCCGCCAGGCCGACGTGGCGCGGCGGGCGGCCGTCGTCCAGGCCGACCTTCGGGACGCCCGCGCGCGGCTCCTCGCCGACGACTACGTGCTCGCCTCGCTGGCGCTGGAGTCGGACCTGGCGGCGGAGGCGTCCGCCCGTCAGCGGCGCCTGGACCTGGAGGCGCAACTGGAGCGGGCCCGCGACGTGGAGGCCGAGGCGGAGGCGTCCACGCTCGAAGCCGGTCCGGCCCTGGCCCGCGCGCAGGAGACCTGGTACGCCCTGGCCGCGCTGCGGGAGCGCGCGGCCGCCACGCTGACGATCGCCGCCGAGCGGGTGCGCCACGCCGGCAGCGCCGCACCGGAGGAACGGCGCGGCCGCGACCCGGAGGCGCTGGAGGCGGAGGCCGCCGAGGTGCGGGCGCAGGAGGAGGCCCTCGCGGCGGACATCGCCGAGCGGGCCGAGGCGCTGCGGGCCGCGGCCGACGTGTTGAGCGCCACCGAGTCGGCCCAGCGCGCGGCCGAGAGCCGCTACGCGGCCCAGGTCCGGGCGATCGCCGACCGACGGGAGGGCCTGGCCCGGCTGACGGGCGAGGTGAACGGCCTCCGCTCGCGTCTGGAGGCCGCCGAGGGCGAGATCGGACGCCTCACCGCGTCCCGCGAGGAGGCGAGCGCCCGTGCGGACGACGCCCGACGCCGGTTCGCCGAACTGGAGTTCCAGATCGGCGGCCTGAGCGCCGGCGAAGAGGGACTGGACGCCGCGTACGAGTCGGCCGAGGCCGAACGCGCCCGGTCGGCGGCGGCCCTGGCGCAGTGGCGGACCCGCGAGCAGCGGGCCGGCCAGGAACGGGCCGCGCTCGGCGCGCGGCTGGACGCCCTTCGGCTCGGCCTGGAACGCAAGGACGCCTCGACGGCCCTGTTGGCCGCCGGGGACCGGGTGGCCGGCGTCCTCGGGTCGGTGACGGCCCTGGTGCAGGTGCGGCCGGGGTTCGAGCAGGCGGTGGCGGCGGCGCTGGGCGCCGCCGCCGAGGCGGTGGCGGTCGCCGACCTGGACGCCGCGGTGGCCGCGTTCGCGCACCTCAAAGCCGAGGACCTGGGGCGCGCGGGCCTGCTGCTGGGCGATGCCCGGGGGACCGACGACCGCGACTCCTGGCCGCCCCTGCCCGAGGGTGCCGGCTACGCGGTCGATGTCGTGTCGGTGGCGGCCCCGTTGCAGGCGGGCGTCCGGCGCCTCCTGCGCAAGGTGGCGGTGGTGGACGACCTGGCGGCGGCCGGTGCGCTGGTGGCCGCCCTGCCGGACCTGACGGCGGTGACCCGCGACGGCGACCTGCTCAGCACTTGGTTCTCGGCCGGCGGGTCGTCGGCCAAGCCGTCCTTGCTGGAGATCCAGGCCGCGGTCGACGAGGCGTCCGAGTCGCTGGCGGCCGCCCAGACCGAGGTCGAGCGGGTGTCCTTCGGGATCGCGCAGGCGAGTGCGGACCTCGCGCGGGCGACCGAGCGCAGTGAGGCCGCGCTGGCCCGGCTCAACGAGTCGGACGCCGAGTTCGCGGCCCTGGCCGACGGGTGCGGGCGGCTGCGGCAGGTGATCGCGGGCGCACTGGCGGAGGCCGAGCGGGTCGGCGGCGCCATCGTGCGGGCCGAGGAGACCCGGACCGCCAACGCCGCCAAGCTGGCCGCCCTGCGGGAGCGGCTGGCGTTGGCGTCCGAGAAGACCGAACTCGCGGACGCCGACCCGGCCGAGCGCGACCGGCTGGGGGCGTTGGCCCGCACCCACCGGCAGGCCGAAATGGAGGCCCGGCTCCAACTGCGCACCGCCGAGGAGCGAGCGCGGGCCCTGGCGGGCCGGGCCGAGTCGCTGCAGCGCGCCGCGCAGTCCGAGCGGCACGCTCGAGAGCGGGACGCCCAGCGGCGCGCCGAGTTGCTCCGGCAGGCGGAGGTCGCCCGGGCCGCGGCGACGGCCGCCGAGTGGCTGACCCAGGTCATCGACGGCGCGCAGCGGGTCGCCGACCACGAGCGCCGAGCCGCCGACGAGCGCCGCCTGGACGCCGAGCGACGCCTCGGCGCGGCGCGCCGCGCCTCGCGCGACCTGGCGCGCGAGTTCGAGACGTTGGTGGACGCCGTGCACCGCGACCAGTTGGCCCGCGCCGAACAGCGGATGCGGGTCGAGGCGCTGGCCGCCAAGGCCCTGGACGAACTGGGCCTCACCCCGGACGTGCTGGTGGGCGACTACGGGCCCGACCGGCCGGTGCCCGTCCTCACCGGGCCGGACGGGCGCCCGCTCGGCGCGGACGACGCGCCGCCCGAACCAGTCCCCTACGTGCGGGACCAGCAGGAGAAGCGGCTCCGAGCCGCCGAACGGGCGCTCACCCAGCTCGGGCGGATCAATCCCCTGGCGCTGGAGGAGTTCGAGGCGCTGCAGGAGCGGCACGCGTTCCTGGCCGAGCAGCTGGCCGACCTGCGCCAGACCCGCCAGGATCTCGCGGGCATCATCGACGAGGTGGACGCCCGCGTGCAGCAGGTGTTCGCCGAGGCCTACGCCGACGTGGAGCGGGCGTTCGCGGAGTCCTTCGCGCGGCTGTTCCCCGGCGGCGAGGGCCGCCTGGTGCTCACCGAGCCGGGGGAGTGGCTGACCACCGGGGTGGACGTGGAGGCCCGTCCCGCGGGCAAGAAGGTCAAGCGGCTGTCGCTGCTCTCGGGCGGGGAACGCTCGCTGGTGGCCATCGCCTTCTTGGTCGCGCTGTTCAAGGCCCGCCCCAGCCCGTTCTACATCCTGGACGAGGTGGAGGCCGCCCTGGACGACGTCAACCTGGGCCGCCTGCTCGCCATCTACGAGGAGTTGCGCGAGTCGAGCCAGATGCTGGTGATCACCCACCAGAAGCGGTCGATGGAGATCGCCGACGCCCTCTACGGGGTGACGATGCGGGAGGACGGGGTGACGACCGTGATCAGCTCTCGGCTGCGCGACGGCGCCCAGGTATCCTGACCGGGAACCCACGAAGGAGCGCCGACCCTTGCTGCCCACGATCTTCGCGATGCTGATCATCCTCCTGGTCGCCGCGGCCGTGCTCGGCATGGTCGTGGTCGGCATGGAGGGCACCGGCCAGCACCGCATGTCCGACGTCGCCCAGCACCTGGGGCGGGCCGGCCGGCACCTCAACGGCGAGGCGGACCCCCCGAAGGGCCTGGTCACGCTCTTCGAGCAGGCGGAGGAGGGCGCGGACGACCTGCGGCACCTCCCGAGCCAACTCGTGAAGCGCCGCTCGGCGTCCTCGGCGGCATCGGCCGCCTCGGCCCGCACGGCGCCCACGTCGGGCTCGGCCGCCACTCCGGCGTCTGCGGCCACCCCGGCGCGTCCGGGCGGGTTCGGACCTCGGGTCGCGGCCGGGGCTCCGGCTCCCGCGCCCGCCGGGCCGCCCGCGCCCCGTCCGGCCCCCGCGTCGGCCGAGTCCGCGTGGGGACGCCCCGAGGTGCGGTCGGAGTGGGCGCAGCCGTCCCGGCCCTCCGGGGAGCGGCCCGGGGCCGTCCCGCCGGCCACCGCGGCGCCGCGGGACGCCTGGGCGGTCTGGTCCGGCGGCACCCCCGACTCCTGACGTGAGCCGGGTTCGGCGCCGCGCACGGGCGGACGCCGTCGGGGGCGTCCGGCCGCTCACCTAAGCTGCTGCGTGTGGACAGCCAGTTGCTCTCGACCCTGATCGCCGCCGTCCTCGTGGTGGCGATCGTCCTCGGCACCTACCTCCTGGTGCGCCCCCGCCGGGGCGAACTACCGGCCCCCCCGCCCCTGCCCGAGCTCGCCGAGCGGCCGTCGGACGCCGCGGCCGCCGCCGCCCCGCCGGTCGCGACCGAGCCGTCGGCCGCGGTCGAGGCGCCGGCCCCGCCCCGCCCCGCCGAGCAGCCTCCCGCCCTCGAGGCGCCCGAGCGGGCCGGCACCCGGCTGGCCCGGCTGCGGCGCCGGCTGGCGGGGAGCACCAACATCTTCGCGGGGGCCCTGCTGGGCCTGCTGAGCCACGACCGGATCGACGAGGGCACCTGGGAGGACTTCGAGGACACCCTGATCACGTCCGACCTGGGCGTGGGCCCGACGCAGGAATTGGTCACGAACCTGCGGCGCGAGCTCTCGATCGACGGCGTCCAGGATCCCGAGGTGGCCCGGGCCACCCTGCGGGCCGAACTGGTCAAGCTGGTCGACCCATCGCTGGACCGTCGCCTGCGGATCACCGGGGAGGACGGCCTGCCCGGCGTCGTCATGGTCGTGGGCGTGAACGGCACCGGCAAGACCACCACGATCGGCAAGATCGCCCGGCTCCTGGTCGCGGAGGGCCGCAGCGTGGTGCTGGGGGCGGCGGACACGTTCCGCGCAGCCGCCGCCGACCAACTCGCGACCTGGGGCGACCGCGTCGGCGTCCCCACGGTGCGCGGCCCCGAGGGCGGCGACCCCGCCTCGGTGGCCTTCGACGCCGTGTCCCGGGGCATCGACCTCGGCGTCGACGTCGTGCTCGTCGACACGGCGGGCCGGCTGCACACCAAGACGGGCCTGATGGACGAGCTGGGCAAGATCAAGCGCGTCATCGAGAAGAAGGCGCCCGTCACCGAGGTGCTCCTCGTGATCGACGCCACGACCGGGCAGAACGGCCTGATCCAGGCCCGCATCTTCTCGGAGGTCGTCTCCGTCACCGGCATCGTGCTGTCGAAGCTCGACGGGTCGGCCAAGGGCGGCATCGTGGTCCAGGTCCAGCGGGAACTCGGCGTCCCGGTCAAGCTGATCGGGCTGGGGGAGGGCGCCGACGACCTGGCGCCCTTCACAGCCGAGGGTTTCGTGGACGGGCTGCTGGGGCGCTGACAACTCGCCGGCGGCGCCCCCGCCGGCCGCAGGCTGGGGAGCCCCCTCCGGACCGGTAAGCTGACCCGGACCCCTGCCCGCGTCCGTGAGGTACCCCGTTGTTCGACACACTGCAAGACCGGCTTTCCGCGACGTTCCGCACCCTGCGCGGCAAGGGGCGGCTCTCCGAGTCCGACCTCAACGAGGCGCTCCGCGAGATCCGGCTGGCGCTGCTCGAGGCCGACGTCAACCTGGCCGTCGTCAAGGAGTTCATCGCCGCCGTCCGCGAGCAACTGACCGGCGCCGAGTTGTCGCAGGCGCTCAACCCGACGCAGCAGATCGTCAAGGTCGTCAACGAGCAACTCGTCGGCATCCTCGGCGGGCAGACCCGGGAGATCCGGTTCGCCAAGAACCCGCCCACGGTCATCATGCTGGCCGGCCTGCAGGGCTCCGGCAAGACGACCCTGGCCGGCAAGCTCGGCAAGTGGCTGAAGGAGAACAAGCACCACCCGCTGCTCGTGGCCTGCGACCTGCAGCGACCCAACGCCGTGAACCAGCTCCAGGTCGTGGGCCGGCGCGCCAACGTCGCGGTCTTCGCGCCCGAGCCGGGCAACGGCGTGGGCGACCCGGTGGCCGTCGCGCGGGCGTCCATCGAAGAGGCCAAGCGCAAGCTGTACGACGTCGTCGTCGTCGACACCGCCGGCCGGCTCGGCGTGGACGCCGAACTGATGCAGCAGGCCATCGACATCCGCGACGCGGTCGCGCCCGACGAGATCCTGTTCGTCGTCGACGCGATGATCGGCCAGGACGCCGTGAACACGGCCCGCGCCTTCGCCGACGGGGTGGGCTTCGACGGGGTCGTGCTGAGCAAGCTCGACGGCGACGCCCGCGGCGGTGCGGCGCTGTCGATCGCGAAGGTGACGGGCCGGCCCATCATGTTCGCCTCCAACGGCGAGAACCTGAAGGACTTCGACCTCTTCCACCCCGACCGGATGGCCTCCCGCATCCTCGACATGGGCGACCTGCTCACCCTGATCGAGAAGGCCGAGAAGACGTTCGACGCGGAGCAGGCCGAGAAGGCCGCCCGGGCGCTGGTCGAGGGCAAGCGGTTCGGGCTGGACGACTTCCTGCAGCAGATGCAGGCCGTCCGCAAGATGGGTCCGATGAGCAAGATCCTCGGCATGATGCCCGGGATGGGGCAGTACAAGGAACAGATCGGCAACATCGACGAGAAGGAGATCGACCGGATCGAGGCGATCATCTACTCGATGACGCCCGCCGAGCGGGCCAACCCCGACATCCTCAACGGCTCCCGGCGCTCCCGGATCGCCAAGGGCTCGGGGACCACGGTCGTCGAAGTGAATTCCCTGGTCAGCCGGTTCGCGGAGACCCGCAAGATGATGCAGCAACTCGGCTCCATGGGGGGTCTGGGGCTCCCCGGCACGGGGCCGTCGAAGGGTCGGCAGCCCGCCGCCCGGAAGAAGAGCCGCAAGGGCGTCTCCGGCAACCCCGCCCGCCGCGCCCAGATCGGGGCGGCGCCCGCGGCACCCGTGGCCGAGGACCGGACGGTGGGCGCGTTCGACGAGTTCGGGCTGCCGGCCGCACCGGCGGCGTCCGGCAAGGACCCCTTCGGGCTCGGCGCGATGGACGAGTTCCAACTGTCCCCCGAACTGGCGAAGCTGCTCGACCAGGGCAAGAAGTAGCGGGTCGGCCCGGCGGCCGCCGCCCCTTGCCGCGCGGGCTTGCTTTGGCCACGCTGGGGCCGTGAGCAACCCGCACGCGCTACCCCTGGACGCCCTTGGCCGGCCGATCCGCGCCGTCACGCACACCCACGGCGGCCACCCGCACTCCCACGTCCACCCGGACGCCGCGGCGTCCGGCCCGGCGCCCCGCTGGCGCCTCCGCGGCACCTTCCTGCCCGGCGGCGAGGAGCGGGAGGCCTGGATCGTCGACGGCCGGCTGACCTTCGAGCCCGTCGCGGACGCCGACACGCTCGCCACCGGCGTCTGGATCCTGCCCGGCCTGGTGGACGCCCACTGTCACGTCGGCCTGGACGCCCACGGTGCGGTCGACGCCGCCACCTCCGAGCGGCAGGCGCTCACCGACCGGGACGCCGGCGCCCTCCTGCTGAGGGACGCCGGGTCGCCGGCCGACACCCGCTGGATCGACGGGCGCGACGACCTGCCGCGCATCATCCGGGCGGGACGCCACATCGCCCGTCCCCGTCGCTACATCCGCAACTTCGCGGCCGAGGTCGAGCCGGACGCGCTCGTCGACGAGGTGCGCACCCAGGCGGCGCGCGGCGACGGCTGGGTCAAGTTGGTCGGCGACTGGATCGACCGCGACACCGGCGACCTGGCGCCGCTGTGGCCGGTCGACGTGGTCCGGCGCGCGATCGACGCCGCCCACGGGGCGGGCGCCCGGGTGACGGCGCACTGCTTCGAGGAACGCTCGGTGGCCGAACTCGTGGCCGCCGGCATCGACGGCATCGAGCACGGCACCGGCCTGGACGACGCCACGATCGAGGCGATGGCGGCCCGGGGCGTGTCGCTGGTGCCGACGATGGTCAACCTGGAGACCTTCCCGGGCATCGCGGACGCCGGGGAGGCCAAGTTCCCCCGGTACGCCGTACACATGCGCGCCCTGCACGGCCGGCGCTTCGACACGATGGCCAGGGCGGTCGAGGCCGGCGTGCCGGTCTTCGCGGGCACGGATGCCGGCGGCTCGCTCGCCCACGGCCTGATCGGGGAGGAGGTCGCGTTGCTGGCGCGCGTGGGGGGCGCGGAGTTCGCGCTCGGCGCGGCGTCCTGGCGGGCACGGGACTGGCTCGGCGTGGGGGCGCTCGGCGAGGGCTCGTCGGCGGACCTGCTGATCCTGGGCGCCGATCCACGCGTGGACCTGCGGGCGGTGCGCGCGCCGCTGTTCGTCGTGCTCCGGGGGCGGGTGGTCCGCTGAGGCGGCCTTCCGGGCTCCTCGGGGGGCGCGGCGTACGGGCGGGTGGGCGTCCGCCGGGACTTTCTGGCAGAATGGCCGCTGCATCTGTGTCCGGATGGTGCCCTCTCTCGCCCTGCGGACATGGTTCACCCGAGGATCCGCGCCTGGTTGTCCCACGCCGGGGGCTGATTCTCACCCGTCTCGCCCGGGCGCGTGCCCGGGCTGTTCCAACAGGAGAAACCACAAACGTGGCTGTCAAGATTCGCCTGAAGCGGATGGGCAAGATCCGCTCCCCGCACTACCGCATCGTCGTCATGGACTCCCGCACCAAGCGTGACGGCCGCGCCATCGAGGAGATCGGCCTCTACCACCCGAAGAACGAGCCCTCGGTGATCCAGGTGGATTCCGAGCGGGCCCAGTACTGGCTCGGGGTCGGCGCGCAGCCGTCCGAGACGGTCGTGTCGCTGCTGAAGGCATCCGGCGACTGGCAGAAGTTCACCGGCGTGGATTCCCCCTCGGGCATCAAGCCGCAGAAGGAGCCCGTCGACAAGGCCGCCCGGTTCAACGCGGCCCTCGCCGAGGCCGACAGCGAGCCGGCCACCGGCGCCATCTCCGCCAAGGCACGCAAGAAGGCTGAGGAGGCCGGGGCCGCCGCGTCGGCGGACGCCTCCGCCGACGAGGCGTGACCGTGCTGGCCGACGCGCTGGAGCACCTGGTCCAGGGGCTCGTGTCCCATCCTGACGACGTGGCCGTCGCCGACCTCGACCGCAGGCGGGTGCGCACCCTGGAGGTGCGCGTCCACCCCGAGGACATCGGCAAGGTCATCGGTCGTCAGGGCCGGACGGCCGGTGCGCTCCGCACGGTGATCGCCGCCCTGGCCGGCCGGGAAGAGGTCCGCGTCGACTTCGTCGACGTCGACCGTCGTCCCCGCCGCCGCTGAACCGCACCGCGAGGCGCCCCGTCCCCTGCCGGGCCGGGGCGCTTCGCGTTGTCGCCGAAGGAGGATCTGATGGTTGACACCGAACGGGTGCTGGTGGGCACCCTGGGCAGGGCGCACGGGCTGCGCGGCGAACTCGCCGTGTTCCTGCGCACCGACTCGCCCGAGGCGCGGTTCGCGCCGGGGGCGTCCCTCGAGGTGGGGCCCGGCGGACGGCCGCTGACGGTCACCGGCGCCCGCCGGAACGGGGGCGTCCTGCTGGTGACGCTCCGTGGGGTGGACGACCGGACGGCCGCGGAGGCCCTGCGCGGGCAGGACGTGTGGGCCCGGGTGCCGGCCGACGAGGCCCCCGACGAGGAGGGGCTCTACTTCGACCGCCACCTCATCGGCCTGCAGGTGCGCGACGCCGCCGGCCGGACGGTCGGCCGGGTGACCGCCGTGCAGCACCACCCGGGCCAGGACCTGCTCGTCGTCGACGTCGCGGGCGCCGAGCGGCTCGTCCCCTTCGTCACCGCCCTCGTGCCCGTCGTGGACCGGGCCGCGGGCTTCCTCCAGGTCGCCGACCTCCCCGGCCTGCTGACCGACATCGCGGACGCATGAGCGGGGACGCCGCGGCGCCCGGCCTGCGCCTCGACATCGTCACGATCTTCCCGGAGTACTTCGCCCCGCTGGAGTTGTCGCTGCTGGGCCGGGCCCAGAGCCAGGGGCTGTTGACCTGGCAGGTGCACGACCTGCGCGCGTGGACGCACGACCGCCACCGCACCGTCGACGACACCCCGTACGGCGGCGGCGCCGGCATGGTGATGAAGCCCGAGCCCTGGGGGGAGGCGTTGGACGCGATCCTCGCGGCCCACCCCGGCGGCATGGCGACGCTGGTGGTGCCGAGCCCGGCGGGGGCCCTCTTCGACCAGGCGACGGCCCATGAACTTGCCGGGGCCGGCCACCTGATCTTCGCCTGCGGCCGCTACGAGGGCATCGACGCCCGCGTGGTCGACCACGCCCGCACCCGACTGCCGGTCCGCGAGGTGAGCCTCGGCGACTACGTGCTGAACGGCGGGGAGGTCGCGGCCCTGGCGATGATCGAGGCGATCGGGCGCCTCATCCCCGGCGTGGTCGGCAACCCGGAATCGCTGGTCGAGGAGTCGCACGCCCTCGGCGGGGAGGGGCTCCTGGAATACCCCGTGTACACCAAGCCCGCCTCGTGGCGCGGCCTGGACGTGCCTGAGGTGCTGCTGTCCGGCCACCACGCGGCGATCGCCGCCTGGCGACACGACCAGGCGGTGGCGCGGACGCGCGAGCGGCGTCCCGACCTGCTGCGCGAACGGCGTCCGGACGCCTGAGGTCTGACCATTCGTTCCGCGACCCGGGCGTGGACGCCGCGCGCGGTCACGATTTTGTCTAGGCTGTCATCCGTGGCGACTACTACTCTCACTCCGCACCAGAGAGCAGTCCGATCAACGGTGGCGATGAAGGCACTGATGGCCATCACCGGACTCCTGCTGGTCGCATTCCTGCTCATGCACATGGTCGGCAACCTCAAGATGTTCCTGGGGGCCGACTCCTTCAACCACTACGCCGAGTGGCTCAAGGGCGAGATCTTCTACCCGATCTTCCCCGCCGGGTCGTTCATCTGGCTCTTCCGCGCGGTGCTGCTGGCCTCGATCCTGGCGCACGTGTACTCCGCCTGGGTGCTGACCGTGCGCGACCGGGCGGCCCGTGGCTCCAATTACGTGGTGACCAAGCGGCGCGCCCAGACCTACTCGGCCCGCACGATGCGCTGGGGCGGTGTCATCCTCGGCGGCTTCCTGGTGTTCCACCTGCTGCAGTTCACGACGCGCACCTTCATGACGGGCTTCACCGCCGCGGACGACCCCTACACCATGTTCGTGAAGAGCTTCGGCGGGGCCATGTGGTTCATGGTGGTCCTGTACGCCCTGTGGCTCGTCGCGGTGTGCATGCACGTGCGGCACGCGGTGTGGAGTGCGTTGACGACGCTCGGGCTCAACACCTCCGAGCGCGCCCGCGGCGTGCTGAACGCTTTGGCCTGGATCGTGGCGGTGTTGTTGTACGTCGGCTTCATCGCCGCTCCGCTGGCGGTCATGTTCGGATGGATCAAGTGATGACGACGACGCGTATCTCGAGCAACACCGATGCCGGATTCTGGACCCTCGGCCAGGACATCGAGGACACGAAGGCGCCCAAGGGCGTCCCGGTCGAGCACAAGTGGTCGGAGCACAAGGCTCACGTCCGGCTCGTCAACCCCGCCAACCGCCGCAAGTTGACGGTCATCATCGTCGGCACCGGTCTGGCGGGCGGCGCCGCCGCCGCGACGCTGGGCGAGGCGGGCTACAACGTCGAGAACTTCTGCTACCAGGACAGCCCGCGGCGCGCGCACTCGATCGCCGCCCAGGGCGGCATCAACGCGGCGAAGAACTACAAGAACGACAACGACTCGACGTTCCGGCTGTTCTACGACACGGTCAAGGGCGGCGACTACCGGGCCCGCGAGACCAACGTGTACCGCCTCGCTGAGGTCAGCGCGAACATCATCGACCAGTGCGTCGCCCAGGGCGTCCCCTTCGCCCGCGAGTACGGCGGCCTGCTCGACAACCGGTCCTTCGGCGGCGTGCAGGTGCAGCGCACGTTCTACGCCCGTGGCCAGACCGGCCAGCAGTTGCTCATCGGCGCGTACCAGTCGCTGGAGCGGCAGGTCGCAGCCGGCACCGTGAACATGCACACGCGGCACGAGATGCTCGAGTTGATCGTCAAGGACGGCCGCGCGCGCGGGATCGTGACCCGGAACATGGTGACCGGTGCCATCGAAGCCTGGACGGGCGATGCCGTCGTCATCGCCACCGGCGGCTACGGCAACGTCTTCTTCCTCTCGACGAACGCCATGGGGTGCAACAACACCGCGGCGTGGCGCTGCCACCGCAAGGGCGCCTACTTCGCGAACCCGTGCTACACGCAGATCCACCCGACCTGCATCCCGGTCCACGGCACCACCCAGTCGAAGCTCACCCTCATGTCGGAGTCGCTGCGCAACGACGGCCGGATCTGGGTGCCGAAGCGTGCCGAGGACTGCGAGAAGGATCCCCGGCAGATCCCCGAGGAGGACCGCGACTACTACCTGGAGCGCATCTACCCCGCCTTCGGCAACCTGGTGCCCCGAGACATCGCGTCGCGTCAGGCGAAGAACATGTGCGACGAGGGCCGCGGTGTCGGCCCGAAGGTCGAGGAGATGGACCACCACACGGGGCAGACCGTGCGGCGCGCCCGCGGCGTCTACCTCGACTTCGCGGACGCCATCGGCCGGCTGGGTCAGAAGGCGGTCGCGGCGAAGTACGGCAACCTCTTCGACATGTACGCCCAGATCACGGGTGAGAACCCGTACGAGACGCCGATGCGGATCTACCCGGCCGTGCACTACACCATGGGCGGCATCTGGGTCGACTACGACCTGATGACGACCATCCCGGGTCTCTACGCGGCCGGCGAGGCCAACTTCTCCGACCACGGCGCGAACCGCCTGGGGGCGTCCGCCCTCATGCAGGGGCTGGCCGACGGCTACTGGGTGCTGCCCAACACGATCAACGACTACCTGGCGGACGCGCCGTTCGGCAAGCTCGCCGACGACGACCCGGCCGTGGTGGAGGCGATGACCGGCGTGCAGGACCGGGTGAACCGGCTGCTCGCGATCGACGGCACCCGCACGGTGGACGACTTCCACCGCGCCCTCGGCGTCCTCATGTGGGAGTACTGCGGCATGGAGCGCACGGAGGAGGGCCTGCAGTTCGCCATCCGCGAGATCCGCAAGCTCCGGGACGAGTTCTGGAGCAACGTCAAGGTGACGGGTGTCAACGAGGACTTCAACCAGACGCTCGAGCGGGCCGGCCGCGTGGCCGACTTCCTCGAACTGGGCGAACTCATGTGCATCGACGCCCTGCACCGGCGCGAGTCCTGCGGCGGCCATTTCCGCGCCGAGTCGCAGACCGAGGACGGCGAGGCCCTGCGGCACGACGACCAGTACCTGTACGTCGGGGCCTGGGAGTTCGGCGGCACCGGCGGTCGGCCGATCCTGCACAAGGAGCCGCTGGTGTACGAGGCGATCGAGCTGAAGCAGAGGAGCTACAAGTGATCATCAACCTGCGTGTTTGGCGGCAGCCGAATGCCCAGACCCCGGGCAAGATGGTCGCCTACCGGGTGGAGGGAGTGTCCGAGGACATGTCCTTCCTCGAGATGCTCGACCTGCTGAACGAGGACCTGACCGTGCGCGGCGAGGAGCCGGTGGCCTTCGACTCCGACTGTCGCGAAGGCATCTGCGGCACGTGTGGCGTCGTGATCAACGGGTCGGCCCACGGGCGCGCCTCGTCGCACGGGGACGTTCCCACGACGACCTGCCAGTTGCACATGCGCTCGTTCGCCGATGGGGCCACCATCGACGTCGAGCCGTGGCGGGCCGGCGCCTTCCCGGTGATCAAGGACCTGGTCGTCGACCGGAGCGCGTTCGACCGCATCATCGCGGCGGGCGGGTTCATCTCGATCAACGCCGGCTCCGCGCCCGAGGCGCACTCGGTGCCGGTGCCCAAGCTGCAGGCCGACCGGGCCTTCGACGCGGCCACCTGCATCGGCTGCGGCGCGTGCGTGGCGGCCTGCCCCAACGGGTCGGCCATGCTGTTCACGTCCGCGAAGATCACCCACCTGGCGATGCTGCCGCAGGGCCAGCCCGAGCGGTACCTGCGCGTCAAGAACATGGTGGCGGAGCACGACGAGTTGGGCTTCGGCGGCTGCACGAACATCGGCGAGTGTGCGGACGTCTGCCCCAAGCAGATCCCGCTCGACGCCATCTCGCAGTTGAACCGGGACCTCCTGAAGTCCCTGTTCAAGGCGGAGGGCAAGACGGCCTGAGCCTGCTGACCACGGCGGCGCCGGTCCCTTCGGGGGCCGGCGCCGTCGATTTCCCGGCTCGCCGCCGGTGTGGCAGACTGAGTTCCTGTTGCGCCCGGACGCTCCTGCCACAGGGGGCCTCGCGCCGGGCCCTTCCGAGACATCCCTGATCGAGGTGACCTGTGGCACCGGCGAGGACATGACATGAGCGACCTGATCTCCCAGATTTCCGCGGGGTCCCTGCGGACCGACCTGCCCGACTTCCGCCCCGGCGACAACGTGCGCGTCCATGTGCGCGTGGTCGAAGGCAACCGGTCCCGCATCCAGGTGTTCGCAGGCGTCGTGATCGCCCGCAACAGTTCCGGCATCACCGAGGCTTTCACCGTGCGCAAGGTCAGCTTCGGCGTCGGCGTCGAGCGCACCTTCCCGCTGCATTCCCCGATCATCGAGAAGATCGAGGTCGAGCGTCGCGGTGACGTCCGGCGGGCGAAGCTCTACTACCTGCGTGGGCTGCGCGGCAAGGCCGCGAAGATCAAGGAGAAGCGCGATCGCTGATCCGCGTCAGACGGACGAGAACACGGCCCGCACGCGGGCCGGGCACAGCGGAACCGAGGGCGGCGGCGTCCTCGGTTTCCTGCGTGAAACGGCCATCGTGGTCGTCGGCGCCCTGGTCGCCTCGACCCTGCTCCGCATGTTCCTGATCCAGGCGTTCGTCATCCCGTCCGGGTCGATGGAGAACACCCTGCAGGTGGGCGACCGCATCGCCGTCCAGAAGGTCGTGCCGTTCCAGCGGGGGGACGTGATCGTCTTCGCCGACGATCTCGGCTGGCTGCCGCCGGCGACGCCGCGCCTGACCTGGTGGCGGTCCACGTTGATGTTCGTGGGTCTGCTGCCGGACGAGAGCCAGAACTACCTCGTCAAACGGGCCATCGGCCTGCCCGGCGACCACGTCGTGTGCTGCGACGCCGACGACCGGATCACGGTCAACGGCCAGGCGCTCGACGAGGCGTCCTATCTGTACCGCGACCCCTCGGGCCGGCCGGTCCGGAGTTCCGATGTCGCGTTCGACCTCGTCGTCCCCGAGGGCAAGGTCTTCGTGATGGGCGACCACCGCAACGAGTCGGCGGATGCGCGCTGCCACCTCGCGGAGGACTACAACGGCGTCCTCGGGGGCCGCGCCTTCGTGCGCCGCGAGTCGATCGTCGGCTCGGGGTTGGCCACCGTCTTCCCCTTCGACCGCCTGGCCACCCACCCCCGTCCGGCGACCTTCGACACGGTGCCCGCCCCGACGGGCTCCCCGCCCGCCGCCCCCGTCATCAACGGCGACCCGCCGCCGCGCTGCTGAGGGCGCCATGTCCTACGTCATCCGCCGGGACGCGGGCCTGTACGGCTACGAACGGGCGCTCGGTCGCGCCGGCTTCGCCGCGGTCGCCGGAGCCGACGAGGCGGGACGCGGTGCCTGTGCCGGCCCGTTGGTCGCCGCCGCGTGCGTGCTGGGCGGCCGGACGATCCCGGGCCTCGACGACTCCAAGAAGCTCACCCCGGCCGCCCGGGAACGGGTGTACGACGCGGTCGTCGCGCGGGCGGTGGCCTGGTCGGTCGTCCGCATCGAACCGGCCGAGTGCGACGCGCTGGGCATGCACGTGGCCAACCTGGAGGCGCTGCGCCGGGCTGTGTCGCGGCTGGACGTCGAGCCGGACTTCGTGCTGACCGACGGGTTCCCCGTCGACGGGCTCGGCCGGCCGTCCCTCGCCATGTGGAAGGGGGACGCCGTGGCGGCGTCCGTCGCAGCGGCGTCCGTGCTCGCGAAGGTGACCCGGGACCGGATCATGCAGGCGTACCACCTCGACTTCCCGGACTACCGATTCGACATCCACAAGGGCTATTGCACCCGGCTGCACCAGGACGCCCTCGATGAACTGGGGCCGTGCCCCGTCCATCGCCTCAAATGGGACAACGTCGCCCGGACCGTTAGGCTGGAGGCCCTATGAGCGCCGAGGAACTTGAGCAGTACGAGAGCGAACTGGAACTCCAGCTCTACCGCGAGTACAAGGACGTGGTGGGGATCTTCACCTACGCGGTCGAGACGGAGCGCCGGTTCTACCTGTGCAACGCCGTCGACCTCAAGGTGCGCACCGAGGGTGGTGACGTCTACTACGAGGTGTCGATGGGGGACGCCTGGGTGTGGGACATGTACCGGCCGGCGCGGTTCGTCAAGTCCGCCAAGGTGCTGACGTTCCGGGACGTGTCGATCGAGGAGATCGCCCACTCGGAACTGGAGATCCCCAAGGACCTGCAGCGCTGAGCCCTCGCGGTCCGTGAAGTCGGCGCCCGCGGCTCCTTCCCGGACCGGGTCCGCGTCGCTAAGCTCCCGGTATCTCGAAGTCGAGAGGTTACCGAGGAGGGCGTATGCACGGCGAGGTCTGGTACCCCGGCGAGGACGTGGTCGCGGCGGCCGCAGTCCCGGACCCCACCGAGCTGGCCGCCGCCGCGGCCGCCGATCCGGTGGGCTTCTGGGCCGACCGGGCGTCCGAACTGGAGTGGTACGCGCCCTGGGAGCAGGCGCTGGACGACAGTCGGGCGCCCTTCTACCGCTGGTTCACCGGGGGTCGCACCAACATCGTGCACAACGCCGTGGATCGGCACATCACCGGTCCCCACAAGAACAAGCTCGCCCTGATCTGGGTGGGGGAGAACGGCGACCACGCGACCTACAGCTACTTCGCCTTGAACCGTGAGGTGGAGCGGATGGCGAACGTTCTCCGCTCCATGGGCATCCACAAAGGTGATCGCGTCACGATCTACCTGCCGCGGATCCCCGAGATCCACTTCGCGATGCTGGCCTGCGCCAAGATCGGCGCCGTCCACTCGGTCGTCTTCGCCGGCTACAGCGCGGACGCCCTGCACGACCGCGTCAACGCGTCCGAGAGCAAGCTGTTGATCACCGCGGACGGCGCCTGGATCAACGGTCAGGTGTTCGCCCTGAAGGGCATCGTGGACGACGCGCTGCGGTTCAGCCCCAGCGTCGAGAACGTCATCGTGGTGCGCCGCACCGGGCAGGCGGTCACGATGGACGCCCTCCGGGACCACTGGTACCACGACCTGGTGGCGCTGCCGATCGCCAAGGGCCGGTGCGAGACGGTGCCGTTGGACGCCGAGGACCCACTGTTCATCCTCTACACGTCCGGTTCCACGGGCAAGCCCAAGGCCATCGTGCACACGCACGGCGGCTACATGGTCGGCACCTACGCCACCATGAAGTACGTCTTCGACGTGCGCGAGGAGGACCGCTACTGGTGCACGGCCGATCCCGGGTGGATCACCGGGCACTCGTACCTCGTGTACGGCCCCCTGCTGAACGGCGCCACGGCGTTCATGTACGAGGGCGGGCCCACCTTCCCCTACCCCAACAAGTGGTGGCAGTTGGTGGAGCACTACGGGATCACGATCTTCTACACGGCGCCCACGGCCATCCGGTCCTTGATGCGTTTCGGCGACGCCTGGGTGAACCGCCACGACCTGTCCTCGCTGCGCCTGCTCGGCTCGGTGGGCGAGCCCATCAACCCGGAGGCCTGGCGCTGGTTCCACCGCGTCATCGGCAAGGAGCGCTGCCCTCTCATGGACACCTGGTGGCAGACCGAGACCGGCTCCTTCCAGATCTGCCCGACCCCCGCGATGCCGCTCAAGCCGGGTTCGGCCGGCAAACCCTTCTTCGGGCAGGAGGTGGAGATCCTCGACGAGGAGGGCCGCCCGGTCCCGCCGGGGACGGAGGGGCTGCTCGTCCTCAAGAACCCCTGGCCGGCGATGCTGCGCACCCTGTACCAGGAAGACGACCGCTATGTGGAGTCGTACTGGTCGAAGTTCCCGGGCAAGTACCTGGCCGGCGACTCGGCTCGAATGGACGAGGACGGGTACGTCTGGGTGATCGGGCGGTCCGACGACGTGATCAAGGTGTCGGGGCATCGGCTGGGCACGGCGGAGGTGGAGTCCGCGCTGGTCTCGCATCCGGTCGTGGTCGAGGCGGCCGCCATCGGGCTGCCGCACGAGGTCAAGGGCAACGCGATCCACGCGTTCGTGGTCATCAAGCCCGGCATCGAGGAGACGTTGGAGTTGGGGGAACAGATCCGCCAGCACGTGGGGGCCCAACTGAGCCCCATCGCCAAGCCCGACACGGTCGAATTCGTGTACTCGCTGCCCAAGACGCGCTCGGGCAAGATCATGCGCCGCGTGCTCAAGGCTCGCGCGCTGGGCCAGGACGAGGGCGACCTGTCCACGCTCGACGCGGACTGACCTGCCGTTGTCCACAGGGCTGACACGGTCCGCCCATCCTGCGGGGAGTGAACAACAAGGTTGATGCCCGGCGCGCCACCGGCGCCTCCGGGGAGGACGTGGCGGCGGCGTGGTTGACCCGCCGCGGCTGGACCGTGCTGGCGCGGAATTGGCGGTGCCGCTCGGGCGAATTGGACATCATCGCCCGCGACCCGGACGGCGCGCTGGTGGCCTGCGAGGTGAAGACCCGTCGTGGCCTGGGCTACGGGGATCCCCTGGAGTCCATCACCCACACAAAGTTGAGGCGCCTGCGCGACCTGGTGTGCGAGTGGCGGCAGGAGCAGGGGTCGGCGGTCGGTTTCGTGCGGTTGGACGCCATCGGCGTCCTCATCGACACCGACGGACGCCCCCGGCTGCGGCACCTGCGCAACCTGGAGCAGCGATGAGGCTCGCGCGGTCGTGGTCGGTGGCCCTGCAGGGCATGAAGGCGGAACTCATCGAGGTCGAGGTGTCGTTCGGCGCGGGCCTGCCGCGGACGATCCTGGTGGGGCTGGGCGACGCCTCGGTCCAGGAGGCCCGGGAGCGGTGCCGGTCGGCGGTGGGGGCGTGCGGCCTGCCGTGGCCGTCCACGAGCCTGACGATCAACCTCTCGCCCGCCGACATCCCGAAGGCGGGTTCCCACTACGACCTGAGCATCGTCGCGGCCATCCTGGCCGCCTCGGCCGTGGTGCCGCCCGCGGCCTTGGAGTCGACGGTCTTCATGGGCGAACTCGGGCTCGACGGCAAGGTCCGGTCCGTCCGCGGCGTCCTGGCCTCGCTGTTGGGGGCCCGCCGCCAGGGCATGGCGAGGGCGGTGGTGCCGGTCGCCCAGTTGCGCGAGGCGCGACTGGTGGAGGGGCTGGCCGTGGTCGGCGTCGCCCGACTGGAGGACATGGTGGCGCTCCTGCGCGGCCAACCCGTCCCTGAGCCCGAACTGCCGCCGGCTGGCCGGCCGGACGCCGCGCCGCCGCGGGACATGGCGGACGTCGTCGGACAGCAGGAGGCCCGTGAGGCGCTGGAGTTGGCCGCGGCGGGCGGACACCACCTCGCGCTCACCGGACCGCCGGGCGTGGGCAAGACCCTGCTGGCCGAACGCCTGCCCGGCGTCCTGCCCGACCTGACGCCCCAGGAGTCGCTGGAGGTGTCCGCGATCCACTCGCTGGTCGGGTCGCCGCTGGACGACCTGCTCGTCCGACCCCCCTACGCGGACCCCCACCACACCGCCTCGCAGGCGGCGCTGGTGGGCGGTGGCAGCCGGATCGCCGTGCCGGGGGCGGTGTCCAGGGCCCACCGCGGCGTCCTGTTCCTGGACGAAGCTCCCGAGTTCGCCCCCCGGGCGATGGAGTCGTTGCGCACCCCGTTGGAGAAGGGCGAAGTGGTGCACATGCGGGCGCAGGGCCAGGTCACGTATCCCGCACGGTTCCAGCTGGTTCTGGCCAGCAACCCGTGCCCCTGCGGCTGGTACGGCGTCGTGGGCGGGAAGGAGTGCCAGTGCGCGCCGATGGCGGTCCGGCGCTACCGGGAGCGGCTGTCCGGCCCCATTCTCGACCGGATCGACATCCATGTGCAGTTGCGCCCCCTCGTGGGACGGTCGTTGAAGGTCGCCCAGACCGGCGAGCCGTCGGCCGCGATGGCCGAGCGGGTGCTGGTGGCCCGGGAGCGGCAACGGCGACGACTCGCCCCGTACGGCTACGGAACCAACGCCGAGGTGCCGGGCGCGATCCTGCGCACCCGGCTGCGGGCCAAGGCGGGCGAGGACATCGTCGAGCGGGCCCTGCGGTTGGGGCAGGTGAGCGTGCGCGGCGTGGTCAAGGTGCTGCGGCTGGCCTGGACCATGGCCGACCTGCGCGGTCATCAGGCTCCGTCGCGGGAGGACGTGGCCTCGGCTCTGGGCATGCGGCTGGGCGAGACGGGGGAGGTGCGCGGTGTTCGACGAGCGTGAGACGAGGCGGGCGCTGGCCTGCGTGGTGGAGGCGGGCGATCCGCGGCTGCCGGAACTGATCGAGCGGCACGGCGCGTCGGAGGTGTGGCGTCTGGTGCTCGTGGGCGCGACCGATCCGGCCTGGAGCGTTCGGGCGCGGGCGCTCGATCTGGCCGCCGTGGTGCGGGCCGAGGGCCGGGGGCGGCTCCGCTTCGTCGTCCCGGGGGACGAGGAATGGCCCGAGCGGCTCGGCGACCTCGCGTTCTGTCCCGAGGTCCAGCGCATGGCGGGTGTCCCGGCGGGCCTCTGGGTGCGTGGCGCCGTCCCCCTGGCCGAGGCCGTCGAGACGGCGGTGTCGATCGTCGGCTCCCGGGCGTCCAGCCCGTACGGGGATCGCGTGGCCCTCGAGTTGGCCAACGGCTTGGCGGAAGAGGGCGTCGGGGTGGTGTCTGGAGGCGCCTACGGCATCGACGCCGCGGCTCACCGAGGAGCGCTCGCCTCCGAGGGAGCCACGGTGGCGTTCCTGGCCGGCGGTGCCGACGAGGCCTACCCCCGCACCCATGCCACCCTGCTCGACCGGATCGCCGAGCACGGTGCCGTGGCCTCGGAGTACCCGCCGGGCGCCAACCCGACCAAGTCGCGCTTCCTGGCCCGGAACCGCCTCATCGCCGCGGTCAGCGACGGCACCGTTATCGTGGAGGCGGCCGTCCGCAGCGGTGCGCGGAACACGGTGACCTGGGCGTCGGGCTGCGGCCGACCGGTGATGGCGGTGCCCGGGCCGGTGAGCAGCGCCACCTCCTACACCCCGCACCGGTTGATCCGGGACGGGGAGGCGGTGCTGGTGACGGCCGCCTCGGACGTGCTCGAGATGGTCCGGCCGCTGGGCGCCGTCCACAGCGAGCGACCGCGGTGCGCTCAACTGTTCGACACCCTGCAGGACGACCACCGGGCGGTGCTGGAGGCGCTGCCGGCGCGCGGTGGACGCGATGTGGGCGAGTTGGCCCTCCGGGCCGGGGTGACGGTGTCCACGGCCTTCGCGGCGCTGACCGAATTGACGGCGGCCGGACTGGCCGCCCGGCGCGCCGACGGGCTGTGGCGTCTCGGGGAGCGGGGCAACCGGCCGCTGGTGTCCGCGCCGGCCGCCACGTCCGCCACTTCTGCCGCGTCCGCGCCTGGCGCGGCAGGGCGGGCACCGGCAGGGCAGGCACCGTCCGGGCCGCCGGGGTGAGCCTTCAGCGGAGGAGGAGCCCCAGGCAGGCCACCGCGGTGGCGGCGGTCGTGGCGGTCTCGAACTGCCGCTGGCTGACACGGTCCACGATGCCGCGGCCGAGCACCGTGCCGATCAACACGGCCGGCACGAGCAGAGCCGCCACGAGCAGGACGGCGGGGGTGAACAGCCCGAGAGCGACCGTGAAGGGCACCTTGCACAGGTTGACGAGCGCGAAGAACCACGCGTTCGTGCCGAGGTACCGCGCCTTCTCGAAGCGGTGGGCCAGCAGGAACAGGGCCATCACGGGGGCGGCTGCGTTCGCCGTCATGGTCGTGAAGCCGGCGGCGATCCCCGTCCCGACGGCGACCAGGGGGTGGGCCGGCCGGGTGGCCGCGGCGCCGGGGCGGGGGGCAGGGCCGCCGCGAGTGGCGTCCGGGACACCGGGGACAGTGGCCGGGCCGGGGCCGAGGGGCGGGCCACCGGGGGCAGTGGCTGGGCCGGGGGCGGGGCGGGGACGCCGCTGCACCAGGCGGAGCCCCACCATGGCCAGCAGGATGAAGCCGATCGTCCGCCGCATGGCGGTGTCGTCGACCAGGTTGATGAACACCGCGCCCAACGCCAGTCCGGGGACCACGGCGGGCAGCAGGTGCAGCAGCGTGCGCCACTGGACGTCGCGGCCGTAGTGGCGCAGGGCCACGGCGTCGCCGGTCAGCAGCAGCAGCAGCACGGCGGCCGTCGACTCTCGCGCGGGCATGCCCAGCGCGAAGAGGGCGACGGACACCGCACCGAGTCCGCCGAAACTGGTCTTGGAGAAGCCGATGAGGACGCCGCCGAACGCCATCGCCAGCAGCGTCGGCCAGCCGAGGGCCACGATCGGATCGAGCACGAGACCCCCTTCCAGCCGGCCGACGCGCCGGAGCCTACGCCTCGGGCAGGGTCGCCAGCAGCGTGCGATACGCCACCCGGCAACGCTCGGCGAGCGGCAGGGCGCGCACCGGCGCCTCGACGGTGAGCGCGACCCCGTCCGGCAGTGCCCTGGCGAACTCGACCAGCGGCAGGTCGCCGTCGCCGGGAAGGAGTCGGCCCGTGCGCGCCTCGGCGAGGGCGTCCGCTTCCGTCGCCGGACGCGGCAACATCCAGGTGTCGCAGGACTGCCCGTAGGCGATCAGTCCCGGGGGCACCGCGGCCAGATCGGCCGCCGTTCCGCCCGAACGGTCCGTGTGGAGCGCGTCCGGCAGCACCACCGCCGGGCCCTCGATCTGGCCGACCAGCCGAACGGCGTCCCCGAGCGTCTTGATCTCCGTGAAGATCATGTACTCGACCGCGAGGGTCAGGCCCCGGGCCGCCGCCTCGCCGGCCAGCAGGTTGAGCCGGTCGAGGCGCCGGGCGGCGTCCGGGTCATTGACGTTGACCAGGACGAACCGCGCCCCGAGCGCGTAGCCGGCGTCGAGGATGCCGAGTTGCTCGTCCAGGGTCTTGTCGGGGCGCAGCCGCAGCACCTCGATGTCCCACATCGTCAGGCCCGTGTCGGCCAGTCGGCGACGGGTCTCCCGCACCAGAGGGGTGTCCCCGATCATCGGCCAGGCCGGCTCGTCCCCCGCCGGGAACACGCGGACGCCGATGGCGTCGAAGCCGGCCTCGGCCGCCGCGGTGACGGTGTCGGGCGGGGGGGCGTCCAGCACCGTCAGCGCGGACAGGCCGAGCGGGCCGCGCGTCGAGGCGAGCACGTCACGCCCCGCGGCGGGCGGCGTGCCGGCCGATGATGTAGCCGAAGATCATGCCGGCGCCGACCTGGCAGCCGCCGCCCGGGTACTGGACGCCGAACACCTGCTGGGCGTCGCTGCCGCACGCGTACAGGCCCTCGATGGCCGATCCGTCGTCGCGGACGCACTGGCCGGTCGGGTTGATCGCCAGGCCCCGGCCCGTCGACAGCGGCGTCGGGTGGACGGCCATCGCGTAGTAGGGCGCCTGCTCGAGCGGTCCGAGGTTGACGTTCGGGGTGTGCCGGGGGTCGCCGTACTGGGGGCTGTACTCGCTCTCGCCCTTGCCGAATTCGGTGTCGTGCCCGGCGCGGGCGTCCACGTTGTAGCGGCGGACGGTCTCCTCGAGCCCGGCCGGGTCGACCCCGATCTTCGTGGCCAGGCCGCGCAGGGTGGCGTCCTTCACCAGGTAGCCCGTGTCGAGCCAGTGCTGCATGAGGGGGCCGACCGAGGCCGGGTAGATCATGCCGAGGCCGTACTTCATCATGTGGTCGTGGTCCGCGACGAGCCAGGCGGGGATCGTCGGGACCCCGGCCTCGTGCGACTCGTACATCGCCCGCACGAAGTGGTTGTAGGACCGGGCCTCGTCGGTGAAGCGTTTGCCGGCTCCGTTGACGGCGATCATGCCGGGCTTGGCCCGGTCCCAGATGTGCGGGAAGACGGCGATCGAGCCGTCGGCGCGGTAACCGACGGAACTGGGGAACCAGAGGGCCCCGTTCTCGTCCTCGGGGCCGACGGTGCCGCCCACGGACTCCGCGAGCGAGAACGTGTCGCCCGTGCAGGTGTCCGCGGCCCGGGTGTACTGGGCGGCCGGCCGGCGCAGGTACTTGTTCCGCAGTTCCGGGGAGGCGGGGAAGCCGCCCGCGGCGAGCACGACGCCCTGGCGGGCCCGGACGCGGCGGGGGAGCCCCTGGTACTCGACGACGGCGCCGGTCACCCGCTCGCCGTCCGTCAGCAGTTCGGTGGTGTAGGCGTTGAGCCACATCCGGCCGCCGCGGGTCTTGAACTGGTAGTAGAGGTTGGCGATCAGGGCGTTGCCCATCACCATGCGCGTCCCGCGCGGCCAGCGGCGGGCGAGGTCGGCGAGCCACCGGACGCCGAGCGGCACGGCGGTCGTGGCGACCTCGGCCCGCTGCAGTCCCTGGCCGTCGAACAGGTGGAGCAGTTTGCTGACCTCCTTGCGGCGCACCATCAGTTGACCGCCGAACAGGGCGAACTCCGGCACGGGTCCCCGCAGGTGCGAGAAGTCGACGCGGCCCAGCTTCTTGCCCTCGAACGGCTCCGGCTCCAGCGCCCGATAGCCGCGGCCCGAGCCCTCCAGTTCCGGGTAGTAGTCGACGAACGCCGGGAACGGGATCCAGCGGACGCCGAGCCCTTCGAAGTAGTCGATCATCTTCGGCCCCTCGGTGAGGTAGGCCATCCACATGTCCTTGGGGCCGCGGTCGGCCACGAGGGCGTCCAGGTACGTCTCGGCCTTCGCGAGATCGTCGGCGATCCCCGCCTCGCGCACGTAGCGGCTGCCGGGCACCCAGCACGTGCCGGCGGAGTAGCAGGTTGTGCCGCCGAAGAGGTCGCCCTTCTCCAGTAGCAGCACCTTGAGGCCCTCGTTCGTCGCGGTCAGCGCCGTGGAGAGTCCGGCCGCGCCCGTGCCGAGCACCACCAGGTCGTAGTCCTCATCCCATTGTTCAGTCACCGTTGACTCCTTCGTCCGGCACCGGGTGGGACTGCGCGGACCGCAATCGCCGCGGCGCCTCTGGCTCCCATCCTAGACGCGAACGAACCAGTTCGTACATACCCGGGACGATCGACTTTTCCGGACGCGCCCGGCCGGCGCGAGCCGCGTCACGATTGTGCGCCGACCCGTAGACAGGGGCCGCTCGGACGCCCTACCCTCGGGTATGTACTAGTTCGTTCATTCCGGCCCATGCTCGGCACGATGTGCTCCACGGGCGGTTCGGCGAGGTGCGGGACGCCTCAGGAAGCAGGGAGAAGATGGCAGCGGAGAAGGTGCGCAAGGAGATGTCCCCGGAGCAGGTCCAGGAGCTCGACGAGCTCTTCGCGAAGGCCCGGGCCGCGCTGAAGATCATCGAGACCTATGACCAGGCGCGGGTCGACCGGCTCTGCCAGGCGGTGGCCTGGGCGGTGGCCAACACGACGACGTTCCATCGCCTCGTCGAGATGGGCATCGAGGAATCGGGCCTCGGCGACTACGCCAGCCGGCTGAACAAGCGGATGAAGATCCGCGGCGTGCTGCGCGACGCGCTGCGCCAGCCGTCGGTCGGCGTCATCGAGGAGGACCCGGTGAAGGGCCTCGTCAAGTACGGCAAGCCGGCGGGCATCATCGGCTGCATCGTGCCGACCACGAACCCCGACCTGACGCCCGCGGGCAACGCCATCTACGCCATCAAGGCCCGCGACGTCGTCATCTTCTCGCCCCACCCGCGGTCGAAGGACACGACCTTCGAGACCGTCCGGCTGATGCGCGCGGCGCTCGAGGCCGAGGGCGCCCCCGCCGACCTCCTGCAGTGCATCACCCGGCCGAGCCTCCTGGTCTCCCAGGCCCTGATGAAGCGCGCCGACCTGGTGATCGCCACCGGCGGTCAGGCGTTGGTCCGCCAGGCCTACAGCTCCGGCAAACCCGCCTACGGGGTGGGGGCCGGCAACGCGACCGAGTTCCTCGACGAGACCGCGGACGTCCAGGCCACGGCCTTCAACTGCATGCTCAGCAAGACCTCCGACTACGGGTCCGGCTGCTCCGCCGACGGCAACGTGCTGGTGCCCCGCGCCAAGTACGCCGCGATGTTGGACGCCCTGGAGGAGGTGGGCGGCCACCGCGCCGATGCCGGGCAGCGCGCGCTGCTCGACAAGGTCATGTGGGACGAGGAGGGGCACCGCCTGCCCGATACGGTGGCCATCTCGCCGCAGAAGCTCGCGGAGGCCGCCGGCTTCGCGATCCCCGACGATCGCACCTTCATCTTCGTCGAGGGCACCGGGATCGGTGAGGAGCACAACTTCTGCAAGGAGAAGCTGACGACCCTCATGGCCGTGCACCCCTACGAGGGATCCTTCGAGGACGGCGTGCAGGTCGCCCTGGCGCTCTACGAGGTGGGCGGCAAGGGCCACAGCTGCGGGATCGCGTCCACGGACGACGCCCACATCGACTACTTCGCCCGCATGATGCCCGTCTCGCGCATCATGGTGAACCAGCCCAACTCGCGCGCCAACGCCGGCGCCTTCAACAACGGCATGCCCATGACGTCGTCGATGGGCTGCGGCACCTGGGGCGGCAACATCACCAGCGAGAACGTGGCGCTCAAGCACTACATGAACACGACGTGGGTCGCCCGGAAGATCCCGGCCGACCGGCCCTCCGACGCGGAACTGTTCGGCGACTTCTACGACCCGGCGCTCGAGCCCGAGGGCGAAGCCCAGGCGACGGACGCCGCCGTCACGATGTCCTCCTGACCGGACGCGAGCCCACGCCCATGTCCGAGCGCACGAGTGCGGATCTCCTCGACGAGGCCAAGCAGTGGTGGACGACGGACATCGTCGACATCCACCCCGGCGAGATCGCGATGCGCGGCTATCCGATCGAGCAACTCATCGGCAGCGTCACGTTCCCCGAGATGATCTGGCTGATGCTCATGGGCGACCTGCCCACGCGGCCGAAGGCCCGGCTGCTCGAGGCCGCCCTCGTGAGCTCGGTCGACCACGGCCCGCAGGCCCCGTCCATCGCCATCGCGCGCATGGCGGCGACCTGCGGTCCGGGGCTCAACGGGTCGATGGCGTCCGCGATCAACGTGCTGGACGACGTCCACGGCGGCGCCGGCCAGCAATGCATGGAGCTCTACTACGAGGTGGACGCCGAGGCCGGCCCCGACGGGGACGTCGCGGCGGCGGCGTCCGAGGTCGTGGCGCGCCGCAAGGCCGCAGGGTTGAAGTACTTCCCCGGCTTCGGGCACCGCTTCCACCCGATCGACCCGAGGGCGCCGCGCCTGCTGCAGGTGGTGCGCGAGGCGTCCGAACGCGGCGAGACCTCGGGACGCTTCGGCCTGATCGGGGCGGCCGTGGAGGACGCCCTGGCGGCGGGCCGTGCCCGGCGCGTCCCGATGAACATCGACGGGGCCACCGCCGTCGTCTACTGCGAACTGGGCCTGCCGGCGGCGCTCGGCCGGGGCGTCTTCATCCTGTCCCGGTCGGTCGGCATCCTGGCGCACGCCTGGGAGCAGACCCAGCAGGGGGGCCGCATCAAGGGCCCGCAGGCCAAGTTCCTGAACTACACCTACACCGGACCCGCCCGCCGCGCGGTCCCCGACGTCGACCAGCGCGGCTGACCCGCCCATCCGAGAAGAGGAACCAATGATGCTCGCCTCCCACGAAATCGTCCGCTACCTGGAAGGTCGCGGGGTCACGCACGTCTTCGGCCTGTGCGGCCACACCAACATCGCCATGCTGGACGCCCTGTCGCGCAGCGAGACGATCTCCTTCGTCAACGTGCGCCACGAGCAGATCGCCTCGCACGCCGCCGACGGGTACGCCCGGGTGACGCGGAGGGCGTCCGTCGTGCTGTCCCACCTCGGGCCCGGCCTGACCAACGCGGCGACCGGCGTGGCCAACGCCGCCCTCGACTCGATCCCCATGGTGGTGATCGCCGGCGACGTGCCGACCTACTACTTCGGCAAGCACCCCCACCAGGAGGTCAACTACCACGCGGACGCCGACCAGTGGCAGATCTACCGCCCCTTCGTGAAGCGGGCCTTCCGCGTCGAGCGCGCGGAGGCGCTCCCGGAGATCCTCGACCGGGCGTTCGTCATCGCCGAGTCCGGACGCCCCGGGCCCGTCCTGGTCGACGTCCCCATGGACCTGTTCAGCCTGGAGATCGACCCGGCGCTGGTCGACCGGGCGCTGGCCAACCGGATCGACTACGCCAAGCCGACGATCACCGAGGAGGTCGCCGAGCGCATCGTCGGTCACCTGGTCGCGGCGGAGCGGCCGCTCGTCTACGCGGGCGGCGGCGTCCTGCTGGCGGACGCCTCGGCCGAGCTGACCGCACTCGTCGATTGGCTCGACCTGCCGGTCGCCCACAGCCTCATGGGCAAGGGCGCCGTGCCGGACGACAACCCGCACGTCCTGGGCATGTCGGGCTTCTGGGGCGTCGAGTTCACCAACCAAACGTGCCGGGAGGCCGACTGGGTGCTCGGGCTCGGCACCCGGTTCGCGGAGGCCGACTGCAGTTCGTGGTACGAGGAGTACACGTTCAAGATGCCGCCCACGCGCCTGCTGCAGATCGACATCGACCCCGAACAGATCGGCCGCAACTACCCGGTCGAACTGGGGGCCGTCGCCGACCTCAAGTCGGCCCTCGGCGTCCTGCTCAAGGTGGCGAAGCGACTGCACCCCGACGGCGTCCGGCGGCCCGACCTGATCGACGCGATCGGGGCGGAGCGCGCCACGCGCAAGGCCGGTTTCGTCGCCGACCAGACGAGCGCCGAATTCCCGCTGAACCCCGCCCGGATCCTGGCCGACCTGCGCGACGCCATCCCGGCCGACTCCTTCGTCGTCACCGACGTCGGCTGGAACAAGAACGGCCTGGCCCAGCAGTACGACATCGTCGTGCCGGGCACGTTCGTCACGCCCGGCGGGTTCGCGACCATGGGCTTCGGCTCGCCGGCGGCCCTCGGCGTCAAGCTGGCGGCCCCGGGGCGTCCGGTGATCGCCCTGATCGGCGACGGCGGGTTCGGGCAGAACCCGGCGGTGCTGGCCACCGCCCGCCGCGAGGGCATCGCGGTGGTGTGGGTCGTGATGAACAACAACGCGTTCGGCACGATCGCGGGGTTGGAGAAGGCCAATTACGGCACCACCTTCGGCACGACGTTCGCCGTCGAGGGCGGCGACGACATGTGGATCGACTACGCCGAGATCGCCAAGGGCTACGGCATTCGCTCGATCCGGGTCGAAAGCGCCGACCAGTTCAAGGAGGCGCTCGCGGAGGCCCTGGCCGCCGGCGAACCCGTCCTGCTGGACGTGCCGATGCGCAACATCCCCACCCCGACGTCCGGTCACTGGAACATCCTCGACATCTACAGTCCCGAGGGTGTCAAGGGCCACGCCGGCACCGATTAGGACGCCGCCATGTCACGCACGTTCTCCCTGGGTTACCTCACCGTGGGCGACCTGGAGCCGTCCGCCCAGATCTACGTCGCCGCTCAGGCCGGGTACGACTACGTGAGCCTCCGGCCCATCGCGATGGGCCTTCCGGGCGAGCCGAACCTCGACCTCGCCCGCGACCCGAAGCTGCTGGCCGACTGCCGGACCGCCCTCGCCGACACCGGGATGCGGGTCTGGGACGTCGAGTTGGCCCGGGTGCTCGACGACGTCGACTACGACAGCTACGCCCCGGCCGTGGAGGTGGGCGCCGACCTGGGCGCCAGCGTCCTGTTGACCAGCGTGTGGACGGCGGACCGCGCCCGGCAGGTCGACGGACTGGGCCGGGTCGCCGACCTGGCCGCCCGGAACGGCCTGCGCGTCGTGGCGGAGTTCGTGCCGCTCTCGGCCGTGAAGACCATGGACGAGATGGCCGGACTGATCCGGGAGGTCGGGGCCGACAACCTGGGCCTGCTGATCGACGTCTACCACTGGGACCGGGCCAACACCCCGCTGGAGGCCGTGGACGCCCTCCCGCCGGCCTGGTTCCCGATGCTGCACCTCTGCGACTGCCCGGCGGCCAAGCCGGTCGACACGGAGGCGTTGCGCGCCGAGGTCCGGGAGCGCCGGCTCTACGTCGGGGAGGGTGGCGCGCGGATCGCCGACCTCGTCCGGCGGCTCCCGGAGGACCTCGTGCTGTCCATCGAACAACCGCACCTCGAGCGGTTGCGGGTGCTCGGCGACGCCGAGTACGCCGCCCGCTCGTTGAGGGCCGCCAAGGCCTACCTGGCCGCCCACGGCCTCCTGTGACCCACCACCCTCCACTCCACCGAAATCAACGATGATGTCCCCGGCCGTGGCCGGGAGAGGAGAAGGACATGTTCGAAGGCGTCAAGCCCGTCACCCACATGCTGGGTCTGGTCGGGGACAGCATCACCGCGTCCCTCACCCCGCCGATGCAGGAGATGACCGGTCAGCACCTGGGGATGAGCGTCGTGTACCGGCCCATCGACCTGGCCGTGCTCGACATCGGCCCCGAGGACCTCGAGGACACCCTGCGCTGGGCGCGCCGGCTCGGGTTCACCGGCCTCAACATCACCGCCCCGTGCAAGCAGCAGGTGATCCCGCTGCTGGACGGGCTCTCCGACCGGGCGGCGGCGCTGCAGGCGGTCAACACGGTGGTGTTCCGCGACGGAGAAGCCATTGGGCACAACACCGACTGGTGCGGCTTCATCAACTCCCTCCAGCGCAACCTGCCGGACGCCGGCCTGGCCCACGTGGTGCTGATGGGTGCCGGCGGGGCGGGCTCCGCGGTCGCCTACGGCATGCTGGACGCCGGCACCGAGAACCTGACGGTGTTCGAGATCGACCCGGGCCGGCAGCAGTCCCTCGTGGACCGCATGACCCACTTGTTCGGGCCGGGCCGGGTCGAGGTGGGCACCGACCTGGCCGCCGCCCTCCGGGTCGCGGACGGCGTCATCAACGCGACGACGATCGGCATGACGGGTCACGAGCCCGGCTCCGCCGTCCCGAAGGAACTCCTGCGCCCCGAACTGTGGGTCGCCGACTGCGTGTACCTCCCGCTGGACACCCAGTTGCTGAGGGACGCCCGCGCCGCCGGTTGCGCTACCCTCCACGGGGGCGGCATGGCCGCCGAACAGGCGGTGGAGGCCTTCCGGATCTTCACGGGGGTGGAGCCCGACGTCGACTTCGTGTACGAGGCCTTCCAACGGCTGTTGGACTCCAGGCGCTAGGGGGTTTCGGGTGAGCAGTGCCGTCCGTGCGACGAAACGGGACCTTGCCCGCACCCAGCAGGAGATCCTCCGGGTCGCCACCGAGCACTTCACCCGCCTCGGCTACTTCGGGGCGCGGGTGGACGACATCGCCGCCGAGACGTCCACCACCAAGCGGATGATCTACTACTGCTTCGAGAGCAAGGACGGCCTGTTCACGGCCGCGCTGCGCGCCACCTACGGCGCGATCCGGGCGTTCGAGGACGCCCTGGGGCTCGACGACCTGAAGCCTCGCGACGCCATCGCCCGGTACGTGGGGGAGACCCTCCGCTACCACGAACGGCACCCCGAGTTGGCCCTGCTAGCGCGCGCGGAGAACCTGCTCGGCGGCGTCCACCTCGCGGCGGACGCCGACGAGCCCGTGGAGCGGCCCATCGTCGCCCAACTCGACCGCGTGCTGGAGCGGGGCCGGCAGGAGGGCGACTTCCGCGACGGCGTCGCCGGCATCGAGGTGCACATCGTCGTCTCGGGGTTGTGCAACTTCCGGATCACCAACGAGTCGACCATCCGGGCCCTGTTCGGCTACGAACTGCGGGACCCTCGCCGGCTGGGCGCCGACGTCGAGCAGTACCAGAACCTCGTGCTGGGCTGGCTGCACGCCGACCAGGTGGGACACCTGCCGCCCCGACCCCGCGGGGGGGCGGAGCCGACGCCGGTAGGGTGAGGCCATGGACATCGCATTCCTCGGCACCGGGCGGATGGGCACCGAACTGGCCCTCCACCTCCTCAAGGCCCATCGGCTGACCGTCTGGAACCGGACGCCCGGGCGCGCCGCGCGCCTGGAAGAGGCGGGGGCCACGGTCGCCGCCTCGGTGGCGGACGCGGTCCGGGGACGCCCCGTCGTCGTCTCGGTGCTGTTCGGCCCCGACTCGGTGCGCGGGGTCATCACCGGCCCGGCCGTCCTCGCGCCCGGCACCCTGTGGCTCGACGCGACCACGGTGTCGCCCGCGGACGCCGCCGAGTTCGCCGACTGGGCGGACGCCGCGGGCGTCCGCTACGTGCACACCCCCGTGGTCGGCACCCTGGGGCCGGCCCGCAACGGCGCCCTGGGCGTCTACGTCGGCGGCACGGACGCCGCGGCGCGCGCGGAAGCCGAAGACATCGTGCGGCCGTGGGCCGACCCGAGCCGGCTGCACCAGGTCGACACCGCCCCCCAGGCCGCCGCGGCAAAGCTGCTCGCCAACCTGGCGCTGGCCGTCTCGATGCAGGGCCTCGTCGAGGCGTTGCGGCTGGGCCACGCGCAGGGCTTCACCACCGAGCGGGTGCTCGACCTGCTCGACCGCACGGGGCTCGCCTTCCCGGCGGGTATGAAGCGCACTCAGCTCACGACCGGGGTGTTCGACGACGCCCACTTCACCGCCGACGCGCTGGCCAAGGACATCCGGCTGATGCTGCGCTCCACCGACGCGCCGCTGCCGGCGACGACCGCGGCCCTGGAGTCATACACCCGCGCCCAGCGCGCCGGGCAGGGCGACTGGGACATCTCGGTCATCGCGCAGCCCGAGGTCGAGGGCCGCTAGACGGGACGGACGGCGTCCGGGTTCTCGATGGGTAACCGGGGCACGCCGGGGGTCGGGAACCCGAACACCTGACCGAAGAACGACTCGGCGGCCTCGACCGAGGCCACGATGCTGTTCGCCCGCCGGAAGCCGTGGCCCTCACCCTCGTGCAGCACCACCGCCAGGGGCAGCCCGAGGCGGCGGGCGGCGTCCGCGAGGGCGAGCGTCTGGCTGGGGGGCACGACCCGGTCCTCGGTGCCCTGCTGCAGCAGGATCGGGCAGGCGAGCCGGTCGAGCCGGTGCACCGGCGACCGTTCGGCGTAGACCGCGGGCACCTCGTCCGGGCCGCCGCCGAGCAGGCCGTCAAGGTAGCGGGACTCGAACTTGTGGGTCTCGCGGGCCAGCAGCTCCAGGTCGGCGACGCCGAACAGCGAGTGCCCGGCCGTGAAGACGTCGGACGCCGTGAGTGCGGCCAGCGTCGTGAACCCGCCCGCGGAGCCGCCCTCGATGGCGATCCGGCGGGGGTCCGCCAGCCCCGCCGCGATCGCCGCGCGGGCGGCGTCCACGCAATCGCGCACGTCGACCACCCCCCACCGGCCCTTGAGCCGCTCCCGGTACGCCCGGCCGAACAGGGCCGACCCGCCGTAGTTGACGTCGAGGACGGCCCAGCCGCGGGACGTCCAGTACTGGCGGGCCACCTGGAAGCCGGGCCAGGCCGCCCCCGTCGGGCCGCCGTGCGACAGCACCTTGAGCGGCGGCAGGGAACCGTCCGGGGCCGTGAACGCGGGGTTGGTGGGCGGGAAAAGGAAGGCGTGCACCGGGCCCTGGGGGCCTGTCCAGGTGAGTGGGCGCGGCAGCGACACGGACGCGGCCGGCAGCGGGGGCTCCTCGGGGGCGGCCACGGGGGCCAGGGTGCCGGACGCCGCCGACCAGCGCTCGAGGGTGGCCGGCCGGTCGAGCCGCTGCACCAGCAGGAGCAGGTCGCGGCCGTCCCCGCCCAGGCTCGCCCCCGCGACCGCCTCGGCCACCAGGGGGCTGAACGAGCCGTCGCGGCCCACCAGGCCGGGCGTCCCGAAGCCGGCCTCGAAGCGGACGCAAGCCACGCGGCCGTCCTCCAGGGGGACGAGGTCCCGGCCGAGTTGCCACGGGGGTCCGCAGTGGTCGTGGTCGCTGTCCGTGAGTGGCCGGGCCGCACCCGCGGCCTCCAGGACGTGGAGGTTCCAGAACCCGGACCGGTCGTCGCAGAAGACCAGGTCGGAGCCGCTCCACGTCGGGTGGCAGGGGGCGCTGTCGGCCGTGCCGGCCGCCTGGCGCACCTCGGTCAGGTCCGGCACCGGCGTCCCGGGCGTCGGGCCTGCGAGGCGGCCCAGCATCAGGCGGGTGGCGTCCCAGGGCATGTTCGGGTGGTCCCACTCGACCCAGGCCAGGCGGCCGTCGGCGCTCAGGGCGGGTGGGCCGTAGAAGTCGGCGCCCGACGCCAGCACCCGGCCGCCGTCGGCGTTGTCGGAGCGCAGGTCGAGGGCGACGAGGGCGTTGGCGCAGTCGAGGTCGGAGGCGCGGTGGTCCTCCCGGACGGCCAGCACCAGGTCCCGCTCCGGATGCACCTCGAACGCGGCGAACCGCAGCCCCTCGACCGCCACCAGCGGACGCCGGCCCGCGGCGTCCAGGATGAACACGGCTCCGGACGGGAACGTCGAGTACACCAGGACGCCGCCGCGCACCGCCCACGCCCCGCCGCCGTACTCGTGGACGGTCGTCCGCACGTCGTCGCCAGGGGTCAACTCGACGGCGCCGGCGGCGTCCGAACGCCAGATCGAGGTGCGTCCGCCCTGCTCCGAGCGGGTCTCGGTCCAGTGGGCGGTCCCTCGGTCGAGGGTCGGGCCGCCCCGGTCCACGCGGGCGGCGGTCAGGGACCGGGCGTCCAGCGGCGACGTCCAGGAACCGTAGGGTGCGCAGCGCATGGCGCCAGGGTAGGTCGCCTCGGATCAGTGCCGCGCCATGCCGACCGCGTAGAGGATGCCGGCGAGGACGTGCAGGACGGCCCCGAGGGCCAGCAGCGCGGTGGCGACGGCCAGGAGCGTGGGGCCCGTCGCCGCGTCGGCCTGGCTGAGGGTCAGCAGCGGCAGCGCCACCATCACCGCGGCGGTGCGCACCTTGCCGAGCCACGTCACCGACACGTCGCGCAGCGAGTGCAGGCGGGACACCGCGACGGCGAACAGGCCCAGGTCGACGGCCACGGTCACGGCCAGCATCCACCAGGGCAGCAGGCCGACCGCCAACAGGGTGGCGTAGATCGCCATCTCGCCGGCCCGGTCGGCCAGCGGGTCGAGGATCTCGCCGAGCCGGCTCACCTGATCGAGGCGGCGGGCCAGGTAGCCGTCGATCCAATCGGTGGAGGCGTACACGACCAGCAGCACCGAGGCGGCGATGGGATGCTCGCGGGTGGCGATCACCCCCACCACCAGGGGGGCGAGAAAGATCAGTCGGCCCGTGGTGATCCCGTTCGGGATCGTGGCCCAGTCCGGACGTGGCTGCGCTGCTGCGGTCACGCTGGCCTCCCCTCAGGACGGCCCGGGTGGTCCTCGGGCGTCGGCGCCTGAGGACGAGGCTAGCGGGGACGCCGCCGGTTCGGCCCGCGACCCACCCGGGTCAGCGCGGCCACCAGTCGGGGCCGTCGGTGCCGGCGGGGTACTCGTCCATGGGGACGCGGCCGGAGCGCCACGCCTCCAGGATGGGGTCGCAGATGCGCCAGCATTCCTCGGCGAGGTCGCCGCGCACCGAGATCAGCGGGTTGCCGTCCAGGATCGCCGCCAGCACCTCGGAGTAGGGGGCGAGGGCCTTCTCGCCCACGGCCGCCTGCAGTTCGACGGTGCCGAGCCGGAAGTGGCTGCCGCCCTGGTTGGTGACGATCTGGACGCTGATCTCGTCGGGCGTCAGGTCGATGGTCAGCACGTTGGCCGGCGGGTAGCCGCCCATGCCGTGGGGGGCGAACTCGACGGGCTTGAGGGTCAGCACGACCTGCCGCACCTCGCGCCCGAGCGCCTTGCCGCTGCGCAACTTCACCGGGACGCCCGACCAGCGGCGACTGGCGATCTCCAGGTCGAGTTCGGCGAGCGTCTCGGTCATGCGGTCCGGGTCGACGCCCTCCTCGTCGGTGTAGCTGGGCACGGGGCGTCCGTTGCTGACCCCGGCGGTGTATCGGGCGCGCCGCGACGACGCCGCGGGATCGTTGTTGCGGATGCGGGTCACGCTCAGCACGTGTCGCATCAGATCGTGGACGACGCGCGGCTCGAGTTGGGCGGGCTCCTCCATCGTGACGAGCGACAGCACCAGCAGCAGGTGGCTCTGCAACATGTCGACGAGCGCCCCGGCGCCGTCGTAGTAACCGGCGCGGCCCTCCAACGCGATGGTCTCGTCGGCGACGATGTCGATCCGCTCCACGTGGGCGGCGGCCCAGACCGGCTCGAAGAGGCGGTTGGCGAACCGCAGGGCCAGCAGGTTCAGCACCTGCGAGTCGCCCAGGAAGTGGTCCACCCGGAACACCTGGTCGTCGCTGCGGAACCGCGACACGAGGGCGTTCAGCGCGCGGGCGTCCTCGAGGTTCTCTCCGAAAGGCTTCTCGAGCGCGAGGCGGAGGCCGCCGAGGCCGTCCAGGGCCTTGATGTTGACGAGTCGTCGGCAGACGATCTCGGTGATCCGCGGGGGGAGGGCGCAGTAGAGGACGGCGTGGTCCAGGTCGGGCAGGTCGGCGAGCAGGCCGCGCAGGTCGTCCAGGTCGGTGACGTCGAGGGCCAGGTACCGCGAGGACGCCGCGATCTCGGTCGCGCGCTCCTCGCTGCAGCCGCCACGCATCAGGGCGCTGGTCACCTTGGCCGCCCAGGCGCCGGGGGTCACCGGGTCGCGCCCGACGCCCCACACGTCCACCTGGCGGTCCGGGTGCCCGGCGAGCAGCATGCCCAGACCGGGGAGCAGCAGCCGGGTCGTGAGGTTGCCGGATGCCCCGAGCACCACCAAGGTCTGTCGTTCCGCGGACACGTGCGCGCCTTCCCGTAGGGCCTGTGAGCGAGCCTAGGGTCCGGTGTCGGGACGCCGCGGCGCGCTTGCCTTGTTGCGGCCGCCCGCAGCGGGACGCCGCCCCGCCCCTTACGATCGGGCGCAGGACCGGAGGTCAGCTATGGACCACACCGAGGGCACGCTCCTGTTGCTGCGCCACGGGGAGAGCGTCTTCAACGCCTCGAAGACCTTCACGGGGCTGCTCGACGTCGGGCTCACGCCGGCGGGCGAACGGCAGGTGGGGGTGGCGGCCCGGCTCATCCGGGAGGCCGGGCTGCGCCCGGACCTGCTCATCCGGTCCCCGATGCTGCGCGCCATCCGCACGGCCGACCTGCTGCTGGAGGCCCTGGGGTCGACCGACCTGCCGGTGGCGACCTCGTGGCGGCTGGCCGAGCGGGACTACGGCTGCCTGACCGGCGTGTCCAAGGCGGACGCCCGCGCGCGCCACGGCCAGGAGGCCTTCTTCACGTGGCGACGCACCCTGCACGGACGCCCGCCCGCGGCGTCCGCCGAGCAGGTGGCGTCGTGGCGCGACCCGGCGCCGCTGGCGGGCGCGGGGCCGCTGCGGCCGGGCATGGGGGAGTCGCTGCACGATGTCGTCGACCGGGTGCGGCCGTTCTGGGACGAGGTGCGGGAACGGCTCGTCCGGGGCCAGTGCGTCTTCGTCGTCTCGCACGGCAACACGCTGCGCGCCCTCTGCGCGGTGCTGGTGGGCCTGAGCGACGAGGAGACCGAGCACCTCAACATCCCGGCCGGCCACCCCCTGGTGTTCCGGGTGGACGCCGCGGGTCGCGTCCACCCGCGGTCGGGGACCTACCTCGACGACCACGCCGCGCACGAGGCCGCCGCGAAGGTCGCGGCCGAGGGCGGCACCTGACGCGGCTCACCACGCGACTGGCGCGGGGCGCGCCCGCCTCAGCGGGGGCGGCGCGCGGGCTTGGCCCGCTGCTGCCCCACCCGGAAGGCGACGATGCGGCGGATCAGGTCGGCCGGCAGGTCGCGGTCGAGCGGGAACTGGATCGTGCCCTTGGAATGCACGAGGCCGCCGAGTTCGCCCGCGAACTCCGCGACGCCGTCGGGGCCCGGGAACAGGCTCACGTGCTTCGTGAACGCCGCGACGTGCACCAGGTTGCCGTTCAGGAACCAGGTGGGCATCTGGTACGAGATCTTCTCGGACGCCTCCGGTGCGGTCGCGCGGACGAGCGCGATCAACTCGGCGAGCCGGGCCTGGGCCGGCCCGTCGACCCCGGCCAGGTAGTCGTCGATCACGGTCATCGGGATCCTCTCGTCGGGGGCGGGCGCGGCCGCACCGACGATAGCCGGACAACCCGCCCACGACCCACCCCCAGCGGGTGTGGTGTGGGCGCTGTGGCGTCTGTTTGGGTGGGGCTGGGTTGCCCGGAGGCAGCGGCAGCGCCAGCGCGAGAGGTCGGAGGCGGCACGTGTCGGACAGCGGGTGGGGGTCGGGGGCAGCGCGTGAGGCTGCGGTGGGTGTCGCCGGAGGGCTGCTCGGCGGGGTGCTGGCCGCCTCCTTCGTGGTCTCGCTGACGCTGCTCATCAAGGAGGGGATCGCCTGGGTGATGCGCCAGGACCTGTGGGTGATGGTCTCGGCGCCGTTCGTCGGTGTCCTGGGGGCGGTGCTCCTGCTCAACCTGGTCGCCCACGGGCAGGCGGCGCAGCACGTCGCCGCGGGGGAGGTGCCGCCCCGTTCGTTCTCGGCCTGGCTGCGGTTCCCTGCCGGCGCGGTGCGGGCCGACCTGACGTCGGACGTCGTCAACAACGCCGGCCGCGAGGAGCACTTCCCCTGGCGCCTCGCACCGATCCGCGCCGCCGCGATCCTGTCCACCGTCGGGCTCGGGGCACCGATGGGCACGGAGTCCCCGGCTGCCCACCTCGGCGTGGCCGCCGGCTCGGCGTTGGAGTCGCTCGGCCCCCGGTGGCACGGCGTGGCGCGCAGCGCGGGCGTCGGCGGGGGCGCCGCAGGGGTCGCCGCCCTGATGGGCCTGCCCCTGGTGGGGCTCGCGTTCATGTTGGAACTCGGATGGCGCAGCCGCGCCCCGATCTCCCCGTCCCGGGTGCTGGCGGCGGGCAGCGGAGCGCTCGTCGGGTGGGGCTTCAACGTGGTCCTCGACCTGAACCTGATCCGCCTGATCGTGCCGGCCATCGCGCCCGGGGACCTTCTCCTCGCGTTGGCCACGGCGGCGCTGGTGGGGGCCCTGTCCGGGGCTTTCGGGTCGGTGACCGGAACCGCGATCTACAAGGCACGGGCGTGGTCCGCGACCCCGCGGGTGAAGTTCCTCACCGGCGGGGCCGTGCTCGCGGCCTGCATCGTCGCGATCGGCTTCCTGGCCGCGCCCACCGCCGCGATCGGGCCGGGGGCCAGCGCGGTGAGTTGGGCGGAGGCGTCCCAGGCCTCGGCCTGGACCCTGCTGGCACTGGTCGTGCTCCGGGCGGTGGCCACCACGGCCGCCGTGATGGCGGGTGGGTGCGGCGGACTGTTCGTGCCGTTGCTGTCGATCGGCGACCTGGCCGGACGGGCGCTCGCCCCCGGCCTCGGGGTGTCGACCGAACTGGCGGCCGCGGCCGGCGCGGCCGGCAGCATCGCCGGCGGGTACCGCCTGCCCCTGACCGCGATCGCCATGGTGCTCACCGTCGGCGGGCCCTTGCCTGCGCGGTTGACGTGTGTCGCCGCGGTGGGTTTCGCCACGGCGTCCGGGGTGGTGGCCGCCTACCTGCTCGATCGGTTCGTCCTGAACCGCGCCTCGAAGGTTCGTGCAACTGATTGAGCCCTGCTCGGTGGCCGAGAGGTGCGTTCCTCCGGCCGAAGCCTCGGTGGCGGGGCCGACGTTCCTCGTTCCCGCCGACGTTCCTCGTTCTCGCCGAGGGCGGAACGTCGGTCAACCGGCGGAAGGTCGGCGAACCGGAGTCCCGTCGGCCCTGTCAGCCCGAGCGGCCCCCGTCCGCCCTCGGCCCCCGTCCGAACGTGTGGGGTAGGACACAAGAATGACCCGCCTGACCGGGCGCTATCAGACCCGCTGTGCCGCCGCCAAGGTCGGCGAGGTGCCTGGCTTGCCTAGCTCTGTCGGGTGAGGGTGGTTGTCGTGATGTCGACCGCGAGGATGCCGTGGAGGTGTTCGTCGTGGTAGCGGCCGTCGGCGTATCGGAACGACTGCCGGAGCGTGCCTTCCTGGACGAATCCTGCCCGGCGGGCGACCGCGCAGGAGTGTGGGTTGTCGACCGCGTGGTAGAGGTAGAGCCGGTGGAGTCCGAGCGTGGTGAATGCGAAGCGCGTGGCCGCCACCACCGCTCGGGTGGCGTGTCCCTTTCGGCGGGCCCAGGGCGCTATCCAGTAGCCGATCTCCGCGTCGCCCTGGTCGGCGTCGATCTTGTGCAGCGACACCGAGCCGACGAGTCTGTCGGAGGCATCGGCTATCGCCCAGGATGCATGGTCGTTCTGGCTCCAGTCGTTGCGGCTTCTCATGAACTCGGCCGCGGCCTGTTCGCCGGAGGGCCCTGGATTCCATCGGGCGATGTCGTCGTCGGCAAAGGCGGCGCGTAAGTCAGCCTCGTCGCCGGGCCTGTACTCGCGGAGCACGACCTCGCCGGCGTCGACGCGTACGAATTGAGCAGCGGGGGCGTAAGCCATCGGGCCACCCTAGAACACCGATCCACCCCGTCCGGACTGCCGGCGACTTGCCCGGCGACACCGGCCTCCCACCGATCGATGGCTGGCTCGACAGAGGTGCGCTGCTCACCGTCGACGTCGGCCCATCGCCAGGGCCCGGCCCGGCGCGTGCATCCCGCCGGCACGGCACCAGGCCATCGGACGAGCTGTCAGGTCATGGCCACCGAGGGGGCCACACGGCCTTCTGTGACCGCCGTCCACGGAGCCTCTGGTGCACATGTGTTGCACGACATAGAAAAACCCGCCCGACCGGGCTTCATCAGCCCTAGTCGGAGCGGGTTTCTTTCGTGTGCGCGAGAGAGGACTTGAACCTCCACGCCCGTTAAAGGGCACTAGCACCTCAAGCTAGCGCGTCTACCTATTCCGCCACCCGCGCAGGTGGTACCCGGGTGTTCCCGGGCAGCCCCGAAACTATAGCGCGGACCCTGGGCGAAAGTCGAAACGGTCGACGCCCCGACCAGGGCCCGTCGGACGCCGCGCGCCGGGTCAGCCGCCGGCCGCGGCGTCCGGACGCCCCAGGTTCGGCCCGCCCGACACGTCGTCGAGGGCGGAGGCGATCTCGGCGGGTAACTCGATGGGCTCGATCTCCAGATAGGGCGCCAACTGGTCGACGGTGCGGGCGCCGAGCAGGGGGGCGGTGACGCCCGGGGCGTCCCGCACCCACAGCGCCGCCACCTGCGCGACGGTCAGCCCCAGTCCGTCCGCGGCCCGGGCGACCGCCTCGACGACGGCGCGCGACCGGGGTTCCAGGTAGGGGGTGACGTACCAGGCGAAGTGCTCCGTCGCGGCCCGCGAGCCGCGGGGGATCGACGTCCGGTACTTGCCGGTGAGGACGCCGCGCCCCAACGGGGAGAACGGGAAGAAGCCGAGCCCGAAGTGGCGCACGCAGGACAGCACCTCCACCTCGGCGCGCCGGGCGAGCAGCGAGTACTCGACCTGGGCCGACACGACGGGCGTCCGCCCGGGGAAGGCCGCCTGCCAGGTGACGGCCGCCGCGGTCTGCCAGCCCACGAAATTGGAGACCCCGGCGTACCGCACCGCGCCCGTCGACACGGCGTGGTCGATGGCGGCCAGGGACTCCTCCAGGGGCGCCTGGCCCCAGGCGTGCAGTTGCCACAGGTCCAGGTGGTCGGTGCCCAGTCGGCGCAGCGAGCCGTGCAGGTCGGCCAGCAGCGCCCCCCGGGACGTGTCGACGACCCGCTGGGCGTCGCGGATCGCGAACCCCGCTTTCGTGGCCAGCACCAGGTCGCTCCGGCGGACGTCGGTGCGCATCAGCTTGCCGAGCATGCGTTCGGCCTCGCCCTGGGCGTACGCCGCCGCCGTGTCGACCAGGTCGCCGCCGGCGTCCACGAACCGGCGCAGCAGGGGCCGCGCCTCGTCCGGCCCGGTGTCGCGGCCCCACGTCATGGTGCCGAGCCCGAGGCGTCCGACCCCGAGGCCGGACCCGCCGACGGAGCGCCGCAGCATCAGACCGCCGCGATCGTGCCCTGCCAGAGCAGGGCGGCGATGAGCAGGGCCAGCAGGATGCGGTACACGATGAACCAGGTGAAGTCGTTCGTCGCCACGAATTTGAGCAGCCAGGCGATCGAGGCGTACGCGACGACGAACGACACCACGATGCCGACGAGGGTCGCCCCCCAGCCGACGCCCCCGGGGGCCGCGATGTCGGAGGCCTGCGTGATCGCCTGGTAGCCGCCTGCGGCGACGAGCGTGGGGATGCCGAGGAAGAAGCTCATCCGGGTGGCCGTCACCCGGTCGATGCCCAACAGGAGCGCGCCGGAGATGGTGGCCCCCGACCGGGACACGCCGGGCACCAGCGAGATGCTCTGGATGGCGCCCAGGATCAGGCCGTCCTTCAGGGTGATCGTGTGCTCGCCGCGGTTCTGCTTGCCGAACCGGTCGCCCGCCCACATGACGACGCTCCACGCCAGCAGGCTCGCCACGATCGCCCACAGGTTCCGGAACGGCCCCTCCACCAGGTCCTTCAGGGCGAGCGCGATCACGGCGGTGACGGCGAAGCCGCTGATCACGGCCCAGCCCAGGTTGTAGTCCGGGTCGGTGCGGGCCTCCTTGTCGCGGACGCCTTTGAGCCAGGCGGTGGCGATCCGGACGATGTCGGTGCGGAAGTAGACGATGGAGGCGATCATCGCGCCGACCTGGATGATGGCGGTGTACGCGGTCACGCTGGGGGAGTCGATGGGCAGGCCCAGGAGTTTCTCGGTCACCGTGAGGTGACCGGTGCTGGAGATCGGGAGGAACTCGGTGATCCCTTCCACGATGCCCAAGATGATCGATGCCCACCAGTCCATCGGCTCCACTCCTTCGTCGCGGCGGCCGGATCGGGCGCGCCCGCAGGGCAGCCTAGTCCCGCCGTGCGGCCGGATACGCTGAGGGTCGCCCGCCCCGCCGCCGCCCACAGGAGGACACATGCACGCCTGGGCCCGTCCCGAGGTTCCCTCGCTGCCCCGTTCGCCCGGACGCGTCCGCGTCCACGACACCCGCACCGGCGGCCCCCTCGAGGTCGGGCCCGCGGAGGGCACGGCGCGGCTCTACGTGTGCGGCATCACCCCCTACGACGCCACCCACCTCGGCCACGCCAACACCTACGTCACGTTCGACCTGCTGCTGCGGGCCTGGTTGGACGCCGGCGTGGCCGTCGAGTACGCCCAGAACGTCACCGACGTGGACGACCCGCTGCTCGAGCGGGCGACGGCGACGGGGGTCGACTGGGCCGACCTGGCGGCCGATCAGATCGAGTTGTTCCGCACCGACATGACCGCGCTGCGCGTCGTGCCGCCGCAGCACTACCGCGGCGTCGTCGAGTCGATGGCCACGATCGTGGACGCCGTCGAGCGGCTCCGCGCCTCCGGGGACGCCTACCCGGCTGCCGACCCCGAGCACCCCGACTGGTACTTCGCGGGCCCCCATACGGGGGAGGTGTCCGGCCTGGACGCCGGCGAGGCGCTGCCGGTGTTCGCCGAACGCGGGGGCGACCCGGACCGTCCGGGCAAGCGGGCCCCGCTCGACAGCCTGCTGTGGCGGTTGGCCCGCCCCGGCGAGCCCAGTTGGGAGGCCCCGCTGGGCCGGGGGCGTCCGGGTTGGCACATCGAGTGCGCGGCGATCGCGCAGGACGCGCTCGGGGACACGGTGGACGTCCAGGGTGGCGGCTCCGACCTGGTCTACCCGCACCACGAGCACAGCGCCGCGCAGGCCCGCGCCCTGTCCGGGGCCGAGTTCGCCCGGGCGTTCGTGCACGCCGGCATGGTCGGCTACGAGGGCGAGAAGATGAGCAAGTCGCGGGGCAACCTCGTGCTCGTCTCGCGGCTGCGCGCGGCCGGGCACGACCCGATGGCGATCCGGCTGGTGTTGCTGGCCCACCACTACCGCGCCGACTGGGAGTACACGGACGCCGACCTGGCCGCCGCCGAGGCCCGCCTCGCCGCCTGGCGCCGGGCGGTCGCGCGGCGGACCGCACCCGCGGCGTCCGGCCTCGTGGCGGGGCTGCGCGCCGCCCTCCGCAACGATCTGGACGCCCCCGCCGCGCTCGCCGCCGTGGACGCCTGGGCCGCCGCCGACGGGGAGGATGCTGAGGCGCCCGCCGCCGTCGCTGAGGCCGTGGACGCGCTGCTCGGCGTCCGGCTGGGGTAGGGTCGGCCGCCGTGAAGACGTTCGAGGGTCTGTTCGCCGAACTCACCGAGAAGGCGCGGACGCGCCCGGAGGGCTCCGGCACGGTGAAGCAACTGGACGCCGGGCTGCACGCGATCGGGAAGAAGATCGTCGAGGAGGCCGCCGAGGTGTGGATGGCCGCCGAGTACCAGAGCGAGTCGGAGTGCGCCGAGGAGATCAGCCAGCTCCTGTACCACCTGCAGGTGCTCATGATCGCCCGCGGCCTCACCCTCGAGGACGTCTACGCCCACCTGTGACCGGGGGTCTCACGCCCACCGACGCGGCCCCGGCGGCCGGGTGCCAGCCCGTATCCTCGACGGGTGACTGACGAGCGCCCCGTCCTGAAGATCGCCCTGCCCAACAAGGGCTCCCTCGCCGAGGCCACCAGCGCCATGTTGAAGGAGGCCGGCTACAAGCAGCGCACCGACCTCAAGGATCTGGTGCTGCTCGACGAGGCCAACGGCGTCGAGTTCTACTACCTGCGTCCCCGCGACATCGCGGTCTACGTGGGCGAGCGCACCCTCGACCTGGGTTTCACCGGCCGCGACATGCTGCTCGACTCGGCCGCCGACGCCGAGGAGATCCTGCCGCTCGGCTTCGGCGGCACCAAGTTCCGCTTCGCCGCCCCGGACGCCGCGGGCTGGACCGTGCGCGACCTGGAGGGCAAGCGCATCGGCACCTCGTACCCGGGCCTGCTCGCCGCCTACCTGGCCGGCCAGGGCGTCAGCGCACGCCTCATCAAGCTCGACGGTGCCGTCGAGTCGTCGGTGCGGTTGGGGGTCGCGGACGCCGTCGCCGACGTCGTCGAGACGGGCAGCACCCTCAAGCGCGCCGGCCTGCAGATGTTCGGCGACCCGATCATGGAATCCGAGGCGATCCTCATCAAGCCCCGCGGGGCGGCCGACCCGGCGGGCCTCGACCTGCTGCGGAGGCGGCTGTCCGGCGTCATGACGGCCCGCAACTACCGGATGATCGATTACAACGTGCCGGTGGAGCGCCTGGAACAGGCCTGCGCCATCACGCCCGGCATCGACAGCCCGACCGTGTCGCCGCTGCACCGGGACGGGTGGGTGGCCGTTCGGGCGCTCATCCCCTCGAACCAGGCGCAGGCGATCATGGACGAGCTGTGGGAGGCGGGCGCCGAGGGCATCCTGGTCACCGATCTGGCGGCCTGCCGGCTCTGATCTCGCCCCTGACAACGGCGAACGGCCGCCCGGTGTTCCGGGCGGCCGTTCGCGCGAACAGGGTGGTGCGGCGGGGTCAGGGGGTGCGATCCGTGGGGGTCGCGGTGGAGGCGACGCTGGGGCTGCTGTAGTCGGGCTTGCCGCGGGCCGGGGTCGGCGTCGCCGCCTTCGGGGCGGCCTTGACCTTCTTCGGGCGCTTCTTGTAGGGGATCAGGCGGCTGCCGAAGAGCAGCGCGAAGCCGATGCCGCCCAGGACCAGGCCGGCCATCACCGGGGCCGTGAACGGCCGCTCGAGGGCCTGCCACCAGTCGACCGCCATCACGTTCCAGGCGTCGATGATGCGCGGCACCATGCCGGTGATGAGGGCGGCGATGGGCAGGCACGCCAGGCCGATCCACCAGGCGGACGCCCGCAGGGACATGCCCCGGCCGATGATCGCCACCATGACGAGAATGAGCAGCGACAGGCCGATGGCGATGGCCGCGAGGAGCAGGTTGGGGTCCATGGGGCCACTGTAGGGCGTTCGGCCGCGGCCCCGCCGTGCCGCGCGGGCAAGACCGGCACGAAAATCCGGCTACCCTCGCTGGGCATGAGATCCACCCCCTGGCAGCCGGACGCCGACGTCGATCGGGGGGACGCCGACCCGGCGGTGCGTCGCGCGCTGGCGTCCGCGTATGACGGGGAGGACGCCTACGCGCGGGCAGTGGCGGCCCTCTGCGCCGCCCGGCTGATCCTGCCGACGGTGCCCGCGCCGCCCGAGGCGGAGCCCGGGGCGTCCAGCCGGCACGACCACGACGACGGGCGGACGGACGGTCCGGGGCCCGAGATGGCGGTCGTGCAACTGCGAGCCGCGACCGGCCAGAAGGCGGTGGCGGTGTTCACCGGGACCGACGCCCTGCAGGCGTGGCGAGCGGACGCGCGCCCCGTCCGCTGCACCCTCGACGACGTCGCGGCCACGGTGCGGGAGACGGGGTCGGCGGCGATCCTGGTCGACGTGGCCGGCCCGCACCCCGTGGTGATCGAGGAGCCCCTGGTGGGCGAACTCGCCCAGGGTCACCGCCTGGTGGCGCTGCGGGAGGGGGGCTTCGGCTGGCTCTGGCTCGCCGGCCCTCCGCCGTCCGACTCCTGAGCGGCCACGATGATGGCGGCGGCCTGCGAGCGGCTGGTCGCCCCCAGCTTCTTGAGCACCGACTCGACGTGCCCCTCCGCCGTCCGGGCTGAGATGGTGAGGGCGGCCGCGATGTCCTTGTTGGTCAGCCCGCGGGCCACCAGCCGCGCCACCTCCGTCTCCCGGTTCGTCAGCCGCACGCCCGGGAGCCGGGCCACCCCCCGGACGGAGGTCAGCACGAGGGCGGCGGTCTCGGCGCACGCCCACTCCAGCAGGTCGTCGGGGTCGCGGTGCGCCGGTTGGCCGTGCAGCCGGGTCCACTCCTCGTCGCCGAGCGCGCGGCGCGCCACGGCCCGGGCGGACGCCGCGTCCCCGGCCATCCCGGGCCCGAACGCCTCGATCGTGGTGCCGATCGAGTACCACAGCGCGTCGGCCGCGCCCTGGAACCGGGCCGTCCGGGCCACGTCGCCGGCGGCGGCCGCGATGCAGGACAGCAGCAGCAGGGTGTGCGCGACGCAGACCCCGTCGTGGAAGTCCTCCTGGATCGCCAGCGCCGCCGCCGCCGAGGCCCGGGCGGACGCGAGGTCGCCCTGGTGGTACTGGGCGAGCCCCCGCACCCAGAGCGCGTACGCCTTGCACCAGGACTCCCCGTTCGCCTCGCTCAGCGCAATCAGTTCCGACTGGGACGCCAGCGCGCCCTCCACGTCGCCGGAGTAGAGCAGGCTCAACCCCAACTGGAAGAGGGCGATCTGCCAGTCGGCGACGTCGCCGACGGCCCGGAAGGTCGTGATGGCGGCCTGCAGCAGCCGGGCGGACTCCGCGGGGCGTCCGTGGAAGAGCAGCGACAGGCCGTTCCAGTGATTGGCCCGGGCGCGCAGCAGGGCGTCCTCCAGGGCGTCCGCGAGGTGCCGGAGTTCTGCCAGGTGGGCGTCCCCCTCTGCATGGTCGCCCTGGATGAGCGCCACCCAGGCCGCCACCCACAGGGCCTCGCCGCGGGGCCGCCCGACCACCCGGGACGCCGCGAGGACCCGCTCCAGCCGATAACGCCCATCGGACAGGTAGCGCCCGGTCACCCACTGGTAGCGCAGCAGGGCGGCGAGTTCCGCCGCCCGCGGCTGCTCGTCCACCAGCGAGAGCGACCACTCGAGGGCCGCGACGATGTTGGCGCGCTCCGTCCGCATGGCGCGCATCGACTGTGCCTGTTTGGGGCCCGGCCAGTGCTGGACCATCTCCTCGGCGCGCTGCAGGTAGAAGTCGCGGTGCCGACGGCGCAACTCGTCCCACTCGCCGGCCTGGTGCGCGACCCGGGCGCCGTACTCGCGGATCGTGGCGAGCATCCGGTAGCGCATGCTGCTGGCCAGCGGCTCGGCCGCCACGATCGACTTGGCCACCAGGTTGTCGAGCAGGTCCACCGTGAACCGGCGGTCGAGTTGCCCGAACCCGCAGACCGTCTCCGCGGCGGCCAGGTCGCAGCCGTCCATGAAGACGCTCAGCCGCCGCCACAGCAGCTGTTCGTCCGGGGTGCACAGGTCGAAACTCCAGTCCACCAGGGCGGACAGTGTCTGGTGGCGGACGACGGCGTCCCGGCTGCCGCGCAGCAGCGAGAACCGCTCGTCGAGGCGGGCCAGCACGTCCCCGACCGACAGTGAGCGCAGCCGCACCGCGGCCAGTTCGATGGCCAGGGGCATCCCGTCGAGGTGCCGGCACAGCTCGACGATCTCGGCCCGGTTCTCCCGGGTCAGGGTCAGCCGGGCCCCGGTCTGGGCGGCGCGCTGGAGGAGCAGGCTGACGGCGTCGCTGGCGGCGATCTCGTCGAGGTCGGCGGCGGGGTCCGGGATGTCGAGCGGCGGCACCGTCACCACCCGTTCCTGGGAGAGCCCGAGCGGCCCGAGCGAGGTGGCGAGCACGTGCACGTTCGGGCACCCGTCCAGGACGGCGAGGGCCAACTCGGCGGCGGCGTCAGCCAGGTGCTCGCAGTTGTCCAGGATCAGCAGGAGCGCGCGGTCCTCGAGGTGCCGGACGACGCGCTCGGTCGCAGTCAGGGTCGACTGGTCCGAGGCGTTGATCGCGGACGCCGCGCGCCAGGCCACGTCGTCACCCTCCTGGACGGAGTCGAGCGCCACGAAGGCGACCCCGTCCTCGAACGCGCCGGCGACGCGCCGGCCCAACTCGAGCGACAGCCGGGTCTTGCCGATGCCGCCGGGCCCGACCAGGGTCACGAGCCGGTGGGTGCGGACCACGACCTCGACCTGGTCGAGCAGGGCCTCGCGCCCGACGAACGGGGTCAGCGCGGGCCGCGGTGCCTGCTTGGTCATCGGCGTCACGACCGGCCTCCTGGGCTGTGTGCAACCGGGTCACCCGGGGTGCCGGTGTAGGGCGACGGTACGTAGGCACGGGGGTACCCGACAAGGCACGTTCCGGTGGCGGGTACGTGCCCCGGGGGGCCGAGTCACGTAGTTCTACGGGTTCTCGGGGGTCGCCCTCCCCGCCTAGGTTCAACAGAGAACGCACCACATTGACCCAAGGGGGCTCCATGACGTTCTTCATGCACCGGCTCGCGGAAGTCCTGGCCGGCGACGGTCCGGCCGACATCCCGATGCCGGCGATGCGCCCCAGCGCGCCCGAGCCGTTCATCGTCGGCAGCGACCGGCACGTGGCGCTGCGTTCGTACGTCGAGCAGTTGATCAGCGAAGCCAACGCCGTGATCGTCGAGCCGGTCTCCCACCTGTCGCTGTTCGACGAGGTGGGCGGGGACGAACTCGCGTTCTCCATCACCTGCAACAGCCACGTCGCGCGGGTGGCGACCCGGTTCGCCGGCGGCCGGGCCACCGGCCAGATCATCAGCGACGACCTGCACGTCGAGGAACCCTACGAGTTGTCCGGCCCCGAGGCCCTCCCGGATCTGATCATCCGGCTGTGCCTGGTCGCCGGCCTGCACAACAGTGCCTCGCCCCATCTGAGCTAACCCACCACCGAGGACCACCGAGAGGAGCACGCCATGCAGTATGAGCTGAAAACGCAGATCATCGAACCGTTGCGTCCCACGTTCGATCACCTCGTAGCGCGCTACGGCAACAAGCCGGCCACGCGCTACCAGGAGGGCACGATCGATCTGCAGCCCACCGAGAACTTCCACTACCGGCCGACCTACAGCCCCGAGCACGAGCTCTACGATCCGAACTACTCGGAACTCAAGCTGACCGACCCCTACTCGTTCCTTGACCCGCGGCAGTACTACTACACGCCCTACGTGACCAACCGGGCCCAGATGCACGAGGCCTTCGGCAAGACGCTCGACTACGTCGCCGACCACAATCTGTTCGGCCGCACCCCCGAGCCGTGGAAGCAGCTCATCGGCGAGATCGTCATCCCGTTGCGGCACTACGAGGCCGGCTGCCAGATGCTGTTCTCGGGGGCCGCCCGGTTCGCCTGGGGCGCCACGATCGCCCAGTGCTGCACCTTCGAGGGCTTCGACCGCATCGGGAACGCCCAGCTCATCAGCCGCGTCGGCCTCACCCTGGGCGAGCAGACGGCGGCGGTGCTGAACGCCGGTAAGGGGCTGTGGATGGACGCCCCCGCCTGGCAGCCGCTTCGCCGGTTCATCGAGGAAGCGCTCGTCGAGCCCGACTGGGCCGTCGGCGTCATCGCGGTCGACCTCGTCGACAAGCTGCTCGACACGCTCATCTACCGCCATCTCGACGAGGAGGCCATCGTCGGCGGGGCCGGCGCGTACAGCCTGCTCGCGCAGCACGTCGGCACCTGGTACGGCGAGCACCGCAAGTGGCTCGACACCCTGTACAAGGCGTGGCTGGCCGATCCCGAGCTCGCCGCGGCCAACAACGCGGCGTTCTCGGCCGCGGTGTCCACCTGGCTGCCCAAGGCCGTGGACGCCGTCGGTGCGCTCGCGGGCCACGCCGACACGATCGTCGACACCGACGCCGCCGGCGGCCTCGAGGCTCGCGCCGCCGCGGTCAAGGCCGAGTACGAGGCCCTCGGCCTCACCGTTTCGTGAGGAAGGAAGCACCCATGGCTGCCACCGAGACCCGTCCTGTCAGCGTCGACCTGCAGGAGACGGAAGAGAACCGCGCCCTCATCGAGGCCATCGAGGCCGACAACGACGACCTGACCATCAGGCACGTGCCCGGTCTGGTGAAGCTCCAGCGGCCCGGCCGTCTGGTGATCAAGCGCGAGAGCGTCGAGGAGCGGCTGGGCCGTTCCTGGGAGACGCACGAGTTCCAGATGGCGATCGTGACGCTCGCCGGGAACATCACCGAATGGGACGAGGACCAGATCGTCCTCTCGTGGGGTCACCCCGAGCGGGACTGAGGAAGGACGAACGCACATGACGACGAACCCGAAGCCGGCCAAGAAGCTTTCGATGCAGCAGCGCTACTCGGCGCTGACGCGTGACATCGACTGGACGCCCTCCTACGTCACCGAGGAGCAGCTCTACCCGCACACGACCTACGAGGGCATCAAGATCCACGACTGGAGCAAGTGGGACGACCCGTTCCGGCTCACCGTGGACGCCTACTACCGCTACCAGGCCGAGAAGGACAAGCGGCTCTACGCCGTCCTCGACGGCTTCGCGCAGGGCCAGGGCCACCTGACGCTGTCCGATCCGGCGTACCTCAACGCGATGAAGGTGTTCCTGGGTGGGGTGACGCCCCTGGAGTACCAGGCCAACCGGCACTTCTCCTACCTGGCGCGTCACTTCAACGGCCCGGGCCCCCGCTTCGCCGCCCAGTGCCAGTCGGTGGACGAACTGCGGCATGCGCAGACCGAGATCCACACCCTCAGCAACTACAACAAGTACTACTCGGGCATGCACAACTTCGCGCAGATGCACGACCGGGTCTGGTACCTGTCGGTGCCGAAGTCGTACTTCGACGACGCCCTGTCGGCGGGACCGTTCGAGTTCCTGATCGCGATCGGCTTCAGCTTCGAGTACCTGCTGACCAACCTGCTGTTCGTCCCGTTCATGTCCGGCGCGTCCTTCAACGGCGACCTGCCGACGATGACCTTCGGCTTCTCGGCGCAGTCCGACGAGTCGCGGCACATGACGCTGGGGCTCGAGGCCATCAAGTTCCTCCTCGAGCAGGACGAGGCGAACGTCCCGATCGTCCAGGAGTGGGTCGACAAGTGGTTCTGGCGCGGCTACCGCGTCACCGCGATCATCTCGATGATGCTCGACTACATGCTGCCCCGCCCGGTGATGAGCTGGAAGGAGTCCTTCGAGCTGTACTTCGAGCAGCAGATGCTCAACGGCCTGTTCCCCGACCTGGCCTACTACGGCATCCGGCCCCCGAAGGGCGTCGAGCAGGCCATCTGGGAGAAGGACCACCTGTCGCACCTCGTCTACCAGACGTTCTACCAGTTCAGCCACGCGGCCAACCTGACGACGTCGATCCCGACGAAGGAGCACCAGGGCTGGCTGGCGTCGGCCTACCCCGACACCTTCGAGCAGATCTACAAGCCGAAGTGGGACAAGCTCGAGAAGATGGCGGCCGAGGGCAACCGGTTCTTCTACCCGGGTCTGCCCCAGCTCTGCCAGGTGTGCCAGGTGCCGATGCTGTTCCTCGAGCCGGGGCAGCCCGACAAGCTCTGTCAGCGGCACTCGGACTTCAACGGCGAGCACTTCAACTTCTGCTCCGATCACTGCAAGGAGATCTTCGACCGCGAGCCGGAGAAGTACGTGCAGGCCTGGATGCCGGTGCACCAGATCTACCTGGGCAACTGCGGCGGCCCCACGATCCCCGACGTGCTCGCCTGGTACGGGTACGCCGACGGCGATTCCGGCGAGATGCTCGGGAACGTCGACGACCGAAACTGGAAGAAGTGGCACGCCCAGGTGGATGACTCCGTGGGTGGCCGGGAGCCGGTCGAGGTGGCTGCGGCCGCCGAGAGCGGGAAGGGAGTCTGACCATGATCAAGTCGCTCGGTACCTACGAGTTCCCGTCGAGGTCGCGGCAGGAACTGTACGGGGACGACATGTTGGTGCACCTGTGGCGCAAGGACAGCATGTTCCTGTGTGCCGCCGCCACCTTCCGCGCCCCGCGGGCCATGAAGTGGTCCGATTTCGTGGCCGGCATGGTGATGCCCCTCATGACGTCGGATCCTGATTTCGACGCCACCAAGGATCTGTCCTGGCAGTTGGTGGACGATCCCTTCACGCCGGATCCGGACAAGTCGCTCGAGGAGAACGGCGTCCGGCACAAGAACACGATCGCCCTGATCGGAGCGTGACCGGCATGGGAGAGACGTACACCATCACCATCGAGCCGCTGGGCCGCGAGGTCCGGTGCGACAGCGACCAGACGATCCTGGACGCCTGCCTGCGGGCCGGCGTGTGGTTGCCCCACTCGTGCACGCACGGCACCTGTGCCACCTGCAAGTGCGACGTGCTCGACGGTGACGTGGATCAGGGGGCGGCGTCCAGCTTCGCCCTGATGGACTTCGAGCGGGACGAGGGTAAGACCCTCACCTGCTGCGCCAAGCCGCAGTCGGACGTGACGATCGAGGCCGACCTCGACGTGCCGGACGAACTCGAGGTCCACCCCGTGGAGGACTTCGTGGGGACCATCGTCTCTCTCGATGACATCGCGAAGGGCACCAAGCGCCTGGTCGTCAAGCTGGACCACGCCATGAGCTTCAACGCGGGACAGTACGCCAAGTTCCAGATACCGGGGCACGAGGGGGTCGACCGCACGTGGTCGATCGCCTCGCTCCCGACCGAGAACGAGACGCTGGAGTTCCAGATCTCGAATGTTCCGGGCGGCATCGGGACCGACGGCTGGCTGTTCTCCACTGCGAAGCCGGGCGATCAGGTCAAGCTGTCGGGACCCTACGGTCAGTTCGTCCTTCGCACGTGGGAGGACAAGCCGATCGTGCTGCTCGGCGGCGGCACGGGCGTGGCGCCCCTGGCGTCCATGATCCGGCACGCGCTGGAGAACGGGATGTACGAGGGGCACATGACCTTGTACGCCGGGGCACGGACGGCGGAGGAGTTGTACGACGTCGACGCCTTCCGGGCGCTGGAGGAGGAGTACCCCGACCAGTTCACCTACCACCCGTGCGTGTCGAGCGCCGAGGTCGAGGGGTTCCGGTACGGGTGGGTCAACGACGTGATGAGCGCGGACTTCGACCGGCTCACCGGCCACCAGGCCTACCTGTGTGGGTCACCGACCATGGTGGAGGCCTCCCTGAAGTCCCTGATGTCCAAGCGGTTGTTCCCGCGCGACATCTTCCACGAGGACTTCCTCAACGCCGGCGACAAGGCCACGGGCGTCGGGTCCCCGCTCATCAAGCGCTGACCCCGCTCGGACGCCGAAACGCCCCCTCCGCCGAACGGCGGAGGGGGCGTTTCGCGCCGGGTTCAGCCGGCGGAGCCGCTGCGCGCGGCGGCGGGGCTGACGCGGCCACCCAGCCACAGCAGCGCCCAGCCCACGAGGCCGAACAGGACGCCGAGGCCCATGACCAGCGCCGCGACGCCGTAGGCGACGACCGAGGTGAACAGCGACGCCCGCAGGAACGACGCGTTCATGGCCTGGGTGCGCAGGCCGGTCCACTTGTCGAGGTCGGCCTTGAACTGGGCGTACTGCGCGTTGGCCTGGTTGGCGGCGATGACCGCCGGGTCCTTCGCGTCGAGGTCGATGCCGACGGCCTTGGCGGCCGCCTTCACCTTGGCCTGCTCGGCGCCGAGGTCCGCGTAGGACTTGCCGTCGGTGGCGGCCAGCGCGTGGTGCTCGATTATCTGGGCCTGGGCGTACGCGGGGAACGGGCCGTCGACGACGGCACCCGGCAGCATCGGGGAGTCCTTGGCGACGGTGATGTTCTGGGAGACGAGGTTGCTGCTGATCATCACCCACGTGCCGATCCCGGCGATCAACAGAACGGCCGCGGCGATCAGGGAGATCAGTCCCGCGACCCTGGGGGGATTCTTCATCGGTGTACCTTTCGAACGGTCGGTGTGTGGCGCCGGAGCGGACTCGGGTCGTTGCGTCGCATCGACGGCGCGGGCGGATCCCGGGACCGGGTCGGCGCCCGCTGAGGCAGAATACCTCAGGGGGGTATCCCTGGGCATCCCCTGAGTGGGGGACTGCCGGCGGCGTCGATCGCCGCTCCTCGCCGATTGGGTGGCGCCCGAGGCGTCCGCTATAGTGGACGGGTTCGACCGCCCGGACCGGGCGCGTCCACGCAAGCGGAGTCCAGACTCCCACCTGTTCGATCGGCTGATCGTCGGGTTCCGGTGCCCCCGCCCCGCGGGGTGAGTGCCGTATCGTCTGGGCCTTCGCGCGCGCGGAGGCCCTTCCTGGTTTCGGGCACCATCGCAGCGCCCGCCCCCCGGGGTCGGCGCCTCAGCAACGACCTGGGAGGACCTATCAGCCCCGAACCGCGCATCAACGAGCGCATCCACGTCAACGAAGTGCGTCTGGTCGGCCCCAACGGCGAGCAGGTGGGCATCGTCAGGATCGAGGATGCGTTGCGTCTGGCCCGCGAAGCGGACCTCGACCTGGTGGAGGTCGCCGCCCAGGCGCGCCCCCCGGTGTGCAAGCTCATGGATTACGGCAAGTTCAAGTACGAGGCCGACCAGAAGGCCCGCGAGAGCCGCCGCAACCAGGCGAACACGGTGATCAAAGAGATGAAGCTCCGGCCGAAGATCGACGATCACGACTACGAGACCAAGAAGGGCCACGTGGTCCGGTTCCTCAAGGCCGGCGACAAGGTCAAGATCACCATCATGTTCCGCGGCCGCGAGCAGTCCCGTCCGCAACTGGGGTTCGACCTGTTGAAGCGCCTCGCGGGCGACGTGTCCGAGGACGGCGTGATCGAGTCCGCCCCCAAGCAGGACGGCCGCAACATGCTGATGGTGCTCGCTCCGACGCGGCGCAAGTCCGAGGCGCGCGCCGAGGTCAAGGCGGAGAAGGACGCCCGGGCGGCGACCCGGGCCGCGAGCGCCGAGGCGGAGGAGCGGGAACTCGCCGAGCGGCGGGCCGCGGCCCACGCCGCGCCGCCCACGAAGAAGAGGCGGGGGCCGTCCGACAACCTGGACCCCGACATCGACCTGTAAACCAGCCCGTCGGGCGGCCCACGCGGTGGGGCGCCCGGATGCTTGAGAAGAAAGAGAGCGGCTAGCTATGCCGAAGATGAAGAGCCACTCCGGGATGAAGAAGCGCGTGCGCGTCACCGGGAGCGGCAAGCTGATGCGTCAGCGTGCCGGGAAGCGCCACCTCAACGAGCACAAGCCCACGAAGCGGACGCGGCGCTTGAGCGTCGACGTCGAGGTCGCCGGCGCTGACATCAAGGTCGCCAAGCGGCTGTTGGGCAAGCGCGCGCGCTGAGCCCCGCCCGGCGACGGGCCCCCACCATCATCCGCGCCGCCCGGGCGCTCACGACCGGGCATCACAGGAACAAGGAGTAAGTCATGGCTCGCGTCAAGCGCGCAGTGAACGCACAGAAGAAGCGCCGCGAGGTTCTCGAGCAGGCGTCCGGCTACCGCGGGCAGCGCTCGCGCCTGTACCGCAAGGCCAAGGAGCAGATCCTCCACAGCTCCGTCTACAACTACGCACACCGCAAGGACCGCAAGGGCGACTTCCGTTCGCTGTGGATCCAGCGGATCAACGCCGCGGCGCGCGCCGAGGGCATGACCTACAACCGGTTCATCTCCGGGCTCAAGACCGCCGGTGTCGAGGTCGACCGCAAGATGCTGGCCGAATTGGCTGTGAGCGACTCCAACGCCTTCGGCGCGCTGGTCGCCATCGCCAAGGCCAACCAGCCGGTCGCTGCCTGAGCGCGTCCGCCACGAACCGCGGCGCACCCCGGGCGAGTTCGCCCTCCGGGGTGACGCCGCGTTCGCGTCCCACCGTCCGTGCCCCTCGGGGGCCGTCCACGAACAGGAGTCGACCCATGCCTGAGTCATTGAGGCTGGAGGAACCCACCCAGTCGGTGCTGCGGGAGGCGCGCAAGCTCGTCCGCAGCAAGGAGCGCAAGACCGCGGGCAAGTTCCTCGCCGAGGGCCGGCAGGCCGTCCGGGAGGCGCTCAAGGTGCCCGGCGTCGTGGACGCGCTCTTCCTGCGCTGGTCGAGCGCGCGGGAGAACGTGGACCTCATCGAACTGGCGCGCGCCGACGGCGTCCCGGTCTATGGGGTGTCCGAGCAGAACCTGGCCACGATGTCGGACACCGTGACCCCGCAGGGCGTGATCGCGGTGGCCAACGACATCGACATCACGCTCAGCGACCTGATGGGTACCAAGCGGAAGAACCCGACGATCGCCAAGAAGAAGCACCAGCGCAAGGACGTCTCCCTCGTCGTGATCTGCGCGCAGATCCGCGACCCGGGCAACGCCGGCACCGTCATCCGGTGTGCGGACGCCTTCGGTGCGGACGGCGTCATCCTCAGCTCGGACTCGGTCGAGTTGTACAACCCCAAGGTGGTCCGGGCCAGCGTGGGGAGCATCTTCCACCTGCCGATCGTGACCGGCGTGCCGCTGGAGCAGGCCATCGGCGCCTGCCGGGCGGCGGGCATGCAGGTGCTGGCCACCGACGGCGACGCGGGCACCGACCTGACCGACCTGGAGGCCGACCTGGCCGGGCCCACGGCCTGGGTGATGGGCAACGAGGCGTGGGGCCTGCCGTCGGAGAGCCTGGAGTTGGCCGATCACACGGTGGCGGTCCCGATCTACGGCCAGGCGGAGTCCCTGAACCTGGCGACGGCCGCCGCCATCTGCCTGTATGCGTCGGCGACCGCCCAGCGCGCCACCGGCCAGTCGGCCCCCGTGGACCAGCCGGCCCTGCCCGGCGCAGACCCGGTGCCGGCCGCCACGAACGAGTGAGGAACCCCATGTCAGACCCGGTAGAACACCCCTTGGGTGAGGCGGCCGTCGAACGCCTGGTCGCCGACGCCCTCGCGGCGATCATCGCGGCGGGCACCGTCGCCGAGGTGAAGGCGGCCCGGCTCGCCCATGCGGGCGACCGCTCGCCGCTCGCGCTGGCCAACCGCACGATCGGTTCGCTGCCGCCCGCCGAGAAGAAGGCCGCCGGGCAGCGCCTGGGCGCGGCCCGGGCCCGGGTCGCCGAGGCGTTGGCGGCGCGGGACGCCGAGGTGGCCGCAGCCGAACTCGCGGCCGCCCTGGTGGCCGAGCGGGTCGACGTGACGCTGCCGGTGGCGCAGGCGCCCCAGGGGGCGATCCACCCCATCACCGGGCTGATCGACCTGATGAGCGACGTGTTCGTCGCGATGGGCTGGGAGGTGGCCGAGGGGCCGGAGTTGGAGGCCGAATGGCTGAACTTCGACGCGCTCAACATCCACGCCGACCATCCGGCCCGGGGGACGACCGACACGCTGTTCGTCGACCCGGTGGAGCACCACCAGGTGCTGCGGACGCACACCTCCCCGGTGCAGGTGCGCACGATGCTCGACCGGACGCCGCCCATCTACGTCGTCTGCCCCGGCCGCGTCTACCGGGCCGACGAGTTCGACGCGACGCACGTGCCGGTGTTCCACCAGATCGAGGGGCTGGCGGTCGACAAGGGCATCACGATGGCCCACCTGAAGGGCACGCTCGATCACCTGGCCCGCGCCATGTTCGGCGACATCACGACGCGGCTCCGGCCCAATTACTTCCCGTTCACCGAGCCGTCCGCCGAGATGGACCTCGAGTGCTTCGTGTGTCACGGCGCCTCGGTCGGCAACCCCGACCTCGACTGCCGCACGTGCCGCAACGAGGGCTGGATCGAGTGGGGCGGCTGCGGCGTGGTGAACCCCCGGGTGCTGGCGGCCGCCGGCATCGACACCGACGTCTACTCCGGCTTCGCGTTCGGCATGGGCATCGAGCGGACGTTGATGTTCCGCAACAATGCCGCCGACATGCGCGACATGGTCGAGGGCGATGTCCGGTTCAGTCGTTCGTTGAAGGGAGAGGCCCGCTGATGCGCGCACCGACGAAGTGGATCGGGGAGTTCGCGGCCCTGCCGGCCGGCCTGGACGGCCGCGCGCTCGGCGAGGCGCTGATCTCGGCGGGCCTGGAGGTCGAGAGCGTCGAGACGGTGGGCGGCGACCTGTCCGGCCCGATCGTCATCGGCCGGGTGCTCGCCCTGGTGGACGAACCGCAGAAGAACGGCCGGACGATCCGCTGGTGCCACGTCGACGTCGGCGCGGCCCACGCGCCGGACGCCGCCCCGGCCCCGCTGCGCGCCGGCGAGACCGTCGAGCGCCTGCCGGGCGGGCACTGGCCGCGCGGCATCGTCTGCGGGGCCCTCAATTTCGCCCCGGGTGCGTTCGTCGTCGTGGCGCTGCCCGGCAGCCTCCTGCCGGGCGGGTTCGCGCTCACGTCGCGCAAGACGTACGGCCACGTGTCGGACGGCATGATCTGCGCCGTCGACGAGTTGGGGCTCGGCTCCGACCACACGGGCATCCTGGTGCTGCCGGACGCCGCGCCCTCCGGCGACCCGTGGGTCCTCGGGGCGGACGCCCTGGACGCCATGGGCGTCCGTGACGACGTGCTCGACATGCCGGTCACCCCCGACATGGGCTACTGCCTGTCGATCCGCGGCTTGGCGCGCGAGGCCGCGCAGGCGCTCGACGTGGCGTTCACCGACCCGATCCGCCACGCGACCCCGCCGGCGAGGGCCGACGGCCACGGCGTCCGGCTCGAGACCGAGCGGTGCCCGCTGTTCGTCGCCCTCACCGTGACCGGGGTCGACCCGTCCCGGCCGACCCCGTCGTGGATGGCGACCCGCCTGGAGGCGTCCGGGATGCGCTCGATCAGCCTGCCCGTCGACATCTCCAACTACGTGATGCTGGAGACCGGGCAGCCGAACCACTGCTACGACGCCGACCTGCTCGCCGGCGACATCGTCGTCCGGCAGGCACTGCCGGGCGAGCGGCTGGTCACGTTGGACGACGTGGACCGGGCCCTCGACCCGGAGGACGTGGTGATCGCCGACGACGCGGGCTCGATCGGGCTCGGCGGCGTCATGGGCGGCGAACGCACCGAACTGCGGGCCACCACCTCGACGATCGTCATCGAGTGCGCCACCTTCGATCCGGTCGCGATCGCCCGGACGTCGCGCCGGCACAAGCTGGGCTCCGAGGCGTCCCGCCGGTTCGAGCGCACCGTCGACCCGGGCGCCGCCTACGGGGCCGCCCACCGGGTCGCCGCGCTGCTGGTGGAACTCGCCGGGGGAACGCTGTCCCCGGACGAGACGGTGGCGGGCGCCGTGCCCGCGATGCCGGAGCAGACGATCGCGGCGTCCCTGCCCGCGGACATCCTCGGCATGCCGGTGGACGCCGACCGCGTGGTCGCGATCCTGGAGCGCAGCGGCGTGACGGTCACGCGCGACGGCGACCGGCTGCGGTTGGTGCCGCCCACGTGGCGTCCCGACCTGCTCGACCCCTACGACTACGTGGAGGAGGTCGGCACCAAGGTCGGACTGCACAAGCTGCCGTCGGTGGTGCCGTCCGCCCCGGTGGGCCGGGGCCTGACCACGGAGCAGCGCCTCCGGCGGGCCGTCGGCCGGGCGGTGGCGACGTCGGGGTTCGTCGAGGTGCTGACGTTCCCGTTCCTCGCGGCGACCGACCTGGACGCCCTCGGCGTCGGCGAACCCGACGAGCGCCGGCGGCTGGTGCGGCTGGCGAACCCGCTGGCCGACACGGCGCCCTACCTGCGCACGACGCTGCTGCCGGGGCTGTTCGCGGCCGTGCAGCGCAACACCTCGCGCGGCAACGACGACCTGGCGCTGTTCGAGGCCGGGCGGGTGTTCCTCGCGGGGGAGCCCCGGGCCACGGCCCTGCTCCCGGTCACCGGGCGGCCGACGGACGCCGCCGTGGCCGACCTCTACCAGGCGTTGCCCGACCAGCCCAGGTTCCTGGCCGCCGTCCTCACCGGCGCCTGGCGCCGCGCGGGCTGGCAGGGGCCGGGGGAGCCTGCGGGCTGGCAGCAGGCGCTGGCGTTCGCCGACGTGGCGGCGTCCGTGCTGGGGCTCACCCTGCGCCGGACGCCCGCCGACGTCGCCCCCTGGCACCCGGGCCGGTGCGCGGCCCTGTCGGTGGGCGACACCGTCGTGGGGCATGCGGGCGAACTGCACCCGCGGGTCTGCACGCGCTTCGGCCTGCCGGCGCGCACGGCCGCCGCGGAATTGAACCTCGACCTGCTGCTGGCGCTGTTCGCCGGCCCCGGGGCGATCCCGCCGGTGTCTGCCCACCCCGTCGCGAAGGAGGACCTGGCGCTGGTCGTCGACGAGGCGGTGGCCACGGGCGACGTCGCGGACGCGATCCGCGCGGGCGCGGGCGATCTGCTGGAGTCGGTGACGCTGTTCGACATCTACCGCGGGGCGCCCGTGCCCGCGGGCCGGAAGTCGTGCGCGTTCGCGCTGCGGTTCCGGGCGGCCGACCACACCCTCAAGGACGCCGAGATCGCGGCGGTCCGCGAGGACGCGATCGCGGCAGCCCAGGCCCGGTGCGGCGCCGTCCTGCGCGACTTCTGAGGGTGGGGAGCGCGCGGGCGGCGGCCCGGACGAGGGGGCCGCGATGGCGTTGATCGACCTGATCCCGGCCGGCGGTCGGGCGGACCCGGACGACCTGTACGAGGCGTTCGTGGCTTGGACGACCGCCGACGGGCTGACGCTGTACCCGCACCAGGACGACGCGATCCTCGGCGTCCTGACCGGGGCGAACGTGATCGTCACCACCCCGACGGGCTCGGGGAAGACCCTCATCGCGACGGCGGCGCACTTCGCCGCCTTCGCGGCCGGACGCCGCACGTTCTACACCGCGCCCATCAAGGCCCTGGTCAGCGAGAAGTTCTTCGCGCTGTGCGCGGTCTTCGGGGCGGGCAACGTCGGCATGGTGACCGGGGACGCCTCCGTCAACGCGGACGCCCCCATCATCGCCTGCACCGCGGAGATCCTCGCCAACATCGCCCTGCGGGAGGGCGCCCGCGCCGAGGTGGACCAGGTCGTCATGGACGAGTTCCACTTCGTGGCCGACCGCGACCGTGGGTGGGCCTGGCAGGTGCCGCTGGTGGAGCTCCCGCAGGCGCAGTTCGTCATCATGTCGGCCACGCTGGGGGACGTCACCCAGCTGGCCCGTTCGCTGGAGCGCACCACGGGCCGTCCGAGCTCGGTGATCGGGGGCGCCGTGCGTCCGGTGCCGCTCACCTACGGGTGGGCGCTGACGCCGATCCAGCAGACGGTCCAGGACCTCATCGACACCCACCAGGCGCCCGCGTACGTCGTGCATGCGACCCAGGCGGCGGCCGTCGACCGGGCGCAGGCGCTGCTGTCGTCGGGCGTCGTCGACCGGTCGCGGCGCCGCGAGTTGACGGAGGCGCTGGCGGGTTTCCGGTTTTCCGGCGGCTTCGGCAAGACGCTGTCGGCGCTGCTGCACGCCGGCATCGCGGTGCACCACGCCGGCATGCTGCCCCGGTACCGCCGGCTCGTGGAACAGCTGGCCCAGAAGGGGCTGCTGGCCGTGATCTGCGGCACCGACACGCTGGGGGTGGGCATCAACGTGCCGATCCGGACGGTGCTGTTCTCGACGCTCACCAAGTTCGACGGACGCCGCAGCCGGGTGCTGCGGTCCCGCGAGTTCCACCAGATCGCCGGCCGGGCCGGCCGGGCCGGGTTCGACACCGTCGGCCACGTCGTCGCCCAGGCCCCCGACCACGAGGTCGAGAACACCCGGATCCTCGCCAAGTTCGCCGACGACCCGAAGAAGCTCAAGTCGGTGCGGCGCAAGAAGCCGCCCGAGGGGTTCGTCAACTTCACCGAGGCGACGTTCGACAAACTGATCGCCTCGGAACCCGAGGAGCTGAAGCCGCGCCTGCGGGTCACCCACGCGATGCTGCTCAACCTGCTGCAGCGCGACGAGGACACCGGCGCCGCCCTCGTCCACCTGTTGGACGCCTCGGGCGTCGAGCGCCGCACCCGGCAGCAGCTGCTGCGGCGGGCCGCCGCGATGGGCCGGTCGCTGCTGCGGTCGGGGGTCGTCCGCCGGTTGCCGTCCCCGACGCCGGGCGGACGCCGCTACGCCCTGGACGTGGATCTGCAGCGCGACTTCGCGCTGAACCAGCCGCTGAGCGCCTTCGCGCTCTCGGCGATGGCCGGCCTCGACCCCGACGAGCCGGGCTACGCGCTCGACGTCGTGAGCGTGATCGAGGCGACCCTGGAGGACCCGCGCACCATCCTGGGGGCCCAGCAGTTCAAGGCCCGCGGCGAGGCGGTCGCCGAGCTCAAGGCGGACGGCTACGACTTCGAGGAGCGCCGGGAACTGCTCGACGGGGTCACGTGGCCCAGGCCGCTCGCCGACCTCATCGACGTCGCGTACGCGGCCTACTTGCCGGGGCACCCGTGGTTGGCCGAGACACCGCCGAACCCGAAGTCGATCGTCCGCGACCAGTTCGAACGGGCCATGACGTTCGGCGAGTACGTGGCGCACTACAAGCTGCAGCGCAGCGAGGGCCTGCTGCTGCGGTACTTGTCGGACGCCTACCGGGCCCTGCGCCAGACGGTCCCCGAGGCCCTGCGCACCGAGGAGCTCACCGACGTCATCGAGTGGCTGGGCGAGGTGACCCGCCTCACCGACGCCTCCCTGCTCGACGAGTGGGCGGCGCTGGGCCGGCTGGGCGGGACGGCGTCCGGGATCGAGGACGCCCCGCCCCCGAACCGCACCGTGACCGGCAACGCCCGCGCGTTCCGGGTGCTCGTCCGCAACGCGCTGTTCCGCCGGGTCGAGTTGGCCGCCGCGGACGACGTGGACGGCCTGGCCGCCCTGGAACCGGCGGGCACCGCGATGACGCGCGCCGCCTGGGACGCCGCCCTGGGCGACTACTGGGACGCCCACGACGACCTGGGCACCGGCTCGGACGCCCGCGGCCCGGCCCTGTTCGTGGTGACCGAGGCCGGACGCCGCTGGGAGGTGCGGCAGATCATCGCCGACCCCGACGGCGACCACGACTGGGCGATCACCGCGACGGTCGACCTGGATGAGTGCGACGCGGCCGGCGAGTTGGTCGTGCGGACCCGCTCGTTCGGACGCCTCGACGGGTTCGCCGCGGACTGACGGGTCGGCGCGCCGCGCGGCGACGGCCTCGGGGGCCTGGTTCAGGCGACGACGCGGACGGCGTCCGGCCGGATCTCGTACGAACCGCCCCGGTAGGACTCGTAGAAGCGGTCCTGGCTGACACCCCGCGCCGGGAGGGCTTCCAGCACGTAGCCGTTGCCGAGGAACAGCGCCACGTGGGTGATCCGCTCGGGGTCGTCGGTAGGGCCGTAGAAGACCAGATCGCCGCGGCGCACCTGATCGCGGGGGACGTGGCGGAAGCCCTCGTAGCGGTAGAGCTTCTGGGCCGTGGGGTACCGGGGCCGCTGGTGGTCCACCACGTTGATGGGCTGCGGGTCGATGCCCGCCGAATACAGGGCCTGCAGGATCAGCCCGGAGCAGTCGTAGCCGTACTCGTGCGGCCCGGCCGCCCCCCACACGTAGCGGGCGCCGAGCGCCTCGGTGCGGATGTGACGGATCATCTGCTCGATGCGGGCCTCCGCGGGGGCGTCCGTGGGTAGGGCGGGCTGGGCGCGGTAGCGGTCGATCTCCCAGCTGACGTCGGGGAACAGTGCCGACCACGTCGCGCGGCCCACCTCGCCGGTGGGCTCCAGGCCGTTGCGTTCCTGGAAGCCGATGATGGCGTCGATGGTCTCCGAGTCGGTGGTGCCGATCGTCCGTTCGATGCCGAAGAGGTGCTGGATGAGGTCGACCTTGGCGCCGGAGAAGCCGCGCCCGGAGATCACGGGGGAGGCCGGCAGCGGGCCCAGGGTGGCGACCGGTTGCACGAAGCGGGCGTCGCCGAGGTTGGGCGTGCTGCGCGGCGTGGAGGGGAGGCTGGGGGCGGCCGGATCCGGGGCGCCGCCGAGACCCGGGCGGGTCTCGCCGCCGTCCTTCGTGGGGGTCGGGGCGCCGGCCTCGGGCTCGCCGGCGGGTTCGTCCGCGGGGGCGCTGGGGGCCGCGGAGGCGCTGGGGGCCGCGGAGGGGGCGTCCGCGGGCCAGGAGAGCGAGCCCGCGCTCGGTGATGGCGACCCGCCCGGCGCGGCCTCGGACGCCGACGGCCCCGCCGTGGAGGGGCCGCAACTGGCGAGCAGCACCGCGGTCAGCGTGGCGGCCAGGCCGAGGGCGGCGATCCGGTGGTTCATCGACATCTTCCTTGCGGGGGGGCGAGAGACCATTGTGCCTGACGCGGTGGCCGCTCCCGCCGTCGTCCCGGCCGCCGGCTCAGGCGGTCTCGTAGCGATCGGGGACGCCGTCGGCGTCGGCGTCCACCGCGAGTTCGGCCGCCAGGGCGCGGTAGCGGCGGTTGCGGGCCCCCAGAACCACGGATGCCAGCGCCGCCGCCAGGAGCGACGCGCTGAGGACGCCCACCTTGGCGTGATCGCCCGCGGGGGTGCCGGGGCTGAAGCTGAGTTCGGCCACCAGCAGCGACACCGTGAATCCGATGCCCGCCAGCAGGCCGACGCCGGCCAGGTCGATCCAGGTCACGGTGTCGTCGAGCCGGGCGCGGGTCACCCGGGTCAGCAGCCAGGTGGTGAGCAGGATGCCGATCGGCTTGCCGAGCACCAGGCCGGCGATGATGCCGAGGGCCACGGTGTCGGTGAGGGCCGACACCAGGCCGTCGAAGCCGCCGACGGTCACGCCGGCGGAGAAGAACGCGAAGACCGGGACGGCGAACCCCGCAGACACGGGCCGGAGTCGGTGTTCGAAGATCTCCGACAGGCCGGGGACGTCGGTCCGGCCGTCGCGGCGCCTGACCGGCACGATGAGGCCGAGCACGACGCCCGCGATGGTGGCGTGGATGCCGGAGGCGTGCAGCAGGCCCCAGGCCACGACGCCCAGCGGCAGCAGGATCAGCCACATCGCCCACTGGGTTTCGCCGAAGAGGGGCCGGAAGCTGCGGACGACGACGGCGTAGAGCACGACGGGCACGGCCGTCGCGGCCAGCGCGGGCAGGTTGATCTCGGCCGTGTAGAACAGGGCGATGATCGTGATGGCGATGAGGTCGTCCACGACGGCCAGGGTCAGCAGGAAGGTCCGCAGGGCGGCGGGCAGGTGCGAGCCGATCACCGCCAGCACGGCCACGGCGAACGCGATGTCGGTGGCGGTCGGGATCGCCCAGCCGCGTAGTGAGCCCGGATCGGCCAGGTTGAGGCCGGCGTAGATCAGCGCGGGCACGAGCACGCCGCCCGCCGCCGCGAGCACGGGCACCAGGGCGCGCCGCGGGTCGCGCAGGTCACCGGCGACGAACTCGCGCTTGAGTTCGAGGCCGACCAGGAAGAAGAAGATGGCCAGCAACCCGTCGGCGGCCCACGCGCCGAGGGTGAGGTCGAGGTGGAGGGCCTCGGGCCCGAGGCGCACGTCGCGCAGGGCGGCGTAGGCGCCCGCCGCCGGCGAGTTGGCCAGGACCAAGGCCACCAACGCGGCCAGCACGAGCAGCCCGCCGCCGACGGTCTCCTTGCGGAGGATCGCCGTGATGCGCTGCGTCTCGGCCCAACTGCCGAGGCCGAAGAGTCGCTGGTCAGGGGTGCGGTTCTGGGTCACGGGTGCTCCTCGGGGCTCGTCGACGACACGTCGCCGACCAGACTTCCCGGCACACCTGGGACGTGAGGGTAGTGGGCCCTGCGCCCTGCGTCCACTTGCATAAGTATGTGGCATCTGTAATAGTCATGCCTGTGACCGTAAGAATTGCCGTGGCCGGCTGCACCGGCTACGCCGGGGGCGAGATCCTTCGGCTGTTGCTCGCCCATCCCGAGGCGCAGATCGGCGCCCTCACCGCCAAGAGTTCGGCGGGGACGCCGCTGCTGGCCCACCACCCGCACCTGACGCCGTTGGCCGACCGGGTCGTCGTCGAGACCAGCCCCGAAAACCTGGCCGGGCACGACGTGGTGTTCCTCGCCCTGCCGCACGGGGCGTCCGCCGAGGTCGCGGCTCAGTTGGGCGACGACGTGCTGGTGATCGACTCGGGCGCCGACTTCCGGCTCGCCGACGCGGACGCCTGGCGGGCCTTCTACGGGACGCCCCACGCCGGCACCTGGCCCTACGGGCTGCCCGAGTTGCCCGGTCAGCGCGCCCTGCTCGCCGCGACCCGGCGGATCGCCGTGCCCGGCTGTTACCCGACCGCCGTCACGCTCGCCCTGTTGCCCGCGCTGCTGGCGGGTCTCGTCGACGGGCGCGACGTGGTCGTCGTCGCGGCGTCCGGCACGTCGGGCGCCGGCAAGGTGCCGAAGTCGCACCTCATCGCTGCCGAGATCATCGGGTCGGTGAGCGCCTACGGGGTGGGCGGGGTCCACCGGCACGTGCCCGAGATGCTGCAGAACTTCGCGCTGCTCGGGGCCGACGCGCCGACGTTGTCGTTCACCCCCGTCCTGGTGCCGACCTCGCGCGGCATCCTGGCGACCGTGACGGCGCCGCTGGCGCACCGGGTGGACGCCGACGAGGCGCGCGCCGTCTACGCGGACGCCTACCACGACGAGCCGTTCGTCTCCCTGCTGCCGGAGGGGGTCTGGCCGCTGACGCAGTCCGTGTTGGGCTCGAACGCCGTCCACCTGCAGGTCACCGTCGACCGGGCCGCGAACCGACTGGTCGCCGTGGCGGCCATCGACAACCTGACCAAGGGCACGGCCGGCGGGGCGATCCAGTCGATGAACCTCGCCCTCGGGCTGCCGGAGGCCCTCGGCCTCAGCACGGTGGGGGTGGCGCCGTGAGCGTCACCGCTGCCCAGGGCTTCGTCGCCGCCGGGGTGGCGGCCGGCATCAAGGCATCCGGACGCCCCGACCTCGCCCTGGTGGTGAACACCGGCCCCGACCGGGTCTGCGCGGCCGTGTACACGTCGAACCGCTTCCAGGCGGCGCCGGTGCTGTGGTCGAAGCAGGTCACCGCGAGCGGCGTGCTGGACGCCGTCGTCCTCAACTCGGGCGGCGCGAACGCCTGCACCGGGCCCGACGGGCTGGCCGACGCCCGGCGCACCGCCGTCCTGGTGGCGGACGCCGTCGGCTCCGACCCCGGGCGCGTCGCCGTGTGCTCGACCGGCCTCATCGGCGTCCGCCTGCCCATGGACGCCGTGGCCTCCGGGGTCGCCCTGGCCGCGGCCGCACTCGAGGCGTCCGGGGGGGAGGACGCCGCCCGCGCCATCATGACCACGGACACCGTCCACAAGCAGGCCGCGGCCGCGGCGTCCGGTTGGACGGTCGGGGGCATGGCCAAGGGGGCCGGCATGCTGGCCCCGGCCCTGGCGACCATGCTCGTGGTCGTGACGACGGACGCCGTCCTCACCGCGGACCAGGCCGACCGGGCCCTGCGCGCGGCGACGGCCCTGACGTTCGACCGGGCCGACTCCGACGGCTGCATGTCGACCAACGACACGGTGATCCTGATGGCGTCCGGCGCGTCCGGCGTGGCCGCCGACGACGGCGCCTTCACCGCGGCGCTGACCGAGGTCTGCGGCTCGCTCGCGCGACAACTGCTGGCGGACGCCGAGGGCGCCAGCCACGACATCGCCGTCACGGTCGTCAACGCGGCCAGCGAGGCGGACGCCCTCGACGTGGCCCGCTGCGTCGCCCGGTCGAACCTCTTCAAGTGCGCCGTGTTCGGCAACGACCCCAACTGGGGCCGCGTGCTCGCCTCGGCGGGCACGTCGTCGGCCGCGTTCGACCCGGACGCCGTGAGCGTCGGCTTCAACGGGGTCACCGTGTTCCGGCGGGGGGCCCTCGGCGAGGACCGGTCGCAGGTCGACCTGCGCGGCTCCCGCGACGTGGACGTCACGATCGACCTGGCCGCCGGTGCGGCGTCCGCCACCATCTGGACCAACGACCTGACCTACGACTACGTCAAAGAGAACGCGGAGTACTCCTCGTGAGCCCCAACACGTCCCGTCACTCGACCGCGCTGACCGAGTTGTACGCCAAGGCCGGCACCCTCATCGAGGCGCTGCCGTGGCTGGAGCAGTACGCGGGCAAGACCCTGGTCGTCAAGTATGGCGGCAACGCGATGCTGAACGACGACCTGAAGGCCGCGTTCGCCCAGGACATCGTGTTCCTGCGCCGCTGCGGGGTGAGACCGGTGGTGGTGCACGGGGGCGGCCCGCAGATCTCCGCCATGCTCAAGCGGCTCGGCATCCCCAGCGAGTTCCGCGGCGGGTTCCGGGTGACCACCCCCGAGGCGATGGACGTCGTGCGCATGGTGCTGGTGGGACAGGTGGGCCGCGAATTGGTGGGGCTGCTGAACCAGCACGGCAACCTGGCGGTCGGGCTGTCGGGCGAGGACGCCGGACTGTTCCGGGCGGCCAAGCGCGGGGTCGTGGTGGACGGCGAGGAAGTCGACCTGGGCCTGGTCGGCGACGTCGTCGAGGTGCGCCCCGAGGCGGTGCTCGACCTGATCGACGCGGGCCGCATCCCGGTCATCGCCACCGTGGCGCCCGACGAGGCCGGCGACGTGCACAACGTCAACGCCGACACGGCTGCGTCCGCGCTGGCGGTCGCGTTGGGGGCCGAGCGGCTCGTCGTGCTCACCGACGTCGAGGGGGTCTACGCCGACTGGCCCCGCTCGACCGAGATCATCGCCCGCCTGACGGCCGCCGAGTTGGCCGAACTGCTGCCCACGCTCGAGTCGGGCATGGTGCCCAAGATGGAGGCCTGCCTGCGGGCCGTCGAGGGGGGCGTGCCGCGGGCGACCGTGGTGGACGGCCGCGTCCCGCACACCCTGCTGCTGGAGATCTTCACCGACGACGGCTCCGGAACGATGGTGACGGCATGACGCAGAGCTCCGCCTTCCTCGACCGCTATTCGGGCGCGATGATGAACACGTTCGGACGCCCCAGGCTCACCCTGGTCCGCGGTCGGGGCAGTGACGTGTGGGACGCCGACGGCGTCCGCTACCTGGACCTGCTCGGCGGCATCGCGGTCAACGCCCTCGGCCACGCCCACCCGGCGATTGTCGCGGCCGTCGCCGACCAGGCGGCGACCCTGATGCACACGTCGAACTTCTTCGCCACGCCGTGGCAGATCCAGTTGGGCGAGCGACTGGACGCCCTCGTGAGCCGCGGCGCGTCACCGGGGGCGCGCGCCTTCTTCACGAACTCGGGTACTGAGGCCAACGAGGCGGCCTTCAAGGTGACCCGGCGCACGGGCCGCACGCGCATCGTGGCGATGGAGGGATCCTTCCACGGGCGCACGCTGGGCGCGCTGGCCCTGACCGCCACCGAGAAGTACCGGACGCCGTTCGAGCCGTTGCCCGGCGAGGTCGTGTTCGTCCCCTTCGGGGACGCCGACGCGCTGGCGTCCGTGCTGGACGAGACGGTGGCGGCCGTGATCATCGAGCCGATCCAGGGGGAGAGCGGGGTGGTCCCCGCGCCGGCGGGCTTCCTCGCCGCGGCGCGGGAACTGACCGCGCGGCATGGGGCGCTGCTGTGGCTGGACGAGGTGCAGACGGGCATCGGGCGTTGTGGCGCTTGGTTCGCCCACCACGATGACGGCGTGACGCCCGACCTGGTGACGGTGGCGAAGGGGCTCGGCGGCGGGTTCCCGGTCGGGGCCTGCCTGGCGCTCGGGGCGGCGGCGGATCTGCTCGCGCCCGGCGACCACGGCACGACCTTCGGCGGCAACCCGCTGGGCGCCCGCGTCGCCCTCACCGTGCTCGACACCATCGAGGCCGAGGGCCTGCTGCAGAACGCCCGGACGACGGGCGACTGGCTGGCGTCCGCGATCGCCGGCCTGCGCGATCCCCGGATCGCGGGGGTGCGGGGCCGCGGGCTGCTGCGCGGTGTGGTGCTGACCGAGCCGCTGGCGACGGCCGGCGTAGCGGTGGCGCAGGACCGGGGGTTCATCGTGAACGCGCCGCGGCCGGACGTGTTTCGGCTGGCCCCGGCGCTGACCATCACCCCGGCCGAGTTGGCCCCGTTCGTGGAGGCGCTGCCCGGGATCCTCGACGGGGCGTCCGCGTGAGCGAACACGCCCGCGTCCCGCAGACGAAGGCCGCCCGGCAGGCACGGATCGCGGAACTGGTGCTCGGGGGCGAGATCGGCTCCCAGCAGGAGTTGGCGGCGCTGCTGGCCGACGAGGGCTTCGGGGCCACCCAGGGCACGCTGAGCCGCGACCTGGTCGATCTGGGCGCGGTCAAGGTGCGCAACCGTGGCGGCGACATCGTCTATGCGCTGCCGGGGGCCGAGCCGGTGGCGCTCGTCCACCGCCGGGTTCGGCTGGCGCAGGTGTGCGCGGAGACCCTCCTGTCGGCGGAGGCGTCCGCGAATCTGGTCATCGTCAAGACGCCGCCCGGCGCGGCGCAGTACCTGGCGTCGGCCGTGGACGGCAGCCTGCTGGAAGAGGTGTTGGGCACGATCGCCGGGGACGACACGATCCTGATGGTGTCGCGGGATCCGCTCGGCGGGCCCGCGTTGGCGGCCAGACTGCTCGGCATGAGCGGGCGGGAGGAGAAGGCATGACGCAGGCCGGGGAGGGCCGCCTCTGGGGCGGCCGGTTCACCGGGGGACCGGCCGAGGCGATGTTCGCCTTGTCGAAGTCGACCCAGTTCGACTGGCGCCTGGCGCACCACGACATCGCCGGCTCGCGGGCGCACGCGAAGGCGCTGCACCGGGCCGGGCTGCTCACCGACCCGGAGTTGACGGCGATGCTGGCCGGGTTGGACGCCCTGGACGCCGACGTGGCCTCGGGCGCGTTCGTGGCGGCGGCGTCCGACGAGGACGTGCACGGCGCGCTGGAGCGCGGCCTCATGGAGCGCGTCGGGGCCGAGTTGGGCGGACGCCTCCGCGCCGGCCGGTCGCGCAACGACCAGATCGCCACGCTGATCCGGCGTTACCTCCGCGACGAACTGCGCGTGGTGGCGGGGGGCGTCCAGGACGTGGTCATCGCTCTGCACGCGCAGGCGCGCACCCACCTCGGCGTGCCGATGCCGGGCCGGACGCACCTGCAGTCGGCCCAGCCCGTGCTGCTGTCGCATCACCTGCTGGCGCACGCGTGGCCGCTGCTGCGCGATGTCGAGCGGCTCCGCGACCTGGACCGGCGGCTCGCGGTGTCGCCCTACGGGTCGGCCGCCCTCGCCGGGACGTCGCTGGGCCTGGACCCGGAGTTCGTGGCGGCCGAACTGGGCTTCGCGGCGTCCGTGCCGAACTCGATCGACGGCACCGCCGCCCGGGACCTGGTCGCCGAGGCGGCCTTCGTGCTGGCGATGATCGGTGTCGACCTGTCGCGGATCGCCGAGGAGGTCGTCCTGTGGACGACCGTCGAGTTCGGCTTCGCGAAGCTCGACGACGCCTGGTCGACGGGCTCGTCGATCATGCCGCAGAAGAAGAACCCGGACGTCGCCGAACTGGCCCGGGGCAAGGCCGGACGCCTCATCGGCAACCTGGCCGGGCTGCTGGCCACCTTGAAGGGGTTGCCGCTCGCGTACAACCGCGACCTGCAGGAGGACAAGGAGCCCATCTTCGACGGCCTGGACCAGCTGCGGGTGCTGCTGCCGGCGATGGCCGGCATGATCGCGACGCTGCGCTTCGACGCCGCCCGCATGGCCGAGCGCGCCCCCCAGGGCTTCGCCCTCGCCACGGACGTCGCCGACTGGCTGGTCCGGCAGCGGGTGCCGTTCGCGCAGGCGCACGAGATCGCCGGCAAGGCGGTCCGCCATTGCGAGGGCCGGGGGATCGAGTTGTCCGACCTGGTGGCGGCGGATCTGCCGGCGATCGACGGACGCCTCGGGCCCGGTGTGCTGGAGGTGCTGTCGGTCGAGGGCTCCATCGCGGCCCGGGACGGGCGCGGCGGCACCGCGCGCGTTCGGGTCGAGGAGCAGTTGCGCGAGGTCGAGGCCGCCCTGGACGCCGCGGGCGCGTGGATGGGCGTCCCGCGCTGACCCCGTGCGGGGCGACGCCCGGCGCGTCCGTTAGGGTTGCGCGGGTGAACGCGGTGCTCGACGAACTGACCTGGCGGGGCTTCATCGCCCACTCGACCGACCCGGACGCCCTGCGCGCCCACGTCGATGCGGGCCCGATCACGTTCTACGTGGGCTTCGACCCCACCGCGCCGAGCATCCACATGGGCAATCTCGTCCAGTTGATGCTGGTGCGGCTGCTCCAGGCGGCCGGGCATCGGCCGATCCTGCTGGTGGGCGGGTCAACGGGCCTGATCGGCGACCCGAAGCAGGCCTCGGAACGCTCGATGAACCCGAAGGAACTGGTGGCCGAGTGGGGCGAGCGCATTCGCACCCAGGTCGCCAAGTTCGTGGAGTTCGACGGTGACGCCGGTGCCACGGTGGTCAACAACTACGACTGGACGTCGCAACTCTCGACGCTGGACTTCCTGCGGGACGTCGGCAAGCACTTCTCGGTCAACCGCATGCTCGACCGCGAGGTGGTGCGCGCGCGGCTGGAGACCGGCATCAGCTACACGGAGTTCAGCTACGTGCTCCTGCAGTCGCTGGATTACCGGGAACTCTTCCGCCGCCACCACTGCACGCTGCAGACCGGCGGATCCGACCAGTGGGGCAACCTGACGGCGGGGGTCGAACTGATCCGCCGCTCCGAGGGCTCGCGGGTGCACGCGCTGGCCACGCCCCTCCTCACGAAGGCCGACGGCACGAAGTTCGGCAAGACCGAGGCGGGCACGGTGTGGCTGGACCCGGAGATGACCAGCCCTTACGCCTTCCACCAGTTCTTCCTGAACGCCGAGGACTCGAAGGTGGGGGAGTACCTGAAGATCTTCACGACCCGGTCGGCCGAGGAGATCGCCGATCTCGAACGCCAGACGGTCGAGAAGCCCCACCTCCGGGCCGCGCAGCGCGCGCTGGCGGACGACGTCACCGATCTGGTGCACAGCCCCGCCGACCGGCGCGCGGCGACGGACGCCGCGGCCGCCCTGTTCGGGCGCTCGGAGTTGGCCGCCCTCGAGGCGGGGACGCTGCGCGCCCTGTGGGGGGAACTCGGAGCCAGAACCCTGACCGCGGGGGAGCAGTGGCCCAGCGTCATCGAAGTCCTGACGGCCGCCGGCGTCGTGCCGACCCGGTCGGCCGGCCGCCGCGCCATCGAGGAGGGCGGGGCCTACGTCAACAACGTCAAGGTCACCGACGTGGACGCCGCCGTGCGGCCCGAGGACCTGCTGGCCGGACGCTACGTCATCGTCCGCCGGGGTAAGCGGACCGTGGGGGCGGTCGCGCTCGAGCGTTGAGGCCGGCGGGGCGCTCGATTTGACGGGCGCCCCCCGCCCGCGTAATGTTCACCAAGCCTTCTGGTGAACCGGACGGGCCGAGCAGGAGCTCGGAACGGACGGACCGAGGGCCGAATCCCACCAAACAGCACCGGTAGCGGCGTCCCATTTCGGGTCACCGAACCCCCGGTTGATGGTTGTACCCGGATTCGCGGAAGGAATGCCCGATTTGACACAGGGATTCAAGCCGAATAATGTTTACAGAGTTGCCCCACGCAGTGAACGAGGGTTTGTTGCAAGGTGTGCTTCGGAAGTTTGAGAACTCAACAGCGTGCTTAAGTCAATGCCATTATTTTTTGGTTGCACTGTCATGTGCTTGTGTACATGTCGTGTTTCCGTCTGCCCCTCTTTGGGGGGGTGGTTTCTTTGAGTGATTTTTTGGCAGACACTTTGGTGTTTGTTTGTCATGATCTCTTTCTGTTTTTCAATGGAGAGTTTGATCCTGGCTCAGGACGAACGCTGGCGGCGTGCTTAACACATGCAAGTCGAACGGATCACGGGACT